>Ga0187786_10000254_pt1 | contig 17195 bp, 16 predicted proteins | sample 0815_BV2_10_20_M_FD_132449 | JGI IMG/M metagenome (GOLD analysis project Ga0187786, IMG submission 132449) | Tropical peat soil microbial communities from peatlands in Department of Meta, Colombia - 0815_BV2_10_20_MG | ecosystem: Environmental > Terrestrial > Soil > Wetlands > Peat | place...
ATCGCCCAGGGTAGCGAGGCATCGGCAACGCGGCCCCAGAGTTCGCCGTTGATGAAGTTACCGATGCGCCCCGCCATCAGGCCCAGCGGCACCAGCGGCGCGATGAAGTCGGTGACCTCGAAGAAGGTCTTGCCGGCCTTGCGTCCCCACAGGGCCATGGCAACCAGCACGCCGAGAAAGCCGCCATGGAAGCTCATGCCGCCTTTCCAGACGGCGACGATTTCCAGCGGATGCGTGGCGTAGTAGCCGGGTTCGTAGAACAGCACCTGGCCGAGCCGGCCGCCGACGATGACGCCGAGCACGCCGTAGAACAGCAGGTCGTCGAGCGCCGCCGGGGCGATGCCGTGCCAAGGCTGACTGGCGGCGCGCTTGCGGCCAAGCAGCAGGAAAGCGATGAAGCCGGCCAGGTACATCAATCCGTACCAGCGGATGGCCAGCGGGCCGAGGCTGATGGCAATGGGGTCGAACTGGGGGTGGATCAGCATGTGGCCTTGGGGCTTTGGGCTAGAATCCACATTCTATCTTGGGCGTTCGATGTGTCCTCAGCAGGAGAGTTTCCATGCCCCAATACCGTTCCCGCACTTCCACCCACGGCCGCAACATGGCCGGCGCCCGCTCGCTTTGGCGTGCCACCGGCATGAAGGACGGTGACTTCGGCAAGCCCATCATCGCGGTGGTCAATTCTTTTACCCAGTTCGTGCCCGGCCACGTGCATCTCAAGGACATGGGCCAGCTGGTGGCGCGTGAAATAGAGGCGGCCGGCGGCGTGGCGAAGGAATTCAACACCATCGCCATCGATGACGGCATCGCCATGGGCCACGGCGGCATGCTCTATTCGCTGCCCTCGCGCGATCTGATCGCCGACTCGGTCGAATACATGTGCAACGCGCACACCGCCGACGCCATGGTCTGCATCTCCAATTGCGACAAGATCACGCCCGGCATGCTGATGGCGGCGCTGCGGCTCAACATCCCGGCCGTGTTCGTCTCCGGCGGGCCGATGGAGGCGGGCAAGGTGCAGTGGCACGGCGCCACGCGCATGGTCGATCTCGTCGATGCGATGGTGGAAGCGGCCGACAGCCATAACACCGACCGAGAAATCGAGGCGCTGGAGCGCTCCGCCTGCCCGACCTGTGGTTCCTGCTCGGGCATGTTCACGGCCAATTCCATGAACTGCCTGACCGAGGCACTGGGTCTTTCGCTGCCCGGTAACGGCTCGCTAGTGGCCACCCACGCCGATCGCCGACAGTTGTTCGTTACCGCCGGCAAGGTCATCGTCGAACTTTGCCAGCGCTGGTATGAGAACGAAGATGCCAGCGTGCTGCCGCGTTCGATCGCCACCTTCGATGCCTTCGAGAACGCCATGTCGCTGGATATCGCCATGGGCGGCTCCACCAATACCGTGCTGCATCTGCTGGCGGCCGCCCGCGAGGCCGGCGTCGACTTCACCATGAAAGACATCGACCGCCTGTCGCGCCGGGTGCCATGCCTGGCCAAGGTGGCGCCGGCAACACAGAAGTACCACATGGAAGACGTGCATCGTGCCGGCGGCATCATGGGCATACTCGGCGAGCTCGATCGCGCCGGGTTGCTCCATAACGGGGCCCATACGGTGCATACGCGAACGCTGCGGGGGGCGCTGGAACAATGGGATGTCATTCAGGCGCACGACAACTCCGTGTTCGACTTCTATCGCTCTGCGCCCGGCGGCGTGCCGACACAGGTGGCGTTTTCGCAGGATCGCCGCTATCCGGAACTCGACCTCGATCGCACCGCCGGCTGCATCCGCGACAAAGCCAGCGCCTACTCGCAGGATGGCGGCTTGGCAGTGCTGTTCGGCAACATCGCCGAGAAGGGCTGCATCGTCAAAACTGCCGGCGTGGATGACTCGATCCTGAAGTTCAGGGGCCGTGCCCGCGTCTGCGAATCGCAGGAAGAAGCGGTTGAGAAGATCCTCGCCGACCAGATAGTGGCCGGCGACGTGGTGGTGATCCGCTACGAAGGGCCGAAAGGCGGGCCGGGCATGCAGGAAATGCTCTACCCGACCTCGTACCTGAAGTCGAAAGGGCTCGGCAAGGTGTGCGCGCTGCTCACCGATGGCCGCTTCTCGGGCGGCACCTCCGGTTTGTCCATCGGCCACGCCTCGCCGGAGGCGGCATCGGGCGGCGCCATCGGCCTGGTCGAGGAGGGCGATACCATCGAGATCGACATCCCCAACCGGCGCATCCATCTCGCCGTGGCGGAGTCAGTCATGGCGGCACGCCGGTTGACGATGGAAGCAAAGGGTCCCGGCGCCTGGAAGCCCGCCAACCGTCAGCGCCCGGTATCCGCGGCCCTGCTGGCCTACGCGGCCATGACCACATCGGCCGATGCCGGCGCCGTGCGTGACGTATCGCAGCTAACGCGATGAGCGTCTTCCACGATCTCTATGCCGGCCGTCTCTGGTCCGTCATGTCGTGGGATCAGCTGACGGCTTTCTGGGGCCGTGTCGGCGGCGACGGTTGGTACCTCTACGCGGTCGGCGAGGAAGTGCCGAGCGAGCCGGCGGCGGCCGCGACGACCGCCGAGTTCGTCAAGCGCGTCGATGCGCTGTTGCGCGACGACCATCGCCACGATTACTGCGCGATCGTCTATGCCGATCATCTGGACGCGCCGAACTTCATCAAGATCTACGATCCCAACAACCTCGGCGTCTCCTGCGGCTTCTCGACCAACCCGCCTCTGCCCGGCTGGATCATGAGCCGCGTGCCGCCCGAGGACCTGCAGGCCGAGCGCCAGCCGCCCGAAGGCCGCCGTCGCTGGTGGCGGGCGCTGTTCGCCGGCTGATGCGGGTAGCATCGCCGCATTTGATTGGCATCTCCGGGGAGGGCGTCGTGAACAAGGCAGTTCTGCTGGTGCTGGCAATGGTGCCGCTTTGCGTGCAGGCGCAGGTGTATCGCTGGGTGGATGAGACGGGCAAGGTGCATTATGGCGACCGGCCCGTCGCCAAGGAAGTATCGCGGGTGCGCGGCCTGATCGATCCGACGGCAGCGGCGGATGCCCTGCCCAAGCCGGGCATGAAGGCCGACGACGTTCGTGCGGCATACGGCGATCCGGAGCGCACCCGGAAGGTAAGTACCAAGAACGGCGAGACCGAATTTTGGACTTACGCCAGGGGCAAACGGGTCAAGCGGGACTTCGTGGTGAAGATCGAGGGCGGCGAGGTGACTGAAGTTTCCACCGACTCAGGCGCGCAGGAAAGCCAGCCGGCGATTGCCGCCAGCGCCGGCGAAGGTGCCAAGGCGGCGGAGGCTGGCTACCAGCCGCAACCGCAGGCAGCCGCGCAACGGGAAGCCGAGCAGAAGGAGAGGCGCTGCACCGATCTACGCGAGAGCATCCAGCGGATCGAGAATCAGGAGCGGCGTGGCGGTTCCGCCGCCTCGATGGATAGCCTGCGCGAACAGAAGCGCCAGTATGGGGAAAGAATGCGGTCGCAAGGCTGTGGCTCTTGAGCGGCTGTTGACGAGCGTGCGTCAGGACACAAACCGCCCTTCCTGGTAGTCACGTACCGCGGCGACTATTTCCTCGTAGCTGTTCATGACGAACGGTCCGTGCTGGACGATGGGTTCGGCGAGGGGCTTGCCGGCGACCAGGATCGCCCGCGACGGCACCGTCGCCTCGATGACGACGCGGTCCGCCTCCGGCGAATTGGCCAGGATCGCCATCTGCCGCTCGCGCAACTTCTTGCCCGCGATGTTGATGTCGCCGCGATAGACCACAACGAAGGCATTGTGATCTGCCGGCAACGGCTGCTCGAAGCGCCCGCCGGCGGGCAGGTGCAGGTCGAGGTAGAGCGGCTCGGTGTCCGGCCGCGTCATGGCGCCCGCCGTGCCGTGGCTCTCGCCCGCGATCACGCGCACCGTGACGCCTTCGGGCGTAGTGAATTGCGGAATCTCGCCAGACTGGATGTTGCGGTACCACGGCGCGGTCATCTTGTCTTTGGCTGGCAGGTTGAGCCAGAGCTGGAAGCCCTCCATCGCGCCATCCTCCTGCTCGGGCATCTCCGAATGGACGATGCCGCGGCCGGCGACCATCCACTGGATGCCGCCGTTCTCCAGCAGTCCTTCATGCCCGCTGTTGTCGCGATGGCGCATGTGGCCCGCGATCATATAGGTCACCGTCTCGAAGCCGCGGTGCGGATGATCGGGAAAGCCGGCGATGTAGTCCTTCGGATCGTCGCTGCGGAATATGTCGAGCATCAGGAAGGGGTCGAGCCGGTGCTGTTGCGCCTGCGTCAGGATGCGCGTGATGCGCACGCCGGCACCGTCAGTGACCTGCTGGCCGGTAACGATATCTTCGATGGTGCGTGTGTTCATGAGCGGTCTCTCCGGAAAGTCCCTGTTGCGCACAGGGCACGAAGTCGACTAAATTACTCGGACATTCTACGCGAAGGAAATGCGAATGCCCAACCGACTCGCCGGGGAAACCTCCCCGTATCTGCTGCAGCACGCCGAAAATCCCGTGGATTGGCACCCCTGGAGTGAGCATGCGCTCACATCGGCCCGCGAGCAGCACAAGCCGATCCTGCTGTCCATCGGCTACTCGGCCTGCCACTGGTGCCATGTCATGGCGCACGAGTCCTTCGAGGATGCCGAAGTCGCGGCGGTGATGAACGAACTGTTCGTGAACATCAAGGTGGATCGCGAGGAGCGGCCCGACCTCGACCAGATCTACCAGACCGCCCACCAGATGCTGACCGGCCGCGCCGGTGGCTGGCCGCTGACCATGTTCCTGACGCCGGACGGCACGCCCTTCTACGGCGGCACCTATTTTCCCAAGACGCCACGGCACGGCCTGCCGGCCTTTCCGGATATCTGCCGCCGTGTTGCCGAGATCCATCACCAGCGGCAGGACGACGTGGCCGAGCAGAACCGCTCGCTGCGCGAGATGCTGGCGGGCACCTTGCCGCGACCGGCTGCCAAAGTCAGTCTTGACGACACGCCGATTGGAGCCGGCCGCGACTTCCTGCTGCGCAATTTCGATTCGCGCTTTGGTGGTTTTGGCGGTGCGCCCAAGTTCCCGCATGCCTCCGATCTTGCATTTCTGCTCAGGCGTGCCACCAATGATGACGGGCGGGCGCGGGAAGCGGTGCTGACCACGCTGACCCGCATGGCCGAAGGCGGCATCTACGATCAACTGGGTGGCGGCTTCTGCCGCTACAGCGTCGATGAGCGCTGGGAGATTCCTCATTTCGAGAAGATGCTCTACGACAACGGCCCGCTGCTGGCGCTATACGCCGATGCCTGGAAAATCAGCAGCGAACCGCTGTTTGCCCGCGTGGTCGAGCAAACCGTTCGCTGGGTGCAACGGGAGATGCAGCTGCCGGATGGCGGCTTCGCCTCTTCCCTCGATGCCGATTCCGAAGGTGAGGAAGGACGTTTCTATGTCTGGGATCGTGACAAGATCGGCGCCCTGCTGACCGATGACGAGTGGCGGGTGGCCCGAGATCATTGGGGCCTCGACGGGCCGCCGAATTTTGAGAACGCCCACTGGCATCTGCGGGTCGTCGCGCCGGTATCGCCGGCCGATGAATCCATGCTCGAGGCTGCGCGTGTCCGACTGCTGGCGCAACGGGAAAAGCGGGTTCGGCCAGGTCGCGACGACAAGGTGCTGACCGCCTGGAACGCGCTGATGATCGAGGGGCTGGCGCATGCAGCGCGCGTGTTCGAACGCCCGGATTGGCGAGTGCTGGCGCGGCAGGCGCTGGAGTTTCTGCGTACGACGATGTGGCGCGATGGCCGCCTGCTCGCCACCGCAAAGGACGGCCGGGCGCATTTGCCCGCCTATCTCGACGACTACGCCTTCCTGCTCGCGGCGATGTTGGAGATGATGCAGGACGGCTATCGTCCCGACGATATCGAATGGGCGACGCAATTGGCCGATACGCTGCTCGACCGCTTCGAGGACAAGACGGCTGGCGGCTTCTTCTTTACCGCCGACGATCATGAAACATTGATTCACCGGCCCAAGCCCGGGCACGACAATTCGATGCCGGCGGGCAACGCAGTCGCGGCATTGAACCTGATCCGATTCGGCAAACTACTTGGCGAGCCTCGATACGTCGAAGCCGGTGAACGGACGCTGCTGCTTTTCCAACCACAAATGCTGCGTCAGGCCGGCGGCGTATCGTCATTGTTGATGGCGCTCGAGGAGGCCTTGTCACCCTCGGAAACAGGTACCGTCAACGTTTTTGCCTGCACCGACGTTACTTGTCCCGTGCCGGGCTGAGTTTTGCAAGCACAGTGATTTCCGTTAAACTGACGAATTGAATTTGCTTTATCACTAACAACTTTACCGAGGACCCCTCAATGAAACTGATTGCCGCCACCCTGTTCGCCGCGACCGCCCTGGTCGCCACCAATGCCATGGCCAACGCCGACCTGGCCAAGAAGAGCAACTGCCTGGCCTGCCACACCGCCGACAAGAAGCTGGTCGGCCCGGCCTACCAGGACGTTGCCAAGAAGTATGCCGGCGACAAGAGCGCCGAAGCCAAGCTGGTCGAGAAGGTCAAGAAGGGCGGCGTCGGCGTCTGGGGCAATGTGCCCATGCCGCCGAACGCCAACGTCAAGGATGAGGACATCAAGACTCTCGTCAAGTGGGTTCTCGCCGGCGCCAAGTAAGTCCTTGCGACACCAACAAGAAACCCGCTGCGGCGGGTTTTTTGTTGTTCGCGACCTTGATTGACAAGGCAGGGCTGGACAAGCAGAATCGCCCGCACTTTTTCCCAACTCCGGAGACAGCCATGGATCTACCTGTGAAGACTCTGACGGTCGCCGTTGCGGCAGCCTTGTTCGTCGTCGGTTGCGGCAAGAAGGAAGAAGCCCAGAAATCTGCGGCCGCGCTCCAGGCCGCCGCGCCGCTGGTAGTCAAGCTGGGCCACTCGGCGCCGCTGACCGGCCCGCAGGCACACATCGGCAAGGACAACGAGAACGGCGCCCGTCTCGCCGTCGACGATGTCAATTCCGCTGGAATCAAGATCGGCAGCCGCGAGCTGAAGCTCGAACTCATGGGCGAAGACGACCAGGCCGACCCCAAGCAGGGCATCCTGGTGGCCCAGAAATTCGCCGATGCCAAGGTCAATGCCGTCATCGGCCACCTGAATTCGGGCACCACGATTCCGGCGTCGAAGATCTATGCCGACAACGGCATCCCGCAGGTGTCGCCGTCGGCCACCAACCCGACCTATACCAATCAGGGTTTCAAGACTGCCTTCCGAGTCATGGCCAACGACGAGCAGCAGGGCAAGGTGCTCGGTGCCTACGCCGGCAACCAGTTGAAGGCGAAGACCGTGGCCATCGTCGACGACAAGACGGCCTATGGCGAGGGCTTGGCCAGCGAGTTCAAGAAGTCGGCCGTGGCGGCCGGCGTCAAGGTCCTGGCGGAGGAGCACACCGATGACAAGGCAGTGGACTTCAAGGCCATTCTCACCAAAATCAAGGGTAAGCAGCCTGACCTGATTTTCTACGGCGGCATGGACCCGCAGGCGGCGCCGATGGCCATGCAGATGAAGCAGCTCGGCATCAAGTCGAAACTGTTGATGGGCGACGGCGGTTGCACCACCGAGTTCGTCAAGAACGCCGGCGCGGCTGCCGAGGGCCATTACTGCTCGCTGCCGGGCATCCCGTACGAGAAGATGCCGGGCGGACCGCAGTTCATCGAGCGCTTCAAGGCCAAGTACGGCGACATCCAGTTGTATGCTCCGTATGCTTACGATGCCGTGATGGTCGTGGTCGAGGCGATCAAGCGCGCCCAGTCGGGCGATTCGGCCAAGATCCTCGCCGAGCTGCCCAAGACCGACTACCAGGGTGTCACCACCCGCATCAACTTCGACGACAAGGGCGACCTCAAGGACGGCGCCGTCAGCCTCTACGTCGCCAGGGGCGGCAAGTGGGAAGCGCTGGAGACCGTTGGCGCGGCCACCGCGCCAGCGAAGTAGGCAGACGCCAACAGCCAACGAAACGGCACCTTCGGGTGCCGTTTCTCTTATCATCGCCGCCGTGGATATCTTTCTTCAGCAGCTCGTCAACGGCCTGACCCTGGGCAGCATCTACGCGCTGGTGGCGCTGGGCTACACCATGGTTTATGGCATCCTCGGCCTGATCAATTTCGCCCACGGCGAAGTGGTGATGATCGGCGCCCTGTCATCGCTGACTTTCATCCGCCTGCTGGCCGACAGCGGCCTGCCCGGCCCGGTAGTCGTCCTGATTGGCCTTGTCTTCGCGGCGTTGGTCTGCATGGTGCTCGGCTTCACCATCGAGCGTGTCGCCTACCGCCCCTTGCGCAACGCGCCGCGCCTGGCGCCACTGATTACCGCCATCGGTGTTTCCATCGTCCTGCAGCAACTGGCGATGCTGATCTGGGGCCGCAACTACCATTCCGTGCCGACGCTGTTGCCGGCGGGCAGCCATGAAGTCCTGGGTGCTTTGATTACCGACGTGCAAGTAATCATTATCGCGGTAGCTGCGCTGACCATGGCCGGCCTGATGCTGCTGGTGAACCGGACTCGACTCGGCCGCGCCATGCGTGCCACCGCCGAGAACCCGGCCATCGCCAGCCTGATGGGTGTCGATGCCAATCGCATCATCTCTCTCACTTTCGTCATTGGTTCGGCTCTGGCGGCGCTCGCCGGTGTGCTGGTCTCGGCGAACTATGGCATCGCCCACTACCATATGGGTTTCATTCTCGGCCTCAAGGCCTTCACGGCGGCGGTGCTCGGCGGTATCGGCAATCTCGCCGGCGCCATGGTCGGCGGCGTCCTGCTCGGAGTCATCGAAGCGCTCGGTGCCGGCTACATCGGCGACCTCACCGGCGGCGTGCTGGGTTCCAACTACCAGGACGTGTTCGCCTTCTTCGTGCTGATCGTGGTGCTGATCTTTCGGCCCTCGGGGCTGATGGGAGAAAAACTTGCCGAGCGTGCCTAGCAAGGCGTGGCCCGGCATGACGCTGATCGGCGTGGCGCTGGCGATTGCGCCCATCGTCGTCGGCGCGGGTCTTGGCAATGCCTGGGTGCGCGTGCTCGATTTTGCCGCGCTCTACATCATGCTGGCGCTCGGCCTCAACATCGTCGTCGGCTTTGCCGGACTGCTCGATCTCGGCTACATCGCCTTCTACGCCGTCGGCGCCTACCTCTATGCGCTGCTCGCCTCGCCGCACTTCGGCCTGCACTGGCCGGCCTGGGCGATCCTGCCTCTCGGTGCCGCGGTGGCCGGGCTGTTCGGCGTGCTGCTGGGCGCGCCGACGCTGCGCCTGCGCGGCGACTACCTTGCCATCGTCACGCTCGGCTTCGGCGAGATCATCCGCATCTTCCTCAACAACCTCAACGCGCCGGTCAACATCACCAACGGCCCCAAGGGCATCGCCCGTATCGATCCGGTGACCTTGCTCGGCCATCCGCTGTCGCGGTCGGTCGAGATTGGCGGCATCACGTTCACTGGGGTCATGCTCTATTACTACCTGTTCGTGGCGCTGGCGCTGGTGGTGGTCTTCATCGGCATCCGGTTGCAAGACTCGCGCATCGGCCGCGCCTGGGTCGCCATTCGCGAGGACGAAATCGCCGCCAAGGCCTGCGGCATAGACACCCGCAACGTCAAGCTGCTGGCCTTCGCCATGGGCGCGAGCTTCGGCGGCATCGCCGGCGGATTGTTCGCCAGCTTCCAGGAATTCGTTTCCCCGGAAAGCTTCGGTCTGCTCGAATCGGTTATGGTGCTGTGCATGGTGGTTCTCGGTGGCATGGGCCACATTCCGGGCGTCATTCTTGGCGGTCTCTTGCTGACCATTCTGCCGGAGGCCTTCCGGCATGGCGCCGGGCCCGTGCAGCAGGCGTTGTTCGGCAAGGTGCTGCTGGATCCGGAGGCATTGCGCATGCTGCTGTTCGGCTTGGCGCTGATCGCCGTCATGCTCTACCGGCCGGCCGGCCTCTGGCCCGAGCCGCGCCATCGTCGGGAGTTGTCCGAATGAGCGCCGTGCTGCTGGATGCGCGTGGTGTCAGCAAGTATTTCGGCGGCGTGCAGGCGCTGAAGGATGTTTCGCTGACGATCCTTGAGGGCGAGATCTACGGCCTCATCGGCCCCAATGGCGCTGGCAAGACGACCTTCTTCAATGTCCTGACGGGTTTATATCCGCGCGATGCCGGCGAGGTGACGTTTGTCGGACACCCTCTGAAGCTGGGCACTCCGCACGAGGTGGCGAAGGCGGGCATCGCCCGCACTTTCCAGAACATCCGCCTGTTCGCCAACATGACGGCATTGGAGAACGTCATGGTCGGGCGCCACCTGCGCACGGGTGCCGGCGTTATCGGCGCCGTCTTGCGCGATCCCGCCACGCGTACCGAAGAGGCGGCCATTCTCCGTCGGGCCGAGGAGTTGCTGCATTACGTCGGTATCGGCGACCGCGCCGGCGCCATCGCCCGACATCTGTCCTATGGCGACCAGCGTCGGCTGGAAATCGCCCGCGCGCTGGCAACCGAACCGAAACTGCTGGCGCTGGACGAACCGGCCGCCGGCATGAACGCCACGGAAACGGCGGCCCTGAAGGGCCTGATCGAGGGTCTGCGTGCCGACGGCCTGACCGTGCTGCTGATCGAGCACGACGTCAAACTGGTGATGGGTCTGTGCGACCGCGTCGCGGTGCTCGATTACGGTGAGAAGATCGCCGAGGACGTGCCGGCGAACGTGCGCAATGATTCGAAAGTGATCGAGGCCTACCTTGGCGCATAGCCTGCTCGACGTGCTGAATCTTGAAGTGCGCTACGGCGGCATCGCGGCGGTGAAGGGCATCACTTTTGCCATCGAGGCGGGCGAAGTGGTCTGCCTGATCGGTGCCAATGGTGCCGGCAAGACCACGACACTCAAGGCGCTGGCCCGATTGCTGCCCGCCAAGGGGGCAATGCACTACCGCGGCGAGCGGCTGGACCGGCTGCCGCCGCATGCCCTGATCGGCCGCGGTCTGGCCCTGGTGCCCGAGGGGCGCGGCGTGTTCTCACGACTGACTGTGGCCGAGAACCTGGCCATGGGCGCCTATCATCGCCACGATGGCGAGATCGACGCCGATCTGGACCGTATTCATCAACTGCTGCCGCGCCTCAAGGAGCGACGGCAGCAACTCGCCGGCACGCTTTCGGGCGGCGAGCAGCAGATGCTGGCCATCGGCCGCGCGCTGATGGGTCGGCCCAAGTTGCTGCTGCTCGACGAGCCTTCCATGGGTCTGGCGCCGTTGATGGTGCAGAAGGTTTTCGAGGTGATCCGTGCCGTCGCCGCCCAGGGCGTCACCATTCTGCTGGTCGAACAGAATGCCAGATTGGCCCTCGAAGTATGTCAACGCGGCTACGTGATGGAGAGCGGTTGCATCACCCTGGCCGACACTGCTTCGGCACTTGCCGCCGATTCGCGCGTGCGCGCCGCTTATCTGGGCGAATAGCCCTCAGTCGAACTGCAGGGAATCGGCGAAGGCCAGCGCCTCGATCTGCGCGTGGTTAAGCTTGGGTATGGAAATCCCGAGCAGCGCAGCCTTCTGCGCCAGCTCCGCCGAACTGCCCTCCTCGCAGGCGAGCGCCAGGTCGAGCAGGGCCACGTAGGCGCCTTGCCCGTTCAGCAGGGCATCAACGACCGGCTCGGGCAGATGCATTTCCTGCAGAATGGTTTCAGTGCGCGTGCCGAGCAGCACGCCGAGTAGCGAGAAGGCGCCGGTGATAAACAGGTTGTCGAGCGCCGACCTGTCGAAGTAATCCTTGCCGAGAATCTCCATCAAGCGGCCGCGCGCCACCGAGGTCCGCATCAAGGCCGGCGCCGCCGGATCCTTGCTGGCGGTGACGAGCAACAGCGACAGCCACTTGTTGAGCTTGTCGAAGCCGAGGATGGCCACGGCGTGGCGGAAGGATTCGATTTCGCAGGAAAGCCCAAATCCGGCCGAGTTGATGTAGCGCAGTAGTTTGTAGGAGAGCGTGACGTCCTGCTTGAGGGCGATCTCGATATCTTTTACTTCAGCGTTGCGGCGCACCAGGTTCAGGACGCGGACGATCTGGGCGTGGCTCGGGTTGAGCTTGTCGGCGGGCTTGCGGCCGTGCAGGAAGAACCAGCCGGCGGCGCCATCGTAGCCACCCGAGGTGGCGTCCAGGAACGCCGGCAAATCGGGCAGACCGGTGGCGATCGGGATGCCGGGCGCGGCAAACATCAACGGCTGGGCGGCAGCGTCGGCCAGCAGGAAACGGAATTGCAGCCCGGCGGGCAATTCCATGCCCGGCGCATAGCCATCCAGGCAAAGCGGCACGCCGCCGGCAGCAAGTTCGCTTGCCAATTGCCGTGTCGCCGATGCTGCCAGGCCTGGCGCAGGAATTTCGATCAGGATGTTCTCGGGAGCGTTCCACTCGAGCAGCCGATGGTCGGGCAGGCAGCCGGCGAGGCCGATGAAGACACTGCGCACGCCGGGCCAGACGTCGATTACGTCATCAAGCGCTTGCGCTGCCAGTGCCGCGGATTCGGCATGCACGATCAGGCGCGAGGCGGTGATCGTCTGATGGCGGTTGAGGACCGGCTCGTGGCGGATCAGGGCAGACATTACTTCTTTTCGGCTTTCGCAGCGTAGGAAAAAATGTCGGCGAAGAACTCGTCGGCCGGCAAGCCGCGGGCGATGAAGTCGCGCTGCGCCGCCTCGACCATCACCGGGGCGCCACAGACGTAGGCCTGATGCCTGGAGAGGTCGGCGAAATCCTCGAGCACGGCCTGGTGCACGAAGCCGGTGCGCCCTGCCCAGGCATCGCTCGTGGCAGGTTCGGACAGCACGGGGACGTAGGTGATGTGCGGGTGCGCTGCGGCCCATTGCTGCGGCAGTTCGGGCAGGTAGAGCTCGGCCCGGTTCTTGGCGCCCCAGTAGATGGCCACCGGCCGCTCGATGTGGTTGTGGATGGCGTGCTCGATCAACGCCTTGATAGGCGCGAAGCCGGTGCCGCCGGCAACCATGACCATCGGCTTGGTCGATTCCTCGTGCAGGTGGAAGGTACCCAGCGGACCTTCGAAGCGCAGGATGTCCTTCACTTTCATGGTCGAGAACACTTGCTCGGTGAAGTTGCCGCCCGGGATCATGCGAATGTGCAGTTCGAGAATCTCGTCTTCGTGCGGCGCATTGGCCAAGGAAAACGCGCGGCGCTTGCCCTCGGGCAGCAGGAATTCGACGTACTGGCCGGCGAGGAACTGCAACCGCTCGTTGGTTGGCAGCTTGAGACGCAGCACCATGACGTCGTCGGCGACCTTGCGCAGTTCGTGCACGCGGCAGGGCATGGTCCTGACCGGAATGTCTTTCTGGCTGCTGACCTCGCGCACCTCAAGGACAACATCCGAGAGCGGCTTTGCGCAGCAGGTGAGGGCGAGGCCATTGTCCCTGTCCTCAGGCGTCAGGGCGTGCTCCTGGGCGTTGCCGTAGTCGATCAGTCCTTCGGCGACCTTGGCCTTGCAGGCGCCGCAGGCGCCATCGCGGCAGCCGTAGGGCAGGGTCAGGCCCGCATCCAGCGCTGCCTGCAGGAGGGTGGTATCGGCCGGGGCCGGGTAAGTGTGGCCGCTGGGCTTGAGGGTGACTGTGTAGGCCATGCGATAATCGTCCGGTGCAAAGACTGCTTATAGTTGGTTGTGGCGACGTGGTCCGTCGTGCCCTGCCCGAGTTGATCCGCCACTGGCGCGTCTATGCCCTGGTGCGGGAACATGACGCGGGACTCGCATCCCTCGGCGTGACCCAGATCATCGGCGACCTTGACCGGTGGGCGAGCCTGCGCCGTCTTGCCGGCCTGGCGCATGCCGTGCTGCACAGCGCCCCACCGCCCGATCAGGGCGACTCCGACCCGCGTACGCGGCGCCTGCTCGCTGCATTGCGTCGCGGAAGTCTACCACGCCGACTGGTCTACATCAGCACCAGCGGAGTCTATGGCGATTGCGGTGGCGCCCGGGTGACCGAAACCCGAAAACCCAGGCCGCAAACTGGCCGCGCCAGGCGTCGGGTTGCCGCTGAAAGTCAGTTGCGGCGACTCGGTGCCACCTCGGATTGCCGGGTCTCCATACTGCGCGCGCCGGGGATTTACGCCGCCGACCGTTTGCCGCTGGAGCGCCTGCGTCGCGGCACGCCAGTATTCGCGTCCGGCGAAGATTCCTGGACCAACCACATCCATGCCGAGGACCTCGGCCGCGCCTGTAGTGCCGCGCTTGCGCGGGGGCGGGCCAACCGGATCTACAACGCCAGCGACGACTCCGATCTGGCCATGGGCGACTGGTTCGACAAGCTGGCCGATACCTTCGGCCTGCCGCGGCCGCCGCGCCTGTCGCGACGCGAAGCGCAGGCGGTCGTGTCGCCGGCTCAACTGTCGTTCATGAACGAATCCCGCCGGCTCGACAACGCGCGGCTCAAGCGTGAACTCGGCCTGCGCCTGCGTTATCCCACCGTCGATGCCGGCATCGCCGCCGCGCTGAAGGAAAACAAATGCTCTGGGTGAAGGCCTTCCATATCTTCTTCGTCGTCAGCTGGTTCGCCGGCCTGTTCTATCTGCCGCGCATTTTCGTCAATCTGGCCATGGTGCCGGCCGACAGCACGCTGGAGCGCGAGCGCCTGCTGCTGATGGCACGAAAACTTTACAAGTTCGTTACCCCGATCGGCCTGCTGGCCGTGGCTTTCGGACTCTGGCTGTGGCTGGGCTTCGGTTTCGCCGGCGCCTGGCTGCACGCCAAGCTGGCGCTGGTGACGGCGCTGCTCGGCTACCATTTCTATTGCGGCAAGTTGTATCGCGACTTCCTTGCCGGCACCAACACGCGCAGCCATCGCTGGTTTCGCGTCTTCAACGAAATGCCGGTGCTGCTGTTGCTGGCGATCGTCGTTCTCGTCGTGGTGAAGCCATTTTGAGCCTGCTGCACTTCTTTTCGCCCTGTCCGCGCGGGCTGGAGGACCTGCTGGTCGAGGATGTCGCCGCTGCCGGCGGCCGCGATATCAAGCCGGTGCCGGGCGGAGTGGAATTCGCGGGCGACTTGGCGTGCTGCTACTGGCTCAACCTCGAGTCGCGCATCGCCACGCGCGTGCTGCGGCGTATCGCCACGGCTGACTATGGCAAGGAAGACGACATCTATCGCCTGGCACTGGAACAGGACTGGCCGCGCCTGTTCGACGTCGACCGGACCATCCGCATCTACGTCACCGCGCAGCGCTCGCCGCTGAAAAGTCTCGAGTTTGCGACCCTGCGGGTCAAGGATGCCGTGTGTGATCGCTTCCGCGATGCCACCGGCCGCCGGCCGAGCGTGAACACCAAGGCGCCGGATGTACGCATCCACCTGTTTCTCACCGCCGAGAGGGCGACGCTTTACCTCGATACCTCGGGCGAGCCGCTCTGGCAGCGCGGGCACAAGATCGCCAAGGTCGAGGCGCCGCTGAAGGAAAATCTTGCCGCCGGCATCCTGCGTCTGGCCGGCTGGAAGCCCGGCGTGCCGCTGCTGGACCCGATGTGCGGCAGCGGCACCTTCCTGCTCGAAGCGGCCCAGATGAGCCTCGACGACGCCCCCGGCCTCAGCCGGGAGCCGGGCGAGTTTGCCTTCGAACGCCTGCGCGGCTTCGATGCCGCGCTATGGCGACGGTTGCAGGCCGAGGCGGCCGACCGGCGATTGCCGGCAAGCACGCTGCCGATCTGGGGCTCCGATCTGTCGCAGGATGCGGTGGCGCGTGCAGTGCAGAACCTGGCCCACGCCGGAATCGACGACCTGGTGCCGGTGGACCGGGCCGATCTGCTCGAACGCCCGGCACCGGCGCCAACCGGAATCCTGATTGCCAATCCACCCTATGGCGAGCGCCTGGGTGAGGCCGACGAGCTGGCCGAGTTCTATCCGCGTCTTGGCCATGCCCTGAAGCGAAATTTCGCCGGCTGGGACTGCTGGCTGCTCTCCGCCGACACGCGCCTGCCCAAACTGATCGGCCTCAAGCCGATGCGCAAGATCCCGCTTTACAACGGGCCACTCGAGTGCCGGCTCTACGGCTTCCGGATGGTGGCCGGCAGCAATCGCTAGATGATGTCGAGGTGCTTGATGCCGGCGGTGAGGTCGCGGTCCGAGGCTTCCTTGCCGTGCAGCTTGATCTGCAGGCGCAGGTCGTTGATCGAGTCGGCGTTCCTGAGCGCATCCTCGTAGCTGATCTCGTCGGCCTCGTAGAGATTGAACAGCGACTGGTCGAAGGTCTGCATGCCCAGTTCGCGCGACTTTTTCATGATTTCCTTGATCTCGCCGACCTCGCCCTTGAAGATGAGGTCGGAAATCAGCGGCGAGTTGAGCATGATTTCCATCGCGGCGATGCGGCCCTTGCCATCGCGCTTGGGGATCAGGCGCTGGGAAATCAGGGCGCGTACATTGAGTGACAGGTCCATCAGCAACTGGGCGCGCTTTTCCTCGGGGAAGAAGTTGATGATGCGGTCGAGCGCCTGGTTGGTCGAGTTGGCGTGCAGCGTGCCCATGCACAGGTGGCCGGTTTCGGCGAAGGCGATGGCGTGCTCCATGGTCTCGCGCTCGCGGATCTCGCCGATCAGGATCACGTCCGGTGCCTGGCGCAGGGTGTTCTTCAGCGCCGTCGCCCAGTCGTCGGTATCGACGCCCACTTCACGTTGGGTAACGATGCAGTTCTTGTGCTCATGCACGAACTCGATGGGATCCTCGATGGTGATGATGTGGCCGTAGCTGTGCTCGTTGCGGTAGCCGATCATCGCCGCCAGCGAGGTCGACTTGCCGCAGCCGGTGCCGCCGACGAACAGCACCAGTCCCCGCTTGGTCATGGCGATGTCCTGGAGTATCGGCGGCAGCTTGAAGTCATCGAAGGAGGGAATTTTGGTGTTGATGGCGCGCAGCACCAAGCCCGTCCGTCCCTGCTGGATGAAGGCGTTGCAGCGGAAGCGACCGATACCCGACGGGTTGATGGCGAAGTTGCACTCCTTCTTGGCCTCGAATTCCGCGGCCTGCTTGTCGTTCATGATGGCGCGCGCCAGTTCCAGGGTGTGCTGGGGTGTCAGCACCTGGGTGGTGGCCGGCGTTACCCGGCCGTCGACCTTGATGGCCGGCGGGAAACCCGCGGTGATGAACAGATCGGAACCCTTCTTCTGAACCATCATGGTCAGAAGCTGGTACATGAATTTCAGGCCTTCATCTCTTTCCATG
>Ga0187786_10000255_pt1 | contig 17121 bp, 14 predicted proteins | sample 0815_BV2_10_20_M_FD_132449 | JGI IMG/M metagenome (GOLD analysis project Ga0187786, IMG submission 132449) | Tropical peat soil microbial communities from peatlands in Department of Meta, Colombia - 0815_BV2_10_20_MG | ecosystem: Environmental > Terrestrial > Soil > Wetlands > Peat | place...
ATACGCATCGGCATGTGATTTTGTCCGCGTTGATCTGGTTGATCAGCGACCAAATCTTTTTTTTGTCTTCAGGAGTACCCATGGACGAATTCATGGCAGCGGCCAGAGAAGAAGCCGAGGCGGGAAAGGCCGACGGAGGGATTCCCATCGGCGCGGTGCTGGTGTACGGGGGGCAGATCATCGCGCGCGGCCGAAACCGGCGTGTTCAGTCCGACAGCCCCATCCTGCACGCTGAAATGGATCTGCTGCAGAATGCCGGCCGGCTTGCCCCGTCCATCTATCGTGCGTCCACGCTCTACACCACGCTCTCGCCCTGCAGCATGTGCAGCGGCGCAATCCTGCTCTACGGCATACCGCATGTCGTGATCGGAGAAAATCTCTCCTTCAAGGGTGAAGAAGAGCTGCTGAAGAGCCGCGGTATCAGGGTGGATGTGCTTCAGGATCAGCGGTGCATGATGCTCATGATGGCGTTCATTAACGAGAATCAGGAGCTCTGGTTCGAAGACATCGGCAGGGACGCGCCGTGAATAATATAGAACGGGGAAGTGTCCGGGCCGCCGGGGCATTGCAGGCCGGCCGTTTTTCATCTCATTGACTGCACACTGCTGCACATGGTATCATCACCCGTTTGTAACGGAACCGAGGAAGGGTCAAGGATACAACAGTATCGTGAATTCTTCCTCTTCGCCGGCTGCATGCTCCAGGCTGCTTGTCGCCCAAACTCCTCATGAACAATACCAGCACAAGTAAAAACGCGGCATCCTCCCTGCCGCAGACCCTCCCCTGGCTCGCCGCAGTCCTGGGCGGCGTGCTGGGATTTCTCGGCTATGTGGGCTTTGACCAGTTCTATCTCGAATGGATATTCCTCGTGCCGGTGCTCTGGGCGATCGAAGACCAGCCCCCGCGCCGCGCATTCTTCATCGGCTGGGTGGCCGGCATCGTGGGTCACGGCGGCGGATTCTACTGGATCGTCACGATGCTGCGCGAGTTCGCAGATGCATCGTGGCCGCTTGCGATCGGCGGACTCCTGCTGCTTGCAGCCGCGAACGGACTGACCTTTGCGGTCTGGGCCTGGGCGACACGGCTTCTCTGCCGCGAACGGGGGTGGAGCGCCGCGTGGGTGTCTCCGGTCGTCTGGACCACGGTTGAGAAATTCTGGCCCCAGCTCTTCCCGAATTATATAGGCGCGAGCCAGTACAAGCTGTCGCTTCTCACGCAGATTGCCGACATCACCGGCATCCTCGGTGTCTCGTTCGTTCTTGTCGGCATCAACTCCGCCGTCTACGAGGTCATAGCACGGATCCGCACGAAGCACCGGCGCCCCTGGCAGCCGGCCTTGGTGTGCGCCGCGGGTATCGCCGTGGTGGTGATGTATGGAGCAGTCCGCATTTCGTCGCTGGACAGGAGTGCATCGTCCGCGCCGGCGCTGACCGTGGGGGTGATCCAGACAAACCGCGGGGCCGGGGATAAACACGTGGATCAGGCCCTGTTCCTGCGCGAGCACCAGGACCTGTCGCGCGGACTGGCGAGGCAGCAGCCCCTCGACCTGCTTGTCTGGCCCGAGAGCGTGCTCTTTGCAGCCATGAAAACGCGCGAGGGGGTTCTTCCCCCGGCGGTCGTGGATGAACTGGGCACACCGCTGCTCTTCGGCGCCGTTATCCAGGTCGATGAACACGGCGAGCGCCGCCTCTACAACAGCGCCGTACTCGCGGACGCATCGGGACGCATTCTCGGCACCTATGACAAGATGGTGCTCGTTCCGTTCGGAGAGTACATTCCCTTCGGCGACGTCTTCCCGCGGCTTTATTCGTGGTCGCCCTATTCGGGCCGGCTCTGGCCGGGCGAGTACAGGGAACCGCTCTACCTGAACGGCCATGCACTTTCCGTGAACATCTGTTACGAGGACATTTTCCCCGGCCAGGTCCGCATGTTGATGGAGGGCGGGCGGGATCATCGCATACCGGAAGCCATGTTCAACCTTACCAACGACTCCTGGTATGGCGACACGGTCCAGCCCATGGAGCATCTCGTTCTCGCAAGTTTCCGCTCCATTGAACACCGGCGGCCGCTCGTGCGCTCGACCAACACCGGCATATCGGCAATCGTGGATCCCGTGGGCAGGATCAACCATCGCACAGCGCAGTGGACGAAGGCCTCCCTTGTCGGGAAGGTCCCGCTCATGCACGGCCGCACGGTCTATGGTATGTTCGGCGACTGGTTCGGATGGGTATGCGCAGGCACGGCCCTGCTCGGATTCGGCCGGATGCTTCGCAGAAGGCGCACCGCTTCAGCTTCCGGCCGGACAAGCCATTAGCCGCGGTGTTCAACCCGGGATGTTCGGGGAAAAAAGGATTCGAAGGACTATCTCACTGCAGTACTGCGGTATCCTTTTTCTGCTGGTGTGCAGCCCTGCAGCGTCATCCAGGAAGGGTCAAGACGCCGCGGGCGCAGAGCACGAGGTGCTCAACACAAGGCACGAAGGATCATGCTGTCCAGCTCGGGGAAGGGGATGTTCCCGAGGCCGTGGCGGTCGCGAAGGTATTCAAGACTGTTGTAGCTGACCCAGACTTCACCGGGCGTCGCCTCCCAGACCACGACCTTGAACGGCAGGTCCAGGGCCAGCGATGGGTGATCCTTCATGAGCGGCGCTTCTATACGGGCATCGCCGAAAATCAAAACCTGCGATGCATGTATGTCGATGCACGATTGCTTTGCAATGAGCTGCTGATCGATCCGGGCAAACACCTTCATCCCCCGCGACCAGACGAGGGACTCGATCCGGTCCATTGTTTCCGCAACGTTGTATTTGCTCTGCTCATTAACGACCCCGTCGACTAAATGAGGACGATCCATAAAACAAGCCCTCCCTGAACATCGCCGGTGTGCCCGCATATAACTCCCCGCCGAAGCCGGCTCCCGGAACTTTTCCCGTGGAAACTCCTTTCTCTAATTAAATCCGGATCGAAAGGCTATGTCAACCTGCACGGGTATATATTTTTGCTGACGTTCAGCTCGATGTCGGCGTTCTGCGGGTCAGTCCTTCGATCCTTCGCTCCATGCCCGTCTATTGCAATTTTTGCTTTTTATCCTTTCGACTCTGAGCAAAAGCACTCAACCCCTTTTTTTCTGCAGGCTTTGGCATACAGCGGAATAACTCTTTGTTTTTGTACACGCACTTGCAGATGCAGGCGCATGCTGATGCTTGCTGCGAAGGAGAATCCAGACAACGGCATGTTTTCAACAAATGTGACAGCGATCACACTATGAAAAAATCGTGTACGCATTTCAATTACATGGACTGTGGCGCGCAAGCATACAACAACAGGCATCGGGTTTGCAATAATCCGAACTGTCGCATGCTGGTTTCAGCGCTTGCATGTGCTTTTTCCGTACAGAAAATACGAAATACGAAGACGTCAGGAATTAGCTGATAGACGACAATACTCAACCATCCGCGAGGATGGGGCGGAAAGCCTTCAGGATCTCTCAGAGACAGCCGGGCTGCCGAAATATCTTCACGATTATCGGCGTCCGGCTTTTTTTACGCGGGGGTATTCGATCGAAAGTACAAGGGAATGCTCTCCATCCGTGACATGAGCGGGTCCGGCCGGCAACAACACGATTGCGGACAACGTGAATCATATACGAAGCGAACACCCCCGCATTCAGAAAATCGCGGGGCATCTTGCAATAAGGAGGGTATGACATGAGGAAAAAAACAATCGCCGTTCTCTTCTCGGGAGCAATGGCACTGAGCTTCTCATTGTTCGGATGTGGCGGAGGCTCCAGCGTGAGCAGCACAGGCTCGGCTTCAAAAGTATCCGGTGTCGCGACGACGGACACCGCGGTGGCCGGAACCGTTTCGGTGAAGGACTCTTCTACACCTGCCCAGGAGAAGACCGTATCAACGGCAGGCAACGGATGGTACACCGTCAATACCAACGGCATGACCGCGCCCTATGTGCTGAAATCGGCATGGACAGACACGGCAGGTAGCCATGAAATGTATTCACTTGCCGCGCAGAACGGCCGGACCAACATAAACCCGGTAACGGATGCAGCGCTGATGGCGTCTTCGGACAATATGGACGCCGCAGGTCTGTATAATGCGCCGAGCCGCGAACGCTATGAACGTTCGCGCATGAACTTCCGCTCCATTATCGACCAGCTCCGCACGGTGCTGGCGCCACTTTTTGCCCTCTACCAGACCACAGACCCGGTGACCGATGACGACGGCGACAGCGAAGGCGGGGCCGACTGGCTTCGCGCCATGTTCAAGGACGTTTCCTTTGTGGTGAAATCGGGAAACCTCATCGTGACGAACAGAAAAACAGGCGGCATCATTTACCAGGCGCCGTTGAGCAATGTCACGTCCGGAACGCTCGATACCGCGAACCTGCCCGGTACAACTTCGACACCGCCCTCCGTCTGTTCATATACGTATTCTGCCTGGGGCGCCTGCATCGCCGACGGTACGCAGCTGAGGACAGTTCTCACATCGACGCCAGCCGGCTGCAGCGGGACGCCCGTCCTGTCGCAATCATGCACGTATGCGCCGCCGCCGACGCAATGCACATATACCTACTCCGCCTGGGGCGCATGCCAGTCCGACAGCACGCAAAGCCGCACGGTCCTCAGCTCCGCACCAGCAGGGTGTACGGGCACCCCGGTGTTGACACAGGGCTGCAGTTACACACCGCCGACCACGACCTGTACGTCATTCACCTACTCTGCCTGGGGCGCATGCCAGTCCGACAACACGCAGAGCAGAACCGTGGTGTCATCCTTGCCTTCCGGCTGCACCGGAGGGTCACCGGTCCTGACGCAGGCATGCACGTATGTTCCGCCGGTCACGACCTGTACATCGTTCACCTACTCTGCCTGGGGTGCATGCCAGTCGAATAACACCCAGACACGCACGGTGGTCTCGTCTTCTCCTTCCGGCTGCACCGGAGGATCACCGGTCCTGACGCAGGCATGCACGTATGTTCCGCCGGTCACGACCTGTACATCGTTCGCCTACTCTGCCTGGGGCGCATGCCAGTCGAACAATACCCAGGCGCGGACGGTGGTCTCGTCACTGCCCGCCGGCTGCACCGGAGGATCACCGGTCTTGACGCAGGCATGCACGTATGTTCCGCCAACCTGCACATCGTTCACCTATTCGGCCTGGGGCGCCTGCACCAACAACACACAGACCCGGACCGTTGTGACATCTCTTCCTGCGGGCTGCAGCGGAGGCTCGCCGGTCCTGTCGCAATCCTGTACCAGCAATCCGGTAACGATGTCCACGGTACAATCAACATGTACTCAATGCCATGGACTTACCGTGAACACTACCGTGTTCAAGTCCGGCGGCTTCTCGGTTTCGGGGAGGACCGCTTCCGCCTGGGTGACGGCGCTCACCGGCATGTTTTCACCTCCAGCCGGAACAACCGTACAGAATTTTGCGGATTTCCTCATCACCGTTCCTTGATAGCGATCACCAAGAAATATGATTGAGATCCGGGGACATCCTTTATGGGATGTCCCCTTTTTTTATTTTCGCGAGATTGCTGCTCGTAATGAGAAGCGGGCGTGTCAGGGCATAACACTTGTGTGCCAAACGGGGCGGCAGTCTGCCTGCGTTATCACAGGGATTCGGTATAGGAAGGGGTGTACTTACTTGGCGGTCTGCCGGCAGTAGGATTCTGCGAGGTAGTCGAGCAGCTTGCGTCTTTCCGCCAGATCCATTTCCAGGTACAATTTGCTGTCGATCAGAATATCGATGAGCTCCTGCTCTTGTTCCTGGGTGATGCTGCTATCCTGTTTATTACCCATATCTATCACCTACTTTGCTGTATCAACTGATCATGAAAAAGCATACTTCATGCCAAGGTTCAAACTGTTTAATATCAGTAAATTAAGGTCAAGGCATGCATGTGATTTTAGATAGCATGGGTCAAAAAACGTACTTGAGTGGTCATAATTGCCTACTACCATAGTTGCTAAGTAGAATTGCCTTGCCGTCCCTTCTGGAGAGGCTTTGATAAAAGGCGCAATTGACAGGTGTTGAAATATAAGTACAATGAGTATCTGCAATCTATCAATGACCGAGGTGACCTGATGCATCCGAACATCCAGGATCGACGGACAATGCTCCAGCGGATCGCCCGCAGGGTAATGCTTGAACGGGGGCTCGCTCCTGATTTCTCCCGCCAGGCCCTCGCTGAACTGGCGGCAATCCAGGGACCTGCAGCCGAGGCTGAAGGCCCGATGCGCGATCTGCGGGATCTGCCCTGGTGTTCCATCGACAACGACGACTCCCGCGACCTGGACCAGCTGACAGCGGCCGAGACGCGGCCGGACAGCTCCACGCGGATTCTCGTCGCCATCGCGGATGTTGATGCGCTGGTCAGGAAGAACTCCGCGATCGACGAACATGCGCAGCGCAACACCACGTCGGTCTATACCGAGGCGGTGATATTTCCCATGCTGCCCGAGAAGCTTTCCACGGACCTCACGTCGCTCAACTATGCGGAGGTGCGGCATGCCGTCGTGATCGACATGGTGTTCGGCCGGAGCGGATCGCTTCAGGAGTCGGATGTGTACGGCGCCCTGGTCCGGAACAAGGCGAAGCTGGCCTACCGCAGCGTCGCTGCCTGGCTCGAAGGCGAGGGGGCGGAGCCGCCCGCAATCTCCGCCGTCGCAGGGCTGGCTGATAACCTGCGCCTGCAGGACCGGACAGCTCAGATGATAAAAAGCCTCCGGCACGAGCATGGCGCGCTGACCCTGGAGACGATTGAGATGAAGCTGGTCTTCGACGACGGCGATCTGAAGGAAGTGGGCGAGGACGTCGGAAACCGCGCGAAGGACATCATCGAAAACTTCATGATAGCAGCGAACGGGGTCACGTCGCGTTTCATTGCGGCAAAAGATCTTCCGTCGCTCCGGCGGATTGTGCGCACACCCAAGCGGTGGGACCGGATCAGGGAGATCGCGTTGGAGCGGAACTTCGAGCTGGCCGAGGCGCCCGATTCAAAATCACTCGAATCTTTTTTAACGCAGGCAAAGGCTTCTGATCCCGATGGCTTCCCGGACCTGTCTCTGTCCGTGATAAAACTCATGGGCCCCGGCGAATACGCGGTGCAGATGCCCGGCTCTGCGGTGACCGGGCATTTCGGCCTCGCCGTGAAGGACTACGCGCACTCCACCGCGCCGAACCGCCGCTATCCCGACATCATCACGCAGCGGCTGATCAAGTCCACGCTCACGGGCAGCAGGGTCCCCTATGAGCACGATGAACTTGAAGCGCTGGCAAGGCACTGCACGGAAATGGAAGACGCTGCAAAGAAAGTGGAGCGGCAGGTCAGGAAATCCGCGGCAGCAATGCTGCTCGAACACCGTATCGGAGAGCGGTTCGATGGGATCGTGACCGGGGCGGCCGCGAAAGGCACCTGGGTCCGTCTCATGCATCCGCCCATCGAAGGCCGCCTCGTGAGCGGTTTTGAAGGCGCCGACGTGGGGCACCGCATGCGCGTGCAACTCACCCATACGGATGTGGAACAGGGCTTCATAGATTTCAAGAAAGTCGAATAATCGTAGTGGATGCGGATGAACGCTGATACTGCCGAAGACGCCTTTTATTTATGGTCTCATTACAGCTTTCCGCATCCCAATATGTCATCCCCGAAAGACTCTGTCGGGGATATGGTTTTAAAACCGGATTCCCGATTAAACATCCGGGAATGACCGCTTAACTGTTGTATCTCTTTCGAGACCGCTCATGATACGGGAGATATGTGTTGAATGAGCATGCCACCTATCTGCTGCATCCAATCGGGATCGTGCGCTCCGTGCTGATCAAACCCGAGGATGCGCCGCGGCAGGGATTTCTCGGCGCGCCCGAAGCCTGGATCGAAATTTACCCTCAGTACCGCGATGCGCTCCAGGGAGTCAACGTGAACGATGAAGTGACAGTGCTTACCTGGTTTCATCTCTCCGACCGCTCGATTCTGAAAGTCCACCCCCGCAGCGATCCCAGCCGCCCGCTCACCGGCGTGTTCGCGACACGGGCGCCGGTGAGGCCGAATCCCATCGGCCTGCACCGGGTCACGGTGCTCGAAATCGTTCCGGCCCGCGGAATCCGCGTCCAGCCACTGGAAGCGGTGGATGGCACGCCGGTGATCGATATTAAAGCGGTTCTGCGGGAAGCGAAGGATTAACAGAAAACATGCGATGCTGATAGCGTCTGGTTACTGTTATACAGTGACAACTGCATGCAGGGTATCGATGAAAGAAATGATGAATATGACGTAAAATTTTGGGTTGTAAATTGCAATTCGCCAATATAATATTATGCAGCATGCTTCTGACAAGGAGAGCGCGCGGTTGCGCGAGGCGAGCGATCGAGGTATGAATGCTTCCTCAAAATGACCAGAATGCAAATCCGGCAGTCTTGAAGAGTTAAGCGATAACGCACTTCGAAACGGCAGAACGGGCTCTATGCGTAAAAAAAGTCAAATTAAAAATCCCTGGTGGTGGCTAATCCAGGCTGCACTATTATCACTGTTTACTAGTGCAGCAGCGTTCTGTTGGGCGGATGACAATGTTCGAGCGCAGCCTGTACCTGCCAGCAGTGATCGCCGCATATTATTTTTGGGCAATGAGGCGCTCCCGCCGATGAATTATATGAAGGATGGCAAGCCCACAGGCTTAGTGATTGACATCGTTAATGCCCTTTCAAAACGCATGCATCGTCCGGTGGTTGTGCGACTCACGAACTGGACCGAAGCCCAGCGACGCGTTCTCGACGGGCAGGCAGACGCTCTGCTTCAAATCAATTCAAACCCCGAACGTCTCAAAATCTACGATTTTTCAGAGCCGCTGCTGACTTCTGAATTCTGCATATTTACCTCTTCCAGGCGACATGATATTACCACCCTGGCTGATTTGCGAGGTTTAAAGGTCGGCGTGGAAGAAAACGGGCTTCCAATACTGTTACTGAAAGATGACCCCCGGATTAAACTGAACGTTATGCCGGATTATGTTCAGGGCTTCAGAATGCTCACAGAGGGAGTCGTGGATGCACTGATAGCCGACAAATGGGTGGGGAGCTTTGTGTTGGCTGAAAATAACATCAGAGGCATCAGGGTAATCGAAGAACCCATAAGCCGGAGTTACTCGACGATTGCCGTGAAAAAAGGGAATGCTGGCCTTTTAAAGGAAATCAATGCTGGATTGGCGGATATCCGGCGTGATGGCTCGTATGACAGAATTATAAGATCCTGGCAATCCATGGAGGTTGTGTTCGAAACACGCGAGCATAAGCGCCAGCAGAAACTGCTCATGGTTACTATATCGGCGGCACTGATCGTGTCGCTCGCTGTTATTGTAATGCTGATCAGGGAAATCCAGAGGCGCAAGCGCGTCGAAGCAGCGCTAAAACAGAGTGAAGAGACACTCAGTGAGAACAGGGAACGTCTCCAACTTTTTATTGAACATGCACCAGCCGCACTTGCCATGTTTGATCGCACTATGTGCTATATCTCGGCTAGCAACCGGTGGTGCGACGATTACGGATTGGGCAACCGGCAGCTTGTTGGCATATCGCACTATGAAATTTTCCCCGAGATTACTGCTCGATGGAAGGATATCCACCAGCGAGGTCTTTCCGGAGAGGTGGTCCGGGCTGAAGAGGACCTGTTTGAGCGTGCCGACGGTTCAATCCAGTGGCTTCGCTGGGCAGTTATGCCGTGGAGAAACTCAGCCGGGCAGGTCGGCGGGATTGTCATTTTTACTGAAGATATTACTTTAAGGAAACAAGCCGAAGAAGCGCTGAAGCAGTCAAACATCGAACTTGAGGCTGCAAATAAAGACCTCGAAGCCTTCATCTACTCCGTGTCGCATGATCTTCGCGCCCCGCTCAGGGCCATGGCCGGATTTTCGAAAATCATGATCGAAGACTACGCCGAAAAACTTGAGCCTGCAGGAAAGGACTACCTGGAACGTATATACAAAAACGGCGAAAAGATGTCACAACTTATTGACGACCTCCTGCGGCTGTCGAGGCTTTCACGGCAGGAGATGGAGCGAACGGAAATAGACCTGGGCGAACTTGCGGAATCAGTTGTTCTGACAATGCGCGATACGTATCCGGGAAGAACCGTCAACACTATCATCAGCAACGGCGTGAGGGCATCGTTAGACCCGAATCTGATGCGTATTGTTCTCATGAACCTTTTTGACAACGCCTGGAAATTCACGGAAAAGACGAAGAACGCTCGGATAGAATTCGGCTGTCTGCAGGGAGACGGCAAGGACACCTTCTTTGTTAAGGACAATGGGGCGGGATTCGACCAAACACAAGCGGAACGCATGTTCTGGCCTTTCCACAGGCTTCATTCCGGAGCGGAGTTCCAAGGCACAGGAATCGGGCTGGCCATTGTGGAGCGGATTGTTCAACGCCACGGGGGAAAAGTCTGGGCCGAGGGTGAGGTCGGCAAAGGGGCAACGGTTTATTTCACGCTGTAGTACTGTTAATCTGATAATAAAAGTGCGGAGCCAGTCAATGCATGATTCAACCGGATATTAACTGCTTTTTCTACTGAATGAGATTCTATGTTTGCGTGTAATTGACAGGACACTTTCCTTCGATGGCCGCGACTTCGAAGGTGGAGTTCACACCACAGCATTGAACCTGAATGCTCACTGGTAGGTAAACTTTATAGAATTAATTATTTCCTCTCTCGTAGTTCTCTAATGAGTTAGTATCGCACCTATTTTCTTGCGGTTTGTCTGAGCTGCATTCAGGCTATCCCCGAAGTGAAAAATCCATCCAGGGTCCGATCCAGAGCCCCGGATGGGTCTTCGGCAGGTTACGACTTCATCGCCGCAAGCACGACGGCCGGCTTCATCGGCAGTTCCCGCACGTGCGCGCCGGTGATCCTGAACACTGCTTTCGCGACCGCGTGTGCGATGGGCGGCAGGGCGTGTTTCCTGATGCCGCCGGGCTTTTCAGGACTCTTCACAATGTGCACATCCCCATCCGGCGAATCGGCCATGCAGCTCGGTTCTTCATCATCTGCGAAATTCTCTAAGTTCATGACATGTCTTTTCAGCTTGTTTCAACTTCAATGTACAGACAATAACGTGTCCACTATGAAATTAATTCGTATCAGCGGGAATATAAAGGTTAATGGTTTATTAGGATCTGAAAGATAGTGGTTGGCGCATATGTTCCGAGGTCTGTGATGAAGAAGCAGAAACTGCAATGGTTTTTAAAAGCAATTAGCGGTATCACAATAGGTATTCAGATTCCTGGATTTTTAATGCATTTATTTGCAATCTCTTGTTATCACCCGAAAATACCCCGTGTGAGCGGCCGTTTCCTCTTGACGTTATATTACCATGTATACTACTATCGACTACTATGAGTGGAGCTATAAGACCGGAAAAGAGTTCGAATCTTCACCTTCCGTCGCTGCGAGTGGGACCGTGCATGCGCGGTCGAACGACAATTATCTCTACACAATAAAATATAGGGACTCTCTTGCGATCGGAGGAAATGACAATGAAGAGCCAGTGCTTTTCGATTTCATTGGTAATCGTTCTGTGCGGTTCGTTTTTAGCAGCATGCGGCGGAGGTGGAGGAGGCGGTACTCCTCTCAGCTCTAATCCGACAGCGACAATGCTCTCGATCAACAGCATCACGGTCGATCCACAGCCTGTCGTGACCTCGGTGAATCTATCCGCATCAGTATCAGTGCCGGCCGGCAAAACATTAAGCTACGACTGGACTGTAGGCGGGATCAAAGTCAGCACAGCGAGCAGTGAAACCTGGACTTCACCAGGCATTCCGGGCAGATACACCGTTGATCTGGTTGTGAGCACAGGGACAGAGACAGCGTCCATGAGCTCGAATATGACCGTGACCAGTCTGAGTCCGTGGCCGAAATTCCATCGGAGCATCGAGGGGACCGGTATAAGCCCGATAGACACAAGCGGAATCACAGGATTGGTCACCAAGTGGAGCTATTCCACGGGCAATGTAATCACTTCCTCCCCGGCCATCGGAGCGGATGGAACCGTGTACGTAGGGTCGGGTGACGCTAAGCTTTACGCGATACATCCCGCTGGTACGCTCAGGTGGAGCTACCCCACGGGGAATGCGATAGACGCCTCGCCGGCCATCACCGCTGACGGAACCGTGTACGTAGGGTCGTATGACACCAAGCTTTATGCGATAAATTCCGCTGGTACGCTCAAGTGGAGCTACACCACGGGGAATGTGATCTTCTCCTCCCCGGCCATCGGTGCGGACGGGACCGTATACATAGGATCGGAGGACAGCAAGCTTTACGCGATAAATTCCGCTGGTACGCTCAAGTGGAGCTACACCACGGGGAATGGGTTCTACTACTCCTCCCCGGTCATCGGCGTGGACGGGACCGTGTACGTAGGATCTGGTGACACCAAGCTTTACGCGATAAATTCCGCTGGTACGCTCAAGTGGAGCTATCCAACGGGGAATGTGATCCGATCCTCCCCGGCCATCGGTATGGACGGGACTGTATACGTAGGGTCGGAGGACACCAAGCTTTACGCGATAAATCCCGCTGGTACGCTCAAGTGGAGCTACCCCACGGGGAATGACGTCGACGCCTCTCCGGCCATCGGCGCGGACGGGACCGTGTACGTAGGATCTGGTGACACCAAGCTTTATGCGATGAATCCCGCTGGTACGCTCAAGTGGAGCTACCCCACGGGCAGTGGGATCATCTCCTCCCCGGCTATCGGCGCAGACGGGACCGTGTATGTAGGGTCGGAAGACACAAAGCTCTACGCGATAAATCCCGGTGGTACGCTCAAGTGGAGCTACCCCACGGGGAATGGGATCATCTCCTCCCCGGCTATCGGCGCGGACGGTACCGTATACGTAGGCTCGTGGGACACCAGGCTTTACGCGATTGAATAGAGTCAGTATCCTGGTGGGCGTATGCCTGCCGCTGTACTCAGTTGCATCGATACGTTACGCTCCTGCAACAACTCCAAGTGGAGCCATCGCATCGGAAAAGTGAGTCTTCGCCTTCCGTAGCCGCCAGTAGGACCGTGAATGTGAAGTCGAACGACACTTAGCTCTATGCAACAAATTAAGGTGCTCATGGTTAGCATAAAAAAACCGAGTCCGTCAAAAAGCGTTTTTTCCGCGTTCTTTGTTCCTGTTCTGCAGACCACTGCTGCATTTATTGTGCTCCTTGTGCTCATGGCAACGGTCTTTACACGAAATGCCGTCTATAAGACGACGGTCGGCCTCTGGGAAGACGCGGCCAGGAAAAGCACGAATAAGGCCCGGCCCCACTACAACCTCGGCCGGCTCTATTCCGACCAGTGGAGGAGCGACGAGGCGTTGAGAGAATATCAGGTCGCGGAGAGAATCGACCCCCTCGATCCGGTCACGCGCTACAACATCGGTAACACGCTGCTCGTACTCGGGAGAGGTCCGGAGGCGATCCCGGAGTATCGGGCAGCACTTAACCTGCAGCCGAATTATCCTGATGCGCTGCACAACCTCGAGGTAGCGATCCGGATTCAGATCGACAGCGCAGTCGCGAGAAAGGATAAGCAGGCGGAGGCGGCGTGGAGGAACAATCTCGGGAATCTCTTTTTCATGCGAATGGCTTTCGATAAGAGCCGGCAGGAGTACGAAACAGCACTCAGGCTTGCACCGGGATTTTCAGAAGCACAGTATAATCTCGGCAAGATTTTCGATGAACTTAACCGTAAAGGCATCACTAATAAAGAATAATATCCTAGAGTCAAATGGGGTTACCTATGAAAGAGGATTTCGAGCACTGGGCAAAGGGAGATATCTCATGATATAGTGAAAAAACCAGTTTTGTGGATTGTCTGTTTTCAACTAAGAACATATGGACATGAAGTAAAGTAAATTGCAGTCAGTTTCACTTTAGTTAACTATAACGTTTATCACCCGGAATATTAATGCCTTAACCGATTAGATTGCCGCTCTCGAATGTTTCTGTGTCATAACGAAATCCCACCCATAAGTTCTTTTTATTGTTGTGCGCTCTTTTGCAATCTCTTGTCATCACCCGAAAATACCCTGTCTGAATAGTCATTTTTTCTTGACGACCTGTCCCATCGTATACTACTATCGTACAGTAAACGTCATAGTTGAGTATTCTCATTTCCAATGGCGAAAACTGGTTTAAGACAATACAGAATTCGGTGTAAATAACAGATTCTACAGCCTTTTCGATGAAAAGAACGAGCCATCCATTTTAAAATGCTCATTGCAAACCGCCACCGCACATATTATGGAGGAAAGAATGAGAGCCGCAATATTTGTTTTCCTATTGTCGTTTTTTTACTTGAATTGTTACAGTGCTGAATATGTAAAGATAAAGACCATAGAAGATTATACGGGCGACGTCGAAGCAGTTGCGTACAGTCCTGACGGAAAATATGTTGCGATCGCTACTTCCAACACTTTTGGCATTCCCATATTTGAAACCACGACGTGGAAAAGAGATGCTTCGCCTAATGACAACGGAGACTGGTTAACAGCTGTGGCTTTTAGTAAAGACGGAAGAATTTTTGCCGCCGGAGATCGCAAGAAAAAAGTCGTTCTTTACAATACTGCAACGTGGAAAAGCTTCGAAGTTGTGAAGGCCGGTTTCATGGTTAACAGTATTGATCTTAATCAGGATGGGTCTTTGCTTGCAATCGTTGGCGAGGATGGCGGCGCTCTGTTATGGAATGTCAAGGACAACAAACTGGTCAAGAAATTGAATCAACACCAGGAGATTCTGACGGTTGCTTTTAGTCCGGATAATCTGCATTTCGCAACAGGGGGGCGTGACAATTTGGTAACGATTTGGAACTTGTCGGGAATTATTGTGAGGTTTCTCGCAGGGTACGAAAATAATGTCAGAACGGTTGCATATAGTCCAAATGGGAAATATCTCGTTTCCGGCGGCGATGATAACGATACGGCTTTTATTTTATGGGATGTCAATACTGGTAACATAATACGAACTTATAGAAGCACCTCTGAACTGGGCTGCGTTGCAGCTTTCGGCTCTGATAATGAAACACTAGCATTGGGTGATTGCAGGTTTTCGTACGACGCAATACCACAAACGAGAAACGCGATTGGGTCTTGCGCGATAATGTTGCAAAATATAAAGAGGGAAAAAGCCGACCAAATTCTCGCGAAAGGCGGCGATATTGCTTTTTTGAACTCCGGATGCGGACTGTCCGGCCTGGCGTTCAGTCCTGACATGAAATATCTTGTGGCCGGCTACGAAAAAGGCGACCGGCGGCTGATAATATATGAAAAAAAATAATACCCGTTGAATGTAATAACGGTCAATGTTTTCCAATGACGTATCATGAACTACCAGCCCACACTTCATGGAGGGCAAAATGAGAGTCGCAATATTCGTCTATCTGTTGTCTTTGCTTTGTTTCGATTGTTTCGGCGCAGAGTATATGAAGGTTAAAACTTTAGAGGAATACACCGGCGACATAGAGGCTGTTGCGTATAGTCCCGATGGAAAATTTGTTGCAATCGCTACATCCAACACGTGGGGGATTCCGATATTTGACACAACAACATGGAAAAAAGTGGCTGCGCCCGATGATAATGACTCCTGGATAACGTCAGTTGCATTCAGCAAAGACGGGAAAATACTTGCTGCCGCGGATCGCAAGAAAAAAGTCGTGCTTTATAATACTGCAACATGGAAAAGCTTTGAAGTTGTGAAGGCTGGCTTCATGGTTAACAGCATTGCTCTCAACCAGGACGGTTCTCTGCTGGTAATCGTTGGAGATGACGGAGGCGCTCTATTGTGGAATGTCAAGGACAATAAACTGATCAAGAAATTGAATCAACACCAGGAGATTCTAACGGTTGCTTTTAGTCCGGATAATATGCACTTTGCAACAGGTGGCCGTGATAACTGGGTAACGATATGGAATTTAACAGGAATGATTGTTAAGTTTCTATCAGGTCACAACCAAAGTGTCAGAACGGTCGCATACAGCCCGGATGGGATGTATCTTGTGTCAGGCAGCGATGATAATGAGAAGCCATTTATTTTGTGGGATATCAATACAGGAAAAATGATTCATACTTTCAAACACACCGTTGAAAACGGGTGCGCTGCGGCTTTTGGTTCTGATAATGAAACGCTGGCAATTGGTGATTGCAGGATTTCTTTTGATTTATCTCTACTACGTCAAGCAAGAAATTCGATGGGGTCCTGCACGATAGTTCTCCATAATATAAAAACGGAAAAAATCATCCAGGTTATTGGTAAAGACGCTGATAATACTTTTTCGAACGCCAGTTGCGGGCTCGCAGGTCTGGCGTTCAGCCCGGATATGAAATATCTTGTGGCTGGCTATGAAAAAGGCGACCGGCGGCTGATAATTTTCGAGCGAAAATAGCATGCAGTGATCTGGTCAACAGGGACAGTCGTTTCTGTTCTGCAAATAAGTGAATCGTCATGATATGTCACATTGAGGGGAGGCCACCTGGAATGGCAAAGTCGAAAATAAGAGTTTTTACAATTTCTATCTTATGCATCGCTGCTGCATTTTTATCAACGGCCAATGCCCAGATAGGCAATACTATTTCACGGCCAAGCGATACTCAGGGGCAGATCAATTTTTTCCCGGAAGTGGTCGAGGTCACCCTGGCGTGGAAACCCTCCCGGGAAATCAGGGCCACTCCTGACATGGATTTGATGCTGCTCCAAAGAAAAAAAATCGAAGTTAAACTATTTAATGATCTTAGAAATAATAAAAACGAAATCGGGAGTAATGTTGAAAAGAAGTTTACTGATAAAGACCGGCTGGTGACAACAAAAGATAATGTGGCGGCGTGGTTGACTCGCTCTTTTACTGATGTGCTAACTGATCTAAATGTTACTACAACAAAAGAGCAAGGCGAAGCTTTTCTTACTGCTGATATTCAAAAGTTATTTGTGAAGGAGGACAGGAGATACTCTGCAACAATTTTGTTGAAGATGAGACTGCTGTCGCGCGAGGGAACAGTTTTATGGGAGGATATAATAATAGGAACGTCCAATAATTGGGGGGCATTTTTCAAAAAAG
>Ga0187786_10000256_pt1 | contig 17077 bp, 14 predicted proteins | sample 0815_BV2_10_20_M_FD_132449 | JGI IMG/M metagenome (GOLD analysis project Ga0187786, IMG submission 132449) | Tropical peat soil microbial communities from peatlands in Department of Meta, Colombia - 0815_BV2_10_20_MG | ecosystem: Environmental > Terrestrial > Soil > Wetlands > Peat | place...
AAACCCATCTTCATCAGGTGGGGCAATTGATCAATAAGGCAAAGTTCAACTGAATTAAATAGGCGCGTTCGGCCTTGGTAATCCCAACTTAAGGGAAAAACATGTCCTTTGTGATCTTTGAGCCCCCAGAAATCTTCTTTTAGATCATCATTTATATATGGCCCCAAATGATTTTCACTTATTAAAACTTCCAGATTTCCCTGGACCATAACCTCTAAATCAGTATTTAATGAGTATAAACGTTTTAGCCAGGTAAGTTTTCTTAAATCATCTCTAGAAATCTCTGGAGAAGTAGTTAAACTGTCAAATCTTCCAGACAGTTCTTTTACAGTTAAGTGGTTCCAGATGTTTAAACCGGTGGATCCATACCATTTTAAGGGAGTTTTATTTTTCAGTGACAAATCTCCCAATCCATCCACCATCACTCCCTTAACTCCTAAATCAAATAAGCCCTCCAGTAAAGGATTAAATTTAAAACAGTCATCAGGAGTTATTAACGGCAATTTCCATATTAAATCAGTTTCTAAATCTCCTATTAAGTCAGTATATTTTTCCATTAATTTTAGGATATGGTGAGATGTATTCTTTCCTGGTGGAAGTAGAGGTACTTGAAAGCATACCTGCTGACAACCAGAATCTAAAGCTGCCAAAAAAGATTTTTGATTATCCACCCAGACTGAAAGGTGAGGAATTTTTAAAGTATTTTTAGGGATTAGTTTAGTTTTAGAGATTAGTTTAGCGTCAAATTTCTCCTTTGCCGTGATACGCTTATTTTTAGAATTTTCTAACTGATTTTTTTCAGGCAGGTGTTTCATATTGAGCTGTTTTTCTACCTCTACCAGAAATTCGCGCCTCAAACTATTTAAAGCCGATATGGGACAAAATAAACCTCCAGGATAATCAATTTGCAAATTCCTTATGACAAACAACGTCCCTCCTGTCTTTTCTAGTTGATCACGAATTGTTTTTTTAGTAAGAGGTCTCTTTTGGGCGGGTTCCATGGCAAAATTTTCATGATATTCTACATCAAGGACTTTAACGTCTTTTATGAATACTTCACCGTACAAGATAGGAACTAGATATTCATCCCATGTCATTTGAACATCCAAAAATATGGTATCTTCCGATGGTTCATTAATTAAATCACATGCTCTTTTTTTCAAAGACGCTTTTCGGGTTATATAAACGTTAAAACCAGTTTCAACATAATTTGGGACTTTAATATTTACTCTACGTTTATCCACAGATGGGGTATGGTCCAGACCCAGGCCAAACACCCTTTCACCCCTTTCATTGGTGAAGACCAGGCCGTCACCTTTTTCAGGGACAGTAAGGCTTTCCAGGGCTACAGTAGCTACCTTTTCCTTCTTATTTACTTTTAAAACCTTGCCCAGGTATAGTCCCCGGTTACCGGGACTGCTTGGTTCCATGGTTTTATGGGGTGGAGCATCTAAAATATAGCCTCTGGTGAAACCCCGATTGAAGGCTAGCTTTAAATCTTCAATATCCCTTTTTTTAGGGGTCCAGTTCCTATTTTTAATAGAATCCAGTGCTTTCCTGTAGATATCAACTACTATTGACACGTATTCTGGTGAACGCATCCTGCCTTCAATTTTAACAGAAGAAATATTGGAATTTACCAAACGGTCCAGGTAAGGATAAACTGCCAAGTCTCTGGTTGATAAAAGATAATCTCCTTGCATGGGGACACTTTTAAGTTCAACCGGCCTCCCCCATGTGTCTTTTTTCCCATTTACCATCTGATACTTCTTTCGGCACGGTTGAGCGCACATCCCTCGATTACCGCTTCTGCCCCCTATGAGGGACGAAAAGAGACATTGGCCTGAGTAAGAATAACATATGGCCCCATGGGCAAATATTTCTAGTTCAATCTGCTCTGAAAGTTCCGATGGAACTTTTTCTATTTGGCTTAATTTCATTTCCCGGGCCAGAGTCACTCTTTTAAACCCAAAATCAGCTGCCCATTTAACACCCTCTCCATTATGTAGAGTCATCTGAGTAGAAGCATGTAACGGAAGTTGGGGAACAATATCCTGGGCTAAACTTGCCACACCAATGTCCTGAACAATAATTCCGTCTACACCATTTTGGTATAGCCAGAAAAGATAATCTGCTAATTCTGAAAGCTCATCATCCTTAATAAGAGTATTAACTGTTACGTATACTTTAATTCCACGCAAATGGCAATATGATAAACCCTCTTTTATCTCTTCTTTGGTGAAGTTATTGGCATAGTGTCTGGCTCCGAATTTTTCTCCGGCAAGGTATATTTCATCAGCTCCTGCTGCCACGGCAGCTTTAAGCGCTTCCATAGATCCGGCTGGGGCCAAAATTTCTGGTATTCGTGGAGTTACCACTTCAAAAACATCTCCAAAATAATTTTAAAATCTCTCACATTCATGATTTTTTTAACAACATCCATAAAATACTGTTGGAATAAATCTAAAATAAGTGTATATTTGATTAGGTACAATGATTAGAATATAATTACAATCTGAGCTTATGATCAAACTAATGGAGATGCCATGAACGCTTATTTGGAGATACTAAGGCCGGTTAATGCTTTAATGGCTGTTATAGTCATCCTGTTAATGGCTATAATTAGTGGAAATTTTACACTCGATGTTTTATTGGCTGTACTAGTAATATTCACTGTTTTTGGCGCAGGAAACGTTATCAACGACTATTTTGACCACAGAATAGATGCCATAAACAAACCAGGAAGACCCATACCATCGGGTAGAATTAGATTGAAAACAGCTCTAATCTACTCTATTTCTTTGTTTATAATTGGAATAATTATCGCATTCTTTATTAGCTTGATTATGGGTATTATAGCTCTTTTAAGCTCTATTTTAATGATATGGTACGCTTATAGCCTTAAAAGAATGGTCATTATTGGCAATTTGAGTATATCCTTCTTAACTGGGCTTTGCTTCGTATTTGGGGGTATTGCGGCAAATGAAATAATTACTTCCATTTATTTGGGCTTTTATGCGTTTTTGATGACTATGGCCCGGGAAATAGTGAAGGATATGGAGGATATGGAGGGTGACAAAGCTGACGGGGCCAATACACTGCCCATAGCGCATGGTGAAGGTATTTCTTCTAAGTTAGCAGCGTTTTTAATGATCATTGATAGTATAAGCAGTCCAATAGTCTTTTTTTTAGGTATTCTCACCATATATTACTTGGTGGCTTTTGCTCCTGCCTTTGTGTTATTCATTTACTGTGCATGGTCTATACTTAAAGATCAGTCTGTTGAAAATACTCGAGATGTTTCTAAAAAGATTAAAATAGGTATAGGGATTGCATTTCTGGCATTTGCAGCAGGTTCTCCCTTTTTATTGTCTTTAATCAGGTGATTTTAATGTATGTCTGTTTGGAAGGAATTGACGGGTCTGGAAAGTCCACGCAGTTGAAAATGCTGGGCCAATGGTTGGAAGAATATGGGTTCCAGGTAAGGAGTGTATTTGAACCTACCGACTCTCCGGCTGGTCTTTTGATCCGTAATATGTTAAAAGAGCCTAATGCGTCCACACGAGACTTGCAACGCACGTTAGGACTACTTTTTGCTGCAGACCGGATGATGCTAATGGAAAAGATCCAAGAAGCTGAATCCCACAATGAAATTGTTATCAGTGACCGTTCTTTTTACTCCAGTTTAGCTTATCAGGATGAGGAAGAATGGATACTGGAAATTAACAAACATATTAAAAAACCAGACTTAGTCATTCTTCTGGATGTGGAAATCGAAATTGCACTTTCCAGGTGTGAAGGAAAGGATCACTTCGAAAACCGGGAATTTCTAGAAAAAGTGAGAAAGAATTATCTAAATTTGGCAGAGAAAAACAACTTTTTAGTGGTTAACGCTAATAATGGCGCCAGAAAAGTACATGAAGATGTTAAAATTATCTTATCTCCTAAGATAGGTCGCTGTGTTTAGATTGGGGTGTTTATTATGGATAAAAAAGAGATGAAGATTAAAATAGTTAAAAACGGCCCTTATATAGTGAAAGGAGGGGTGCCTTTATATGAACAGGTTTTAGTTACTGATGAGGGTGGACATACTAAAGAGTTACGTGAAGTCAAAGAACATCCTCACCCCGAGATTTATAGCCTATGTCGATGTGGAGCATCTAAAGAAAAACCGTTCTGTGATGGTACTCATAACGACATAAACTTCGATGGTACTGAAACTGCAGATAATACACCTTACTTAGAGAAAGCAGAAGTTTTTGAAGGCCCTAAGCTACAATTGACTGATGCCCACGAATTCTGTGACCACTCCCGTTTTTGTCTTAGATCCGGTGGGATACGGGAACTTATTAAAAAATCCGATGACCTGGAAGCCCGACAAACTGCCATTGAAGAGGCCACAATATGTCCATCTGGTAGGCTGGTCCTGTGGGATAAAGAAACTGGTAAATCGTTTGAGAAAGAATTTGAACCTTCCATAGTCCTTATCCATGATCCTCAAAAAAACTGTGAAGGTCCTATCTGGGTTAGGGGAGGTATTCCTGTTGAATCTACTGAGGGAAATACCTACGAGGTCCGTAATAGAATGACTTTATGTCGCTGTGGTAAATCTGAGAATAAACCGTTCTGTGATGGTAGCCATTGGATGAACTCTGAACAAAAGCTAAAATTTAGGAAAAAATGGAGACTGGATGAAAAATAAGTTGTCACGACATGTTATCTTCTATCATTAGCAGTTTAGAGTCATTTATCCTTACTAATGGCTCGTGGGCTGTCTTTTTAGGCTGTATTCTGGAACAAATTATAGTTCCTATCCCTGCCAGTTTAATTGTGATCAGTTCTACTTTTATAATCATGAAAGGAGCTTCCTTGTCTTGGATGTCTCTGGGAACTCTTATGATAAGGATAGCTATCCCTGCTGCTTTGGGGATTACATTGGGTTCTCTTTTTTACTATTATCTAGCATATTATCTGGAGAAACCATTCATACAGCGCACTGGAAAGTATCTGGGAGTGTCCATGGAGGATGTGGATCAGTTGGAAATGCAATTTAAAAATAGTCGCTACGACGATCTGTTCATTTTCCTGGCCCGTTGCTTCCCGGTAATTCCCAGCATAGCCATCAATCTTTTTTGTGGACTGATAAGGTATGACTTAAAAAAGTATCTCATAACCACCTTTGCCGGGTCCCTGGTGCAAATTTTAGGCTGGGGACTTCTGGCCTGGTTTTCTGGGAACATCTACCAGGCAATGGAAGATAAGGTGTCCATGTTGGGCAACGTGGTTGTTCTCGTCATAGTGATCCTGGTGATTTACTTTGTTATTAAAAAAAGAAGAAAGAAATAGAAATAATGGGGGCTGGTAGCTCAGTTGGTAGTAGTGTTGCCTTCGCAAGGCAGAGGCCGCGGGTTCAACTCCCGCCCAGTCCACTAAATTAAAGTCTTTTCTTGTAGTAAACTTCTTGGAATCGGATCTTGAAACTTGTTCCATAGTCCTGCTCTAAAGTTATACTACCTCCTAATTGTGCCACCAACGAGTTCAAGACTAAAAAACCCATGGTATCGGCATTTTTATAATCAACATCTTGGGGAATGCCCACTCCATCGTCCTTCACAATTAAAACAATATCATCTTGGTCTTGGCTCAGTATTATGGAGATATTACCCTTTCTATCATTAGGAAAAGCGTGTTTTAATGAATTAGTAATAAGTTCGTTGGTAATAAGTGCTAGGGGAATAGCAGTTTCCATTTTTAAGATAAAGTGCCCCAGATCATAGTTTAAACTAACTAAGTTAGAGTTTTTAAAATGAATTCTTAGTAAATCTGATGTTAAGCCCATTATATATTCAGAAAAATCAATTTTTGAAAAGTTGTCAGACTGATATAGTTTTTGATGGATCAAAGCCATGGACCTAACTCTACTGTGGGTCTCTCTTAATACTTGTTTAGCTCTTGTATCGTTTATAAAATCTGATTGCAAACTTATGAGGCTGGATATCACTTGAAGATTGTTTTTAACCCTATGGTGGATTTCTCTAAGAAGAACTTCTTTTTCGTTAATTGATTCTTTCAATGCTTCGTCTGCTTTTTGTTGTTTGATAATGCTCCACAAGAAGTTCATAAACATCCTTATTTGGTTCACATCGCCGTCATGATATTCAAAGTTTTTATTTCCCACACCAGCCAGCAGCACAATTTTGTCACCATCAAATATGGGGACGTTCAAGTGCCTTTTTAGGGTCACGTGTCCGGAGGGATATCCTTTTTTCCAGGAATTGGGTGCAGAATAATCGTTTGTTATTATTGGTCGGCGTTGTCTTACTGCTTCTCCCCACAAACCTGTTTTTTTTAGGGGGTAATCAATTATCTTATTTGTTATTTCGCATTTAGCAGTTCGAGACCAGGAGTACATGGTCAGAATATTTTCATGCTCATTGACAAAGGCAAGATATCCTATTTCACTATCTGTAATTAAAACCAACTGTTCCAGGGCGTAATCTGTAATTTCATTCAAGTCACGACCTTTCATTTCATAGAGATTGATCATGGCCTTCATTCTCAGATTGTTTAAATAACGCGATTTTTCAATTTCTTTTTCTTTTGTAATATCTTCAACAGTGGATAAAACACCATATATTTCGCCGGTGTCTCTTTTTACTGGTGTTAATATATATTCTAACGTTAAAATAGAATTGGGGGTTGGTAAAATCATTTCTTCCTTAATAGAATTGCCGGTGTTAAAAACATGTTCTATTTGTTTTTCCAGCTGATCTGTGACTTCTGTCGGTAAGCCAACTTCTCGTGCAGTTTTACCAATCATTTCTTCAACTTTGAATCCTAGACCTTTAGCTCCTGCAGGACTTACATGCATAAATCGTCCTTTTTGATCGTAAAGGAATATGTAATCTGGTAAGGCTAAAAACACATCTTCAATAAGTGGTCTTGGGGATTCCACATTTCTTGGGGGTGTTTGATCCAGGGGCATTTTATCTGTCCAGGAAAACTAAAAATAATTTATTGGAGACTTGTTAGAGAATTTTATGTAATACATTTCTAAAATATTTATCTACATCTATCTACATACAAAACTAAAATGATTTTCAGTTTATGCATTAAAACGTGAGTTATCAGTTAAGTTAATGTTTTACTTTAAAATCAAGATTTTAATGTCGATTTTAGTTCCTAATATTTTTAATGGGGGAGTAATCGGATTAGATTTGTAATATAAAATTTTAAAAATAAAAATGTGTCCATATGGTTATTGGATGAATATAATAAGAATAAAAGTCATTCCCGTCCTTTTTTCAACTGTTGCAGACGTTCATTAAGGGCCTTGATAATGTGGTCCTGTGCCTTTTCTAGGTTTTCTTTGGTACCGTAGAGAACTGGACCTTCCTCACTGGGTTTTATTTCTAGTTCAAAATCAACAACTACTTGGGCGACCATGCTTTCGGTAACCCCGTGGGGGATACGCATTTCGTACATCATTTCTTTTTCCATAAATAATCACCATTATTAGTTTTCATTATTTTTTGAATTTAGATAATTCCTTACCGGCTCTAAAATTTCAACTAAGTGTTCTGCCACAGCATTTTTTAAATCAAGAGGATGTAAATCACCTGAACCGTATATTTGGAGTAGTTCTTCTTGATTGAGGTTTAGATCTCCTCCAAACTTCTCTGGTCTTGATATGAGGATAGTTTCTCTTTCAGTGAATATGAAATGTTCTGCCATTTCCAGGACGGGATTCCCTTCCAACTCACCTGCCGGGCAGTAACATTTTTTAACCTTTTTTCGTATAACTTCGACCTCGTCATCAATGGCTATGAAGTTTTCTTTGCTGGAAGACATCTTTTCTGAACCGTCAGTGCCGTGTAAGAGTGGTGTGTGGATGCAAACTGGTGAAGGGTAGCCTAATCTGGGAAGATTATCCCGGGCCAGCATGTGGATCTTTCTCTGTTCCATACCCCCCACTGCCATGTCCACTTCCAAAAATAACATGTCTATCGCCTGCATCAGGGGATAAATTACTTCAGCAACTTGATGATCCTCGGCGTCACGGGTTATCTGAGCCATACTTCTACGAGCCCGGGTTAGGGTGGTGGATAAAGCTAATTGATAAACTAGAAGAGTGTAATCTTCTTTAGTTTGGAATTCACTTCCCCTAATAAATTCTGTATCTTTTGAAAGCCCTAAAGCTAAAAAACAGTTTTTATTGTACTCTGAAATTTCTTTTATTTTCTCTAAACTTCCTTTCCCATTTAGATAAGCATGAAGATCTGCTAAGAGAATTTTAACCTTAAAACCTGCCTTTTGAAGATCTATCATTTTCTTGACAGTTATGGCATGTCCTAAGTGAACCTTTCCAGAAGGTTCATATCCAATGTAGGCAGTCAAATTATTTTCTTTAAGTTTTTCCTTAAGTTCGTCAGAAGTTACTACTTCCAGGACTCCCCTGTTTATTAAATTTATTTTAGAATCCAGGTCCATCCTTATCACCAGTTTTTAAGCTTAAATTGATATGAAAGTTATCGTTACAATTTTTCATTTTTTTTAAGAACGTAAATATTTTGGTCTATCTCCACCACATCCACTTCTTTTCCAATCTGAAAATCAGCCAGGTGGGGCATTAGATCCAAATCAATGGGTTCATATGTCTCGGGGTGAAGTACTTGTATGCGGTGGGGGGTGATGTTGGTTATGGTGGTTTTTTTCACCATTTCTGAGTCAGCAACCTTTTCTAACTTTTGGTACTGCTTCCAAGGAACCGAATACATCTTTAAAGAAGAAATATCTTCTAGAAGTATTCCTCTACCATCCAGGTTAACAACTCGGCCTATAAACTGGTCTTTTCGAATAAAATCTCCCTTTCTGAAGTTGGGCAGTCTTAAGGATATCCAGATACGGTAAAGATCCTTACCGGAGGACTTGTTTCTACCCATTAGGCGTGGAGATTCACCTACTATGCCACCCAAAACATCTTTAAGTCCATTGACAATACTTCGTGCGGCTTTATAAGAACCAATATAATAATCAATTCCTTCCTTAAGTACGACCTTGTCTGCCAGGTAAGCCATCCGATTTTTTTCAACTAACTTTCCCAGTAGTTTTTTCATCACGGAATCTGCTAGTTCTAATTCTGTATCCTCAAGAACTCTTTTATCTGCCCGCAGTTGGATTACTGCTTCATAATATCCCGAAGCATATTTACTGCACTCTGGACAGACAGTACGGTTAATTTTAACATTAATCACACATTCTTCTTTAACTTCAGTACTCAGTATCTGTCCTTGGGCCTCTACCAACACTTCCCAACGGGAACCGCGCTGGTTGATAATTTGAAAAGATAAATCTACATACTCTGCAGATTCAAACACTTGAATATTTTCAGTCAGATTTTCTATGATGATTTCATCATCACTAAGATCTGAATCTTTCCATCTGCCTCCCTGGAGGTTGGAATTGCAGTGAGCACAGATGGTTACTTCCACTTCACTAGGACAGGTTATTAAGTGAGTTTTTTTTAAAAAACAGGAACGGCAAAGCCCCTGATGAAGTTCTTCACCCTCTTTGCCACATTCGGGACAAAACATATTACCGTAATCTTAAAAAAAAATTTAAAGAGTTTTTAGTGGCGCTTTAGCACCGCAAGCTTCACATTTAAGGAGGAAAACTCTATCTTCCCGTACTATGCGCGTGTCTGGCCGGTTACATTCATGGCACATAATGAAACGCTTCACATAGTCATCTATGCGCTCATTTATAAGATAATGGGTGAATTTACCTTGCATTATGGCCCTACTACCTTCTAAATTTCCAGCTGTACCTAATTCTCGTAGTAAAAACTTTAAAAGATGCTGGGGGTCCCGGTTCATGGCATCAGCAATCTCTGAGAAGTTCTGGATCATGGTACGGTTACCCTGGATCATAGAGTACGCTTTAGGCACTTGAAAACGTTTGGTTTCCAGTACTTTCTGGGGTAGTTGTTCCACTGCTCGGTCTAATAATTCTTCATAATCAGTCATTAAATTCCTCCTCTAATAGAAAATCATCTAAAAATCGTGTTATATTAGTAAAAAGGAGATAATAATTAGGCTACCTTGTAGTAACCGGTGGTTGGCTCGAAGATCAGTCCCTGGCGCTTTAACACCCTTATAATCTCTTCCGTTTTCTCCTTATTCATATTGTATCTATCTTCCATTTCATTTATAAGCATGTTGTTGGGGGCATGTCCGCCGTACTCATCAGTAAGTTCCTTGATTATTTCCATAATTATGCGGAATTTATCACGTTCTGATTGAGGAGTCCGACCTTCCACCTTGTCAATATCAACTTTACCTGTCTCAGGATCATATCCCACTTGTTTAAGTGAGTCCATCTGCAGTTTAATGGCCCGTTTGGCATCAAAGGCGGTAACTTCATGACCCAACCTGATACGTGCACTGGCCTCGGACAGACGGACCAGAGCCTCCAGTTGACGAGCAGTAATTGGAACAGGGGATGCTTCTCCCTCTTCATCTTCAGAACCACCCCTCATACCCACATAGAACTCCTGAATTACTTCTACAGCTTCATCGGTAAGCTTAGGATGCACTTCTTTACGGGCATAAGCAATGTATTTGCGCAGAAGCTCGGGTTCTATCTCAAATGGAATGGTGTTATCTTTATGTATGCGCAGAATGTGGCTGGCTAGTTTTTTATCTCTTTCAATGTCTGGTTTGTCTTCTACAACGAAGAGCAAGTCGAAACGAGATAGAATGGTTGGTGGCAAGTCGATTTGAACTGCTACTGATTTAAAACGATCAAAACGGCCAAATTTGGGATTGGCTGCTGCTAAAACTGAGCAACGGCTGTTCAAAGTAGCCATAATGCCTGCTTTGGCAATGGAAATAGTTTGCTGCTCCAGAGCTTCGTGAATTGCGGAACGATCTTCGGGTCTCATCTTGTCCAGTTCGTCTACACAAACGTTACCTCTATCTCCCAGCACTAGAGCACCAGCTTCTAAGCTCCATCCTCCCATCTCATCCCTAACAGCTGCTGCAGTCAGGCCTACGCCACTGGTTCCTTTACCACTGGTGTATATTCCACGGGGTGCAAGTTTGGATACATATTTGAGCATCTGAGACTTTCCTATACCTGGATCTCCAACTATAAGGATGTGAATGTCTCCCCTTATTCTGGTTTTATCTTCCAGTTCCTTGGAAGAACCACCGAATAGTTGTAGGGCAATGGCTTCTTTAACGTCCCGGTAACCTTGAATGGAGGGGGCGGTTGAATTTATAATTTTATCATAAACATGAGGATCCTTAGCCATTTCTATTATTTTTTCTTCATCTTCCAGGCTTATTTCTAGCTCTTCAAACTCCTGCTCTTTAGCTTCGATATAATTACCGTAAATATAGTTCTTGAAACGCTTTGTTTTTTCGTCTCGCACAGTTTTAAGTGTTCCAGTGATTCGTACGATGTCTCCTGGAGTTATAGTGTCCACCATATCATCTTCCAGCACCACCACAATTTGGCGGGGCTGTTCACCCCCTGAGAGATTTTCAAGAGGTTCCTGAAGTTTAGTGGTTTGGGTGTCTAAAAATTCAGATTCTTCCTGTAAAAGACGGAAAGAACGTCCACCACACTCTTGACAGAGAGCTGGTTCACTGATTAAGTTACTGGTCTGAGCAACTTCATGTAGACGCATGCAACTGCGGCATTCAAAGGTGGCGTTTACTATGCGGGGCCTTATTTCATCGGTTTTACGCACGATACCGTCCACTGCCACAAATTTTCCAATATATTTACTTCTTAAATAGCGCAGGGCGATATTGTTACGTAAGTTTTGAAAACGAGTATGTAATTCAGCATTCTTCCTTAGGGGGTCAATATTTTGAATAGCCTTTTGAGCTGCTTTTAGAACTTCTTCTGGCTTTTCGATAAGAAGATCGGCCAGATCCGGGTCAAACATCTCCAGTTCGTTGTAATCAATTATTACCGAACGTTTTTCAGGATATTTTTCCAGAGCTTCGAAGATGGTATCTTTGTACTTAGTACTGAAGAATTCTTCAAACTTGGCCACTGAAGTTTTGGTTTTATCACTTGTTTCTTGAGCTGAAATTTCCATTGTCTAATGATTACTACTTCTTCCTATAAATATTTAAAAGACAGAGACGTCCATTTCAAGTGTAACTCTAATGAAATTTTAGATAATTGCCCTATCACCACTCTTGAGTCCTCATTGGGCCCCAGGAGATCATCTCCCCTATACTGGCATCTAAGGAAGTATGTTGATAATATCCTGGATTTTCATGTTTATAGATCATATTTCAGGTATAGATCATAGATTTTCAATGCTCTCTTAGATCATATTCAATGCTCTCTTAGATCATATTCAATGCTCTCTTAGATCATATATAGATGAATAATGATTGGCATAGACAAATAATGATTGGCCAGGGTTAACATATAATGGATTAAATCATTAAGATTATCGAAATATTTCAGATATCTTAAAACTATTTCAGATATCTTAATAAATGATGAAGACAATTTTTTTACAACCTTTACCTTATATATTCAAAACGAGAATAGAATTAATTAGATACTAACATATTATGATTTAGATAAGATCTGATAATTTTTACATATTTTTTTCCATTATAGAGGAGATAAAATGAAAAGATCAAGGTTAAATCTCTTTAAAGCCACGTCTATGACAATATCGGTTTTAGGTGTGGTTATGATCATAGTTACCGTGGGAATTCTGGCTTATATAGGTTTTCTGTCATTATCTTCATTCATATCTTATGATGCCAGTAGTGGATCTTCTTACGATCAGCTATCGGCATTGAAAACGGATTACACGGCTCTGAAAGGTCAGTACGACACTATAAAGATAGACGTTGATAAAAGTAATAATAAAGACCTTAAAACGGCATATGTAAACGCTGAACTTGAATTAATCAAAGCTCAATCCGCTATTACGGATGTTGAAAGTGCCATGTCGGCCAATGAACCTCCACAGGAAATTCAAAATAGAATAAGTGCTGCTCAGGCACAAATGCAAAAGGCCAAAGCTAGTTTAAGTAGTCTGCGCGGCATGATGTAGGCGTATGTAGTGCTATTTGGGGTGTAGTTGGTGCTATTTGATGTATATGGTGTTAGTTCGGTATATTTGGTGCTATACGGGCATGATATTAAGAATAGGCCACCATTGACTATTTTATAAGATCTATCCTGATCTTATTGCTCCCACATAAAGTATTTTATTACTTATACATCCTGCCTGCGAAAACCACGGGCTACTAGGTACATTTCAACACTTTTTTTACGAGAAGAAGGTGGTTTAGTTGTTTTAACTACTCTAAACTTCTTTTTAATGGTTTTTAAAACTTCAGGAAACCCTTCTCCCTGGAATATTTTCATAACTAAGGTTCCATTGTACCTGAGAATAGAATCGCTCATTTCTAAAACGGCAAATACCAGGTCCAGGGAATGCATTTGATCAACATCTTTTATTCCCGAAAGTTTAGGGGAAGCATCTGAAAGAATAACTGCAGCGGGTCCTTCTAAAACTGAAATTAGTTTTTCTTTAGTTTCTTCGGTGGTGAAATCTCCTTTTATTGCCAGAAAGTTTTCCTCATCAAAAGGACGGATTCTCTCTAGGTCAATGGCCACCACCAAGCCCTCTTCACCAACGGATTCTAAGGCCACTTGGGACCAGCCACCTGGTGCTGCACCGAGATCCACTACTCGATCTCCTTTATGCATGATTTTGAACTTTTTATTCAACTGTAAAAGCTTATAAGAAGCTCTGGATCGATAATTCTCTTTTTTGGCTTGCTGATAATACTGGTCTTCTTTTCGTTCTTGATTCCATTTTTTTCCCATTGAAATCCTCTTAAGACTTGATTTTAGAAATTAATGTATCTGCTAAATACCCCGACCTGGATAATTAAAAACTTTACAGGGGGATTTTCCCAGAGTAATTATTTGAGCTTCCACTTTACCCTGTTCTACATTCATAAGCATCACTGAAGGCTCTGAAAGTCGTGGAACTGTGGGACTTCCAGGGTTAAGCAGTAACAAGTCATCTAATTGATTTATGAATGCTGAATGGGTATGTCCGGTTATTAATACTTCTGCACCCATTTCTAGGCCTATATAACGGAGTTGCTGGGTATCTCCTCGGGGAAATACTTCACCATGATGTAAACCGATTCTGACACCTTCTATTTCCATTAATTTTCTTTCCGGAAGTTTTAAACCATAATATCGGTCCATATTCCCTTGAACACACGTAGTGGGCGCTAATTCATTTAAGACATCTTTCACATCAAGTGAAACCAAATCCCCAGCATGAAATATCATTTCTACATCTTCAAATATTTCAAAGATGCTTTTTGGGATTCCAGATGCTCTTTCTGGAATGTGAGTGTCTGATATTAAGCCAATTAACATTATATCTGCTCTTATTGGTGTTTTTTAAGGGTTAAAATAATTTTATGATGTATGCTTTTTTGGATAATAAATATTCCCATAGTTATATATTATGTGTACTTACTATATTTCGTAGGTGAAAACCGCTTATTATATTATTCATCAAATTTTGATCAAGTGATTTGTTATGCATGAGGTTATAATCTGCGAGAAACCTAAGGCTGCCGAGAAGATATCACAGGCTCTATCTCGCAATGCAGAAAAAAAGAACTATAAAAGGGTTCCTTACTACGAAATTGAAGAGAATGGAAAAAAAACAACCATACTGGCAGCGGTTGGCCATCTTTACTCATTATCTCCTTTGAAAAAGGAAAATGGAAGAATATTTGAGGTGGAATGGGTTCCTCTTTACACCAAGGACAAATCCAAACGTTACGTTAAAAGTTATATCGATGCCATTGAAAAATTCTCAAAAGATGCGGATCGATTTATTCATGCATGCGATTATGATATTGAGGGTACACTAATTGGTTTTAATGCACTAAAGTATGCTTGTGGTGATAAAAGCGTGAAAGAGGCGGTTAGGATGAAATTTTCAACCCTAACTGAGGAGGACCTCCTAGAGGCTTACCAGAATCCTATCGACCTGGATTTCCATCAAGTTGATAGTGGAATTGCTCGTCACGTATTAGACTTCTTATTTGGGGTTAACATTTCGAAATATCTCACTGATTCGGTCATGGCAGCCACTACTCGTTATATACAGCTTTCTGCGGGTAGAGTTCAAACTCCTACTTTGGCCATACTTGCAGAGCGAGAGAAACAGATAAAAGAATTCATACCGGAGCCTTACTGGCTCATAAAAGCCAATCTGGGCGAAGACATAATAGCCGACCATAAAAGAGGGAAAATATTTGATAAAAAGGAAGCTGAGGATATACTGGCTGATTGTGATGGTAAAGATGCCATTATAAATAAAATAACTTTAAAAGAGAATCCTCAACTACCTCCTGTACCATTTGACTTGGGTACTCTTCAGTCAGAAGCTTATGCCATATTTGGATTTAGCCCCAAAAAGACCCAGTCTATAGCTCAGAATCTTTATACTGAAGGTTATACTTCTTATCCCCGTACATCTTCTCAGAAGTTGCCAGCCAGCATAGGTTATCAGAAGATCTTAAATAATCTAAGCAAAGATAGCGTCTTTGGTAAACATATTAAAAAACTTAAAAAACCCTTTAAACCTCATGAAGGTAAAAAAACTGATGCAGCCCACCCTTCTATTCACCCTACCGGAGTTTTACCTAAAAAGCTTGGTCGTGACTATCAGAAACTTTATGAACTTATTGTGCACAGATTTATCAGTGTTTTCGGTGAAAATGCCATTCAGGAAACTATGAAGACTGAACTGAAGATTGGAAAACAGGATTTCAACTTTAGCAGGAAAAGAATGGCTAAGATGGGTTGGAGAGAATATTATCCATTCCGAAAACCAGAAAATGACGTATTCCCAACTCTTAAAAAAGGAGAAAAACTCCCAGCAAATGTTGAATCTGAGGAGAAAGAAACTAAACCTCCGGCCAGATACAATCAGGCTTCTTTGATACGAGAACTTGAGAAAAGAGGATTAGGGACCAAATCAACTAGAGCTAATATCATATCCATTCTTTACGACCGTAAATATGTGGAAGGAAAAAAAATTACTGTAAATCAACTGGGAGAACATCTCATCGATACTCTCAAAAAATATTCAGAAAAAATAACCAGTGAAGAACTTACCCAGGAGTTTGAAACAAAACTCGAGGGTATCATGGGTGGGGAGACTAACAAAGAAGATATTATTGATCAAGCCCGCAGTGAAGTCAGTTCTATACTGGATGATATTGAGAAAAACAAACTCAAAATAGGTGAGGAACTCTACCAGTCCTACCGGGAGAGTATGATCGTGGGCCAATGCAAATGTGGAGGCAACCTCATCACTATAAATTCTCCTCGTGGCGGAACTTTTGTGGGATGTTCTGCTTATCCGGAATGTAGATCAACTTATTCCATGCCAAGAGGGGCTAATGTTCTAAAAACCACGTGTGAGGAATGTGGGCTGCCTATGATCTCATTCGGAAAGCCCCGGCAGAGGGCTTGTCTGGATCCAAAGTGCGGTCGGGAAGGAGAAGAACCACCCCAAAACGAAGTTGTTGGGGTCTGCCCTGATTGTGGAAAAGACTTAATTAAGAGATTAGGTCGCTATGGTGAATTTATTGGTTGTAGTGGATTCCCTCGCTGTCGTTACACTCGTTCACTTGAAGAAAAGGAAGAAAAAATAGACGAAACTTCTTAAATCATCTTAATTTTTCTAATTTTCTAATTGGAAGTCTTAATCCAGGGAGTCTTAATCCCGACATGTATATTTTAATGCGGATTAAGTTACTCACTATAATTAACTTGTTCTTTTGTTGTTGTCTGTTGTTTTTTTGAATATGGGCACTAAAAACAGTATGAAAAATGCAAAAAAGGCATAATATGCTGGATTTTCATACATATATCCCAATCCCCAGAAATCCCATAAGGCCCCAGTAAAAGTTGAATTCAATGTTTGTTTTATCACTGTCTTTTTCCATCTTATCACCATTATGTTGTTTATTTAAAACATAAT
>Ga0187786_10000257_pt1 | contig 17063 bp, 13 predicted proteins | sample 0815_BV2_10_20_M_FD_132449 | JGI IMG/M metagenome (GOLD analysis project Ga0187786, IMG submission 132449) | Tropical peat soil microbial communities from peatlands in Department of Meta, Colombia - 0815_BV2_10_20_MG | ecosystem: Environmental > Terrestrial > Soil > Wetlands > Peat | place...
CATCATCCGCGAGATCGCCGCGGCGGGAACGAAGATCGTCATGACTACGCACAATCTCGGTCAGGCGCGGCGTCTCGCCGAGGACGTGATCTATCTCGATGGCGGCCGGGTGCTCGAACAAACTTCCGTGGTGGAGTTCTTCCAGCAGCCGTGCACGCTTGCCGCACGCGATTTCATCCGCGAGGAAGCCGGTTAAGCCAGCCCTGTCATCAGCTGCACCATTACCGTGTCGCCGGCGCTGACTTTGTCGCGATCGGGTTCGAGGACGATGAAACAGTCGGCCTTCGACATCGAACTCAGCACGCCCGAGCCTTGATGACCGGTCGGTCGCACGCACCATTCGCCCTTGTCCTGAAAGAGGATGCCGCGCTGGAATTCGGTACGGCCCTTGCCCTTCTTCATCGGCTCGACGCAGCGTGCCGGGAAGCTCGGGAACTCGGGCACCGGGTCGACGCCCATGAGCTTGAGGATGGCAGGCCGCACGAACTGGTAGAAGGTCACCATCACTGCCACCGGATTGCCAGGCAGGCCGAACAGCCAGGCGCTTTCCTTGCCTTTACCAATCTTTCCGAAAGCCATCGGCCGGCCCGGTTTCATGGCGATCTTCCAGAAAGCGACCTCGCCGAGCTGCGCCATCAGCTGTTTGATGAAGTCCGCCTCGCCGACCGAGACGCCGCCGCTGGTGATGATCGCATCCGCACAAGAGGTCGCTTCCCTGAAGGCCGCTTCCAGCGCCGCCGGTTCGTCCTTGACCACGCCCATGTCGATGACCTCGCAGCCCAGGCGCGTCAGCATGCCCCAGAGGGTGTAGCGGTTGCTGTCGTAGACGGCGCCGGGGAACAGTGGCGTACCGATCGAGCACAGCTCGTCGCCGGTCGAGAACAGCGCCACGCGCACGCGGCGACGGACCGAAACTTCCGCGATGCCGAGCGAAGCGGTGATGCCGAGCTCCGCAGGCCGCAGCAGCTTGCCGGCGGCGATGGCCGGCGCGCCGGCCCTCAGATCCTCGCCGGCACGGCGCAGGTTCTGCCCGAGACGCTGGCCGGGCGGCACGATCACCATATCGCCCTCCACGCGCACAACCTCCTGGATAACCACGCAGTCGACGCCTGCCGGCAGCACCGCGCCGGTCATGATGCGCACCGTCTCGCCATGACTGACTTTGCCGTCGAAAGCGCGGCCGGCGAAGGCGGTGCCGATGTTTCGCAGCCTGGTCTCGGCGTCGGCGGCCAGATCCCCATGGCGTACCGCCCAGCCGTCCATGGCCGAATTGTCGTGCGCCGGCACATCAACCGGCGAAATGACGTCCGCCGCCAGCACGCGGCCGAGGGCCTGGCGCACGAACAGGCGCTCGTGGCCGGTGATGGCCTGAAGCATTTCGAGGATGATCTGGCGGGCGCGGTCCACTGACAGCGAGTCGGGATCGTAATCGTCGAGACAGGAGAAGATCGGCGCGGTCATGGCATCGGTCGCAAGCGGGGAATGTGAGCCGTCAATTTAGGCCATTTTCACCTGTTTCGGTGATGGCGCCACCGGCGCTATGATTGCCATATGGAAACGCGACTCTTCGAGCGCCTGACGGCGCTCATCGATGCGCTGGAGCTCGGCCTGGTCGAGCGGCGGCAGCACGTGCGCCTGGCGCTGCTGGCGGCGCTGGCGGGGGAGCATACATTGCTCATCGGCCCGCCGGGCACGGCCAAGAGCGAGCTGTCGCGCCGGCTGCACACGGCCTTTTGTGACGCCCGCTATTTCGAACGATTGCTGACGCGCTTCTCGGTGCCCGAGGAGCTGTTCGGGCCGCTTTCGATCCGGGCGCTGGAAGAAGACCGCTACGAGCGGCAGACGGCCGGCTTTCTGCCCGAGGCCTCGATCGCCTTCATCGACGAGGTGTTCAAGGCCAACAGCGCCATCCTCAACGCGCTCTTGACGCTGCTCAACGAGCGCGAGTTCGACAACGGTGCCGGGCGCCAGCGCTGTCCGCTGATCAGCGTCATCGGCGCCACCAACGCCGTGCCGGAGGACGAGGTCGGCGAGGCCTTCTTCGACCGCTTCCTGCTGCGGCTGCCGGTCGCGGCCGTGAGTGACGAAGGCTTCGATGAATTGCTCAAAGTCAGTCATGACGACACGCCGACAAGGCCCGAACTGGCACTCGACAACGGCGATCTCGACGCGTTGACCAAGACTGCGGAGCGCGTCGCGCTGCCGGCCGACATCGGCGCGCTGCTCGGCGAGTTGCGCCGGCACTGCGCGGCCGAGAGCATCGCCGTTTCCGACCGCCGCTGGGTCAAGACGGTCTGGCTGCTGCGCGTTGCCGCGGCGACGTCGGGACGCTCCACGGTGAGTCTATGGGACCTCTTGCTGCTGCCCTGGTGCATCGGCCCCGATGCCGCCAGCCAGACGATGTTCGCCGACTGGCTCGGGGCGCGCCTGGGCGTGCGCGAGGCCTTCTCGCCCGCGCTGCTGACGCGCGTCGTCGAAGCCTTCGAAGCCCAGTTGGACCTTGAAGGCAAGGCCAACGATCTCGATTACGACGAGCGCGGCCGACTCAAGTTTTCTGCGGAAGAACTCGCGACCGACATCGCCGGCAGCATCGGCGACGCCAAGGGCGGCTCGGCGGCGCTGCGCATGACCTACACGCGCCGGCGCCGCTACGGTGCTCGGCATGTCGAAGCGCGCGTGCGACAGATCGACGGGGCGCTGGCGCGCATCGCCGGCTATGCGGCGGAGGTGGCCACCCAGTGTGATGATCTTGCTACCTACCGAACGAGCAATCTCTGGCTCGACGAGGGGCGGCTCGATCGCGTCAGCCAAAACCTCGTCGGCACCGCCGCCTTCGTCGCCGGTCTGACTGCCCGACTTACTGTCGCGCGCAGTGGTTTCCTCGACCTGCCCCGACTCGATGTTGACGATGGTGTGGTGCCGGAGCCCGTCGCCATCGACGACCTCGCCGCATGAACGCGCTGCCCGCGCCGCTGCTGTTCGAGTATCGCGAAGCGCGGCTGGCGGCACTCAACGACCTGTCGCGCAAGCACTGGCTGCAGGGCATGGTGCACTCGCAAGGCGTGCTCGAACCGCGCCTCTCGACGTTGACGGTGTTGCGCCGCGGACTCTTCGCCGGCGAACTGCCGCCCGTGGAAACATGGCAGTGGCCACCACCGGCCGTCGCCCGTGCGCTCGACGCCGTCATGACGGAACTCGGCCTGGCGCGCTATTGCGCCGAGCGGCAGGAACTCGCCGACACGGTGCTGATGAGCCTGCTGTTCCACCTCGATTTCATCGTCGATTACCAGGACAGGGGCGCCTCCGAAGCCGAAGCGCTTGCCATGGCTGTCGAAGCTTTCAGCGACGACTGGCGCGAGCGTTGCGGCGAGATCGACGAGCTGATCGAAGTCTTCGGCCTGCTGCCCGACGACGGCAAGAACACGAACTGGAACCAGCTGCGCGGGCTGCTGCGCTCGACCGGCTGGCAGGAGGTGGTGCGCATCCGCCGCCTGCTCGAACGCCTGCCGGAACTGGCCCGGATCATCCGCGACCTCGGCCGTGCGCGCCTGTCCGACGAGGACGACCCCAGCCTTCAGCAAACGGTCGAGGTCATGGAAGAGGCGACGGCGCTGCTGCCGCACGCACGCCGCCTGCGCATCCCCGACATGCCGGGCGAGACGCGCGGCGTTTGTCGCTCGGACCGCATCGCCCGCATGCTGCCGGCCGAGGCCATGCTGCTCGGCCATCCACGCCTGCGGCTGGTCTGGCACGCGCGCCGAGCCGAGCGGACGCTGCTCTCCTACGAAGACGACGACAGGATGAAGGAAATCCGCCTGCAGCCGGCGCCCGTGCGGCGGCCGGTGCCCGGCACCAAGCCGGGCAAGCGCGCCGAGATGGGGCCGATGCTGGTCTGCGTCGACACCTCGGGCTCGATGCAGGGCGGCGCCGAGGCCATCGCCAAGGCCACCGTGCTCGAAGCCATGCGCACGGCCCAGGCCCAGCGGCGCGCCTGCCACGTCTTTGCCTTCGGCGGTCCCGATGAAGTCGTCGAGATGGAACTCGGCATGGACATGGCCGGCATCGAGCGTCTCGCCGGTTTCTTGGGACAGGCGTTCCGCGGCGGCACAGACATCTGCGGCCCGCTCGACAAGGCGCTGGCGAAGCTCGAAAGTCAGTCGTGGCGGCACGCCGACCTGCTGATCGCCTCCGACGGCGAATTCGGCGCCACCCCGGAAATGGCAGCGCGGCTGGAGGAAGCCAAACGGACACAGGGCCTGCGCGTGCAGGGGGTGCTGATCGGCGACCGGGAGACCGTCGGCTTCCTCGAAATCGCCGACCACATCTTCCCGGTGCGCGACTGGCGCAAGTTCGGTGGTGCCGCAACTGAGTCGCCGGTCCATTCGCACCGGCTGACGGCGATGTACTTCCCAGGTGCGCTGCGCAGCCAGGAGAATCTCGACGCCACCGTCTCGCCCGAAAAAGCTGCGGCAGTGGTGCGCAGGGGCAAGCCGTAAACTGTAGCGGCAAGGCTCTCGCGCAGCGCGAACATTTATGGCGACCGGTTCGATCCCGCCGCAGTGCTTGCGCGGCTCACTCGATGATGTGGTGTACCGGCAGCCTGGTCATGCTCCACGCGCCAGCCTTGGCATCGTAGTCGGACGCGGTGAAGACATGCCACTCGGCGTCGTTCAGCCGCGGATGATCGGCCCGATAGTAGTAGCCGGGCCACCTTGTTTCCTGCCGGAACTGCGTGTGCCGAATCACCGCCTCCGATGTCAGGACCCGGTGGTGCAGTTCCCAGGCACGCTGGAGCTGGTGGAGATCTTCGGCGCCGAGATGTTCGAGATCCTCCTTCAGCATGATCAACAACTCCAGGCCACGGTTGAGCAAGGGCTCGTTGGTCACATAGAACGTGCTATAGCCGCCGACATACTCGTCCATGATCTTCTCTAGCCGCTGCAGCCCTTGCAGGGGCAGCAGGTAGCCCGGCGCCACGGTGCCGGCGACGATCTCGTTCCTGCCCACCCGATAGTTATCCAGCGGCCGGAATATCGCCTTTGCCAGTCTTTGGATCTGGGCTTCGTCGGCCTCGGGGGCGGTCCCTTGCAGGTCCATGACATACCTGACGGCCGCTTTGCCAGCGATCCTGCCCTCGGTAAAGGAGCCGGATGAGAACTTGTGCGCCGAGCCGCCGATGGTGTCACCGGCGCCGAAGAGGCCTTCGATCGTTGTCATCCGGTTGTATCCCCATTGATAGTCCGACGGTGCGCAGTCCTCCGGCCCACTGGCCCAGGCGCCCGAGCAGGTGGCATGGGAACCCATGATGTAGGGCTCGGAGGTGATCAGCTCGGATGGCCTCTCCTTGGGGTCTATGTTCTGCGACGCCCAGACCACCGCCTGGCCCACCGTCATGTCGAGGAAATCCTCCCAGCCGATTTCCTCCTTCTCCTTCGTGTCGAGACATGCCTGCGTCTGCATGTAGATGGGTCCCCGGCCGGCCTTCATCTCCTCGATCATGGCGTGGTTGCGCAGGCAGGTCGGCATCGGCTTGACGTCCGCATACTTGCCGACGAGCGCCTTGATCTCGTCGAAGCGACGGTCCTCGTATTTCTCGCCATAGGCATTGGTGGCGTAGGCCTTCAGCAGCAGGAACCAGGCGCCGACCGGGCCGTAGCCGTCCTTGAAGCGGGCGAGGACGATCCTGTTCTCCATCTGGATCATCCTGGCTCCGGCCTCGATCAGCAGCCCGTAGGCCGAGGCGCTGCTCCAGGGCGCGTACCATGTCCTGCCGGTGCCTTCGCCGATCGCCCGTGGCCGGTAGATGTGCGAAGCACCGCCGGCGGCGACGATGACAGCCTTTGCCCTGAAGACGTAGAAGTTGCCATCGCGGACATCGAAGCCGACCGCGCCGGCTATCCGGTTGGGTCGGGCCTTGTCCATGAGCAGGTGCGTCACCATGATCCGGTTGTACACCTGGCTGGCCGCCTTGGTCGCGGCCTCGGCGATGATCGGCTTGTAGCTCTCGCCGTGAATCATGATCTGCCATCGGCCTTCCCGCAGGTAGTGGCCGGTCTGCGGGTCCTTCATGATCGGCAGGCCCCATTCCTCGAACTTGTGCACTGTGGAGTCGACGTGCCGGGCGATGTCGTAGATCAGGTCTTCGCGCACCAGCCCCATCAGGTCGCCCCGGGCGTAGCGCACGTGGTCCTCCGGCTGGTTCTCGCCCCACTGCATGCCCATGTAGCAATTGATCGCCGACAGGCCGTGGGCGACGGCGCCGCTGCGCTCGATGTTCGCCTTTTCGGCGACGACGATCTTCAGGTTCCGCCCCCAGTAGCGGGATTCGTAGGCGGCCCCGCAGCCGCCGAAGCCGCCGCCGACGATAAGCACGTCGGTATCGACGAATATGGTTCTTCTGGAGGAAAAGAGCCCCACCGTGTCACCTGCTTACTTCGCCGCGGAGGACAGCATCGGCAGCGCCGCTACCTTGAGTGCCGCCGGTTCATGGGCCAGCAGCGGCGAACTGAATTCACCGGGCTCCGGCGCTGCGAAATCGGCCGGCGCCTTGATCGAACCCCAGGGCGTGGTCCGGATCGGAAAGGTGAATTCCTTCACCCGCCCATCCCGATACCTGATCCTCCAGGAGATCGAACCCTTGTCCTTTTCCCTGAGCACCCGGACCTTGTGTCCCAGTGGCGCGAAGTCGGCATAGCCGCGGACATCGATGGCGTGCTGCGGACAGGCCTTCACGCACGAATAGCACTCCCAGCAGAAATTGGGTTCGATGTTGTAGGCCCGGCGATAGACCGGATCGATATGCATGATGTCGGACGGGCAAATATCCACACATTGGCCGCAGCCATCGCATTTTGTCATGTCGGTGAAGGTGGGCATGGTGATTACCTCCTGATGTTGCAAACGTCGGCGGGCCGCGGCAGGTCGGAAGAACCGTCGGCTTCCTCCACTCGCCTCTGGAAGGCCGCCATCGGCTTGTAGAACATGTGGGCAAATTTCGACCAAGGCACCGATACGAAGAGCAGCGTCGTGAAGAAGATGTAAATTCCGAACAAGACCATGCTGACAACGATGCCGGCCTGCGCGACCTGGGCGAAATGCCATGCCAATCCGCATGCGACACTCGCCAGCAGGCTGCCGACGAACAGGTCGGCACGGATCAGGCGGAACGGCGAGTGGCCTTCATGGGCGACATTCACCTTGAGAACGAAGAAGAACCAGGCGCCACCGATCAGCAGCATCAGCGCACCGGCGTTCCACAGCGCCGTCAGAATGATCGGAGTGTGGGCGGCCGTCGGATAGCAAAACACCAGAACGATTGTGGTGATAAGGTAGGCCACGAAGCCATATGACATCAGCAGGTGCGAGAGCCGCCTGTCCCACTGACAGAACTCGCCCGAAGTCGCCACCTCCCGGCCGATCGTTCCTATCACCAGAGATGCGATCTCCACACTGCCTAGCTGCCGCTGCGCCGCGGCCCTTGCCTTTCGCCGGCGCAAGGCGAAAAATTCCGCGCTTCGCTTGTGATGGAGATCAATTAATGTTCCAAGGGCAACCGCCAGCGCCATCAGAACCACATAGATCTGCATGACAATCGGCGGGAGTTGTTCGCTGAGCAGGGCGAATGGGTTGCTGGCAAACATATAAACCCTTCCTCATCGCTGCTCCAGCCAACGCCACCCCTCGACCGGCGCTACTGCCGAGCATTACTCCCTGCTGCTTAACTAAACTAATAGCTACACGAAGGCCCTTTGTCAATGAACCGCACCCGACGTAGTACGCAACAGCAAACCACCCGCTTTGCTGGCGAGTACCTCGCGCAGCTCGAAGCATTCGCGGCGGTCGGCCCGATCCCGCGCGTGCGCGCGCTGCACCTGCCGCCGCCCATACCGGAGGGGGATCGGAACGCCAACAAGGGTGAGTTCTGCGCGCTTGAACTGGACGATGGTTCGCTCGGTTTGTCCTACGTGCTGCTCGACGACACTCTGGAAAAGATGCGTTCAGCAGCCGAGGACTTCCATCTGGCCGGCACCGACGCGCTGGCCCTCGCGCGCCGTTACGTCGACGGCCGCGGCATCGACAAGACGTTCGGCTTCGCCGCCGCCAACGCGCTGACGCGTTGCCTGTTCGACCGCGCCGGTTTCGTGCCCGACATCAGTGCCGATTCCATCGGCGGCATCGATCCGCGACCTGCCGATCACATCGGCATGATCGGACTGTTCAAGCCGCTACTGGGCCGCATCCTCGGCAGCGGCGCGCGGCTGACGGTGGTAGAGCTGAACGCCGACCTCGCCGGCGCGCAGGAGGGTTACGTGGTTACGCTCGACACCGACGCCCTCGGCGACTGCAACAAGGTCGTATCGACCAGCACGCTGCTGCTCAACGACACGCTCGACCGCATGCTCGCCTGCTGCCGCAACGCGCGCTGGTTCGCCATGGTCGGGCCGAGCGCCGGCTGCCTGCCGGACGCGCTGTTTGGGCGCGGCGTGACGCTGCTCGGCGGCAGCTGGGTCACGGACCGGGCGGGCTTCGTCAATGCGCTCAAGCGTGGTGAATCGACCAGTGCCTGTGCGCGCAAGTTCGCGCTCACCCGGGACGACTATCCCGGCACCCCGGCACTGCTGAAACGCCTGCAGTCCTGAGCGCACGATCCCTGAAGCCACATCGATGAACTTCTTCTCGGCCATCTTTGCGCGCGCCCTCACATCACGCAATTACCGGCTTTATTTCACGGGCCAGCTGATATCCCTCGCCGGCACCTGGATGCAACAGATCGCCATGATCTGGCTGGCCTGGCGGCTGTCGAATTCGGCCCAGGTCCTCGGCATGGTCGGCTTTGCCAGCCAGATTCCGATCCTGCTCCTGGGGCCCTTCACGGGCGTGCTGACCGATCGCTTCGATCGGCGACGGATTCTGATCATCACCCAGTCGGTAGCCATGTTGCAGGCGCTGATGCTGACTGCCCTGACCTGGCTGCAATGGATCTCGCCCAGTGCGCTGATCGGCATGGCTTTTGTCCTGGGCTGTGTCAATGCGCTGGATGTTCCGGCACGCCAGGCGTTTTCCGTGCAACTGGTGGACAACCGTGCCGACCTGCCGAATGCGATTGCCCTCAATTCGCTGCTGATGAACACCGCGCGCTTCGTCGGCCCGGCCTTGGCCGGTTTGGCGGTCGCCAGCATCGGTGAAGCATGGTGCTTCGCCATCAACGCCGCCTCGTACCTGGCGGTGATCCTGGCGCTGCTCGCCATCGATTCGAAGAGCCGCAGCACGATCCATGAATCCGCATTGGCCGCTTTCCGCGAGGGATTTCGCTACGTCCTCGACCACCCGGACATTCGCTCGCGTCTTCTGGTCGTGGCCGCCGTCAGCTTTCTGGTGACGCCCTATGCAGTCCTGATGCCGCTTTTCGCCAGCACGATCTTTCATGGCGATGCCCGCACCTACGGCTTCCTGATCGGCTGCGCCGGCGCAGGATCGTTGCTGGCAGGGCTCTATCTGGCGAGCCGCAAGGGCACGGAGGGATTGTCGCGGCGGGCAATCGGTGCCGTGATCGTCACCGGGGCGGCCCTGTCTCTGTTCGCCATCAACCATTTGTTGCCGCTTGCTTTCGTCATCGTCATGGCGCTGGGCTTCTCGGTGATCCTGGTCATCGCCGGCAGCAACACCCTGATTCAGGTCTGGGTCGAAGATGCCTATCGTGGCCGGGTGATGGCCATCTTTTCGATGGCGTTTCTGGGCGTCGCGCCGCTCGGCAGCTTCGCCGTCGGCCATCTGGCTCACTACGTGGGTGTTCAGCCAACCTTGCTGGGGTGTGGGATTGCCACGGTCCTGGTGGGCCTCATGGCCAGACATCGCCTGTGATGTATCACGCGGCGTAATTGAGTACCGCGAAAAAGTGGCAGCCGGTGCCGGCCGTGACGAAGCCATGCCATACGGCGTGTCCGTAGCGGATGCGGGAATCGAGCATGAAGAACGCCACCCCCACCGTATAGGCGACGCCGCCGGCCACCAGCAAGGCGATGCCCGGCAGCGGGACGTGCTCGACCAGCGGCACGGCCGCAATCAGCACGAGCCAGCCCATGACGAGATAGAGCCCCGTCGACAGCCAGCGATGCGACAAGCGGTCAAAAACCTTCAGGACGGTGCCGGCGACCGCCAGCGACCAGACGATGCCGAACAGCGTCCAGCCCCACGGACCGCCCAGCGCGCCGAGCGAGAACGGCGTATAGCTGCCGGCGATGAAGAAGTAGATGGCGCTGTGATCGAGCTTCATGAAGATGCGTTTCAGGCGACCCGGCCGCAAGGCGTGATAGAGCGTCGAGGTCAGGTAGAGCAGGATCATCGTCGCCGCAAAGACGCTGGCGCCGACCACGTTGGCAGCGCCGAAATCCTGCGCCGCCACGATCAGGAATGGTGCGCCAACGATGGCCGCCAGCAGCGCCACGCCATGACTGACGCTGTTGGCGATCTCCTCGCCCGGACTCGGGTGACCGACTCTTATTTCGACAGCCATTTCAGTACCGTTGTGTAGAGCAACTCCGGCTTGACCGGCTTGAAAATGAAATCATTCATGCCGGCATTCAGGCAGCGCCGCTTGTCCTCGGCGAACGCATTCGCCGTCATGGCCAGAATCGGCGTCCGGCGATATTGGGGAAATTGGCGAATCTGCCGGGTCGCTTCCAGCCCGTCCAGGTTCGGCATCTGCATATCCATCAGGATCAATGCATAGTCGTTCGCGACGGCCAGTTTGAGGGCTTCTGCCCCGTCTCCCGCAACGTCGACTGTCAGTCCAACATTATTCAGCATGGCCAACGCCACTTCCCGGTTGATCGGTTCGTCCTCGGCCAGGAGAATGTGTGCCCCCGGATAATCCCGATTGAGGATTTCCTCTGCCAACTCTGAACTTGGCAGACCTGCGGCTATTTCGTCCGGCCCGCCCTTTTTCAATCTGACGGAAAACCAGAAGGTGCTGCCTACCCCTGGCGTGCTGTCCACCCCGGCATCGCCGCCCATGATCTGAGCGATCTTCTTGGTAATGGCCAACCCCAGGCCGGTGCCCCCATACTGGCGCGTCAAGGTGTTGTCGGCCTGCTCGAACGCGGCGAAGAGCCGGGGCAGGGACTCCGGCGCAATGCCGATGCCGGTGTCCGTCACCTCGAAGCGGATCAGGGCATCGACGGGGTTGTCTTCCAGCAGCCTTGCCCGCAGGGTGATCGTGCCGGCCTCGGTGAATTTGACGGCGTTGGCGGCGTAGTTGAGCAGGGCTTGCTGCAGCCGGGTCGCATCGCCGAGCAGACCCGACGGCAAGGTGGCGACTTCCGTGCGCCACGTCAGGTGCTTGGCCTCAATCTGCTCGCGCAGAATCGAGGTGACATTGCTGATCAGATTTTCGACCCAGATCCCGGTTTCTTCCAGCTCGAACTTGCCGGCTTCGATCTTGGAGAGATCGAGAATGGCGTTAATGGTGCCGAGCAGGTGTTTGCTGGCGGCTTCGAGCTTGCCCATCTGCTCCGTCTGCCTTGGCTTGAGGCCGTCCCGCCGGATCAGGTGGGCCATGCCGGAAATAGCGTTAAGCGGTGTTCTGATCTCGTGACTCATGTTGGCCAGAAAGCAGCTCTTTGCCTTCGTCGCAGCTTCGGCTCTTTCGCGCGCCAGTATCGCTTCCCGCTCCGCTTCCTTGCGGGCCTGAATATCCGCGATGACCGAGACGAAATAGTCCGGTGTGCCGTCATGTTTTCGCACCAGCGTGGTGAACCGGTCGGTCCACACGGAACCACCGTCCTTGCGCAGGTAACGCTTTTCCCGGGTGACGTCCTGCACTTCGCCGGAGAGCATCCGGAGCCGGTCGGCTTCGCTGGCGTCCCGATCATCCGGATGCGTCACGTCATGAAGCTTCAGCGCTTGCAGCTCGATTTCGCTGTACCCCAGCATTTCACACACCTTCCTGTTGGCGCGCAGCCAGCGCCCATCGGGGGAGAACAAGCCGATGCCGGCGGCCGCCTGCTCGAACGTGGCTTCAAACTTCACCTCGCTGTCTCGCAATGAAGCCTCGGCCCGTTTGCGTTCGGTGATGTCGATGGCGATGCCGCACACCGCCCAGATTTCATCGTCGCAATCGACGAGCGGGTACTTCAGGGAATTGAAGGTGTGCATGCCATCGTCGAGTGGGGCGACCTCTTCCGTCTGGATGGCCTTGCCGCCACTTACGACTTTTTGATCGACGGCGCGAAATGCGTCGGCCACCGCTTGCGAAAACAGATCATGGTCCCGGCGCCCGAGCATGGAGAAATTGGTGACATGAAACTGCTCGGCGAACATTGCGTTTACCGTCAGGTAGCGGCCATCGAGGTCCTTGACGAAGATCATGGCCGGCGTATTGTCGATGACCGATTGCAACAGACCCCGGTGCCGCCTCAGCGAAGCTTCCGCCCGCTTTCGCTCCGTGATGTCGCGGACGAAGACCAGTCCGATGCCGCCCCCCTCGCCATTGAGTGGCACTGCACTGACTTCCACGTCGACCGGTGTGCCATCCAGCTTGAGATAGACCTCCTCGTGCAACGGCATGCGCTCGTTGTGGTCCAGCACCCGGTTCATCCGTTCCTGGGCCACCGGGTGGCATTTCGGGAGGACGCGTTCGAGAAAGAACTGGCCGATCAGTTGGTCCGCGGAAGCTACACCGAACAAGACCTGCGCTGCCGGGTTGAGATAGGTAAAACGCCCCGCCGACAACGTGAAGATTGCATCGGGAGCATTGTCCGCCAGGATGGCGAACTGTTCCTTGTCCTGAATCACCGTAGTCCTCCCGGCCGGAAATGGCAGCTGATCCGGAATCATATCAACCGCAGCAATCAGGGGGGATCAAATCTTACCGGACCTGGCGGTCGATGTACGACAAGGCCGGCCTCGCTTACCGTAAGGGATGCGACAGATCATTCACTCGCTTGCAAACCATGCTTGACCGCCGTCATTTCGGCCAGAATGGAGACGGCGATCTCGGGCGGAGTACGACTGCCGATGGGCAGACCCGCCGGGCCATGCAAGCGATCGAGCTCGGCCTGTGACAGGTCGAAATGCTGTCGCAGCCGCTCGCGCCGTCGCTCGTTGTTGATCCGTGAACCGAGGGCGCCGACATAGAATGCCGGCGACTTCAGCGCTTCGAGCAACACCATGTCGTCCAGCTTGGGGTCGTGGGTCAGCGCGACGATGGCGCTGTGCGGATCGAGCCCCAGTTCGATCACTGCGTCGTCCGGCATGCCCGGCACCAGCGTCGTTCCCGGCACATTCCATTCGGTGGCATATTCGCTGCGCGGATCGCAGATGAAGACCTGGTAGTCCAGCGCCTGCGCCATCTGGGCGAGGTAGGTGGAAATCTGCCCGGCGCCGACAATCAACAGGCGCCAGCTTGGGCCATGCAGCGTGGTCAGTGTCCGGCCATCCCAAGCCAGCGCGTCGCCGGCTGAGCCGGGGGCAATCAAGGCACCCGGCTGGCCGATGACCACGCTGCGCAGAGCGAGCTGGCCGGCGGCAATTCGCTTGCTCATGGTTTGCAGCGAGGCGACATCCGGCGATGCCTCGATCACCAGTTCCATGCGGCCACCGCAAGGCAGGCCGAAGCGACGAGCCTCATCAGGCGTGACGCCGTAGCTCACCACGAAGGGGGCCGCTATTGCTTCGAAGTTGCCTTTCAAACAGCGGTCAATGAGGTCGCCTTCGATGCACCCGCCGGAAACCGAGCCTTGCACCTGGCCGTCGTCGCGCAACGCCATCCATGCGCCCGGCGGGCGGGGCGCCGAGCCCCAGGTCCGGGCGACGGTGACCAGCGTGAAGCGATGCCCGGCTGCCGCCCAGCGTTGGACGGCAGCGAGAACCTGCGTATCCTGGCTGTCCAAGTCAGGCCGCCAGTTCTGCTGAGTTGAAGGGCAGGCGCCGCAGGCGCTTGCCAGTGGCGGCGGCGATGGCATTGGCGACGGCCGGCGCGACCGGCGGCACTCCCGGTTCGCCGATGCCGGTCGGTGCTGCTGTCGAGGGCACGATATGCACCTCGACCACCGGCATTTCGTCGATGCGCAGCAGCGGAAAACCGTCGAAGTTGCCCTGCTCGACGAGCCCTTCCTTGAGTGTGATCGCCTCGTGCAGCGCTGCTCCGAGCGCGAAGCCGACCGCTCCTTCGACCTGCGAGCGGATGTTGTCCGGATTGATCGCCGTGCCGCAATCGACCGCGCAAACGACGCGGTCGACCTTCATGGCCCCGTCTTTCCTGACGGTCACTTCGGCGACCTGCGCGACGTAGGAATTGAATGATTCATGAACCGCGATGCCGCGACCACGCCGTTCGCCGGCCGCCGCCTTGAGCGGCCTGCCCCAGCCGGCCTTGTCGGCAGCCAGCTTGAGCACGCCGGCATGGCGCGGGTGTTCGGTGAGCAGTTCAAGCCGAAGGGCAACCGGGTCCTTGCCCATCGCGGCCGCGACTTCATCGAAAAATGTCTCAGTCGAATAGGCCGTGTGCGAGGAACCTACCGAGCGCCACCAGAGTACCGGTACGCCGATATCCTTCGGCGTATGCAGATCGACGGTCAGGTTGGGGATGGCGTAGGGCAGGTTGGCAGCACCCTCGACAGAGACCATGTCAATGCCGTCCTTGACCAGCATCTTTTCAAAAGGCGAGCCGATCAAAATGGATTGCCCGACCAGCCGGTGGCGCCAGCCGATCAGTTTGCCGCCGCCATCCAATGCAGCTTCAAGTACGTGGTGGAAGAGCGGCCGGTAGTAGCCGGCACGCATGTCGTCCTCGCGCAGCCAGACCAGCTTGACCGGCGCCCGACCATTGATCGCCTTGGCAATCTGCGCCGCCTCCAGCACATAGTCGGAATCCTTGCAGGCGCGCCGCCCAAAGCTGCCGCCGGCGTAGAGCATGTTGATCCTGACCTGCTCAGGCTTGAGGCCGAGCACCTGGGCCAAGCCGTACTGGTCGCCGGTATGCAGTTGTTCGCCGTTCCAGACTTCGCAACCATCGGCATCCAGGCGAATGACGCAGTTCAGCGGTTCCATCGCGGCGTGGGCGAGATAGGGAAAATCGTAGGCGGCACTGACCACCCTGGCCGCCCCGGCAAAGGCCAGGGCGGTATCGCCGACCTGCTTGGCAACCGCCCCTGGCGACTTGGCCATTTCCTTGTAGATGGCGAGAATTTCATCGCTGCCCAACTTGAAGGCGGTGCTTTCGTCCCACGTTATCGACAGCGCATCGCGGCCCTTCTTGGCGCTCCAGGTGTCGCTGGCGAGCACAGCCACGCCCTGCGGTATCTGCACGACCTCGACGACGCCCTTGACTGCTTTTGCCCGGCTGGCATCGAAGGACTTGACGGTCGCGCCGAAACGCGGCGGATGCGCGACCACGGCAACCAACATGCCGGGCAGGAAGACATCCTGCGTGAAGCGGGCCGAGCCGCTGGTCTTGGCCGCGGTGTCCTTGCGCTTGGCCTGCTTGCCGATCAGGCGAAAATCCTTGGGATCCTTTAGCTTGGGGTCGGTCGGTACGGCTTCCTTGGCCGCATCGACGGCCAGTTCACCAAAGCTCGCCTTGCGGCTGCTGGCGGCATGGCTGACTACACCATCATGAACGACGATGTCGGCCTCACCCACCTGCCAGCGCCGCGCTGCCGCCGAAACCAGCATGGCCCGTCCGGCCGCACCGGCCTTGCGCATCTGCTCCCAGGAATTGGCCATCGCCGTGCTGCCGCCGGTACCCTGCGCCGGACCCCAGAACAGGTTGTTGTAGCGCTTGGCATCGGCCGGTGCGCCTTCGACGCGCACTGTCTTCCAGTCGGCTTCCAGTTCTTCGGCCAGGATAGTTGCGAGGCCGGTGTAGGTGCCCTGGCCCATTTCCAGGTGCTTGGAAATTACTGTCACGCTGTTGTCGATGCCGATACGCAGGAAAGCATTCGGCTCAAAGTTAACCGCAGCCGCCAGACCTTCGCCCGCTTTGCCTGGACCGGCAGCCGGCGCCGCCAAAGCCGGCAGACAGAAGCCTAAAGTCAGGCCGGCGCCGGCCTGCAGGAATTGGCGACGACTGAGGTTCTCAATCACGATTTCGCTCATGGTCAATCCTCCTAGCCCAGCGTCCTGGCGGCTTCGTGAATGGCTGCCCGGATGCGCACGTAGGTCGCGCAGCGGCAGAGGTTGGCGGACATGGCGTTGTCGATGTCGGCATCGCTGGGCTTGCGGTTCTTGCTCAGCAACGCGACGGCACTCATGATCTGGCCTGACTGGCAGTAACCGCACTGCACAACATCCAGCTTGCGCCACGCTTCCTGCACCGCCTTGCCGACCCGATTGGCATCGATTGCCTCGATGGTGGTGATCTTGCGGCCGGCCACTGCCGATACCGGCACGGAACAGGCACGGATTGGCGTACTATCCACGTGCACCGTGCAGGCGCCGCATAGCGCCTGGCCACAACCGTACTTGGTGCCCGTCAGGCGCAGGGTATCGCGCAATGCCCACAGCAGGGGAGTGTCGGGCGCAACATCGAGCTGGTGCAATTTGCCATTCACATTGAGTTGAATCATGGGCAGGCTCCGCTGGTCAGGGTGGCAGGGGCGGTGATCTGTGCCGTCGACATCGGATTTTTGATGTCCGACAAGAATTGGCGAAATTGGTTCGCTGTCGGATATTAATCCGCGTCGGCCTCATATTGGCCGGCGATACTCCCTATGAGCCCGAATCTCCAGTGTGCAATCAGGGCCAGGAGCAGATGTTCAGGCTTGCCTGACTTAGGTGGTCAAGTGCTGCTCCAGGGCAGCGCGATGCTTCTCGGCGGAGCCGACGATATGCCCGGTCCACCACAGGGCCAGGAAAGTCTGGAGCTCATCTTTATCGAAATTCTCGGTAGTGATGATTTCGGCCGCCAGGTACTCGAACTCGTCCCGTTCGTCCCGGAGCTCATCGAGCAAGGCATCGCCGTGACGGGCGAGCAGCGCCTCCTCGGTCGCAAAGTGCTCGCGCGCGCGCATCATCAGCTCGTCGAAGACCTTGCGGAATTCCCGGTCGCCTTCCGCACTGGTGTC
>Ga0187786_10000258_pt1 | contig 16964 bp, 14 predicted proteins | sample 0815_BV2_10_20_M_FD_132449 | JGI IMG/M metagenome (GOLD analysis project Ga0187786, IMG submission 132449) | Tropical peat soil microbial communities from peatlands in Department of Meta, Colombia - 0815_BV2_10_20_MG | ecosystem: Environmental > Terrestrial > Soil > Wetlands > Peat | place...
GGTCCCGACAGCTTTATACGCGACAACGACCCTTTTCGGCTTATACCCGTCTTTGACCAGGGTGCCGCCCTTCATGAACATGGATGCGCAACCCGATACGAGAAAAACCGCCGCCAGCAGACTAACCATCTTCTTTTTCATGGATGCTCTCCTTTGAAAAAACAACAGGTTAGTAACGGTCGTGACAATGCAAATTTTGATCAGATTGAAAGTGCGAAAGGAAATGATGAATGACTATAGCAGTACCTATTTCTTATTGCAATAGGATAGTTGGACAACAGGCTGGTTATTTCTTCTCCATTTTCAGGAGTCTAATGACTTCTCTCATGTCTTCCGGCGGCGGAGCGATGAAGGTAATCGGGTGGCCGGTGAGTGGATGGAGCAGCGACAGCGACTCCGCGTGGAGCATCTGGCGATTGATCTCAATACCGTTGTATTTAAGGACCTTCATTCCGCCGTATACACTGTCCCCGAGCACGGGATGGCCGATATGGGCCATATGCACGCGGATCTGGTGCGTGCGGCCGGTTTTGATTTCAACCTCGACGAGCGTGGCATTTTTGAAGCGTTCCTTCACTGTATAAACCGTGATCGCCTCGCGCGCGCTGTGCGTATGTACGCTGATCTTTTTCCGCTCCTTGACATGGCGGCCGATGCCGACTTCGATCGTGCCGGAGCCTTTCTTGATCACTCCGTCCACCAGGGCAACGTACTTCTTCTTCACGATGCGGTTCTTGAACTGGGCGGACAGGGAGCGAAGCGCCTCGTGCGTGCGCGCTACGACGAGGACCCCTGACGTGTCCTTATCCAGGCGGTGAACAATGCCGGCCCTCTCCCGCTCCGTAAGCCCTGTTTGCGGTCCTGACGATGGCAGGCTGCCATAATGAAACAGCAGGGCGTTCACGAGGGTTCCTGTATAGTTTCCCGGCGCCGGGTGTACCACCAGGCCCGGCGGTTTGTTCAAAACGATAATATGAGGGTCTTCGTAGATAACGTATAAGGGGATGTTTTCGGGCAGGACTTCGCGTACCTTTCTTTCCGGCAGTTCGAGGGTGACCTGCTCGCCGAGTTTGACCTTGTACCCCGGCTTCTCGATCTTCCCGTTTACCCGCGCACGTCCTTCCTTGATCATCGTCTGTATGCGTGAGCGCGACAGGTGCGGTTCGTAATGGCCGATGAACATGTCTAATCGTTTGCCAACGTGCTTTTCCGTGACCGTATATGTCGTGAACATGAGTTAGTTCGAAGTCGCAACCAGCAAATAACTTATGCTGTCTGATGTCGTTTTTTCAGCGTCAGAAGCATGTATCCTGACAGGATGAACATGCCGATCGCGATGATCTGAGAGGTCGAGATCACACCGCCGAAGTAAAGCCCCCGGATCACGTCACCGCGGAAGAATTCAATGATGAACCGGAGCACGGCATAGAGCAGGCCGTAGAGCCAGAAGATCTGGCCGTTGAATGACTTCGAGCGTCTGACTAGGAGAAGCGTGCAGAAGATCAGAAATTCACCCGAAGATTCCGCAAGCTGCGTGGGAAAGAGCGGGGTGTTGAGGGGGGCGAGGGAATGGGGGTCATGAAACGTTATGCAGAGCGGACCGTCGCATGGAGCCCCGTAGCAGCAGCCGGCGAAAAAACAGCCCAGTCGTCCGAAGGCGTGGCCGATGGAAACAGATGGTGCCATGATGTCGGCTGTCTGCCAGACCGGCAGATTGTGCTTTTTCACGTACCATATTCCCACCGGGAGCGCCGCGAGGAGCCCCCCGTAGAACACGAGCCCGCCCTTCCAGAGTGCAAAAGCGTCGAGCGGATTGGAAGCGAAATCCTTCAGGTTCGTGAGAACGAAGAGCAGGCGCGAACCGATAATGGCCATGAGCAGCATGTAGACGCACAGGTCAGTAATGCGGTCCGCGTTCATGCTTTCCCTGCGCGCCTGCCGCGCGGCAAGAAAAACGCCGACAACGAAACCGACGGCGATCATGAGGCCGTAGAGCCTGATCGGGATGGGACCAATTGTCCAGTTCAGGAATTCCATGCGCGGTATTTCGAAAAGAATAGGATGCATAATGAATTATACCGGACAGAAGAAGGTCATTCCCGATGTTTTGTCGGGAATCTGGTGCTACAACCATGTCCGCGATGAGAGCATTCGGGGACGACCCAGCTGAATCTCAATTTTGTATGGGCCCGCTGCTCTTTTGATGCAGCATCAGAACATGGGTTATCGGGGATTCGTTTTTTGGAGTCTCGCACCCTCTCCGAAAATCATGTCATAGGCCAGGAATACGACACCTACTGTAATTGCGGAGTCCGCTACATTGAATGACGGCCAGTAGTACGATTTCACGTACCACTGGACGAAGTCAACAACTTCGCCGTAGCGGATGCGGTCGATAAGATTGCCCGCGGCTCCGGCAGCGATGAGCGAAAAGGCAAGGAGCTGGAGGAATTCAGCCGTCTTTTTGATGAGGAACGCGATCACGACGATGGCGATGATGCTGACGGTAATGAAGAACAATGCGCGGAAAGACGCGGGCGCGGATGCGAACAGGCTGAATGCGGCGCCTTTGTTCCGCACATGGGTGATGTTAAAGAAGCCGGGGATGACGGTGATTACTTCGTATAACCGAACGCGTTTTTCGATGATATATTTCGTGACCTGGTCCAAAATCAGGATGACCGAGACGATGGACCCGACCCAGAGATACTTGTTCTTCAACCGTCAACCCCCGTTTCGAACTCCGCACTGCTGACTCCGAACCACATCTAAAGATTCCCCGCGCATCTGCCGCAGATCTCCGGATGGTCCTTCACCGTTCCGACGCTTTCGCTGTACATCCAGCAGCGTCCGCATTTCGTACCCGCTGCGGGTCCTGCAGCAATCCTCAGTCCTTTGATCACTTCGCTGGTGAAGGCATCCGCAGGAGCCTCAGATTCCTTTGCCACCTCGACTGCCGATACGATGAAGATAAAAGCGAGATCTTTTGCATATGCCTTCAGGAAATCAAAGAGCTGCGGCTCGGCATACAACGTAACCTTTGAGTCCAGAGAATGCCCGATCTTCTTGTCCCGCCGCAGTCCCTCAAGCACTTTTGCAGCTTCGCCGCGCACGGCGATGATGCGCTCCCAGCGCTCCTCGAGAGCGGTATCGATGTACTTTTCCTCGGCCTCCGGGAAGCGGTGCAGGAAAACGCTCGTTGCTTTTGACGCATCGCGCATGTATCCCCAGACCTCGTCCGCCGTAAACGAAAGCACGGGAGCCATGAGCCGCACCATGGCGGACAGGATCGCATGCATCACCGTCTGGCCCGAGCGCCGCTGCACGGAAGCCGCTTTTGCCGTATACAGCCGGTCTTTCAGAATGTCGAGATAGAATGCGCTCATGTCCACAGCGCAGAAATTGTGGATCGAGTGAAATACGATATGGAATTCGAAGTCGTCGTACCCTTTGCGCACGCGCTGCACGAGCTTCTGGAGCCGGTGCAGGGCCCACCGGTCGATTTCGAGAAGATCGCTGTCCGAAACGCGGTCTTTTGCAGGATCGAAATCAGAGAGATTGCCGAGGAGGTACCTGCACGTATTCCTGATCCTGCGGTACGCTTCGGCAAGATGCGCCAGGATCACCTGCGAGATCCGCTGGTCGTCGCGGTAATCCACGGACGACACCCAGAGCCGGAGCACCTCGGCCCCGAACTTGTCGATCACTTCCTGCGGGGCAACGATGTTGCCCGCGGACTTGCTCATCTTCTTGCCCGCCCCATCCATGGTAAATCCATGCGTCAGCACGGTACGGTAGGGCGCCTGCCCCGTTGTGGCAACGGAGGTGAGGAGCGACGAATGGAACCATCCGCGGTGCTGGTCGCTTCCTTCAAGGTACATGTCGGCCGGCCAGTCGAGCTCCGGCCGCTGTTTCAGCACGGCGGCGTGGCTCACGCCAGAATCGAACCATACGTCGAGGATGTCCATCTCCTTTTCGAGGCCGCTCCCTCCGCATTTTTTGCATTGCGTTCCCGCGGGCAGAAGCTCCTGTGTCGAGCGAGTGAACCAGGCGTCGGCCCCCTCTTTTTGCACGATATCCGCCACGTGGTCCACGATCTTCCGTTCGAGCAAGAGTTCTCCGCACTGTTTGCACGTAAACGCTATGATGGGGACTCCCCATGCGCGCTGGCGCGAAATGCACCAGTCAGGGCGGTTCTCCATCATGCCGAGGATGCGGTCCTTGCCCCATGACGGCACCCAGTTCACCCGGTGGATGTTTTCGACCGTCTTTGTGAGCAGGTCGTTCGTTTTCATGGAAATGAACCACTGCTCCGTGGCTCGGAAGATGACGGGGTTCTTGCATCGCCAGCAGTGCGGATAGGAGTGGCTGATCTTCTCCTCGGCAAGGAGCGCGCCTTTGCTCCGGAGCAGGTCGATAATGCCTTTGTTCGCCTTGAACACCTGCATGCCCGCGAACTCGCCGGCCTCTTTCGTGAACCGACCCTTGTGGTCAACAGGTGCATAAATGTCGAGCCCGTACTTGAGCCCGACATCGTAGTCCTCCTGGCCGTGGCCGGGTGCGGTATGCACGGCGCCCGTGCCGGCTTCGAGCGTTACATGATCGCCCAGGATCACGAGCGAGTCGCGGTCAAAGAAAGGGTGGCGCGCCTTGAGTCCCTCGAGCGTTTTCCCCTTGAATTTTTCGAGCACGCGGTATTCACTAATCCCGAACTTCTCCATCGCCTGTTTCAGGAGGCCTTCAGCGATAATGAGCACACGGTTGCCCGCGCCCGCGGCCACGTAATCGAATTCGGGATGGAGCGCGATCGCGAGGTTTGCAATGAGTGTCCACGGCGTGGTGGTCCAGATAACGATCGCCGTTTCCTTCCCCTGCAGCGAGGGAAGTGCTTTGGCCGCATCCGGCAGGAGGAACCGCACGAACACGGACGGGGACTCGTGGTCAGCATACTCCACTTCCGCCTCGGCAAGGGCAGTCTCGTCGAATCCGCACCAGTACACCGGTTTCTTCCCTTTATATACGCCTCCCGCGCCCACCACCTTTGCCAGCTCGCGCACGATCGCCGCTTCGTAGGCAAAGTTCATCGTGAGATAGGGGTTGCTCCAGTCGCCGAATACGCCCAGGCGCTTGAATTCCGAGCGCTGGATGTCGATGAACTTCTCCGCGTATTCGCGGCAGTGCTTGCGGATCTCGCTCTGGTTCATGCCCTCTTTCTTGGGGCCGAGGTTCTTCAGGACCTGATGCTCGATGGGAAGCCCGTGGCAGTCCCAGCCGGGCACATAGGGGCTGCGGAATCCCTCCATGGTCTTGAACTTGACGATGATGTCCTTGAGCGTCTTGTTCAGGGCGTGGCCGATGTGGATGTGACCGTTCGCATACGGCGGACCGTCGTGCAGAATGTACGACGGCTGTCCCGCAGCCTGCGCCTGGCACTGTTCGTAGACCTGTTCCGCCTGCCACTTCGCGATCATGCGCGGTTCAAGGTCCTTGAGATTGGCCTTCATGGGAAATTCCGTTTTCGGCAGATTGAGCGTTGTCTTATAGTCCATTAATCGGAAACCTCGTCCGTGGGCAATTTCTTTTTCTGCGGCTCCTCGGCGCCCCCCCGGTCAAGCAGGTAGAACTTGTCCGTTTTCTGCGGTGTTTTCCCTGCGGTCTGCGTGGGCTCGGTTCCGCGCTTGAAGGCGTCGTGCACCACATCGGTCTGTCCCTCGCGCGCCAGGAGCCCGGTTTCGGGGTCAGTCTTCACGAACACGATGTCCTCGGGCGCGATAAAATCGTCGGGCGGCTTGTCCGCGAGCGCCCTGGCCATGACCGAAACCCAGATAGGGAGCGCGGCGCGGGCGCCTGTTTCCTTGTCCCCCAGCGACGCCTTCGGATTGTCGTATCCGACCCAGACGCCCGTTACCAGGCTCGGTGCATACCCCACGAACCAGGCGTCTACGTAATTGTTGGTCGTCCCCGTCTTGCCTGCGAGCGGCTTGCCGAGCGACAGCGCCCCCCTGCCCGTTCCCTCCTGCACCACGCTCTTGAGCAGGTTCGTAACGAGGTACGCGGTCGTCGGGTTGATCGACTCGACCGGGCGTGGCTGATAACTTTCCAGGTCCGTGTCGCGGCTGTCCGTAATGCGCTTGATGAGCACAGGCTCCGTGCGGATGCCCTGCGAGGCAAACGTTGCATAGGCGGACGTGAGTTCGAGCGGCGTGACAACGGATGACCCGAGAGCCGTGGTGTAATCGTAATTTATCTGGCTCGTAATGCCGGCCTTGCGCGCGAAATCGATCGCCTTGTCAAGCCCGATATTCTCGAGGAGCGCCACGGTCACGGCATTGCGCGAAAGCGCAAGCGCCTGGCGCAGGCGCATGGGGCCGAGGAAGCGGTCGTCGTAATTTTCCGGCTTCCAGCCTTTTTTCTCAAACTCGCTCTTTTCGTGGATCACGGGAAGGTCCATTACAATCGATGCGGGTGTGAACCCGTTCTCCAGCGCAGCACCGTACACAAAGGGTTTGAACGCCGAACCCGGCTGCCGCTTCGCGTCCGTGGCGTGATTGAATCCGCCCTCCACAAAGTCGTATCCGCCCACCATGACCCGGATGTAACCGGTGAACGGCTCTATGGACACAACGGCGCCCTCGACGAGCGGTGTCTGGTCGAGCAGGAAGTAAGCGACCTGCTTCTTGTGGTCGAAGTCCTTCAGCCTGACTTTGACAATGTCCCCGATCTGGACGATTTCCTGCGGCTTCTTGTGCTCCTCGGGTTCATCCTTCTTCTTTTTCTTGACGAGCGCCCATTTCATGTCGTCCAGCATGATGAAACCCACGAGGCCGCGCCCCTGGACGGTCATGTAATTGTCGCCCACCGCCAGCACCTGGGCGTTGAACCCCTCGCCCGGCTTGACCATGACATGGAGCGTTCCCCATTGAACAGGTGTGGACTTTACTTTTTTGAATCCTATGCGGCCGCGGAACCCCTGGCGCTTGTCGAGGCTGCGCAGCCCGTCTCTCAGGGATTGCATCGCGGCGCGCTGCAGATCGTAATCGATCGTGGTGTAGACTTTGTAGCCCCCCTGGTACAAGTTGTCCGTGCCGTACTTCTTCTCCACATATTTGCGGATGTAATCGACAACGTGGGGAGCCACTTCCTCCTGGAACCTGAGGTTTTCGAGGTTCAGCGGCTGGTTGTAGTACTGCGTTGCCTGCGCCAGGGTGATGTGTCCCTCGTCGACCATTCTCTTGAGCACATGCCACTGCCGCAGTTTGGTGAGGTCGATATCATTGTAGGGCGAGTAGCCCATGGGCGACTGCGGCAGTCCGGCAAGAAGCGCTGCTTCTGCCTGGTTTACCTCCCAGATGTTCTTGCCGAAGTAGGTCTTTGCCGCCGTCTGCACTCCGTAGGCGCCGTGGCCGAAATAGATCTTGTTCAAATAGAGTTCGAGGATTTCCTCCTTGTTCAGCTCCTTTTCGAGCCTGCGGGCAAGGATGATTTCCTTGATCTTGCGCGTGAACTTCCGCTCGGGCGACAGGAAGACCACCTTTGTGAGCTGCTGCGTGATCGTGCTGCCGCCCTGCTTCAGCCGCACGGATATGATATCTTTCAGCGCGGCACGCAGAATGCCCCGGTAGTCGATGCCGCTATGCTGGTAGAACCGGGGGTCTTCCGTATCGAGCAGAGCGTTGATCAGGAACTTGGGCACGCGTTTGATGGGTACATATGCGCCCTTCTCGATCCGGATATGCCCCAGTTCGCGGCCGTCCTCCGCAAGAATGGTCGTGCCCGGGCTCGGCTTGTAGTCCTTCAGGGCCTCAACCGTGGGAAGGTTGAACGAGAGGATATAGAAGAGCAGGGCGACGCAGAGAACGCCGGCAAGAAATGCGATCCCCAGCAGCATCAATGCCTTCAGCGGGGTTAGATTCTTGATCCACGGGAAGGCAGTGGTGAACCAAAAGTTTTTAATTTTTTCCGCCAGCGATACGGAAACCTGCTTGATGCCCTTCACTCTCGCTTTATACCATTTTTTCATTTTGGACTGCTTTTTTCGCAAAACGGCCTCGTTCTCTCCCTCATAAATATGATTCTCTGATTAATCGTGCAGTAAGATGCAAGCGATTAAAAAAGTACCGAAAATAATAGCATCACGAGCATATAAAATCAAACGAAATGTTCATCTCATACTTTACTCTCTCCCCCATTGTACGTTAACATGCGTTCCTTGAATTCATCATTCTTACGGGGATCATGCAAAGAACCCTCATCGACCAGGGGAAGCGAAGGCCACTTTTTCAGCAGCGCTGATGCAAAAAGTCCTGCCCCCCGTCCTTTCTCCCTGCCGTAAGGATCGAAGAGCGCGGTATCCCGGACGCCGCAGCTCGGAGACCTGGCCTTGAGTACAAATCCGGCCTGGCCCGTTGATTCCAGTTCTTTGAGCTTCTGCGGCAGCCATAGGGAAAATATCCCTGTTTTATCCTGCCGCGAATCTATTGTTTCAAGCCTGATCTCTTTTCTGTCGTCGACCAGACGCATCGGCTCTCTCGGAACTCCGAGACCGCACTCCACTTCGGGGCAGACGGCAACCCATCCAACGATACGGCCGAGCGTTTGTTTCACATGCAGATCAAGACGGTGTCCGCCGTCATAGCGGACACAGTTGTCGAGAAGGCAGGAACTGATGCCGAGTTTGAGGATGTTAGGCATGAGCAAATATAAACGCCCTGAGTCGATACAACCCAGGGCGGTCCGTCAAATCAATACGCATCACGTTTATTCACTTTTTTTCGCGAGCCATTCCTTCAGGCGCGGGCATTTGTTCTTCGACCGGTTCCCTTCGCAGTCGCCGCAGATGGTCATATCCTGGCTGCAGGGCGTGAACCCGGGATGGTCGCTTTGGGCGGCATTCTTTTTCACCTTTGCAGCCCGCACTTTTCTCAAATCCGTTACGGTCGCCATATCTGCTTCGGCAGCGGGTATATTAATCCATCCTGTAGTTCGGCGCTTCTTTCGTGATCACGACGTCATGCACGTGAGATTCACGCAGTCCCGCGCTCGTAATGCGCACGAATTGTGACCGATCCTTAAGCGCCTTGAGCGTCTCGCACCCGCAATAGCCCATGCCGGACCGAACGCCGCCGATGAGCTGGTGCACGCTCGCTGCAAGCGTTCCTTTATAGGGCACGCGTCCTTCAATGCCTTCCGGCACGAGTTTCGCCTTTTCCTCCTCATGGGACTGGAAATAGCGGTCCTTGCTGCCGCCGCGCTCCATGACGCCAAGCGATCCCATGCCGCGGTAAAGCTTGTAGCTCCTGCCCTGGTACAGGATGGTCTCACCGGGGCTTTCCTCCGTGCCTGCAAAGAGACTGCCGATCATGACGCATGACGCACCCGCGGCGAGCGCCTTGGTGATGTCGCCCGAGTACTTGATGCCGCCGTCCGCGATAACGGGGATTCCCGACTTGTCCGCCTCCTTGACGCAGTCCATGACAGCGGTAATCTGCGGCACGCCTGCGCCGGACACGACCCGCGTCGTGCAGATGGAACCCGGCCCCATGCCGACTTTCACGCAGTCGGCGCCGGCCCTGATCAGGTCACGCGCCGCCTCCGAAGTTGCAATGTTTCCCGCCACCAGGTCCAGGTCCGGAAACTTCTTTTTTATGCCTTTGACGGCGTCGAGCACGTTCAGATGATGGCCGTGGGCCGAATCCACGACTATGACATCCACGCCCGCCTTCAGCAGTTCCGGTACGCGCTCCATATAGTCGCTAACGCCCACGGCCGCGCCCACACGCAGCCTCCCGAGCTTATCCTTGCAGGCATTCGGGTATTTGATCTTCTTTTCAATGTCCTTGATCGTAATGAGCCCGCGCAGGCTGTCATCCCTGTCCACGATCAGGAGTTTCTCGATTTTGTACTTCTGCAGGATCTTCATGGCCTTGTCGAGCGTCGTGCCGAGCGGTGCGGTCACCAGATGTCCTTTGGTCATCACCTCGGACACCTTGAGGTTATACCGCGTCTCAAACCGGAGATCGCGGTTGGTCAGGATGCCTACAAGCTTGTGTCCTTTCGTGACAGGCACACCCGAAATGCGGTACTTCTTCATGAGTTCCAGCGCGTCCGCAATCTTGGCATCGGGTGAAATGGTAATAGGGTCGATGATCATGCCGCTTTCCGACTTCTTCACCTTGTCCACTTCCTCAGCCTGCACATCGACGGGCAGGGCCTTGTGGATGAATCCGATGCCGCCTTCCTGGGCCAGGGCGATGGAGAGCTTCGCCTCCGTCACGGTGTCCATGGCTGCGCTTACGATGGGGATGTTGAGGCTGATCCGCTTGGTGAGCAGCGTCCGTACATCCACATCCTTGGGCAGAATGTCGGATTTAGCGGGGAGCAGCAAAACATCGTCAAATGTGAGACCTTCTCGAATGGGGCCAGCGACCATACAGTGTCTCCTCCGATTAAAAGTACAATACTTATTACCCGGGTAGTGCGAAGCTGGAATCTGCAAATATACCACAGTGAATCCCAAACCTCAATACAAACCTCGGGAGATGGCGTCTAAATAAACCCCGAATTCTCGTTCAGGAAAGGGTTTTCACGCCGCTCATCGCCAATTGTCGACGCGGGGCCGTGGCCGGGGAAGACTTTCGTATCATCCGGAAGCGTCATGAGCTGCGTCGTGATGGAATGCAGAAGCGTATGCAGATCGCCCCCCGGAAAATCCGTCCTGCCGATGGAGCCCGCGAACAGTGCGTCGCCTGTAATCACCAGTCCTTCCTCGAGCAGACTGATGCCGCCGGGCGTGTGGCCGGGCGTATGCAGCACCTTCAGGCTTATCTCGCCTGCGGTGATGACGTCGCCGTGTTTGAGCATCCTGTCCGGCGGCGGTGAGGAAACAGCGCCCATTCCGAAGGACCGCGACTGCGCTCCGATGGTCGCGAGCACGGGGGCCTCGTCTTCGTGTATCATGAGCAGCGCGCCCGTTGCTTCCTTGATCGCTCTGTTCGCACCGACATGATCGAAATGGGCATGCGTGTTGACAATGTATTTCACAACAAGACCCTTTTCCCGGACAATCTTCAGGATCTCGCCTCCGTCATCGCCAGGGTCGATAATAACAGTCTCCTTTGTCTTTTCATCCGCGAGGATGAAGCAGTTCACCTGAAGCGGTCCTACAACGAGTCGTGCAAGCATCATGTGATTGTTCTTCCTGTCCGATGCATTTCTGCATCCTTATCTCCCCGATGGTACGCGGGGGAACATTGCCCCTCAAAGCTTTGCTTTGCGCCCTGTGCGCACGAGGTTCCAGAGGAACTTCAGCTCCTCGCTGCGCAGTATGACCATCGCGGCGAGGTAGAACACGATGCAGAGCGCGACGCCTCCTGCGAGCAGCTGCGCTTTGACCAGCGTCATGCCCGCCTTGTCCCAGACGGGATTTCCGCTGATCCACCATCCGATGAATCCCATGGCGATGGAGGCCGGTACGATCTTGAGCAGCGACTTCATGATCCGCGCTCCGTCGATGCGTCCGATCTTTCTTCTGAGGTTCCAGGTGAGCAGGACGATGTTCAGCGTGGCCGCAAGGGAGGTTGCAAGAGCAAGCCCGCCGTGCGCGAGCGGAGTCCAGAAAACGAAGAGCGAACTCAGGAGGATATTCACCACAAGCGCAATAACGGCGATTTTCACGGGCGTGCGCGTGTCCTGAAGCGAATAGTAGGCCTGCGCCACGATACGAACCCCTGCCATGGCCCAGAGCCCCACTGCGTAGAACAGGAGCGCTGCAGACACCCCCTGCGTGGAAAGCCGGTCGAACTGGCCGTGTTCAAGCAGCAGGCTGATGATAGGCACACGAAGGGTTATCAAACCCGCCATCGCCGGAAACATGATGAAGAACACTAGCCGGAGGCCGAACGAAAAGGTTTCCCGGAATTCCCCCATTTCCCTGCGCGCCGCCTGGGCGGACATGGACGGCAGAACTGCCGTGGCAACGGCAATTCCGAAAATACCCAAGGGGAAATGAATGAACCGCATGCCGTAAAAAAGGTAGGTAATGCTGCCGGTAGCGAGAAACGATGCAAATATCGTCCCGATAAAGATATTAAGCTGATTCACGGAGGAGCTGAAAAAAACGGGCGTTGCCAGGGATGCAATTTTCCTGATTTCCGGATGGCCGGGGTTCATCTGCGGCCTCGGCATCATGTTCTGCTTTTTGAGACCAGGCACCTGAATGAGGAACTGCAGCAGTCCTCCGATGACAACCCCTACGGCAACGCCGAAAATCGGCTCGTCCAGATAGCGGACGCTCAGAACGATAGCCGTTATCTGCGCAACATTCAGCATCACCGGCGAGAGCGCGGGAGACAGAAAGGATCGGAGGGAGTTGAGCATGCCCATTGCCAGCGCGGCGATGCCGATGAAGAAAAGGTAGGGGAACATGAGCCGGGTCAGGGATACGCCCAGCACGTACTTGTCATGCTCCGCGCGCTGGACCCAGCCGAGTGCGATGAACTTGACCACATAGGGGGCGAAGACGATTCCCAGAACGGTGCAGACGACCAGGAGAATGATCAGCCGAGCGAGCAGGGCATTTGCCAGGCGGTGCGCGCTTTCCCGCGACTCCTTGGTAAGCGTTTCCGTGAACACCGGGATGAATGCCGCGGACATGGAGCCTTCAGCGAGGAGTTCGCGAAGCAGGTTCGGAATGCGGTAAGCCACGTAAAAGGCGTCGGCAGCCAAACCCGTGCCGAATGCCCAGGACATGACCATGTCTCGGATATATCCCATGATGCGGCTGGCAAGCGTCGCGAGTCCGACGATGCCCGCAGCCTTGGCAACCTTCACTTGTTCAGACATAATGCCCGGTCCCAGTAAGCGTGCAAAGTAAGTGGTAAGGATAGCAGAAAAACATTGGGATAAAAAGGTTTTTTTTCTTGACACCCCGGAACGCTTATGTTAAAAGATTAAGCTGTTTTCATTCACAAGGAGGCAAGAATTGGCAATTCACAAATCAGTTATTAAAAGGCAAAAGCAGTCCGAGAAGAAACACCTTTTCAATAAATCCGTTAAATCGGCGCTCAAGACGGCTGCCAAAAAAGTCGAACAGGCGGCTGACGAGAAAAAAATCGATGCTGCCAAGGAAGCCCTTGTCCTTGCCATGAAGACGTACGGCAAGGCCACTTCCCAGGGCATCGTTCACAAGAAAACCGCGTCCCGCAAGATTGCCCGCCTGTCAGCCAAGGTGAGTAAAACCACGGTTGCATAGCAGGACTCTCCGCCGCGCACGCACCCCGGTGGCTCCACCTGTTCCGAATCCGGTCACGCGGGTGAACCGGGGGACAGACTGCCGCACAATTGAAGGATCATCCGCTCCAGTACCATCCGGCCGTTCATGCTGCTGGACTTCAGCTGACGGTCGGCCGCAAGCAGCACGGAAAACGCGGCGCGCAGTTCTCTCGGTGTAGAGCGTTTCATCTGCTCCCGGAAAAGCCCCGTCTGGTGAAAAATCACCCGCAGCTTTCTCATGATTTCATCCTGTCCCATTCCCGCCGCTTCCATGGTTTTCGCCTGCAGCAGCCTGCGAAAGTTCCATGCAACAGCCCCGATTAGCCCGACCGGTGCCTCCCCTTCCTGGATGAGCCGTGAAAGGATGAGAAGGGATTTCTCAGCGTTTTTCTGCCCGAGTGCGGCAGCAAGATCAAAGGAAGTATAGTCGCGGAAATCTCCGACTACAGTTCGGACATCGTCGAAGGTGATCGTCTTCCTGTCCTTGATGTAGATCTCCACCTTCTGCAGCTCATTGCTGATTCTCTGAAGATCACCGCCGATGGTCTGCCGCAGATGCTGCACGGCGTCATCCTGGATTGCGACGCCGCGTGCCTTTGCCCACCGTTCTATCCATCCCGCTATCTCCCGGTCCAGGAGCGGATAAATCCGCACGACAGCGCCATGAGATTCCACGGCGGAAAGGACGGATTTCTTTTCATACTTCCCCTGCGAAACGACCATCACGAGGCAGGTGCTCGGCGACGGATCGTTTAAATACGGAACGATTTGTTCAAGATCCGCCGCTTTCATGGCGTCGAAATCCCTGGCAATCACAAGGCGTTTTTCGGACATAAACGGAAGCGTCTGGCACAGATTGACGATCTCCGTCGCAGGCGTGTCGCGGCAATAGAGCATGTTGAAGTTGAAGTCTCTGCCGCCGGCCTCCACAACTGACTCGATGAGAAGGTCCAGGGCTTCCTGCATGAGGAACTCTTCCTCGCCGTACAGGAAATACAGCGGCTGAATCCGGCGCAGCTTGAGGTTCGCTATCAGCTCACTGTATTTCATGGCAGCCAACGTCTCCCGGGGGTTATCATGCGGAAAATCAGGGTGTCTGATTCGCAAAGGACACCCGCCTGATTTAAAATCCTTCCAATACCCTGCTTCTGATGGAGGTTGCAAGGTCTTTACACGCGCTGATGACCGCCGTTCCCTTGAGAATCTTGGTCTGTGAAATATTTGACGGTGTCACGCTGTACGACTGGATAAACACTGTTCCCAAACCAGCGTCCTTGAGAAGAAATTTTCCTGTTCTTCTGTCCTCTAAGCTTATCTTGACGGAGATGGTGACGTTATACGATGAAACGTAGTAGTCGCTCGTGAAAGACGCGGGCGTGAGTTCGAACTTCGTAATGCTTCCGCGCAGGATCAGATCAGCGGATTCAAGATCGGCCACCGCCAAACGTCCGTCCGCTAAAAATTCATCGACAACCGCTTTCGTGGCCTCGACGTCGATATAGGGTTCAAAGGTAGAATTGATGAACACGGGAATCGCAATCGTCTTGGCATCCTGCGGCACGAGTCCGCCGACGGGGGTTAAACGGTACCCGCAGGACACGGCAAGAAGACCGGCCACGAGCCAGGCTAGTATGGAGTTGCCTCTCTTGATCATGATTCATCCCGTTGCTACACGACCACGTTAACGAGCTTCCCCTTTACCACGATTACTTTCTTTGGCGGCTTGCCGCCTGTGAATTCCTTTACCTTGGCATCATGCAGAGCTGCGGCCTCGACGGCTGCATCCGATGCATCGACAGGCAGAAGGACTTTACTTCTCACTTTTCCGTTTACCTGCACCACAATTGTTATTTCCGATTCAGCAATCGCTGCCGGGTCATATGCCGGCCACGATGCGTCTGCTATCATTCCCCTATTCCCGAGCCTTTCCCACAGTTCTTCCGCGAAATGAGGTGCAAAAGGCGCTATAAGAAGCACAAGCACATCCATGGCGTGCCGCAGTACGGGTATCTGTTTTTCGGCAACTCCGGAGGCGGTGTAGTCGTACATTTCGTTCACGAGTTCCATCAAGGCTGCGATGGCGGTATTGAAATGAAATTCCTGTTCTATATCCTCTGTGACACGCTTGATGGTGACATGCGTCTTCCTGAACAGCCGGTCGCCGAGCGCATCTGCGCCCGCCGGTGCAGCGGGTTTGACGACGCTGAGATGTTTGAACACCATGGCCCAAACGCGGTGCAGGAACCGGAACGCACCATCCACACCCTGGTCGCTCCATTCCAGATCCCGTTCAGGCGGGGCTGCAAACAGCGAAAACAGGCGCGCCGTGTCCGCGCCGTATTTATTCAATATAAAATCAGGATCGACGACATTGCCCTTTGACTTGCTCATCTTGGCGCCGTCCTTGATTACCATCCCTTGAGTCAGCAGGTTTTGGAACGGTTCATCTCCATCGAACAAGCCCAGATCACGGATGACCTTGGTGAAAAACCGTGCGTAGAGCAGGTGCAGCACGGCATGCTCGATGCCGCCGATGTACTGGTCCACATTCATCCAGTAGGACGCCGCCTTCTTATCGAACGGCGCGGTATCGTCTTTCGGAGAGCAGTACCGAAGAAAATACCACGAGGAATCAACGAACGTATCCATCGTATCTGTTTCGCGGCGCGCCTTCCCCCCGCACTTCGGGCACGAAGTTTCCCGGAAGGAGGCCGATTCAGCGAGCGGTGACTTCCCCTTGCCCGTGAACTCCACATCAACAGGCAGGCGTACGGGCAGGTCTTTTTCCGCAACCGGCACGGTACCGCAAGCATCGCAGTAGACGATCGGTATCGGCGTTCCCCAGTAGCGCTGCCGGGAAATGCCCCAATCGCGAAGCCGCCAGTTCACGGTACGCGTTCCAAACCGTTTTGCTTCGACGAAGTCCGCTATCTTCTTTTTTCCCTCTTCGCTGGGCATCCCGTTGAACGCGCCTGAATTCGCCATGACGCCGGCTTCCGTGTACGCTTCCTTCATCGTTTCGGGGAGAAGGCTTCCGTCGGGCTTCTGGATGACGACTCTGACCGGAATGCCGTATTTCCTCGCGAATTCGAAGTCCCGCTGGTCGTGGGCCGGAACGGACATGATGGCTCCGGTGCCGTATTCCATGAGCACGAAATTACCGACCCATACGGGTATTCGCTCGTTGTTCAGCGGATTGATCGCATAGGCGCCCGTGAAAATTCCCTCTTTTTCCTTCTGCTCATCGCTGCGCGCAGCCTTGTCCTCCCGCATCACGCGCTGGCAGAAAGCGCGCACATTGTCGGCCTGCGGTTTCCCTTTAATCAGCGATTCAACAATGGGATGCTCGGGGGCTATGCTCATAAAGGTCACCCCGAACAGCGTGTCCGGCCGTGTTGTAAATATGGGGATTTTTTCACCCGTTTCCTCGACGAGAAAATCCGCCTCGACGCCCGTCGATTTTCCGATCCAGTTGCGCTGCATCGTCAGAACGCGTTCCGGCCATCCCGGAAGTTTGTCCGTGTACGAGAGCAGTTCCTCTGCGTAGGCGGTGATTTTAAAAAACCACTGTTCAAGCTCCTTGTGAGAAACCACGGAGCTGCACCGCCAGCACAGCCCATCCTCCACCTGCTCGTTTGCCAGAACGGTATTGCACGACGGGCACCAGTTGACATACGAACGCTTCTTGTACGCCA
>Ga0187786_10000259_pt1 | contig 16913 bp, 17 predicted proteins | sample 0815_BV2_10_20_M_FD_132449 | JGI IMG/M metagenome (GOLD analysis project Ga0187786, IMG submission 132449) | Tropical peat soil microbial communities from peatlands in Department of Meta, Colombia - 0815_BV2_10_20_MG | ecosystem: Environmental > Terrestrial > Soil > Wetlands > Peat | place...
CGAGAGAAGGGCCGCTGCCGTGTCGATTCTGTCGATGAAGCAAGTCCGCTCGCTGAAGCAGGAAGCTCTCGCATCTCAGTAGTCTTGAGATGCACGGGAATTGATTCCCGTTAGTATATCACGCATAACTTCGCCAGCACCTTGCTGGATGAGAGGCCGGCAGAAACAGTGATGCCGAGTTCCTGCTCTACGCTCGCCTGCATCTGCTGTGCGATTGACGAATACGGGCCGTGATAGTTACGCCTGAGCCTTGTCAGGTCCACAAAGGCCTCGTCTATTGAGTACTCTTGCACATCGGTAGAAAATCGGCGCAGGATCTCGAACATCCTGACCGAAAACATGCCATAGGTCTCATAGTCCGAAGGCAGAATCACCGCATCGGGACAGATCTTCTTCACATCCCAAAGCCGGACCCTGCGCCGCACCCCGCGGGCCTTGGCCTCGTAGCTCGCAGCAGCCACAATGCCGCGCTCCTTGCCGGTGATCACCGGCCTTCCTTTCAGCTCCGGATGCACCGCCTGCTCGACCGAGGCAAAAAAGGCATCGGCGTCAAGATGGAGGATGGCGCGAGGGTAGGAATGAATAGTGAGGGGAGAGGAGTCCATGACAAAATGATTTTATTGATACTTCCGCACGACGCCCGTCACTATGCCGGCTATTTTCAGCTCATGACGGGGGCGAATCGGCCGGTAATCAGGATTAGCCGCAAATAAGGTAACGACATCGCCTTTTTTGTGAAGACGTTTCATGGTCCAGGCTCCGTCGACCTCGGCGATGACGATATCGCCGGTTTTCGGGGAAAGACTCCGGTCTACGATCACCATATCGCCCGGCATGATGCCGGCGCCGCTCATCGAGTCGCCCGACACCTTGAGAAGGAAGGTTGCCTCCCGGTTTTTGAACAGGAGATCGTCCAGCGAAAGCGTGTCGGCCAGCTCTTCTTCGGCCGGACTGGGGAAGCCGGCCTCGACCGTGCCCAGCATGCGGGCGCCCCCTTGCGGCAGGCCCGGAATGAGCCGCTGGTTCTCATCTGTTTCGACAACACCTTCTTTCACCATCCGTCCTGCCCGCTTAAATACGGCATTTGTGGAGCGGAGCCCGACGGGAGCGCCGATTTCGGGGAAAGAGGGTGTGCGTCGCCGCTCCTTGTAAAACGCGGCTAGCGTCCTGACCCGTTCCCTAAATACCGCTGCCTGCTCTTCCCTGTTCATGGCATCATTTTATGGCGAACAATCGTTCGCTGTCAAGTGGCTTGCCTCTGAGTTGCCGACATGTCTTTTCGGTGCTATGCTTTGATTATCAGCCATAACCATACGCTCCAATCCTGCGGGATGTCCGGTCTCAACCAGAAGAAAGGGGGCAGCATGAAATTCGGCAGACTCAGCATGCAATTTGTGAGTTCCGTTCTTGTCGTCTGCCTGATAATCCCATATACGGGAACGGCTCAGACGGAAAGCGGGACAGCAGGACAGTTTTCAAGAGGGCAGCTTGCCCAGATGCTTGCCCCTATTGCGCTCTATCCCGACAGCCTCCTGTCGCAGATACTCATGGCATCGACCTATCCGCTCGACATCGTCGAGGCCGACAGGTGGGTTCGCGCGAATCCGAACCTGAGGGGTAGCGCCCTCGACGATGCGCTCATGGACATGACGTGGGATGTCAGTGTCAAGTCGCTCTGTCACTATCCAGCAGTGCTCGCGGAGATGAGTAAGAACCTCGATCGCACATCAAAGCTCGGCGATGCGTTTCTCGGTCAGCAGGACGAGGTGATGGATGCGGTTCAGGAGTTGCGCAGAAAGGCGAATGCGCAGGGGAATCTGAGGTATTCGGACAAGGAAAGAATCGTTTATGACGGAGATACCATCATCATCGAGCCAGCCTCGCCGGACATCGTTTATGTCCCGGCATATGATCCGAATCTCATTTATGGGCCGTGGTGGTATCCGGCATACCCGCCCTACCTCTGGAGTTATCCATGGTATCCGTTCGGCGGCATCATTGCGTTCGGGAGTGGATTTTTTGTGGGTATTGCCGTGGCGTCCTGGTCGTGGTGCAACTGGCATACCCACCATGTTCATGTGAATTTCAACAAAACCGCAGCTTTCAACCGGATGGGCGGCTCTGTCGTTGTTTCTCCCGGCCAGACCTGGCGTCATGACCCGGTGCATCGCAGAGGGGTGGCATATCGAAACCCTGCTACGAGCCAGCGTTTCGGCCAGCCGCTGCCGCGAGCGGGCGAGCCGAGGCGCGATATCAGAGGATTTGAGCGCCCTCCTTTCTCCGAGCCGCGACGCGATGTTGAGAGGATTGCTCCCGGTACGACAACTCGCCCGGCCCCTGTGCCGCAGCGGAACATGGGCGGGCAAGGGGTTGACGTGCGGCCGCCCGCGCCGGGAGGAGCTCCTGTACAGCCGGCCTTTCAGGGCGGCAGGCGGGATACGATATTCAATAATGTCGGCAACGGCTCACGCGAGCGTATGGCCGGAGAGCGGGGCCGCGAGAGTCGCGAAAGCTTCCGGGGCGCGGCGGCGCCTGCTGCCCCTCGGAGCGGAGGCATACAGCGCGGAGGGAGAGGTGACCTGCAAAGAGGGGGGGGGAGACGATGAAAACGGAATCGATACATCTCGTCGCATGTGCGAAAACACGGTTTGTAAAGATTATGTGCTGTCTGTTCGCTCTGATAGCGTGCGTGGTATTTGCTGTTCCGGTAGTTTCTGCTGCGCAGCAGCAAAAGATGTTTGCGACTCCCGAGGCTGCTGTCAAGGCCCTGATATCGGCGGTGAAAACGAATAACGAGAAAGCGTTACTCGTGCTGCTGGGGCCGGGGGCCGATTCGATTATTTCTTCCGGCGATCCGGTAGCCGATCAATTCGGCAGGGAAAGTTTTGTAAAAGCTTACGATGAAAAGCACTGGCTTGCCGACGGGGCGGGGGCCGTAAAGATCCTCCATGTCGGGAATAAGGACTACCCGATGCCCATTCCTATCGCCAGGAAGGGAAAGATGTGGTTTTTCGACACCGAGGCGGGAAAAGAGGAAATCCTCTGCCGCCGCATCGGAAGGAATGAGCTGAATGCGATAGACGTGCTGCGCGAATATGCGCACGCCCAGCGTGAATATGCCGCCAAGGATCGCAATGCTGACGGTGTGCTCGAATATGCACAGAAGCTTTCAAGCACGCCGGGCAGGAAGGACGGCCTGTACTGGGAGGCTGCTCCCGGACAAGAGGAAAGTCCGTTCGGCCCGCTTGTGGCGAAGGCCGCAACAAAAGGCTACACGCCGAAGGCAGGCGAGGAGACCCCGAATCCTTACCGGGGATATTTTTTCCGGATCCTGACCATGCAGGGGCCGCATGCCGGCGGCGGGGCCTATGAGTATATTGCGAATGGGAGGATGATACTCGGCTTTGCGATGGTTGCATATCCTGCGCACTACGGGACATCGGGAGTCATGACCTTCATAGTCAATCAAGAAGGCATCGTGTACCAGAAAGATCTCGGCAGCGATACGGAAAAGGTCGCAACGGAAATGACGGCATACGACCCGGACACATCATGGAAGAAAGCTGAGTAGGATAGCGACGGCAAGGGTTGAGTCTTCTTGGGCCGCGCGCCGGTCGAAAACGGCGCGCGGTTTTCCTTTTTCCGGATGCGATGCCTGCGGCCTCGCTGCAAAGAGGATTAACCGATCCCTTGGCCCTGAATTCCAGACTGCTCAGATTTTGTTCCATCCCGCATGCTTTCCGTACTTGTCTGCTCAGTCGGGCAGATTTTGACCGGCTCCGTCTTGCAGTAAGGATATTTAACGGTTTCGCATTCCCAGAAAACCAGGTTCGGGCATTGTTCCCTGCAGTGCGTATAATCCAATCTGTTGAAGAGACGGGTTATCGAATCGCCCTTTGAAACGAACCACTTGTCCTGCTCGAAATCAGCCTTAAGCCCCGAACGCTCCAGTACCTCCGCCACAGGGGTCTTTACGTTGGCGAGATAGATTTCGATGCCGCCCTTCCTTAATTCATGCAGGAGTTCGCGTAATTCATCGATGCCGGTCGCGTCTATTTTGTTGACCATCTCCATATCGAGCAGGATATATTTCAGGTGCTCTTTGAACTGTTCCGCTTTTTCGAGCACAGCCTTGCGGAAGAATTCCGCATTCGCAAAATAGATGGAGAAATCGGGCATAAGATAAATAATCTGCGGACAGACCGGCAGGTGTCTCGCCTCGGCATTCACGAAGACTTCCGATCGCGGGTCTCTTGTCAGCATGATTATGCGCGGACTCATCGACTCCCAGAGGAAAAGCAGCAGCGACAGCGCAATGCCGATAAATATTGCATAGTCGGGTTTTGTAATGATGGCAAAAAAGAACGTGACCAGCGCGACGATACCGTCGTGCTTGTTTGTTTTCAACAGTTTCCCGAAGGCGCTCTGCCGGACAAGCCCGATCACGGCAGAAATGACGATGGCGGCCAGCGTTGCTTTCGGAAGATGATGAAAGGCTTGCGTGAAAAAAACCAGAGTAAGAATGACGATGCCGCCGCAAATGACGTTGGAAAGCGGCGTTCTGGCGCCAGCCTGCAGATTTACCGCACTGCTGGAAAAGGAGCCGCTCACCGGATAGGCATGAAAAAACGATCCGACGATGTTGGCTGCTCCCTGGCCGACAAGCTCCTGATCAATGTCTACGGGCTGTTTCGTCTTTTCCGCGATCGCTTTCGTAATCGCCATGGCTTCCATGAAACCGACGATCGCGATGATAATGCCCGGACCGATGAGGCGAAAAATCGGTTCCAGGTTCGAGGCCGCCGATATGATGGAGTGGAAATCGTTCTGTTCCGGAGAGAGCATCGGCCCCATATACTGCCAAAAAGGGATCATGACCGAAGGCAGGCCGGCCGGCATGTCACCGATGGTTCTTACGCCATAGCGATCGATGGAAAGAAAATAACTGATCAGGGTCGTAACTATCAGGGCGATCATGGTGACCGGCAATCGTGCGTTGACTCGACGTCCGACGAAAATAATCGCAAGAGCAAGTGCGCCGATCGCAATCGTATAGGGATTGGCATGCGACGCGTTCTTTGCGATATCGACAAAAATCGGGAATATGAATTCGCTGTCTCTTACCTGGATGCCGAGCAGATGTTTCATTTGCGTGGTCGCAATAATGATTGCCGCGGCATTGGTAAAGCCGATAATGACTGGGTGAGATACAAATCTCATCACGAATCCGAGGTTGAACGCTCCCATGAGAAACTGGAACGTTCCGACAATAGCAGCAAGATTTATGGCTATGCTGATGAATTCGGGCGTGCCCGGCTTTGCAAAAGGGAGCACAGATGCAAAGGTAAGGATGCTGACGATAGCTACAGGGCCGGTTGCAAGCTGATTTGATCTCCCCCATAGTGCCCCGACTATCGCCGGGATGCTCGCTCCATACAGGCCGTAAATGGGAGGCAACCCGGCAATCATGGCATTGGACATTGATTGCGGAATGAGGACCGCCGCCACCGTGATGCCTGCCATCAGATCAACGGGCAGGTCCTCCATCCGGTATTTCGCGATCCACTGCAGAAACGGAAGAAATTTCTCTTTACGGCTCACTCTATATGCTCCTTGCGTCAGCGTTCCAGCGTTTAATACTCCACGGAAAGAATGATGAACGCCATCGTGCCCGTGGGACGATGAACGACAACCTCGTCACCTTCCGATTTGCGGAGGAGGGCCCTGGCCATGGGAGAATCAATACTTATATGCCCTTTATCGGCATTGCTTTCGTCCGGCCCCACAATGCGATATGTGCAAACTGCCCCGGTTGCATCTTCGACCTCCACCCATGCCCCGAAAAATACCTTTGATCGATCCGCGGGCTTGCGATCGACCACGACAATCTCGCCGAGCCGTTTCGTGAGAAGGCGGATGCGGGCGTCTATCTGGCGGAGTTGCTTTTTCCCATAAATATATTCCGCATTTTCGGATCGATCTCCCATAGCCGCCGCATCCGCCACGGCCTGCGTGACCTGGGGTCTCTTCTCCTTCCACAGATACGACAATTCGTCATGAAGCCGTTTTTGACCTTCCGGAGTTATATACGGCGATGCCTTGGGTTGAGGTGCCTTGAGCTGTCGTTTCATAATTCTAGTGTACGGGAAAAAGGCAGCGCATGAAAATCTCTAGCCCGCATTGTGCTCTTTGGGCAACCCTATCCAGAGCATCCGCCGGTAAAGGTTGTCGACAGCGAGAAGCCGCACGACTGCGATCGCCATTATTACGCGCGTCAGGAGTATCCACCAGAAATTCCCGCCGACGACGACAAAGAGCATCGTATCTTCGATAATGGCGTGCGCCAGGCAGAGAAATACCGTAACCAGACAGGCATCCTTGTGATTGAGCTGCCGGTTTTCGACGAACTGATACAGCATCGCCGCCCCGTAAGTGATACCCACGAAAACGCCGACCAGCCACGGGGCCAATGCGCGATTAGTCATGCCGATGGAGGTGGCTAGCACTGAAAGCCGGTTCCTTACGGCATCGGCATGTCGTCGGCCCGCAAGGAGTTCATAGCAAAATGTGATGGTAAAAATAATAAGCACGATCTGCAGCGATGTGATTCCAGTCTGCAGCAGGGCGCCCCACCAGCTGAAAGGCCCGTTGCTGATATGGGGTTGTAGTATGACTCCACTTACCTCCGCAGGCATAAAGGCATGCATCAGCGCCCCGCTTGTAAGTCCGATCACAATGCGGAACAGCGCAATTCTGACGGTGGCAATGCGGAGATTCGTCAGAATTCCAGTTTCGACAAAAAGGCTGTGGGCAATGCCGAGGACGACCCCGAGAATCGTCACCTGGCGCGACGAAAGATCCAGGGCAGCAGCGGTCGCAAGGGCTGCATAAATAGTGTTCGTGAATCCCGCGAGCAGCGTAATCGCAGCCTCGCCGGGCAATCCAAGCAATGCCGTCAGAGGAGCGAACAACGGAGCGATAAGCGTCAGCAGCCCGGCTTCCCGCAGAACAACCGTCAGCAGAGACAGCGGGATAAACACTTTGAGCATCATGCCCGAAACCTTAAGCGTGGGGGGAACTGCCCGCGAAAAGGAACGTGTAAGCATTCCAGTCATGGAGATATTCAGGACTTTTCGAGAAAGGCCCGGATGCGCCGGACCCCTTCGGCGAGCACAGCGACGTCCCGCGTGTATGCGAACCGGACATAGTCTGTCCATCTGTCGCCGAAGTCTATGCCGGGAGTGATGGCAACACCCTGTTCCTCAAGCAGCCGGTTGCAAAAAGAGAGCGCATCACGCGAATAGCGTGAGATGTTAGCCCAGATGTAAAACGCGCCCTGCGGCTGGGCCTCAATCTCGAACAGCGGGCCCATCGCCGCATAGAGATAGTCGCGCCGTTCTTTGAACATGCCCCGCGTCTTTCGGAGGTATGCATAATCGAATGCCTCAAGACAGGCATACTGCGACGGCGTGTTCGTCGCTATCAATAAATTCTGGATGAGGATTTCCGCCCTGCGGATCATCGATTTCGGCAGGATCATCCAGCCGACCCGCAGCCCCGGCATACAGAAGGCCTTCGAAAAGCTGTTGATCACGATCGCATCTTCCGAGAACTCCAGCGCCGTGTGTTCCTGCGAGTCGTAGACGAGTCCATGGTAAATCTCGTCGGAGACGAAACATATCTTCTTCTCGCGCGCGATGTCGAGAAGCGCCATAAGCGTCTCTTTCCGGTGAATATTGCCGGTCGGATTCGCGGGAGACGAAACCATGATCGAATTGACGTTTCCGGCTTCCTTGAGCGCATCGGGCGACAGCTCATAATTCGTTTCTTTCCCGACCGTGATGAAGTGCGGATCGATTTTGGAAAAATATGCGAAGTTCTTATAGCACGGGTACGACGGATCGGCCAGGGCCATGCGCGCTCCGCACTCACGCAAAAGCGAGAAGACGATCAGGAATGCGCCCGATGTCCCCGGTGTAACGATAATGCGCTCCGGCGAAACAGTTATGCCGTACGTGACATGATAATGCTCCGCTATCTTCTCGCGAAGCTCAGGGATGCCGCATGCGGGCGTATAGAAAAAACGGTCATCGCGAATCGCTTTGATAAACGCCTCTTTTACCGCCGGAGACGGCGGAATATCCGGCTCGCCGACCTCCATATGCACGGCGTCCGGGTTCTGTCGGGCCTTTGCAAGGATATCCATGACAATAAAAGGGGTGATTCGTTCCATGCGTCCTCTCGATCATGCAGCCTTTTGGTATTATGCAAGCCGCGCATCGGTTTCGGCAAGAAAGAGCGCCCCATAGGCAACGGGTTGCACGTTGTTGAATCATGCAGCCATTTATTTGCTATGATCAAGACATCGGGTGCAATGAGAATGCCGCGCATCCGAGATTGCGAAAGAGGATACTATGCCGGCCGAGATTCCCCTTGAAAAAGAACTGGCGCAGCTGCTTCTAACGACTGCGGTCGCACGGATGTACAACACGCTCGATGTCGCGCATATTGCGGACAAACTGTCCGATGACATCGTTTATGAAAGCCAGCAGGTGCTCACGCCCCTGCGCGGACGTGCCGAGGTGCTCGAATATCTGAACAAGAAGTTCGAGACGATCAGCAAGACCCCCAATTCATTGCTGTTCGTTGAACTAGCCTTTCTCGGGAATCTTGACGACTCGTTCGTGCCGATTGCATTTGCCCGCGAAGGACAGCCGTGCCTGATTATGGCGCAGGGCACGACTGACAACAGGCTCGCCCTTGTTCTCGTGAACGAACTCGAAGGCAGGATTTCGCGTATCGATCTCTGCACGGTCGCGCCGCACTGGTCACAGGCCGAGGGAACCGGCGAATATCCGAAATGATCGATACGATGCGATGCGCATAGGGCTCGATGCAGGCGGTACACACCTGGATGCAGTTCTTCTGGACGAAAGCGGGGTTCGGGCGACCGCAAAGGTTCCGACCAACCATTCGAGTCTGATCGAATCCGTTCTCGAAGCCCTCTCGGAAATTCTGCGCACAGCAGATACCGCAAAGATAGAGTGCATCAACCTCAGCACAACGCTCTCGACGAACGCCCTGCTTGAAGGAAAGACCGATCCGGTCGGTGTAATCGTGTCGGGAGGCCCGGGTATCGATCCGTCCGGACACCGAATCGGCGACGATTATCATGTCGTCGATGGAGCAATAGATCATCGCGGCAAGGAGATAATTCCCCTCGATGGCGCACAGCTTCAGCGTGCGATTGCCGTGTGCCGGGAGCGCTCGATCGACGCCTTTGCGGTCGTTGCAAAATTCTCTCCGCGCAATCCTGCTCATGAGCAGCACATGGAGGCATCCCTTGAAGGCAGCGGTGCCTTCATTACTGCAGGGCACCGTCTCTCCGGCCGACTGAACTTTCCCCGGCGAATCACGACGGCCTATTTCAATTCAGCGGTATCGCGCGTCTTCAGTGCGTTTGCGGATGCCGTGGAGGCAGGCGTTCGGAAGCTTACACCCCGCTCCCGCATCAATGTTCTTAAGGCGGACGGCGGCACAATGTCTCTGTCGGACGCCCGCGCACGGCCTGTTCAGTCAATTCTATCCGGTCCATCGGCGAGCGTTCTCGGTATAATCGGACTCTGCGACATAGCGCATGACGCCGTGCTGCTGGATATCGGCGGGACGACGACAGATATCGCGCTCCTTGCGGAGGGAACGCCGCTGCTGGTGCCGGACGGCATCATGCTCTGCGGGCGCCTCAGCTGCGTCAGAGCGCTGCTGACGAAGTCGATCCCGGTCGGCGGCGACTCGCTCCTCTCGGTGCACAACGGAGAAATCGCTGTCGGCCCTGAACGGAAAGGGCCATGCATGGCCCTCGGCGGTCCGGCCCCCACTCTGATGGATGCCTGCAACCATCTCGGCCTGTCGGCTCTTGGAAATACAAAAGCCTCCTCTGAAGGGCTCTGCTCATTAGGCGGCGATCCCTCCTCAGTCGCCCGGTCGGCGTTTGCCCGCGCCATTGATGCCGTTCATCGTGCGGCAACCGACCTGCTGTCGCATGTCAACGAGCGTCCTGTCTACACCGTTTACGAGGTGCTGCATCCGGTCGCGATAGCTCCCCGGCATCTTTACATTGTCGGCGGTCCGGCAAAGCCCCTTGCTCCGGCACTCGAAGATGCCTTTCAGTTGCCGGTAACCGTCCCTGTCTTTTACACACACGCCGGGGCGCTCGGTGCCGCCGCCGCCCGCACTACACGGGACATCGAGCTTTTTGCCGACACGGAGCGCGGCGTCAAGATCATTCCTCAGCTTTCGCTGACGGCGGAGGCGAGCAGTTCCTACGCATTGCCTGATGCCGAACGCGATGCCCGGGAACTTCTTTGTTCCATGATCGCCGGACAGGGCGATGCCGTGGCGTGCGATGTCCAGGTGCTTTCGTCGACCTCATTCAATATGATTCGCAATGGCCGCCTCGCGGGGAAAAACATCCGTGTTCAGTGCCAGCTCAGGCCGGGCCTTGTTGATGCGTATCGCGCTGCCATGCGGGGCTGCATATGAAGGCGGTGAACCGGCTCGGCATCATCGTATTCCCTGCTTACGACTGGGCCATCAGTCCGACGCATCCCGAGCGGGAGGAGCGGCTGCTGTATACCCAGGATCAGCTCAGGGAAGAAGGCATCTTCGACATCGACGGCATTGCCGAGTATAAGCCAGATATCGCCGCGCATGAAGATATTGCCCGCGTCCATTTCTGCATTCCCGATAGTGCCGCGGTTACAACCGAGTCGCACCTGATATCCGCCGGAGGAGCGATCCGGGCCGCCCGTCTGGTAATGGAAAACAGCGCGGACAAGGCCTTCGCACTCGTCAGGCCGCCGGGTCACCATGCGATGAAAGTGGTGCACGGCAACCGCGGTTTCTGCAACATCAACATCGAGGCCGTGATGATTGAACATGTGCGGGAACACTTCGGGCGCAAGCGAATAGCCGTTGTTGATACCGATTGCCATCATGGCGACGGCACGCAGGACATTTACTGGAACGACCCTGATACGATCTTTATCTCCCTCCATCAGGACGGGAGAACGCTGTATCCGGGGTCGGGACATCTCGGAGAAACGGGCGGACCCAACGCCAGGGGCAAGACCATCAACATCCCGCTGCCGCCGATGACCGGAGACGAAGGGTTTCTGCAGGTGATCGATCAGATGGTAGCGCCGATACTCGCGGACTTCAAGCCTGATCTGATCGTCAACTCCGCCGGTCAGGACAACCATTACACGGACCCGATAACGAACATGCGTTTTACTGCGCAGGGCTATGCAAAGCTGAATGAAAAGCTCAAGCCGGATATCGCGGTGCTTGAGGGCGGATACTCGATAGAAGGCGCCTTGCCCTATGTGAATTGCGGCATCGTGCTCGCAATGGCCGGGCTTGACTACAGCCATGTGCGCGAACCCGATTATGACCCGCTGTTTCTGCGCCAGGACCGCCGCATCGCGGATTATATCACGGGCATTACTGACCGCGTGCTCGAAAACTACTTTCATCCCATGGCCGACAGGAATATTCAGCCTGGGACCTTCGTAACGCGCGCAAAGAATATCTTTTACGACACCGACATGATATCCGACTACCAGATCGAAAGCGTCCTCGTGTGCGAAGCATGCGCCGGGCTACTCCGCTTCGAGAGCCGTTCTTCACTTCATGACCCGGCATACTGCATTGAGATTCCGCTCGGTGCGTGCGATCGCTGCAAAACCAGGGGCCTCGAAATGTTCGAGGAGGCGAAAAGAAAGAAAAAATTCTCCTTCTTTAAATTGATCAACCGACCGGACCGGCACTATATTCCTTAGCCCGCTTTATTCATACAATCGAGAAAACCGCCGCTTCTTCCTTGCTGCACGGGACTAATCAGCTCGCCTTGCAGGATGTCGCCGATGCGGATTGATCATATTTTTGCGAACATTGCAAGCATTTTTTTGCATTCCAGCGATTCTTTCTTTCCCTGTTGACTCCTTCCGCATGCCTTGATAGCATTGGTCAGGATCCTTGGAGGGCATTGTGTTGAGCGGTGGTATGGACGCTCGGGAACGGCATAAAACATCAGGAAAGGAGATGCACAATGGAAGCAGACAGCGGATATGGCCGTCTTGAAGATTTTATCGCCTTTGCAAAAACCGGTGCGAAGATTCAGGCAGCGGTGGATCTTCACAAGCAGGCCGTCATCAACAAAGTCCATCCCGGAAGTCATGAAGAAATGAGATCGGAAGTCGGTATGTTTCTTTATACTGCTGTTTTCGGCTTTAAAATCGGCGCCGAGACGCGCAAGGTTTCGAAGGTCTATATGGTCAGCTCTTCTGAGGAACCCGCTGATCAGACACGCATCGATACCAACATCGCAAACGAACGCCTGAAGACCGACTACAGGAGACTGCACGGAGCCGGCATCGAGTTCAAGGACGTCTTTTTCTAGGCGAGTCAGCAGGTGGAACGGTCATCAGGTTGGGACCGTTCCATCGAAAAGTAGCCCATCCCTCCAACTGCGGCAAGCATAATGAGCGTCCCAAGACCCAGAATGGCGCCCCCAATGAATTGATCTCGTCCGAGCAGCCCGAGGGCGCCGAGTATGAAATTCCAGTCATGAATGGTGTCCGCCCCTCCTCCCACGCTGACCAGCGGCAGGTCCATTGCGCGTGCGTCTTTCACGTAAACCGAGACATTCGTCAGGTTCTGTCCAAGCCACCAAAGCGTTGCTGCGGAGGCAAAGCGGGATTCGTACCGCAGAAAATACGCGGAGCATGCGGAAGGCAGCATCAGCTGAGCGATTGTCCCGCCGGCAATTCCAATGAATGTGCCGAACCAGCCGAACAGCAGATGTCCCGCCTCATGAATGATCAGATTCGCACCATTGATAAGGTGCCACTCCGAGGGCCGAATCGCGCAGATGAACCCGTAGACTGCAAGCGCAAGCGTCAGGCAGGCCCTGCCGATATTGACGGTCATGGGATGATACTCCGCAGAAGTGTCGGAGGGGAAAGCCGTTTGCCGGAGCGATGAAGCGATGCCTTATCGGAATAGCCGCACAACCTACAGCCTGACAGGGACCTTCCGCGACCGCAGATATTCCTTTGCCTCGCGGACGGTGAATTCGCGGTAATGGAAAATCGACGCCGCCAGCGCGGCATCCGCTCCGCCTTGCGTCACCCCGTCATAGAGGTGTTCAAGCGTCCCGGCGCCGCCTGAGGCAATGACCGGGATCGTCACTGCGTCGGCAACGGCACGCGTCAGGAGAAGGTCGTATCCGTCTTTTGTCCCGTCTTTATCCATGCTCGTCAGCAGAATCTCGCCGGCACCAAGATCTTCCATCTTGCGGGCCCAGGCAACTGCATTGATCAACTTCATCGTGCGGCCGCCATGCGTCGAGATCGCCCAGCTTTGAGACGAAACGGGCAGGTCCAACAACACATCCGCCATTACGGCGTCATCAAACCAGGGTTCTCCCGTTGCCCCGGCCATGTTGTCTGCAACGCGCTTCGCATCGATAGCGACCACGATACACTGGCTGCCGAAGCGTTCGGCTGCCTTCCTGATGAAATACGGTTCTTTGACCGCCGTCGTATTGATGGAAACCTTATCGCAGCCGGCATTGAGGAGGTCGCGGATGTCGTCGAGCGACTTGATGCCGCCACCGACGGTAAGAGGCATGAAGACGTCATTTGCCGTGCGCTCCACGACGTCGAGAATGATCTTACGCTTTTCGTACGAGGCGGTAATATCGAGAAAGACCAGCTCATCAGCTCCCTGCTGATCATAAAAAATCGCATTCTCGACCGGGTCTCCCGCATCGCGCAGGTTTTCGAAGCTGACGCCTTTTACAACGCGGCCATCCTTAACATCAAGACAGGGGATGATGCGCTTGGCAAGCATCTATGCGGCCTCTGCCTCGCGAATTGCTTCGGCAAGATCGAGCGTGCCGGAGTAAAGCGCCTTGCCGGTTATGGCGCCATAGAGCTTCGGGATTGCGGCGAGGCGGCGGATGTCGTCTAGCGAGGAAACACCGCCGGATGCTATGACGGGGATTGCAAGCCGCTCGACCAAATCGGCTGTTGCCTCAACATTCGGGCCGGTCAGCATGCCGTCTTTGGAAATATCGGTATAAATAATTCCGGCTACGCCTGAGTCCTGCATCCGGAGAGCAAGGTCCAGCGCGGGCACCTGCGTTACTTCGACCCATCCCTTCACGGCAACAAAACCGTTCCGTGCATCGATACCGACGAGAATACGCCCCGGATGCCTCCGGCAGGCCTCGGCAACAAGCTCCGGTTTTTCGATGGCAACGGTTCCCAGTATTACGCGTTCAATGCCTGTCGAGAGCAGCTGATCGATCCTCGGGATATCGCGGATGCCGCCGCCGACCTCAATCTCGACCTTCACGGCTTCGCGAATCTGGAGAATGCTCAGGAGATTTTTTTGATCGCCGGTAAAGGCGCCATCAAGATCGACGACATGGATCAGCTTTGCACCGCAAGACTGCCATTGCAGCGCGGTAGCGACCGGATTATGCGAGTAGATTGTGGAGTCATCCTGGCGACCCTGCAAAAGCCTTACGCAGAGCCCATCTTTCAGATCGATTGCAGGAATCACTCGCATCCTATTATCATAACAGAAAGGCGGACGTCCCGGCAGGAACGACGCCTTGCACAACAAACCATGCATATACGCATTCTTTTGATAGCGATAATCGTCCTGCTGACGATACCGTGCGGCGTTCGGGGCTTTTCGATACCCGAGCGGCTCGAATACGCACTCTCATGGGGAGGCATTACCGTCGGATACGCGACGCTTGAGGCACAAGAGACGTCCGGACTGATGCTTCTCTCTTCAACTGCGCGGTCGACGCAGTTCATTTCAACCTTCTATCAGGTTGAAGATCATGTGCAGGCGAGGCTGCAGCGGAGCGCCGGCACGAGCTTCGGCAAGCCGGAATCTTATCGCATACGAGTCAGGGAAGGCACCCATCGTCGCGACAAGGAGACAACATTCGACACAGCAGGCAAAAAAATCCTCTATGCCGATTATCTGAAACCTGAAAGCGTGACATTCGAATACACCCCAGGCGTGTTCGATCCGCTTTCGAGTCTTTATTATGTGCGCACTCTCGATTTGTCGGTCGGCAAGTCGATATATGTGCAGATGTTCGACAGCAAGAAACTGTATCGCATGGAAATCAAGGTCATAAAAAAGGAACGGGTCCAGACACCCGCCGGGATATTCGACACCGTTCTTATTCAGCCGGTCATGCTTTCGGAAGGCATTTTCGGGAGGAAGGGAGACCTTCTGCTCTGGCTCACCGATGACGACAAGCATATTCCGGTTCAGATGAAGAGCCGCGTGAAGATCGGTTCGGTTACCGGGCAGCTGACAGGCGGGCAGTACTGATTCTTCGATGTAAGTCCGGGCTCCATCCTGATGCGCGCACGCCTTGACTCGAAAATGTCCTTTTTCGTAACATATAAATCTTGAAGATGGGCCATTAGCTCAGTTGGTAGAGCAGCTGACTCTTAATCAGCGGGTCGGAGGTTCGAATCCTCCATGGCTCACCATCAGAAAAAAAGAGGCTTCGGTATTTACCCCGAAGCCTTTGTCGTCTTAAGAACTCCCTACAAGATCCATCAGGGCTTCTTCTATGCGCGGATATCTGAACTTGAAACCGGTTTCGAGCAGGCGGCGCGGTAACACATGCTGCCCCTTCAACAGGACATCCGCACCTTCGCCAAGCTGAAGCCGCAATACAAACGTGGGCACCGGGACGAATGCAGGTCGATGCAATGCTGCGCCGAGGGCCTTTGTGAGCCCGGCATTGGTCGTCGGATTGGGCGAGGTGAGATTGAAAACGCCGCCAAGCGCTTCATGTTCAATCACGAAGAGAAAAGCGGAAACCAAATCATTGATGTGCACCCAGGAAAAGGTCTGTTTGCCGTCGCCGATAATACCGCCGAGGCCGAGGCGAAACGGAATAAGCATCTTCTGCAGCGCCCCGCCGTCTGTGCCTAACACCACGCCAAAACGAAATATAACGGTTCGCACATTCAGTTCTCGAGTACGAGACGCCTCCCGCTCCCAGTCCTGCGCTACCAGACCAAGAAAATCGCCCGCCAGCGGAGAGGTGCTCTCATCACAGGGAACATTCGCGGGATAAATTCCGACAGCGGAGGTCGATATGAAAAGCTTCGGTCGCGACTCCAGTGCTCCGAGAGCCGATACGAGCATGTGTGTCGTAGCGACTCTGCTTGCGCGAATCTCTTTCTTGTAGTCCTCCGTCCACCGGGCTGCTATGGGTGCTCCCGCAAGATGAATAACGACATCTGCGCCCGTTAGTTTCCTGCGCAGCAGGTCGGGCGATCGAAATGCATCGCGACCCAGCGGAACCACCGTCCAGCGCCGCACTTCAAACGCGGCCTTCAGATGCGAGCCGACGAAGCCGGTTGCGCCGCTTATCGCAATAATCACAGAGTTTCTTTGGGGAGGATAAAGAAGAAATTGTTACCGAGATGCGTCGGCTCATATCCGACAACGCCCCCGTGTATTTCGACCGCATTCCGCACAAAGGCAAGTCCATGACCGCTTCCGGGCCGATCAACGGCATTGACGGCCCTGCCGCCTTCCTGGAATATGCGAGCTTGGTCTTCGTCGCTCAGATGGCTGCCGGTGCTGAAAACGTTGTACTTTATGCCGTCCTTGCCCTCGCCGAAATAGTTGGCAAGTATTTCGCGTCCATAGGAGATATATTTCTTTTTTTCACCGTGCTCGGTTGTGACTGCCTCCGTATATTTCACCGCATTTGAGAAGAAGTTCGCATAGACCTGCGCGATCAGACCGACATCGACCACGCTAATCGTCTCTTCGTCGGGTATGCCGCTGAAGCG
>Ga0187786_10000260_pt1 | contig 16885 bp, 10 predicted proteins | sample 0815_BV2_10_20_M_FD_132449 | JGI IMG/M metagenome (GOLD analysis project Ga0187786, IMG submission 132449) | Tropical peat soil microbial communities from peatlands in Department of Meta, Colombia - 0815_BV2_10_20_MG | ecosystem: Environmental > Terrestrial > Soil > Wetlands > Peat | place...
TACATCCAGATCGCCTAATTCGGGCGCTATTATCTTCTGAGATTCGAAGGCCTTTTTCAACCTTCCTATGCTGTCCCTCACCTGAGCGGCCTCTTCGTAGCGCATCTCCCTTGAATAGCGGAGCATCTTCTTTTCAAGCTGCGCAAGAAGGCCCTTCTTTTTGCCTTTCAGGAAAAGGACTATATCGTTCACCATCTTCAGATATTCTTTTGCGGTTATCTTCTGCGCGCAAGGGGCGTAGCAGCGTTTCATCTGGTGCTGAATGCAGGGTTTCACTGGTTTATCAAGAGGATAGCCGCAGGTCCTGATCAGAAAATTCCTGCGGATGAACCCAAGAGCTTCCCACATGGCCTGTGCCGGTATGTACGGCCCGAAGTACAGATTGCCGTCCCTTGCAATCCGTCGAACGACCTCTACCCTGGGCCACGCTTCAGTAATCGTAACTTTTAGGTACGGATAGTTTTTGTCATCCCTGAGGACGATGTTGAATTTTGGCTTATGCTGCTTTATGAGGTTCGCCTCGAGTATCCAGGCTTCGAGTTCGTTTCCGGTCACTATGTATGAAAAGTCTTTTATCTCCGCAACCATCGAAGCCTTGCGCGCATCCAGCCCGGCTGATCCATGAAAATAGCTCCGCAGGCGGTTCTTAAGGTTCTTGGCCTTACCCACATAGATCACCTTTTCGCCGGAAGCCTTGAAAAGATAGACGCCGGGTTTGGCAGGCACCTGTGATAGGTCAATACCCATAAAATAAATATAACACACGGTATAATAAGACAGGATATGAACGCTTAAGGATCTGCGGAAAATACACGATAACAAAGAGAGAGGGGGAGCAGATGGCGACGACGGCGGGTGTAGGGTTCAGCGCTAACAGGAATCCGGCAGAGGCTGGCCGACGGGCTGCGGCCGATGCTATGATGCATGCCGGTACCGAAAAGCCAGATCTTGTTATTGTCTTTGCAACGGTTGGATATGACCAGCGCGCACTTATACGCTCCATCAGAGAAGCAACATCCGGAGCACCATTAAGCGGCTGTTCCGGAGAGGGCATAATCACCCGCGATACTGTCGCAGAAACTAACTTCGGGGTTTCGGTTATGGCGCTGCGCTCCGACGAACTCCGGTTCCATAGCTTTTTTGTCACAGATATAGGTCGGGACATCTCAAAGGCCGGCAAGAAGCTGGCTGCCGACATAGGCCCGCATCTGGCAGCTGACAACATAGCCTGTTTCCTTTTAGCGGATGGGCTTGTTTTCAACTTCGACCCCTTTCTGGCGGCATTCCAACAGACCCTTGGTCTTGAAAGGCCTCTTCCTCTCTTCGGGGGACTGGCAGCGGATAACTGGGCATCAAAGAAGACATATCAATATCATGATGACCAGGTGTTTTCCGAGGGCATTTCGTGTATTCTTATGTCAGGCAGCGGCAAGGTGGCATGGGGGGTGAATCACGGCTGCGTTCCCGTTGGAACAGAACGGACAATAACTAGGTGTTCCGGCAACGTTATCTACGAAATTGATGGTCTGCCGGCGCTGGAAGCCCTCAAAGAGTACTTCGATGAAAATTGGAAGAACGAATGGAACAAGACGTCTCTCAACCTTTGCCTAGGCTTCAAGGCACCAGAGCAGTTCAGGCAGCACTATGACGATTACATAATTCGGTACATGATGGGGAAGGACGACAGCGACGGGCACGTCAAGATACAGTCAGAAGTCAGTGACGGCGACCGTCTGTGGATGGTTCGCCGCGACAAGGAGCTGATACTGAACGGTGTTCGCAAAATATCCATGATGATAAATGAGCAGATGGGTGGAAGAAAACCGAAATTTGTACTTCACTTTGAGTGCGTAGGCCGCGGCAAGGTAGTGCTGAGAGAGCAGGAGAAGCTTGAAGTGATCAGGTCTCTTCAGAAGGACGTCGGCGACGGTATACCTTGGATGGGTTTTTACACTTACGGTGAGATAGGGCCAGTAAGTTATTGCAACAGCTTTCACAACTTCACGTCCGTAGTTGCAGCTATTTATTGATCAGTCGATGTCCGAAAACAGCAGGAAAATTTCAGAAGGCAGTGCGGAAGAGCTTGAGAGGCTCAGGCTTGAAAACAAAGTGCTTTCACAGCAGGTTAAACAGCTGGTCAGGGCAGAGGGGCAAATCTACGAATATCAGGAAAAGCTGGACCGGCAGCTGAAGGATTATAAGGACCTCTACGAACTGAACAAGAAGCTTAATGCAACCTTTGATATAGAAAAAACCTTCCATCTTGTCGTCGAATATGTTATCAACAATCTCGAATATGAACGGGCGCTGATTTTTCACCGTATCGAGGGAGAAGATTTCAGAGTTGCAGCCTTTGACGGATATTATGACGAGGAGTCAAAAAGCCGCGTCGGCGATTTGACCATAAAGCCGGATGACCCGATTCTTTCATCCATGATGAACGGCGCCGAATATATAATCCGCACACCCGTCGCGAGGGATGAGCATCTTGCAGAATGCGGGTCCAGACTCCTGATGAGCGAATATCTTATATATCCGATCACTGTTGACTCCAGGCTGTTTTCCATTCTGGTTGTAGGCAATGCAGGCGATAACGCCGAGTATTACCGCAGGGTGAGCAATGACGAAATGGCACTCCTCGGCGTGGGAAACCTGGCGGAGCTTATGTCGTCATCGATTGAGAACCATGTCTTTTTTGCAAACATGCAGAAGGCGCTTGAGCAGGAAAAGCTGGCCGAGGCTAGGTATCGCAGTATATTTGAAAACGCAGCTGAGGGCATTTTCAGGACGACAGCCCAGGGCAGATGCATAAGCTGTAATCCGGCGGCGGCTTCGATACTTGGCTATGATACTGAAGAGGAATTGATCGAAATGGTTCCCAATGTTGAAAAACTGTATGTAGATCCGGAACGGCGCAGAGATCTTTTCCTGCAACTGGCAGATGGCACTGATGTGAAGAATTTCGAGGTTGAATATTACAGGAAAGACGGCGGCAAACAGTGGGTTATGCTGAGCGCCAGGCCGATTTTTGATGATGACAGGCAACTAATATATCTGGACGGAATGCTCCAGGACATTTCCCATCGCAAGCAGGCTGAGGAGGCCCTTCGGAAACTCAATGAAGAGCTCGAGCAGCGCGTGGCTGAGCGTACAAGTCAGCTCAAGTTCGCAAACGATGAGCTGCATATGCTGACCCAGAATCTTGAAAGCGCATACAGCGAGCTGAAGGCCGCGCAATCAAGGGTGTTACAGCAGGAGAAAATGGCTTCCATAGGGCAGTTGGCCGCCGGAGTCGCCCATGAGATCAATAACCCGGTGGGCTTTATCATGAGCAACCTGAACTCGCTGGCGAAGTACGTCGACAAGATTACGGCATTTCTGACCATCCAGTCCGATGTTCTGGATAAATGTTCTGCAGGCGGCGACGAACTGAATTCTGCAATGGCCGCCATGACAAAACAGAAGAAGGCACTGAAGATTGATTTCATAATGGAAGACCTCGGCAATATAGTCAAGGAGTCTCTGGAAGGTGCTGAACGGGTAAGGAAGATAGTGCAGGACCTGAAGACCTTCTCGCGCGTTGACGAGTCGTCGTTCAAGTCTGCCGACATCAACGCCGGACTTGAAAGCACCATCAATATTATCTGGAATGAGCTCAAATACAAGGCGATCCTTAACAAGGATTTCGGAGACCTCCCCAGGACAGTCTGCAATGCAGGGCAGCTGAACCAGGTATTCATGAATGTTCTGGTCAACTCCTCGCAGTCGATCGAGACGATGGGTGAGATTGTTGTGAAGACCTGGTGCGATGACGGCAAGATTCATATTCGCATTTCGGACACCGGCTGCGGCATCCCTCCTGAAAAGATCGGGCGCATATTTGAGCCCTTCTTTACGACAAAAGAAGTTGGCCAGGGTACCGGCCTGGGGCTCAGCATCGCTTATGACATCATCAAGAAGCATGGTGGAGAGATTGCAGTGGAAAGCGATGTCGGCAAGGGCACAACGTTCACCTTCATCATCCCTGTCGTAAACGAGTAACATGAAGATGAAGCATCCCCAGTTGGTCTCTGCCTGAGTGCAGAGTCACGGCATTTTGCCCGGTCAGCCAATCTTTTTTCCTGCAACTGTTATAATAAAGCATACGCCCGACAGGGCCTGCAATAAGATGACCATAGCTATACAGGGATATATTGAACATCGATTGAGCCGGGCTTTGAAGCAGGCTGATAAACCCGGCAGATGAAGTTGCTAGGATGGTTAAAGGTTACAGTCCTATTCCTCTTTATGATCGTCGTTGGAGGTGCGGGGGGATATTTCTATTCGCTTTTTTCCGACCTGCCCGACGTCCGTCAGCTCGAAAGCTACACGCCCATGGAGACGTCTATCGTTTATTCGTCTGACGGCAAGGTCCTTGCCGAATTTTATCTCGAAAGACGCACTTATATCCCCACTTACAAAATACCGCTGAAGGTAAAGCAGGCATTTGTCGCCATCGAAGATCAGAGGTTCTATTCCCATCACGGAGTGGATTTTCTTGGGATACTGCGTGCCCTGTATAAGGATATCATGGCGAAGGGCGTTGTTGAGGGCGGCAGTACGATAACCCAGCAGCTCGCAAAGATGGTCTTCCTGAAGCCGGAAAAAAGTATAAAACGCAAGATCAAAGAGGTGATTATTGCGTCACGTCTGGAGAAGCTTTATACGAAAGACGAAATCCTGGGCATGTATATCAACCAGACCTATTTCGGGACAAGGGCTTACGGGATAGACGCAGCTGCCCGCACATATTTCGGAAAATCGGTGGATGACCTGAGCATCGGCGAGATAGCCATGATTGCAGGACTGCAGAAAGCGCCGTCGTCATATTCACCTTTCAAGAAACCGAAGAAGGCCAAAGCCAGGAGGGACCTGGTCCTGAAGAACATGCTCGACAACGGCTACATCACACAACAGGATTATGATAAGGCGCTGGCGGAGCAACTGCCGACTAAACCTGTCTTTAGGAGGTTCGAGGCCCCGTACTTTGTGGAATCCATAAGACAGGAACTGGAAGAGCGCTATCCTGACCTTTATACGGCAGGCATGCGGATAAATTCCACGATCGATTTCACCATGCAGAAGATTGCCGAGGAAGCCGTGTCCAACGGGATCAAGTCATTGGAACAGCGCGTCAGGCCCGGGGTCCAGGCTGCCCTGATAGCAATCGACCTCAGAAACGGGCATATAAAGGCACTTGTCGGAGGAAACGATTTCTGGGAAACGCAGTTCAACCGCGTCACCATGGCGATGAGGCAGCCCGGTTCTGCATTCAAGCCGTTTGTTTATGCGGCCGCAATTGAAAAAGGCATGACCGCCGACAGCAAAGTGCTCGACGGGCCGGTTTCTTTTCCTGGAGGCATACCGGGTAAGGCCTGGGCGCCCAAGAACTACGACGGCAAGTATCACGGGTTTGTGCCGCTCAGCACAGCGATTGCCCTTTCCCTGAATACGGCCACAGTAAGACTTGCCAACCAGGTCGGCATCAAGGATGTCATTGAGCTTGCAGAACGGTGCGGCATAAAGAGCCAGATACCTCCCTACCTTTCGACCGCCCTCGGCGCGGCCGATGTGACGCCAATGGAAATTACCTCTTCCTATATGACGCTTGCTACCGGTAAAAGGATGCAGCCGATGTACTACGACAAGGTCCTTAGCCGCGATGGTTTTGTGCTTGAAGAGGACGAACCGGCTGCTGAGGACGTTTTTTCAGAGGAAACTACGGCCCAGATCAAGAACCTTCTGCGGGGCGTTGTTGAACGCGGAACGGCAGTCAAGGCCAAGGAAATAACGCGGCTGGTTTATGGAAAGACCGGCACCACGAATGATTTTTCCGACGCGTGGTTTATAGGCTTCGACGATTCTCTGGTAGTAGGTGTGTGGGTGGGCAGGGACAATCACGTGCCGATCGGCAGCAAAGAGACAGGCGCGAAGGCGGCTTTGCCGATCTGGATGGAGTTTATGCAGAGGATCGGCGGGTCCGGATATAGATAGGCTTGTGCGAGGAATGAGGCAGGCGCATCCGCTGAAAGACCTTTCACTCTACAGATTATATGACAGGCTTTATAATTTTTACGGGCAGCAGCATTGGTGGCCTGGAGATACCCCGTTTGAAATAGCTGTCGGCGCAATACTCACCCAGAATACGAACTGGGGCAATGTTGAAAAGGCCATCCGCAACTTAAAGGCGAATGGAGCGCTCAATGCAAGGGCCATTCACCGTATGCCATTAGACGGGCTTGCAACCCTCATCCGACCCTCCGGATACTTTAATATCAAGGCGAAGAGGCTCAAGGCATTCATAGATTATCTTGTGGAGCATTACGAAGGAAGCATGGCGCGGATGAAAAAAGGCGTCGCTGAAACCCTTAGGCCCGAGCTGCTGGGCATCAACGGAATCGGACAGGAGACAGCGGATTCCATACTACTTTACGCGCTGGACAAGCCTGTTTTCGTGATCGACGCATACACAAAAAGAGTGCTGTCGCGCCATGAGCTCATGAACTCAAAAGCATCTTATTCCGAATATCAGCTGTTGTTTCATTCCGCACTGCTACCGGAGGTCAGGCTGTTTAATGAATATCACGCCCTGCTTGTCAGAGTGGGAAAAGACTACTGCAAGCCGCGCCCTCAATGCGATGGGTGTCCGCTGTCGGCTGAGTAGAGGATGCATCGGCCGGTTCAGTTATTGCAGGCCTTCTTCACTGCTTCCAGAAACTGCTGCGAAGTAAATGGCTTGGAGAGATAACGATCTTCTTGCCCCGCTACGCAATCGAGCGGAAGTTTATCATGGTAGCCGCTGATGAACAGGGGCCTCAGGTCTGGACTTATTCTTCGCGCCTCAGTATAAAGAGTCACTCCGTCCATCCTTGGCATTATGATATCGGTGATAAGTAGTTTTATTCCGTCCCCCTCCTGGCGAAGCTTTGCCAGTGCCGCCTCGCCGTCTGTTGCCTCAATGACATTGTACCCGGCATGCTCAAGAAGCATCCGCATGATCCGCCTGACCGCGTCCTCGTCCTCGACCATCAGGACCGTACCGGACGCCGGTATTGCATGTGCGGGCATTCGGGACCCGCTAATGCCGTATTCCGCCCGGCGGTCGGATACCGGCAGAAATATATTGAAAGTCGCCCCTTTTCCAGGCCGGTTGTCAACCTCGATAAATCCCTTATGCTGTTTTATTGCCCCGTAGACCATCGCAAGGCCAAGTCCTGTCCCTTTTCCTACTTCCTTTGTAGTGAAGAACGGCTCGAATATCTTATCTTTATGCAACTCGTCCAACCCCGTGCCGGTATCCGAAATTGAGAGAAGGGCGTGGCTGCCGGAAGATCCCCGGCTGTCGAGTGCGTGGCGACGCGTGGAGATTGTCAGCGTTCCACCGCCTGGCATGGCATCCCTTGCGTTAGTGGCGATATTGATTATCGCATGTTCTATTTGAGCATTGTCAGCCATTATGACCAGGGGATAGTTCGCTAGGTCCAGCACCAGCTCTATGTCTTCGCCTATCACCCTGGACAGCAGCTTATGTATGTCCAGAACGAGGGCATTAAGCTCGACAGGCCTCAGCAATATGCTCTGCTTTCTGCTGAACGCAAGCAGACTGGAGGTCAGCTGAGCCGCCCGCTGGGACGCCCTGAGTATTTCATCTGCGTGCCTGCCTAATGGTGACTCTCCCCCCAGATGCATTTGCAGGATAGAGGCATACCCCATGATGGCAGAAAGGATATTGTTGAAATCATGTGCTATCCCGCCTGCAAGCTGCCCTACCGCCTCCATCTTTTGCGCCTGCAGCAGCTGCTCCTCAAGTTTCTTGCGGTCGGTGAGGTTCCTTCCAACGCCGCTGATGCCTATGGGCTGACCCTCCGAATTCCTGAGCAGAGAGGCGGTATACTCATAAGGCAGCAAACGGCCGTCCTTGGTGAGTGCGTTGGCTTCTACGCTTGCAGCGCCTTCAACGATCACCCTTAAGATCGCTTTCTGGACCGTCTCGCGTTCTTCTTCCGGAAAGAAATCGGTTGCTGTCATCGCCACAATCTCTTCATTGCTGTACCCGGTGACTTCGCAGACCGTCCTGTTCCATCGTATGAATCTGCCCTGAAGGTCGAAGACGAAAAAAACATCCGTCAGTATGTTCAGGGCATTTTCGGTAAAGGATTTTTCTTCCATCAATGCCGTTTCAGCATTCTTTCGGGCAGTTACGTCTCTGAAGCTCCAGACCCTCCCGATGACTTTGTTGTCAAGGCGTTGAGGGCAGGACAGGCGTTCAAATACACGACCGTCCATGAATTCGATGACATCGAAGCTGTTGGCTTCAGGCTGCTCGTATAATATCTTCACCCTTTCCAGAAATCCCCGACAATCTTTGACCTGGGAAGATGCGAAATCCAGGGCAGCACCGTCGTCTCCTGAGGCGAGCATACCTTCCGGCAGTCGCCACATCTCAGCGAAACGCTTGTTGAATTCGACGATCTTCCCTTCTATATCCACTACCAGGATCCCATCCGCCGTTGCTTCAAGGGATGCCTTAAGCAGCGAAACAGACCGGCTGAGTTCTTCCTTGGATTTCCATCTCGTGTCTTCATGGCCTATTGCTGCCGCGATGATCCCCATAATTTTGAGGTCCTCCTCGGAGGGTACGCGATCCGCCTGGTAAACCACACACAAAGAGCCGACTGCTCTGCCCTCGCATCTCACGGCATGACCTAAATATGTCTGCAGAGAATAGGCGCGGACATTCGGATCGATTTCTGCATAACGGCTGGAAGCTAGATACCTGATCAGAACTGCTTCGTCGCTGTTGCCCTTGATCACGTCATAGCAAATGTGCCCGTCAGGGGCGTCTTCGGCCCTGAAATCATGCGGTGTCTGCCATTGCCCGATGGCGCACAATAAATCGCCTTCCAGCCTGTTGTACAGCGCGCAGTCAGCCGCCAGCTCTTCGCCGCACAGGGCTGTCAGCCTGCGAATGTTCTCCAGGTGGCCGTCGCCAAGCTGAAGAATGCATTTAGTCAGTCTTTCAAGTCTTCCGGAAAACATTCTGCAATGCCCCCATATATCCGGTTGTAATCCCCTTGGAACGGCTCCAGAAGTTTACGCTATACGGCATGCCCCGGGAAAAGGCGCAAAGCCCTTCCTGCGACACTAAGCGTGACCCCACCCCAAGAAGAATGATCCCGGCTCTACAGTCAGAACAGCTCAATCGCAACTTCGGCCGGTTCGTTAACTTATATTATAAAATAGTGGTCGATACAACTGTCAAAAGATAGTTTGCGCTCATTTGAGCATGCTGGGAACTATTTTACTCGGACCTCATGCGATAACCGACGCCGGGCTCATTGATGAAATAACTGGGACGCGAAGGGTCCTCCTCAAGCTTATGCCTCAACATGCCCATATAGACCCGGACGTAATGAGCCTGATCTGCATAGGCCGGACCCCAGACCTCTTTAAGAAGTTGTTTATGGGTGAGCACCTTGCCGGCGTTTCTGACCAGGTAGGCCAGGAGCTTGTACTCGATGGGGGTAAGATGGACCTCGACATCTTTCAGAAAAACCCGGCGTGCCGCCAGATCGACTTTAAGCGCATCCAGAACAAACACCGGTTCGGCCTGACTGTCCCTCATGCTTTTATGACGGCAGGCAACGCGTATCCGTGCCAGCAGTTCACCTGCGCTGAAGGGCTTGGTCAGATAGTCGTCCGCGCCGGAGTCCAGCGCGCTGATCTTGTCCCTTTCCCGCTCTCTCGCAGAAAGTATAATTATAGGCGTCTGGGACCATTCGCGTAATCTTGCCAGAACTTCAAGGCCGTCGAGATCAGGCAGGCCGAGATCAAGCAGGATTACGTCGGGATTGCGAGTGGCGGCCTGCGACAGGCCTTCTCCTCCGGAGGGCGTTTCTATCAGATCATAGCCTTCGCTCTGCAGGGTCACTCTCAGAAACCTGCGCATCTGCGGTTCGTCTTCAATTAGCAGGATGAGACCCTTGATCCCTGTCATGATTTAAAACGCACCGTCTCCTCATCTGTTTCGACTACCGGCGGATGCTCCAGAATCGGAATTGTAAACCGGAAATAGACTCCGCCTCCCTCCCTGTTTTCAGCCCAGATCCTGCCTCCATGGGCATTGATTATCGCCCTGCAGATTGTCAGCCCGAGGCCGATTCCGCCGGCTGCTGAAGGACCCCGCACGAACTTGTCGAAAATTCTCTCCTCGTCGCCAGGCGTAATCCCCGGGCCGTAGTCTGCCAGTTCGACGAGCAGCTCATCCTCTTTTGCCCTGGCTGAAAGTTCGATCACAGTGCCCGCCGGAGTATACCTAACGGCATTTTCGAGCAGATTCATCAGCACCTGCTCTATCAACAGCGGGTCGAATGGCGCAAGCGGCAGGTCGTCCGGAATCTGCGCAGTAACCTGATGGTTTGCCAGTTTGTCGGTCAGCCGTCCCAGCACCGAGCCTACTATTTCCTCAAATGGCAGCCATTCCTTTTTTACTGTGATGGCTCCGGACTCGATCCGGGTCATGTCAAGAACATTTCGTACCAGCCGGTTGAGGCGCTCGGCCTCCTCAATTATCGTAAATACAAGTTCGCGACGATCATGCCGGTCGAGCAGATCATCCTGCTGAAGCAGGGTAGTAGAGGAGCCGGTGATTGCTGCAAGCGGGGTTCGCAGGTCATGAGACAGAGAACTCAACAGCGTGTTCCGCAGGCTTTCTGTCTCGGCCTTCAGAAGCGCCTGCTGGGTTTCCTCTGCAAGAAAGGACCTTTCGAATGCCATGGCGATCTGATGTGCGAAGTTTTCCAGTATGTGGATCTGCTCTGGATTCAATTCTTCAGCCGCTTCATCAGATACCAATCCGATCACCCCGATGTTTCTTGACGATGCAACCAGCGGTAAATACAGCCCTCTTGCGCCGGGGAGGGTGTCGGTCCACCTTCCGGCCTTCTGGCGGTGATCGAAGGCCCACTGCGCAACGCTCAACTCCCGTTCGTCCAGCATGAACGTATGCGCGGCGGACTCCGGAACTTCGAGCTTGTCCTGGGCATTCGGGAGAAAGACCGCTGCCCTGCTCGAAAACATCTCTCCGATATGCTTTGCGGCAATCTCCCGCAGTCGCTCAATGCCGCGCTCATGGACAAGCTCACGGCTCAGTCTGTATAGAGATGCAGTGCTTCTCTCCCGTATGCGCGCTGCTTCAGCCTGGCTTCTGATGCGCAGGGTAAGCTTGCTGATCACAGCCGACACGATAAACATGACTATGAAAGTAACTATATACTTAACATCGTTTACCACGAAGGTGTAGTACGGCGGCACGAAGAAGAAGTCAAAGGCGGCAACGCTCAAGAAAGATGCCAGCATTGATGGGGCATTGCCGGTACGGCTGGCAATAAACACAACGCCGAGGATGTAGACCATGGCTATGTCCACAATGGTAAATTCCGGTCGCATGAGAAACCCGACACCCGTGCAGAGCGCCACGACAAGAGCGCTCGTTGCCCATTCCTTGGCAGGTGTTCTTAGCCGGACCGGCTTTTGCCGCGCAGGGGCTGGAGCTGTCTTGTCCCCGGAAATCACGTATACCTCTATCTCACCGCTTCCCCGCACTACCTCATCGAGCATCGAGCCGAAGATCTTGTCCTTCCACCGGGGATGTGTTGGCTTTCCAATGATGATCTTGGTTACATTGCGGCTTCTTGCATAATTTAGTATCTCCTCGCTTGCCTTATGCCCCGAAAGCACGACGGTTTCAGCCCCCAGACTCTCGGCAAGTCTCATATTCTCGGCCAGGCCCTTGATGTCGCGTTCGGTAGGCTGCACCTTCCCCGGGGCCTCCACATTGACTGCAATCCAGTCGGCCCTCAGTCCCGCCGCCATTCTCCTGGCAGCCCGGATCAGGCGGGTTGCAAAAGGCGAAGGTCCTATGCAGACGAGTATCCGCTCGGCGGCAGGCCAGACATCCTTTACGCCTTTTCCAAGTCGGTAGCTCTGCATCTGCTCGTCGACCTGCTCGGCGGTGCGGCGCAAGGCAAGTTCGCGGAGTGCCAGGAGGTTGCCCTTTCTGAAGAAATTCCTGCGTGCCTGAACAGCGAGCTCTGCTACGTAAACTTTTCCTTCTGCAAGCCTCTGGAGAAGATCGTCGGGAGGCAGGTCTATAAGTTCGATCTCGTCAGCCCTGTCCAGGAGAAAATCCGGTACCGTTTCCCTTACGTTGACGCCCGTTATCTGGGCTACAACATCATTGAGGCTTTCGAGGTGCTGCACGTTCATGGTTGTGTATACCGTGATGCCTGCGCCCAAAAGTTCGTAGATATCCTGCCAGCGTTTCCTGTGGCGAGCCCCCTCGGCGTTCGTATGTGCCAGCTCGTCCACGAGGATGACAGTGGGCTTTCTGGAGAGGGCGGCATCGATATCGAATTCCTTCAGGACGGCGCCGCGGTATTCGATGCTTTTGCGGGGCAATATTTCAAGTCCTTCGAGCAGCGCCTCGGTCTCTTTGCGGCTGTGGGTTTCGACAAGACCGGCAACAACGTCAGCGCCCTCCGACAGCTTCTTGCGGGCGGCTTCCAGCATTGCATAAGTCTTTCCTACGCCGGGAGCAGCACCGAAGAAGATCTTCAGCTGCCCTTCGCGTCTGCGCTCGGTTTCCCTGCGCATCTGGTCGAGCAGCAGATCAGGGTCGGGGCGCTTTTCTTCCATTAATAAGTTTACCTTATTTTATCGAGCGCCAGGTTCAATCTGAGCACATTGACCCTTGGCTCGCCTATTATCCCGAATGCGCGGTCTTCGGTGTGTTCTGAAACGATTGTCTGGACCTTCGACTCATTCAGCCCGCGAGCCTTTGCGACACGCTTAACCTGATATTCCGCGGCTGCCGGGCTGATGTGGGGATCCAAGCCACTTCCCGATGCCGTGGCAAGATCTGCGGGCACCAGTTTTCCCGCCTGCAGGTCGGCTGTTTTCAGAGCATCGATCCGACCCTGCGCATTTGTTATAAGTGCCGGATTAGTTTCAGCGAGATTTGAACCGGACGATGCAGATGAATTATAGGGATAAGGCGATGTAGCAGACAGCCTGCCCCAGAAATATTTCGGATCATCGAACGGCTGTCCGATGAGTGCCGATCCCACCGCCTTGCCGTCCCTGACGATCAGGCTTCCATTGGCCTGATTTGGAAAGACCAGCTGCGCAATGCCGGTCACGGCCAGGGGATACAAGATACCCGTCAATATCGTAAAAACAAAAAGAGAAACTATTACAGGTCGAATCGTTTTCATGCTGTCACCTCATATAAAATGAGTTAAAGAGTTTAAGAGTTAAGGAGTTTGAGGGTTTATAACTCTTGAATCCTTCAACTCTTGAACTCCTAACTGTTTTTCATCCCAGAAACGGACTTATTATCATATCTATCAGTTTTATGCCTATGAAGGGAACTATCAGACCTCCCAATCCGTAGATAAGCAGGTTGTTGCGGAGGACCAACGCTGCGCCCATAGGCTTGTAGCTGACGCCCCTCAGCGCTAATGGTATCAGGGCAATAATTATCAGCGCGTTGAAGATGACAGCCGACAATATCGCACTCTGAGGAGTGGACAGATGCATGATATTCAGGGCGGCGAGTTGTGGATATGTAACAATAAACGCGGCCGGAAGTATTGCGAAGTATTTTGCCACGTCGTTTGCTATGCTGAAGGTTGTCAATGTTCCGCGCGTCATTAGCAATTGTTTTCCGATTTCGACTATCTCGATCAGCTTCGTCGGGTTCGAATCGAGGTCGACCATGTTGCCCGCCTCCTTGGCAGCCTGAGTACCCGTGTTCATTGCAACTGCGACGTCCGCCTGCGCCAGTGCAGGAGCGTCGTTTGTCCCATCACCTGTCATTGCAACCAGCTTGCCTCCGGTCTGATGTTTTCGTATCAGCTGGAGCTTGGCTTCAGGCGTGGCCTGTGCAAGGAAATCGTCCACCCCTGCTTCGGCCGCAATGGCGGCTGCAGTCATCGGATTGTCGCCTGTAATCATGATAGTGGATATCCCCATCTTTCTCAGTTCGGCGAAGCGCTCCCTGATTCCGCCTTTTACGATATCGCCCAGCCGTATGACCCCAAGCACCTTATTGCCTTCTGCAACTACCAGAGGTGTTGCACCTTCGCGCGCGACTTCCTCGACTACCGCCTTCACATCGTTCGGAAAGCTTCCGCCGTTCTTTTTTACGTAGTCTTCGATCGCATCGGGGGCCCCTTTTCTTATTTCGCGGCTCTGCATGTCAACGCCGCTCATACGGGTATGGGCGGAAAAGGGGATGAAGCTGGCTCCAAGGGCCTGGAGGTCCCTTTCACGTATGCCGTATTTTTCTTTTGCAAGGATGACGATGCTTCTGCCTTCAGGCGTCTCGTCAGGCAATGACGAAAGCTGTGCCGCGTCTGCAAGGGCCCGCGCATCCACTGCGGATGCCGGCAGAAAGGCCGTGGCCTGCCTGTTTCCGAGGGTTATCGTGCCTGTCTTGTCGAGCAGAAGCACATCGACATCTCCTGCTGCCTCAACGGCGCGTCCGGACATGGCAATTACATTTGTCTGGATCAGCCGGTCCATCCCCGCGATTCCTATGGCGGAGAGGAGTCCGCCTATGGTAGTAGGTATCAGACAGACAAGCAAAGACACCAGCGCGACAATAGTAACGGGGCTGCCCTGGCCGGCGGAACCTACGCTGAAGATTGAAAAAGGCAGGAGCGTTGCGGTTGCGAAGAGGAAGATAATGGTCAATCCGGCCAGCAGGATGTCAAGAGCTATCTCGTTAGGTGTCTTCTGGCGTTTTGCCCCCTCAACCATGGATATCATACGGTCGAGGAAGGTCTCACCCGGATTTGCGGTAATACGGATGACGATCCAATCCGAAAGTACCAATGTCCCGCCGGTAACAGCGCTTCTGTCGCCGCCGCTTTCACGTATGACCGGAGCGCTCTCCCCGGTTATGGCGCTTTCATTCACAGATGCGACGCCTGCAACTATCTCACCGTCTCCAGGTATGATATCCCCAGCCTCTACAAGGACGTAATCGTCCTTCTTCAGCTGCGATGACGGGACTATCGCAATCTGAGAATCCCGCAGGGGTTCGGCCAGTCTCTTTGCCTGGACATCTTTTTTTGAGCTGCGAAGGGCATCGGCCTGGGCTTTGCCCCGGCCCTCGGCTACCGATTCGGCAAAATTGGCGAAAAGCACTGTGGCCCACAGCCAGATCGCGATATGCAGAATAAAGCCCGGAGATTCGCTTCCCGGCGCAAACAGGGAGCGGACAAAGAGGAGCGTTGTCAGGACGCTGCCTACTTCCACCACGAACATGACGGGATTGCGCACCTGTTTCATGGGGTTCAGCTTGATTAAAGAGTCTATCAGCGCACGCCGTATTATCTGCGGGTCGAAAAGGCTTGTTTTCTTATTTTTATTGCTCATGGAACAGGCCTCCTAAATTACTTGTAAAGCATAAGGTGTTCGGCTATCGGCCCAAGCCCAAGCGCGGGAAAGAATGTCAGGGCGCCTACAATTACGATAACCGCCACAAGCAGCACAACGAACAGCGGCGTATGGGTCGGCAGAGTGCCTGCACTTGGGGGCACATGCTTTTTGCCTGCCAGGGAGCCTGCTATGGCGAGCATCGGGACCATGGTCCAGAACCTGCCGAAAAGCATTGAAATACCTCCAAGCGTGTTGTAGAAAACCGTGTTGGCGCTTAGACCGCCGAAGGCGCTGCCGTTATTGTTTGACATGGATGAGAACGCATAAAGTATCTGCGAGAAGCCGTGGGGTCCGGGATTGGAAATCCCTGCAACTCCAGAGAGTGTTGCGGAGGCAATTGCAGTCCCCAGCAAGCTGAAACAGCAGGGTATCAGGATGACAATGGCAGCCATCTTTACCTCAAACGCCTCAATCTTCTTGCCGAGATATTCAGGGGTGCGCCCCACCATCAAAGCGGCAACAAAAACAGCCACGAGCGCGAATGCGACCATGCCGTAGAGACCCGATCCAACCCCGCCGAAGACGATTTCGCCCAGCTGTATAAGGATCATCGGCACCATGCCTCCCAATGGGCTGAACGAGTCGTGCATCGAATTAACGGAACCATTGGACGCAGCAGTCGTTGCTGTCGCCCAGATGGCGGAGTTCGCTGCGCCGAATCTCACTTCCTTACCCTCCATATTGCCTCCGGATGCATCGAGTCCGATAGCGGTCAGGAGAGGATTTCCAGCCTGTTCCGCTGCGTAGCAAATCATGAGAAGCGGTATGAAAATGACGAACATGGCCGAAAGCAAGGTCCACCCCTGCCGCCGATCTTTTACCATTCTGCCGAACGTATAGCATAGGGCTGCCGGAATTAGAAGGATGGCGAGCATCTCCACAAAATTGGACAGGGGCGTCGGGTTTTCGAATGGGTGAGCCGAATTGACGTTAAAAAAGCCCCCTCCATTGGTACCGAGCTGCTTGATAGCAATTTGCGAAGCTGCAGGACCAAGTGGGATGGTCTGCTCTTTGAGTTCAGCTTTTTCGGTTACAGCATTGCCCCTGTCGTCCTTGACCGGATTGCCCTTTTCATCGATTTTAGGATTGTCGTAAGTTATATTCTGAATGAGCTGCACATTCTTATAGGGACTGAAACTTTGAACCACTCCCTGAGAGACCAGGAAGACAGCCATGATCAGAGATAATGGCAACAGGATATAGAGTGTGGAGCGCGTAAGATCCACCCAGAAATTGCCTATCGAGCCTGCAGTGCGGCGAGTGAATCCGCGAATGACGGCTACCAGCACTGCCATTCCCTGAGCCGCTGATACGAAATTCTGAACCGCAAGCCCAGTCA
>Ga0187786_10000261_pt1 | contig 16854 bp, 10 predicted proteins | sample 0815_BV2_10_20_M_FD_132449 | JGI IMG/M metagenome (GOLD analysis project Ga0187786, IMG submission 132449) | Tropical peat soil microbial communities from peatlands in Department of Meta, Colombia - 0815_BV2_10_20_MG | ecosystem: Environmental > Terrestrial > Soil > Wetlands > Peat | place...
CGGTCAATCCCTCCAAATGGCTGGTCAGATTGCGTTGAACCTGTTCGCGATCGTCGGGATGCACGCGCCGTTCCCACTCCTCCAGCGTATTGGTAATTTCGTGTTCCGCGTACCCGAGCATCGCCTTCCACTGGCGGGAGTAGAACACTTCATTCGTCAGGGCATTCCAGTCCCAGACCCCGTCTCCCGAGCCTTCCAGGGCAAAAGTCCACCGTTCTTCACTCCGTTTTGCACGGGCCCGCTCACGCAAAAGCACCTCGCTCAGAAAACTCACGAACACACCGTTCACGATTAACATGCACCATTGAAAAAGATCATGCGGTTTGAATTTAACGAGAGAAGCAAAAGAAGGAAGATAGAAAAAATAAATCCCCGTGGCGGCGATGGCTGTAGAAGCCAGGCCGGGTCCCAGGCCGCCCAGCAAAGCGCTCAGGATAACCGGCGTCATGAAAAGGATCAGCAGCGGACGGTTTCCAAACTCTACGTTGAGATTCATCCGAAACTGCAGCACCCCGGCAGTGACTATGACAGCGAGGACATATCCGAGCCAGCGGGGAATGGGAATTACGCCTTCGGACAATCCTCCAACCGCGTCGCCCGCTTCTGCCCCTGCAACAGCCGCTCGCTCTTCATCCTCTTTCCCGGCAACTGAGTGAAGAGCGAAATAGAGCAGGACAGTTGTAACAAGGACAAAAAGCAATCCCTTTATTGTTGAGAGCCAGATTGATGCAGTATTCGAAGCGGGTAGAGATAGCAGCTGGTCGGATAGCAGTATCCACAGGGTGGAGATGATGGCGTATCCAGTGGTAATACGGACAATATAATTCCTTCGATTATTCATAATCTGGTGATGATATTTTTCCCTGATACTTTTGTACAATCATGTGTTATTTTGCTTCCTGTCGGGGAATACGTCAAAATTTGGTATTAATTCTATCAATTTTGTCGGATTTTATACTACATTTATTAAGGGAAATAGGGGGGATATTAATAACTATAAAATAACTATAAATTATAGCTAGTGTACAGACCGGTAAGAAAAGTCCGGAGATTCGTCCTTCCGCCGGCGAGACCCAGTTTTTTCCTGATATTTCTACGATGCGCTTTGACAGTATCAATGGAAATATGGAGGGTCTGTGAAATGTCCTTGTCCGCATTGCCGGCACGAACGAGATCTGCAACTAGAATTTCCTTGGGTGACAAGGCCGCGATCTTGCGGGACAGGTTGGTGGCAAATGATGAAACAATCCCTTCGAGACTGCTTTGCATCATATCTAGAGGCACGGCTTGTTCACTCGTTTGCGCCATGCCTTTTTTCAGAAGCTCAATATAAGGCAAGACCAGTTGCCTCATGTTGACCATGACCTTTTCCTCGAGTTCTTTTCGGTCCTGTTCCCGCTTTCGGAGCAGCACCTGAAGGGCGTTGTTCATTTCCTTAAGCTCTCTCGCGTAATCGTGCGCCTTTTCTTCTGCCCATTTTTGAGCCGTAACCTCGCTGACAATTGCGCCGACGGCTTCCGGCCGGCTGTCTGTCCCGTCCACCGGAAAATAGGAAGCTATCCAGTGTCGCTGCAATCCCTTATTTTGTGTTTTGCCGCTCAGCCTGACGTCGAGGACCGGCTTGCCTGTTGAGAGCACTTTGCGGAGGATCGGCTCAATGGCCGGTGCGACATCGGGAACGATTTCCTTTACGACTTTTCCGATATGCACCTCGGCAGGAACTCCATTCATATCTGCCATCGTTTTATTTATTTTGATATAGCGTAAATCCTTATCAACGAGTGCAAGCCCTGCGGTCGCTCCCCGGAAAAAAGCAGCCAGGCTTTTTTCCCGGATCGCTACAGCATCCTCCAGCTTCTTGCGCTCGGTAATATCCTGTACAGTTCCAATAAGACGCAGGGGTGTTCCTGCCTTGTCATATTCCGCTTTGCCCGTGTTTGACAGCCAGAGCATCCTTCCGTCGGGGCGGATAATGCGAAATTCCTTATGATAACCCTGTCCGTTCGCAATGGCGGTGCGGGCAGCGGACATGACGCCGGGAGCATCGTCCGGATGCAGAAGATCGGTGAACGAGTCAAGGGTACATTTCCTTGTCCGGATACCGAGCATGTCAAAACACTCCTGCGACCAGAAAACGACATTTGTTCTGATGTCCCATTCCCAGACACCCATGCGGGAGGCAGCCAGGGCAAAATGGAACCGCTCCTCGCTGACCTTAAGCGCATCCTCTGCCTGCATGCGCGCGGTTATGTCGACGAGGCTGCTCAGGCATGCGGCCTCCCTGTTTTTCTGCCCGGACAGCAGTATGCTGTGTAACTCGACATACGCCGGAGATGAACCCCTTCGGCCGAGCCACAGCCTGCAGACATTTTGTCTTCTTCCGGCAAAGACTTCCTTCAGATGGGGAAGGAAATTTTTTGCATCTTTGCCTGCTACGAAGCCTGAAAAAGGCATTTGCTCTATGCTCTCTTTGGGTTTGCCTAATAACCGGCCTGCCGCTCTGTTGAGGGAGCGGATCACGCCCTTCCTGCTGAGTATTACATAACCGACCGGCGCATGATCGTATAGTTGAACATAGTCGTCATGCAATACCTCGAGATCTTGCAGCGAGCGCCGAAGTTGTTTATTTTGCATCTCGAGCTCGCGCAGCAACACAGCAACATCCCGGTCGGCTGCCCCGATACGACGTCGCATTCTGCCGGCAGCACTTATTTTAACCTGTCCGGCCATTCTTTGTTCTTGTCTCTTCACTTGATAAGCGGGCTGAAGTGGTGCTCTGGATTGATTAGATCGTTATTTTGCCTCTTTGCAGAATGCAATATAAACAACATGGCCGTCCAAGTCTATAGCAATCAATACTCAATCCTGATATTGGGATGAATGTATACTTTCGGGCAGTACGGCGAATAGTGCGACCTCTGTTTCTCTAACGCATGCGCATTGGGAATATAGCTCGAGCGGGATTTATTTCTTTTTCAGGAAGACCACAACGGCGCCGCTGCCGCCTTTTTCGCGCGGTGCGGGCGAAAACTCAGCGACCATGCCCTTCCCCTTCCCGCGCAGCCACTCGGACACGGCTCCCTGCAGGATGGGTCCCTCCGGAGAATTGAGTCCTTTTCCGGTAATGACAAGCACAGCGCTCCGGTCCCGCTCAAAGGATTCGCGGATGAATCGTTCGAGTCTTGTGATTGCTTCGTCCCGCAGGTAGCCATGGAGATCGAGTTCCTGGCTGATTCTGATCTTCCCCTGCTTGAGCTGTCTCAGGCGGCTGCTCGGTGAACGCCGGCTCTCCTCGAGGAACTCCTCCTCTTTGCGTTCTCCCGTTTTTTCCACTGCACCGATGGTTCTCATTGCCTTGAGAAAAAGGTCCGCCTCGCCCGCTTGCGGAACGCGCGGCTGTTCTTTTGCTCGATCGGCCGGGGCGTCGGCTGCCTCATTCTCTTCCGGAAGGTGAAGCGGACGAACTCCTGCAGTTTCGCGCATAAACAGACCAGCATCTTCCGCTGAATCCTGCGTTCTTTTTGAGATCGGTTTTGCCTTCTGCTGCCCGGCAGTGGATTGCGGTGTAAAACCTCTGAGCGATTTGAAGGGATTGTTCTTAAAGTCGGGGGCCTGTTGTTGCTTGTCTTTCTTCCTGGTCATGAGCAGCTGGTTGAGGGCCGAGGGTCCTTCCTATGCACCATCAATCTGAACAAGTCTCATTCCGTTCAGGAACATGAACAGACGAGTCGGCGTTGCGGTTTTCTCCAGGCTAGCTGTCGGGATACCGGTCCGCGATGTTGCGGATTGAGTCAACGCAGGAAAAGAAGGCTTCGACCAATTCCGGATCGAAGTGTTTGCCGGAAAGCGTTTTCAGCTCTTCAAGCACCTGTGTCTCTTCCCACTTTTCCTTGTAGGAACGGCGCGAGCAGAGCGCATCATAGACGTCCGCTAGAGCAACAACCCTGCCGAACAGGGGAATTTCCTCACCTTTCTTCGGCCGCGCCGAGCCGTCTGCAGTCACATATCCGGCCAACGCCTTTCCGTCCATTACCGATACAAATCCGGGATATCCTGTTCCGTCCCACCGCTCGTGGTGATTCAGCGCCACGACCGCCGCTGCCTCATCGAACTCGGAATACCGGTCCGCGAAAAGCCGCGCACCCATGACGGTGTGCTGTTTCATGACGACCCGTTCCGCGTCGTCAAGCCGGCCCGGCTTTTTCAGGATCGCATCCGCGATTGCGACCTTGCCCACGTCGTGCAGCATAGCCGCCATACGGAGAATATCCCGATTCTTGTCCACTTCAGCCGGAACAATCCCCTGCTTCGTCGCCCATGTTTCATAGAGCACGATGGAATATGCGGCAACCCTGTTTACATGGGACCCCGTCTCCTTGGGGTCGCGCAGCTCCGCCATTCTGATCGTGCGCAGGATCATGGTGCGCGTCATCTGGGCGCGTTCGATTGCGACAGCCGCCATATTGGCGAAGTGCAGTACGAGGGGCTCGTCCTTTTTCCAGAACGGAATGACCTTGCCCTTGGTGTCCTTGCCATTGATGAGCTGCAGCACGCCGATCGTATCGCCCCGGTTGGTTTTAAGCGGCAGGGTAAGCATGGACTGTGTCCGATAGCCAGACAGGTCGTCATAGGACCGGTTAAATGAAAAGGGGAGCCCGGGTTTCAGCTTATATACATCGTGCAGGTTCAGGGTTTCGCCTGTGTTTGCGACGTAGCCTGCGATGGACTGGTTGTTGATGGGGATAGAGAAGGTGGAATATATCAGTTTCTTGCCCGGAGCGAGTTTTTTCTGCTGTGTGTCGTTTTGCGTGTAGCTGAATTTCAGTTTGTCGCCTTCCTTTATATAGATCGATCCAGCGTCCGCATTCACCAGCCGACGCGCTTCAAGCAGAATACGTTCAAGCAGTACGTCAACATCCTTTACTTCAGTGAGCTCGACGCCCAATTTCATGACTTTATTGATTTTCTGCTTGTCGTTCAGCATGTAGAATATTATCAATCGTGCTGAGGTTTGTCAACCTGCTTTACCGCCAGCGGAAACTGCCAATTTACGATTGACTCAAGATACCTTTTTTGATATAGTAACACACTGCGCAGCGATCGTTATCGTTTTCTCGTAGCAGCTAGCGCGTTTTCCTAATACGCATTCTGAGGTTGTCATGCCCGTAACTGAAGCAAAACTGCAATCTATCAGGAAGCAGCTCCTCAAGCAGCGCCAGGAGCTTCTTTCCGAAGCGGAACAGACGCTGAACAGCAAGATCAGCACGGAAAAGGAAAGTTTTCCTGATCCCACGGATCAGGCAGTTGCTGAGCTGGATAACAATTTTCTGCTGAAGCTCCGCGGCAGGGAGCAGAAGCTCCTGAAGAAAATCGATGAAGCCATTGCACGGATCGACAACGGGAACTACGGCGTTTGTGAATCCTGCGGCGGCGAAATTAACATCAAGCGCCTGGAAGCCCGGCCGGTCACGACGCTCTGCATCGAGTGCAAAACTGCTCAGGAAGAAGAGGAAAAACGCCAGGCTGAATAAGTTATCTTCGCAAAGAAGATGTACGGTTATCACCAGGTCTGATGGAAATACCATCAGACCTTTTTTATTAAAAAACATGTCATGCGTATCTTTTCTATTCGTCAGATCTTAGTACAGATGGGGCATTTTTTCACGTTTTTTTATCGGACATCAACGCCTTTTACATCGCAAGCGAACCCACGACTTATCCTGTGAACAGGTGACAATATTATGAAAATCCATAAAACTGCTCACTACCTTACTTTTCTTGACACCTTTCACTCATTGGTATATCTTCAAAGGACATAGTTGAAGTGGAGAGAAGCAAGCTGAATTTTGTCAAACGCTCCGTTTTTTCAGCAGAACGCCGCACTACGCTCACAACCAACGCTAACGGTCTGCCATCAGTACAGGGGGGGCGCATGAACCCGAACACGGAACGCGACCGCACGAACAGCAGAACCGTGCGTGTCGGCAACAGCACTTCGGACATCAAACAGTCGATCCTGGACAATCTCTATTTCAGCCAAGCGCGAATTCCTCAGACAGCGACACTGAACGACTGGTACATGGCCCTCGCGTTCACGGTTCGCGACCGGATGCTCGACAACTGGCTCACGTCGAATATACACCGGGGCAGGAAGGACCTGAAGATGGTCAGCTACCTGTCTGCCGAGTTTCTCATGGGTCCGCATCTCGGCAACAATATGATATCCCTCGGCATCTGGGATCAAGCGGAACAGGCTGCTGCCGAGCTTGGACTGAACCTGCGCGAACTGCTCCGGCAGGAAGCCGAGCCCGGGCTTGGGAGCGGCGGCTTGGGAAGGCTTGCAGCGTGCTATCTGGATTCTCTTGCCACGCTTCACATTCCCGCGATTGGTTATGGAGTGCGGTATGAATTCGGCATCTTCGACCAGGAAATCCGGAACGGCTGGCAGGTGGAGAAAACAGACAAATGGCTGAACCTCGGCAACCCCTGGGAAATCTGCCGGCCGGAAATCGTGTTCACCGTCAAAGGCGGCGGTCATACCGAACACTATCACGATGAACGGGGCCGCTTCCGGGTACGGTGGGTTCCTGACCGGGTGATCAAGGGGGTTGCGTACGACACTCCCGTTGCCGGATACCATGCCGGCATGACGGACATCCTGCGGCTCTGGAAATCAGAGGCCATCGAGTCCTTCGATTTTCAGGCTTTCAATGTGGGCGACTATTACAAAGCGGTGGATGAGAAGGTCTTCTCTGAAACCATCAGCAAGGTCCTCTACCCCAACGACGAACCGCTGGTAGGCAAGCGGCTCCGCCTGGCGCAGCAATACTTCTTTGTGTCCTGTTCGCTCCAGGACATGATCCGCCTGCACTTCCTCAGGGGCAACGAAACCCTCGAAAATTTCCATGACAGTTTTGCCATTCAGCTGAACGACACCCATCCGTCGATCGCGGTTGCCGAGCTGATGCGGCTCTTCGTGGACGAACATCTCCTTGATTGGGACACCGCATGGCGCATCACGCAGGCCTCGCTCGCGTACACGAACCATACCCTTCTTCCGGAAGCGCTCGAAAAATGGCCGCTTCCGCTTTTCGCCGCCCTTCTGCCGAGGCACCTCGAGATCATCTATGAAATCAACGGCAGGTTCCTCGATGATGTGCGGCGGAAATTCCCGAACGACGAGAACCGCATCATTCGCCTTTCGCTTATTGACGAACAGGGCGACAAGTTCGTGCGTATGGCTCACCTCGCCAGCGTCGGCTGCCATGCCATCAACGGCGTTGCTGCACTGCATACAACGCTGCTGAAACGGACCGTGCTGCGCGATTTTTTTGAGATGTATCCCGGGCGGTTTTTCAACGTGACAAACGGCGTAACCCCCCGGCGCTGGATCGCCCGGAGCAATCCCGGGCTTGCGCAGCTCATTACAAGCCGGATTGGGGAAGGCTGGGTACGCAACCTTGAAAAAGAGCTGAGGAAACTGGTGCCGTTTGCACGAGATCCTGCATTCCAAAGCGAGTGGCAGCGCGTCAAGCATCATAACAAGGAAATCCTCGCAGATGTGATTAAAGAGCGGACGGGTGTTATCATCGATCCCTTGTCGCTTTTTGACGTCCAGGTCAAGCGCATTCATGAATACAAGCGGCAGCACTTGAACATCCTGCATGTCATCACCCTGTATAACCGCATCAGGAACAGCCCCGACGTGGATATGGTGCCGCGAACCGTGATCTTCGGGGGCAAGGCAGCACCGGGCTACGCTATGGCCAAGCTCATCATCAAGCTGATCACATCCGTGGCGGACGTTGTGAACAACGATCCTCTTGTCAAGGACCGCCTCAAGGTGGTCTTCTTCCCCGATTTCAATGTGATGAACGCGCAAATAATCTACCCCGCTGCCGACCTGTCGGAACAAATCTCGCTTGCAGGCAAGGAGGCGTCGGGCACCGGGAACATGAAGTTTTCTATGAATGGCGCCGTCACGATCGGCACCTGGGACGGCGCGAATGTCGAAATCTGGAAGGAAGTCGGGGATGAGAACTTCTTCCTCTTCGGTCTTATGACAGAAGAAGTCGAAAGCCTCAAATCCTGCGGCTGCAATCCGCTCACCAGTTATAGATCGAATTCCGAGCTGAAGGAGGCGATCGACGCCATCGCAGCGGGACTTTTTTCAGGCGGGGACAAGACCCTTTTCAAGCCCCTGCTCGATTCGCTTCTGCGGAGTGATGAGTACCTCGTGCTGGCTGACTACGCATCCTATATCGACAGCCAGGAGCGGGTGTCCGATGCGTACCGTGACCAGAGGCGATGGACTGAAATGTCGATCCTGAACTCGGCTCGCATGGGCAAGTTCTCCTCGGACCGCTCGATCCGCGAGTACTGCGACAAGATATGGCACGCCAAGTCTGCGCTGAGGTAATACCGGGTGAAATGAAAAAAGGACTTGGCAGCATCGGGCCAGGTCCTTTTTTTAATGAGATGGTGGGCGATGCTGGGTTTGAACCAGCGACCCCTGCCGTGTGAAGGCAGTGCTCTCCCGCTGAGCTAATCGCCCGAAGCGAGTAATATGTAACACATCGGACAACGGTTCGTCAAGCTAAAACTTGCCAGTCGCTCCTCGTGACGAATGAGACTGGTGCCAGAAGTTTTTGTCATTTTTTTATCGGGAATTATCCGTGTCAGATATTCCTTCCGGCTGAAACGGTGTCGAGCGTTAATCAATCGCAAGAATAAAACACTTTAAATATTGCGTCTCCCTGGCTGCGAGCAGCACAGGATGATCGCGCGCCTGTGTCCGCACTTCGAAGACGCGCACGCGCCTGCCCGCAGACCAGGCGGCGTCGATAAGCATTTCCCTGAACAGCTCCTCATCAATATGATGGGAGCATGAACAGGTGACGAGTACGCCTCCCGGCTCCAGCAGCTTCATGGCCCGGAGGTTGATCTCCTTGTAGCCCTTGAGCGCCTCTCGCACCTTGGACCTGCTCTTGACAAAGGCGGGCGGATCGAGAATGATGCAGCCGAAGCGTTCCCGGCTTTTCTCGAGAGCGCGCAGTTCGTCAAATACATCGGCAGCTGCAAACCGGGCATTCAGCTTGTTCCGTGCTGCATTCTCCCGCGCGGCACTCACTGCCTTTTCCGACGAGTCGATGCCGAGTACTTCCGATGCACCGAATCGTAAAGCGCTGAGCGACCAGGCGCCGATATAGCAAAAACAATCGAGGGTACGGCGGCCGCGAACGTAATCCCTGAGCGCCAGCCGGTTTTCACGCTGGTCAAAGAAAAATCCTGTCTTTTGCCCCTCCAGTACATCGACCAGATAGGATATTCCTGATTCCTCGATGGCGATCGGCCCCGTCACCTCGCCGCGAATGACACGCTTTTCCCGGGGAAGCCCTTCGAGGTCTCGCGCACCCGCATCGTTTCTGAGCACAACGGCACGAGGCGCGAGGTGCTCCTCAAGGGCGGGAATGATAAGTTCGATCAGGCGATCGATGCCCGCGGTCAGGGACTGGATCACGAGCGTGTCGCTGTATTTGTCAACGACAAGACCGGGCAGGCCGTCGCCTTCACTGTACACGGCGCGAAAAGACGCTCCGAAGCCAAAATCCCTTCTGAGTTCGAGCGCCGCTTTGATGCGGCGCTTGAAAAAATCGCCGTCGATGCCTTCATCATTTTTTCGTGTCAGAACTCGGACCGTGATGAGCGAGCGCGGATTGGCGTACCCTCGCCCCACGAACTTTCCCGCAGAATCAAGCACGTCGACAATAGACCCCGGTTCGAGGTTCTTCGGAAGGTCCTTCAGTTCATTGCTGAAAATCCACGGGTGACCGCGTGCGATGCGGCGCTCTTCTTTCTGTTGTAAACGGACGGTGGAGGGCATGATTTCTGGGGGCACAATTAAGGATTTCCAATGGTCGAGTGCCGGTTAAGAGGTGCGCGTGCAGCGAAGTTCAAGCATGAACCGCGAGCGCCATCACGCTGACACAATCTCCAATCTTCAATCGTACATCATCAATCTCATTATAATCTGTTCTCGATATGCGATTCGCTTCTGAGCGTCTGGAGCCAGGTCCGGTAGGTATTTTCGACTTTTTCCTGGTAGAGCGTAGTCATGATCTCGTCCTTCACTTTTTCGAACGGCTTGAGCGGCGTGCGTATCTCTTCAAGTTTGAAGATGCGGTATGCTCCGGCGCACAGAACAAGGCCGGCAATCTCACCCGGTTTCAGCGAGCGAGTTGCTGCTTCGATCTCGGGAAGGACATGCTGGCGCTGGATGAAACCGAGATCCCCATCTGCCGGTCCTTCGCCTGACTGATTTTCATAAGCCAGGGAACGGAATTCCTCGCCTTTGCGCGCCCGTTCGAGCACGGCCTGGGCTTTCGTTTTAACGGCATCCATCTGCGCTGCACTGGCATTCTGCGGCAGGGGGAACTGGATCTGGCGGAGACGGATTTCCTCTGGCAGCGAGTAGAGTGCGTGATTGTGGTCATAGTAGTCGCGGGCTTCCTGATCGTTTACGGTAATACCGCTGCGCACGTATTTGTTGAACATGCGCGACATCGTCATCTGTTCGCGCAGTTCCGTCCGATATTGTTCGAGCGTGAGACCTTCTTTTCCAATGGCCGCTTCGAACTGTTTCGTGTTCATCGAATTCCGCTTCATAATGTCTTCGACGGCGTCCGAAAGCTCCTTGTCCGTAACATCCATGCCCGCACGCTTGGCGGCGGCCATCTGAAGCTTGCGGTCGATCATGTCTTCGAGAAGCACCTTCTCGTCCAGCTTCGTGTCGCTCTTTCGAAGGGCTTCTTCTCGCTGCAGATCGCTCAGCGTGATGATGTCTTCGTTTACGATCGCCACCACACGGTCCACGACAACGGACCCGCTGGCTGTCCCCTTTATCGCACTGAAAAACAGGACCGTGGTTGCACCCACAATCGCAAGTAGAATATTTCTCATGAACCCTCTCCAATTCGCCCGCTGTTTTTCCTGTTGCCTTTTCGCGGCGAGTTGATTATCATCCAGTACACTTTGCCAGGACGGGACTATCCCGATGAAACACTCGCTCTGCACAGCACTCTTGCTGTATCTCATCGTAGCTCATCCCGCTGCAGCACAGCAGCCTCCCGCGGACCAAATCACGATTGCCGCGGTTGGGGACCTCATGCTGGGGGGCAGAACCGGGCCATTCCTGAAGGAACAGGGAGCCGCCTATCCCTTCGGCAATGTACTGCCCTATCTCTCCCGCGCCGATGTCGTGGCGGGAAACCTCGAATCCCCTATCTCCACACGAGGCACGGCCGTGGAGAACAAAAAGTTCACGCTGCGGGCGGATCCGATCGCTGTTCAGGCACTCACGGCCGCGGGCATCCGCGTCGTGACGCTCGCCAACAACCATAGCATGGATTTCGGTCCGCTGGCGCTTCAGGACACACTGTCCATCCTCGACGACAACGATATTCTCTACAGCGGGGCGGGAATGGACCTCGAGGATGCACGTGCACCCGCGATCCTGAAAATCAAGGGAAGGACCCTTGCCTTTCTGTCGTATTCCCTCACCTTCCCGCTCGAGTTCTATGCTTCGCCCCGCAGGCCGGGAACCGCGCCCGGCTATGCCGATTATGTGAAAGCGGACATCGAACGAATACGGTCCGCAGCCGATCTCGTGATCGTGTCGTTCCACTGGGGCGCGGAACTCATGACCACGGCAAAAGATTACCAGATCGAACTCGGCCACTCCTGCATCGACTGGGGAGCGGATCTCGTGCTGGGGCACCACCCGCATGTTCTGCAGGAAATCGAGCTGTACAAAGGCCGCCTCATCGCCTATAGCCTCGGGAACTTTGTTTTCGGTTCGGAAAGCAACCGAACAAACACGAGCATGATACTTCTTTTGACCTTTCAGGGCAATACACTCAGCCGTGTCGAAGCGGTCCCGCTGGATGTGAACAACTACCGGGTGAAATATCGGCCGCGCGTTCTTGAAGGAAAGGCGGCTGAAGAGGTCCTCTCCAGCCTTAATGCCGCTTCCGAGCGGTTCAATACAAGGCTGGAGATCACCGACAGCCGGGGCGTGATCAGCCTGCCGGCCGGAACAACAGTGCGGAGCGCTCCGTCCGTATCGCGTTCAGCGGCTACTGCCGCAGCGCCTGGTAGTTCACCTCGAACTTCGTTCTCGACCTCAGTTCCCTGAGCCACTGTTTGTAGCGCTGGTCTGCCTTTTCCCTGGAAAGCTTTTCGGAAATCATCTTGCTCGCCTCTTCAAGGCTCATGACGCGCGGTTTACGCCGGTCTTCGAGCTTGAAGATATGGAACCCGTAGGGGCTCTTCACAATCCCGCTTAATTCGCCCTTGTCCAGGCCGAAGACAACGTCGAATTCCGCCGGCATTTCTCCCTTGCTGAAATATCCCAGGTCGCCGCCCCTGTCCGCTTCAGGCGCCGTTGATTTTTGCCGGGCGATCAATGCAAAGTCCGCATGCCCCTCGCGCAGCGACTGCAGGACCTTTTGTGCATCCTCCTCCGTGGTGACGACGATCTGGCGGGCCCGGACCTGCTCAGGCCGCTCGAACTCCGTCGTATTGGCCTGGTAGTAACGCCGGATATCCTGCGGGGTGACATTCACCTGCCGGCTTACGTCGCGCGCCAGGAGGCGCTCAATCATCATGTCCTCCCAGAGGTCCGACTTCCATTTTTCGAAGTCAATGCCAAGCCCCGCGAGCGACTCTTTGACATCTTTCCCGTTTTCTTCACGGATCGCATCGATTCTCTTGTTGATCTCGGGAAGGCCGACTTTGATGCGTCTGCGCTGCGCCTCGCGCAGCATCATCTTGCGCTCGATGAGTCGGTTCAGAAAGTCCTCCTTCACCTCACGGGCGGTCTCCTGGTCGTACTTGTATCCGGCGCGGGCGAAGCGTTCCTGAAATTCCCCGAGCGTGATCGGATCTCCGTTCACCGTGGCGACTATCTTGACCGAGGCATTTTCTTCAACGACCGGCGGGGGTACAGGCGGTTTTTCTTCTGTCTTCTTCTTGCACCCGAAAAAGACCAGCCCCAGCAGGAGTGCTGGGGCCAGGCAGTAGGTGAGTCGTGAGTTCTTCATGGCGTTGACAATTACTTTTGTGCTTCTTCTTTTTTGGGGGCGGGCTGCACTTTAATGTTCGAGAGATCGACATTCGACGGCTTGGACATGTCCGCGATCAGGGTATCCACGGCCTTGTCGTCGATCGAGATCTTGGCCTTCTCCTTGAGTGACTTGGAATATTCGAGGTAAAGGTCCCGCCGCTTTTCCTGCATCATGCGCATCTTGAGCTGCGGCTCGATGTCCTTCAGCGCCACTTTTTTGCCGACGGCTGCAAGGATTTTCTCCTTGTTCGCATCGAAATAATCACGCACTTCCTTGTCCGTGGGCGGCGTCACCTTGGCCATTTTGTCGCCAAGGTCCTTCTTCAGTACGCTGTTAAAGAGCTCGTTTTTTCTCTCTTCCTGGATCCTGCGCTCGAGCTCCTTGCGCATGGCATCCTCTTTTTTCTTGAAGTCGGCATCCTTGTCCAGCCCCTGCCGTTTAGCTTCCTGCAGCACGAGTTCGATGCCGATCAGGTCTTCAAGAAACTCCTTGCGCGCCTTGGGGTCGGTCATGACTGCCTGCCGCATCTGCGGAGCCAGTTCATCGACCTGCTGTTTGAAGTCCGTAGCCGTAATAGCGCCATTATTGACCTTGGCCAGCACGGCGCCGTCCGAGGCCTTGTTGCAACCCGTTGCGGCGACGATAAGTGCGAGCATCAATGCGATGCCAGCTGGTATGATTCTGTTCATGTAGTGAGTTCCTCCAGTGAGTGGTATTTACAGCTTTGGAAGTAGGTATCGATGCGTGGTGGTAAGACAAAGCACCTGGAACTTATAGCACACTACAGCAGTTCCTGCAAGCACTTTTTCACTGAATTCACCGCAGTTTCGAGCATTTCATCGGGGAGGGTGATCTGGAGTGCGTATTCTCCCGCAAGCTTGATCCTCCCCCCCCTTTTTTTGAGAAGAATCATGATCCGCTCCGGTGCTATATTCGCATTCTCGGCAAAGGTGATCGTGAGGTGTTCCTTTCCTGCGTCAATCCGGGCAACGCGCGCTTCCCGGGCGATGAGCTTGACGGACATGATTCGCAGCAGGTTCGCAGCAGGTTCAGGCAGCACGCCGTACCGGTCCCGGAGGCCCTCCCCGATGTCGCGGAGCTCAGCCTCATCCCCTGCGCTCGATATCTCCTTGTATGCAGCGAGCCGGAGGCTCGGATCGGCTATATAACTTTCCGGGATGAACGCGGACGCACGCATATTGATGACGGTATCCGTTTCCGGGGACAGCTCCGTGCCTTTGAGCTCTGCCAAGGCTTCTTCCATCATCTGGGTATAGAGGTCGATCCCCACTGCCGCGATGTGGCCGGACTGCTGCTTGCCCAAAAGGTTGCCGGCCCCGCGCGTTTCGAGATCCTGGGCAGCTATGCGGAACCCCGCACCGAGCTCCGAGAGCTCCTGGATGGCGCGCAGCCGCTTGCGAGCTACATCAGAGAGCGTCTCGTCCGCGGGCGCGAGCAGATACGCATATGCCTTCTCCCTGCTTCTGCCCACGCGGCCTTTGATCTGGTAGAGATCCGCGAGTCCGAAACGGTCTGCACGGTTGATGATGATCGTGTTCGCGCTGGGGATGTCGATGCCGGACTCGATGATCGTCGTCGTCACAAGCACATTGAGGTCGCCCCCAATAAATTTTTTCATAACCTCTTCAATTTCATCCTCCTTGAGCTGGCCGTGGCCAACCCCGACCTTTGCTTCTGGTACGAGGTTCCGGATAAAATCCGCCATGCGCTCGATGCCCTGAACGCGGTTGTGGACAAAAAAGACCTGCCCCCCGCGACCGAGCTCGTGCATGATCGCCTCGCGGATCACGCGCTTCCCGAACCGGGCGAGCACGACCTGGATCGCCTGCCGGTCGAGGGGCGGAGTCTGAATGATCGAAAGATCGCGGATACCTGAAAGCGACATGTGGAGCGTGCGCGGGATGGGAGTCGCAGTGAGTGTCAGCACGTCAACAAGCTTTTTGAATTCCTTGATCCGCTCCTTGTGCTTCACCCCGAACTTGTGCTCTTCGTCCACAACGAGAAGCCCCAGGTTCTTGAACGTGACGTCCTTCTGCAGCAGCCGGTGCGTACCGATCACGATGTCCACGACACCGCCTTTAAGCCCCCGGAGTGTTTCCTGCTGCTCGCCCCTCGATCTGAAACGCGACAGCATCTCCACACGCACAGAGAACGGAGCAAGCCGCTGCGAGAAAGTTCGGTAATGCTGGTCCGCAAGCAGGGTCGTGGGCACGAGCACCGCTGCCTGCATCCCGTCTTCCACTGCCTTGAACGCTGCCCGGAGCGCCACTTCTGTTTTCCCGTATCCTACGTCACCGCACACGAGCCGGTCCATGGGCCGCGGCCGCTGCATGTCCGCAAGTACATCCTCGATTGCCTTCTGCTGGTCAGGCGTCTCGTCGTACGGAAACACGGACTCGAACTCGCGATAGAGATTATCGGGTTGCGTAAACGGCGTCCTGCTCTGGGCTTCGCGCGCCGCATAGATGGCGACCAATTCCTGCGCCATGGCGAGGATGTCCTTCTTTACTTTCTCCTTGGTCCTGGCCCACGCTGGCGCGCCGAGGCGGTCAAGCTTCGGGGCCGAACCTTCAATGCCGATATATTTCTGGACCTTGTCGAGGCTGTAAAGCGGCACATACAATTTTGCGTCCGGTTCGTACCGGAGGGAAAGGAAATCCGTCTCGAATCCGTCAACATTGATATGCGTCAGGCCCTGATACTCGCCAACGCCGTAGTCCGTGTGCACGATGAAGTCCCCGGGTTTGAGCTCCTTGAACGTCGACAAAAAGGGCGAGACCCGAGAAGCCCGGGACGCGCTTCTCGCAGAGTGGATCTTCTTACCAAAGATCTCCTCCTCCGTTATGAAACAAACGCCCAGGTCCCGCCACACGAATCCTTCGGACAAGCGGCCGGTAAGCGTCACGATGGGCCATGGACCGGTATCCTGCGTTACAATCGCAGTCGCGTGCGCCACGCCGAGGCCTGATTCCATGAACAGGTTCTTGATCCTCATTGCGGCCTCGTCCGTTCCCGCTATGATCGCCACGCGGTTGAAGTCCCTGAGCCTCCTCAGTTTCTCCACGACGCCTGCCATCGTTCCTTCAACTGGCTCCTTCGCATCCTGGTCCTGCTCGACAGGCTTGGTTAGCCGCACGCCGAGCCAGGACGCTGACTTCGTGTCCATGCGGAGTCCCGCGCCCGTTCCGAGAAGCGGCATCTGGATCGACGCAAACGGCTCGATCGCCGAAAAGACCTCTTCCCGGTTGAGGTAGAACTCGGCTACTTCAGGCAGGACCCTGTTCTCGCTGACCTCTTCTTGCCGCCCGGCTTCGACCTTCGAATAAAGTGAATCGAGCTCCCTGGCAACATCGTCCGGCTCGATGAGAGCGAAGATGCTGTTCTCGGGGAGATAGGCAACAAGGCTGTCCATAGTATAGAAAAACGGTGCAAGGAATTCCGCACCCTCGGTTAGCGCGCCCTCCCGGGCATGATCGATCACAGCCCGGTCGTGAACGCGTGTGCTGAGTTGTTCTATCCCCTTCTGTGTAACGATGAGCTCACGCACGGGGAGCCCAACGGCCTCGTTAACATCGGCAATGGAGCGCTGCGTTTCCGGATCGAACGCCCGCAGGGATTCTATGGAATCCCCGAAAAACTCAAGGCGCAGGGGCCGTTCGTGGTGCGGCGAAAAATAATCAACGATCCCGCCACGCCTGCTGAACTCGCC
>Ga0187786_10000262_pt1 | contig 16849 bp, 12 predicted proteins | sample 0815_BV2_10_20_M_FD_132449 | JGI IMG/M metagenome (GOLD analysis project Ga0187786, IMG submission 132449) | Tropical peat soil microbial communities from peatlands in Department of Meta, Colombia - 0815_BV2_10_20_MG | ecosystem: Environmental > Terrestrial > Soil > Wetlands > Peat | place...
GACGCTAAAAAAGAGCACAATCTGCTCAGGGCGTTGGTCCTCACCGTGGTGTCGAATGTCAACGGTGTTCAGGACGTGCGTCTTCTCATCGAGGGGAAAGAACTCAGCACGTTGGCGGGGCACGTGCCGCTGACAGGGTCCCTGTTGCCTGTCACGCAGAATACGGAGCGCCCCCCTCGGTAATCGCATCGTGATGGCGTCATACAGCACGCCAGAGGATAATCAATAAAACGTGCTAATGAAAGGGCTGCTGCCCTGAAAATATGGAGGGAGTAATGAGAGTTGACGGCAGACGGCCGGATCAGTTGAGACCGGTGAGCATCGTACGAAATTTCATCAGGAATGCCGAAGGCTCGGTTATGATTACGGTCGGCATGACGCGCGTTATCTGTACCGCGTCTGTTGAAGAGCGTGTCCCGATGTTTCTTCGCGATCAGAAGCGAGGCTGGGTTACGGCCGAATACGGCATGCTTCCGCGCTCAACATCATCGCGCATGCAGCGCGAATCGACATCAGGAAAGGTTGGGGGCCGCACCATGGAAATCCAGCGACTGATTGGCCGAGCTCTTCGCTCAGTCGTCGATTTCGAGGCGCTCGGCGAACGCACCTTCTGGGTGGACTGCGATGTCATCGAGGCGGACGGCGGTACGCGAACGGCATCTATTACCGGCGCCTATGTCGCCCTCGTCGACGCCGTGCGCCATGCCATGCAGCGGGGCCTGATAACGAAGAACCCTCTGAGAGATACCGTTGCGGCCGTCAGCGTCGGGGTCGTCGGCGATGAACCACTCCTGGACCTCTGTTACGTTGAGGATAAGGGGGCCGAGGTCGATATGAATGTCGTCATGACCGGCAGCGGAAAAATTATCGAGGTGCAGGGCACCGCCGAGACCGTGCCGTTTTCGCGGGACCGGCTCAATGCGCTCATGGACTTGGCCGAATTCGGCATTGTCGAATTGACGCACGTTCAAGAAGAGGCGCTCAGCGTCGATATGGTAAAATAGTACTTATGCAAAACAAGGGTATATACAAGAGTCTGTTTATCTGGCTGATGATCGGCCTGTCGATGATTGTCCTCTTCAATCTCTTCAGTGTGCCGCAAAAGGGAGAAAAAGAAATCATATTCTCGGATTTCCTCGCCAAGGTCGATGCATCTGAAATAGACGAGGTGACCATCAAGGAGAACAGCATTTCGGGCCGTTACAAGGACGGCACGAAATTTCATACCGTGGCGGCAAACTATCCCGCTCTGGTCGACGACTTACGGGCCAAGAATGTGAAAATTGCGGTCCGGCCGATTGATCAGAACCCCTGGTATGTGAATTTCTTTTTCTCATGGGGACCGATTATCTTCCTGGTTGTTGTCTGGATATTCTTCATGCGCCAGATGCAGATGGGCGGCAACAAGGCCATGTCGTTCGGTAAGGCGCGGGCAAAACTTGTCTCCGACAAATCCGTAAAGGTTACCTTCGCTGATGTCGCCGGGATCGAAGAGGCAAAGGCCGAAGTCGAGGAGATAATCGATTTTCTGAAAGACCCCCAGAAGTTCTCGCGCCTCGGCGGGAAGATCCCGAAGGGCTGCCTTCTGGTCGGCTCTCCGGGTACCGGCAAGACCCTTCTGGCGAAGGCCATAGCCGGGGAGGCCGGCGTTCCTTTTTTCTCGATTTCGGGATCGGATTTTGTCGAAATGTTCGTCGGCGTCGGTGCCTCCAGGGTTCGCGATCTCTTTGAACAGGCAAAAAAGAGTGCCCCCTGTATCATCTTTATCGACGAGATCGACGCGGTCGGACGCCACAGGGGTGCCGGGCTCGGCGGCGGGCATGACGAACGTGAGCAGACCTTGAATGCGCTGCTTGTCGAGATGGACGGCTTTGAAGGCAACGTCGGCATCATCATTCTGGCCGCCACAAACCGGCCGGACGTCCTCGATCCCGCATTATTGCGGCCGGGACGCTTTGACCGTCAGATAGTGGTACCGGTTCCCGACGTGAAGGGAAGAAACGAGATCCTGAAGGTCCATACGCGGAACATCCCGCTTGACAGCACGGTAGATTTAGACAAAATTGCGCGCGGCACCCCGGGATTTTCGGGAGCGGATCTTGCAAATCTGGTTAATGAGGCCGCCCTGATTGCTGCGCGTCGCTCGAAGGATAAAGTCGGCATGACCGATTTCGAGTTTGCGAAGGACAAGGTCCTCATGGGCGTGGAACGCAGGAGCATGGTGCTCAATGATGAAGAGAAGAAGAATACGGCATTCCATGAAGCCGGCCACGCGCTTGTCGCCAAACTGACCCCCGGGACCGATCCGATCCATAAGGTCAGCATCATTCCCCGCGGCCGCGCGTTGGGCGTCACCCAGCAGCTTCCGATAGATGATAGGTACACCTATAACCGTGAATACCTCGTCAACCGCCTGAAAGTACTGATGGGCGGACGTGTCGCCGAAGAGACGGCGCTTCATCACATGACCACGGGTGCCGGAAACGACCTTGAGCGCGCAACGGAACTCGCGAGGAAGATGGTTACGGAGTTCGGCATGAGTGAACTGCTCGGCCCCCTCACCTTCGGCAAGAAGGATGAGCAGATATTCCTCGGCCGCGAGATCGCGAAACACAAGGATTACAGCGAAAAGACCGCTATCGAAATAGATGAGGAGACAAAGAGAATCGTCATCGAGGCCTATAACAGCGCAAAGAATCTTATCGTCGAAAATCGCGACCTTCTGGAAGCCCTCGCAAATGCCCTTCTGGAGCGAGAAACCATCGAAGGCAGCGACATCGATGCCATCTTTGCCACCGCCCGTCCATCAGCTGCGTGATTCTGCGCTGCAGAAACCACACCTTAACCCTTTCCCGAACACATATCATGGGGGTGCTCAATGTCACCCCTGATTCCTTTTCTGATGGCGGGCACTTCTTCGACCTCAATCGAGCGGTGGCCCATGCCGAGTCAATGGTGGCCGACGGGGCCGATATCATCGACATAGGAGGGGAATCGACGCGTCCCGGCGCGGCGGCCGTTCCGGCGGATGAAGAGCTGCGGCGCACCATTCCCGTAATCGAGGCACTGGCGTCACGCGTTTCGGTTCCCATCTCTATTGACACCTGCAAATCGGCGGTCGCCGAACGCGCGCTTCAAGCCGGAGCCGCCATGGTGAACGACATAAGCGGACTGAATTTTGATTCGTCAATGGCGAATACTGTCGCGACTTACCATGCGGCGGTCTGCCTCATGCACATCAAAGGCTCTCCAAAAACAATGCAGAAAGCCCCGACCTATGAGGCACTCATTCCCGAGATTATGGATGCGCTTCGCCGCAGCATTCTCATCGCCATCGACGCCGGCATCGGGGATGATCAGATTGTCGTGGACCCCGGCATCGGATTCGGAAAGACCTTCGATCAAAACCTGCAGATCATCAATCGGCTGTCCGATTTTACTGTGCTCGGCAAGCCGGTGCTTGTGGGCACCTCGCGTAAGGCGTTTATCGGCGCAGTGCTCGACGGTGCGCCGCCCGAGGATCGCCTTGAAGGAACACTCGCGGCCGTTGCACTTTCTGCATACAACGGAGCCGCTATTGTGCGCGTCCATGACGTAAAGGCGGCGCGCCGCTTGCTCCGCGTTGTTGATGCGGTGAAGAGCGAGTCCATGCCGTAAACTGCCCTTTGCCTCATGAGACGGCTGCTCAATGCCCGTCGAGTATTTCCCGAACCCTTCTGAGCAGCTCGGCAGGACTAGCCGGCTTCCTCAGGAAGTTCGTGCCTTCCTCCAGAATTCCCCGTCTGCTCGTCATATCGGCAGGATAGCCGCTCATAAAAAGAACCTCGACTTCGTTCCGGACCTTTCTCATCTGCTCATATGCAAGACGACCGTTCATCCCGGGCATGACGACATCCATTATCACAAGTTTTACCGCATGCTGGTGTTCCCTGAATTTCTCGACCGCATCGTGACCGTCAACAGCAATGAATACCTTGTATCCGGCCTGCTCCAGCAATGATCTGGCGACCCTCCTGATGTCCGCGTCATCCTCGACAAGAAGAAGGGATTCCGTGCCGCCCTCCAACACATCGCTGCGCCCGACCCGTTGCAGCGGACCAGGAGTGTTGTCCTCCTTCTTCAGGAATATGCGAAAGACCGTTCCCCTGCCGACTGCGCTCTCTACGGTGATATGTCCGCCATGCTGCTCGATAATGCCGAACACCATCGAGAGGCCGAGGCCCGTTCCCTTGCCGATCTCCTTGGTTGTATAGAAGGGCTCGAATATTCTCTCGACAGTCGCTTCATCCATGCCTTCTCCCGTATCGGCAACGCTTATACAGACGAAATCTCCTTCCGTATCACTCCCCTTCTTCGCAGCAGTCGCGGGAACATCCTCTGTTGCTATGGTCAGTACCCCGCCGTCAGGCATGGCGTCGCGCGCATTGGTCGAGAGATTCATGAGCACCTGCTCGATCTGCACTCCATCGACCACGGCAAGGAGAGGCCCGTCATGAAGCTGAACTTTGATGTCGATATCTTCGCCGATAAGTCTCTGAAGCAGCTTTGCGGATCGGCCGACGACGTCGTTGATGTCGAGCAGCTGTTTTTCGAGCATCTGCCTCCGGCCGAAGGTGAGGAGGCTCCGGGTAAGTGCCGCGGCTTTGTCAGTGGACGCCATGATCTCTTCGATGAAGGCGCTCTGGCGTGTGTGCTTGGGAGTCAGCGTAGAAAGCATGTATGCATTGCCGACGACCGCCGAGAGCATGTTGTTGAAGTCATGGGCTATGCCGCCGGCCAACTGCCCAATCGCTTCCATCTTCTGCGCCTGGCCCAACTGCGCTCGCAATCGTTCCCGCTCCTCCTCCGATCTCCTGGCCTGTGTTATATCGACCGCATAGACCGCAACACGGGCAACCTTGCCGTCCGTGCCGAATATGGGTGTCATGGTATTCAGAAAGACCTCACCACGGTGTTGATCTTCAAATACCACCATGTCTTTATTTTGAATCACCTCTTCCAACTTCCCCCTGCGACAAGCGGCGCAGTCCGGATCCAGCCGATCAAAAACAGAAGAACTGCTTAATTCAGCACGAGAGAATCCCGAGCGTCTCACCGCTGTTTCGTTTGCTGCAAGCACCCTACCGTTAACATCAAGCAGAAGCACGACTTCCGGAATGCTGTCAAGAAGTGCCCGCTCGGTTTCCTCGCTCAGCCGCAGCTGAGCGAGGGTCATCTCCTTCTCGGCGGCCAGACGCTTGTCTTCGGTAATATCCAGTACTGTAAAGGTTACGCCTTCTGCCCGATCCGCAGTATTCAACACCGATGAGCATAAAAGAACATCGATAGCCCGGCCCTCCCTACTGCGGAACACCGTCTCGATGACTCCTGTCCCATCTTCCTCAATCTGCCGCATCTGCTCCACGCTGAAGCGCTTATATTCCTCATCCGAAGGGAAAAGCATGCGCATATTCCTGTTCAGCAACTCATGATGCGCGTAACCGGCCAATGCGCAGAGGAAATCATTTGCTTCCATCATAATGTTGTGCCGCGCCAGGCCGATGCCGATTGGCGCCGCGCGAAAGATACTCTTCAACTTGTTTGCGCTTGCCATAATCGACTTCTCCGCTGCCTTGCGCTCATCAATATCATGGCAGATGCAGAACCGAAGCACTTCACCATCCCAGTCAATTGGGGTGGCGCTGATTAGTACTGAATAAAGAGAGCCGTCCTTCCGGCGATGTATCGTCTCAAAATGCCGCCCCAAGCGGTCCGGGTTTGCAAGTATTTCGGCAAATTCCTCTTTTGCAAAATGCGCATCCCAATCCCAAACTCGCAGTTGCATCAACTCTTCGGGAGGATAACCGAGCATTTCACTGAATCGCCGGTTAGCCTCGCGAACCTTCCCTTCGTCGTCAACCATTACAATGCCATCAGCAGACAGATCAAAAAGCATACGGCGTCTGGTAGTTTCCTCCGCAAGGGCGATTTCCGCCAGCTTGTGATCGGTAATGTCGTGATAAAATCCGTACCAGACGACGCTCCCGTCGGGTTCGCGCTGCGGCGTAGCATTCCCTTCGATCCAAAACCGGTGCCTGGTCTTGTTTTGCAGTCTGAACTCATGTCGCCACTGCTTCAATGTTCGAGCGGATTCCAGGATCGAAAGCCGCAGTGCGGGAAGGTCTTCAGGCGCTACCAGGTCGAAGCCGACCTGGACATCCGCAAGGACCTCCTGCTGAGCAACACCCATCAAGTCGCTGATCGTAGGACTGACATACTCCCAGCGCTGCTCTCCGGTCGGCAGCAGGCGAAATGAAAAGAGAACACCAGGGAGCACCGACGCAGTCTTGGCAAGCTGCTCTTCAAGGAGCTCCTTGTTCTTACGCACCTCTTCGGCCCGTTTGCGTTCCGAGATGTCGCGGAACAGGCATTGGAGGACCTGCTGCCCGTCGGCAAAGCGGACAACCCGCGCACTCACCTCAACCGGAATGTGTTCCCCGCCTACCTTGAGGATCTCGGCTTCTTTCAGGAATCTGCCGCCGTCCCTATGCTCTCGAAACGCTGCCATATACGGCTCGGAATATTCCGGAGGGTGCAGTTCAAGAATGGGACGTCCGATGAGTTCGTCCTTTGTTCTTCCAACCAGTCTCAGGGCTTCAGCATTTGCATCCATGATAAACCCGTCATCCACGTCGACGATAAAAATAGCGTCTCTGGCGCCATCAAAGAGCGCCTGGAGGCGGTTGCGGGATGCGAGCAACTCGCTCTCCGCGTATCGCCGCGCCGATTCGCTCTCAATCTTTTCGAGCGCAAACGATATCTCGGCCGTAATCTCCTTCATGAGACCGATTGCGCGTTCCCCGAAAAAGTCTCTGTCGCTCACACCGACATTCAGCGAACCCCAGATCGTCCCCTGAAAAGAAATCGGGAAGGCGCCGCATGACCTGATGCCGAATCGGGAAGGCGATTGCTTCGCCAACATATCGCAACCACTCTCTGTATGACAGCTGCAGACATACGGCGAGCCAGCTGCAACCGACCTGACCGCTTCCTGCGATAATGCATACGCATGGCTGTCGGAGGAACCCTTCAGCTGTCTTTGCGGTGCGCGCGCGACAATCTTTTCCGTATGCCCAGTTGCAGGGTCCATACGTCCGATCCATGCGATGCTGATGTCGTCGAGCTCCACAATGTGGCTGCAAATATCGCTGAGAAGCTCATCTTGCTTATGAATATGCGCAATCGACTGGGTCACTCTGCTGAATACGTTAAATATCTTATTGAGGCGGTGAATCTCGGCCTCGGTCTGATGCTTATAGAGGGCAATTTCAATGGTCGACTTCAGCTCGCGATCGTGAAACGGCTTCAGGATATACCCGAACGGCTCGACTTGTTTTGCCCGTTCGAGGGTCGCTTCTTCGGCAAACGCCGTCAGAAAGATGACCGGCAGGCGGAATCTGTCGCGTATTTCTCCGGCCGTGGCAATACCGTCAAGGTCGCCGGCCAGGTGGATATCCATTAAGACAAGTTCAGGATATTCTCGAGCAGCCAGCCCGATCGCCTGCTCCCCCGTCGCGGCACGTCCGGCAACCTTATATCCCAGTGAACTAAGCCGCATTTCTATATCCATGGCGACTACTGCTTCGTCTTCAACGACAAGAATACCGTTTCTAATCATTCTTCGCTCCCGAAGGCCGTCCCGCAGGGAGTCGGAAAAATCACGCTCACACAACACCCGCTTCCTTCTGTTTGCCCAATCACGAGGTCGCCTTTAATCTGCTGTACAAGATTGACGATCAACTGCAGGCCGAGTGTTTTTGCAACCTTGGGGTCGATACTTGAAGACAGCCCTACGCCGTTATCGTCAACCAGCAGGCAGAGGTGTCCTCGTTCCAATGCTGCCAGCTCCACCGTGACTGTCCCGGTTCGACTTTCCGGAAAGCCGTGTTTCAGAGCATTGGAGACCAGTTCATTGATGATAAGCCCGCACGGCACCGCCTGTTCCAGCGGCAGCCAGATTTGATCAACGCGATTTTTCAACGCGACGCGGCTTTTCGTCATGCCGTAGGAAACGAATAAGTGTTTGCAGAGATCAGGGACATAGCTGCCGAAGTCTATGCGTGCGACATTCTGCGAACGGTAGAGCATTTCGTGCAGGAGCGCCATTGAGCGGACGCGATCCCGGCTGTCACGCAACGAGCCGATTGCATGCACGTCTTTTGTGTGCGACGACTGAAGGCTCAGCAGGCTGTCCACGATCTGAAGGTTGTTTTTCACCCTGTGATGCACCTCCTTAAGCAGGGATGTCTTTTCCTCAAGCGATTGCTTCAAGACATTTTCGGCATCCTTGCGTTCGGTTATATCCTGAATAATACCGACCATCCGGAGCGGCGTTCCCTCGGCGGAACATTCAAGCCGCCCCATTCCGTGCAGCCAGCGAACCGCCCCACCGGCGCCGCTCATAATGCGATACTCCTGATCAAAAACTTGACGGCCGGCTATTACATGATCTCGCAGGTAAGCGCCCATTCTTTCCCGGTCGTCGGGATGAATCAGCCGCAACCAGCCCTCGACATTTTTCGGATAGTTGGCATCGATGCCGAGCAGTTCATCAAGCACATCGGAACATGTCCAGTACCCTGACAACACGTCAAACACATAATGTCCCATCCGTGCAACGCCCTGTGCCTGGCGCAGAAGCGTTTCACTTTCACGGAGGGCTCGTTCGGCCGCCCTGCGTTCGCTGATATCGCGCGACACGCCAATGACCTTCACCACACGGCCTTGCGAATCTTGCACAAGCGTCGTCACAACTTCCATCGGAACCAGCGTACCGTCCTTGCGCGGCTGATCAATTTCAGAACTCATAGTCCGAACCGAATCAACGCCCCTCGCCAGTGCCGCGATGCGCTCAGGCAGTTCCCTGCGCACGAATGCGTATGATGCCTCGCTAAGCGATTCCTTCAGCCCTTGTGCCATTGCCTCTTCGGCGGAAAATCCCCGGAGACGCATTATCGACGGGCTGATGAAAGGAAAACGATCCTCACCAACATCATAGATCCAGACAACGTCGCCGCTGTTTTCGGCAATCAGCCGGTACTTGTTTTCCATGGCACGCGATGCAGCCTCCGCTTCGAAGAGTGCCTGATAATGGCTTCGCTGGTTCCTCTGCCAGAAGACTCCCGATACCGCCGCAGCAGCCCCGATAAACATCAGCGCAAGAATAGCGGTCACTAGCCCCTGCCGCCTCAGATCCTCAAAGGCTTCATCCCGGTCTATCTTTGCGCCCAGAATCCACGGCGTTCCCGAAATCGCCCGCTGGGCAGACAGGACCGGCACTTCGCGATAGTCGTAGCCTTCATAGGCTCCGCCCCCCTGCTGCAGCGCCTGAGCAGCCGGAAGACGGTTATCGCTCTGCGGTCTGCGGATAGTCATCGGCTCTTCATCCGTCGTGCGCAGTTCATTGAGAATGAGCAGGTCATCGCCTTCGCGGCGCATCAGGACTACTTCGCCGCTCCTGCTCGGAAGGGGCCATGATTTCAGCATGGGGAAAAGATAGTTCCCGGCATCTACGGTGAATATCGCGACGCCCACGGCTTCAACACCTGAAGATCGCTCACTCCAAATCGAAATCGCATACTCCAGCTGCACGGCACCGGTGCCGTCGTCTCTATGGAGATCGATCAGAACCGGATCGGTCTGTGCGGTCGCAAGTTGCGCAAGATTCCGCAGCTGGCTTACGGTGTGAACGATTGCCCCGTCTCTCGCCACCAGTCGGCCGTCAGGCATGATTACTTCAGTCGAAAGATACCCATACGCCGTGCGGGTCACTGCGAGCCTGTCCCGAATGTAGGGCATAACGCTTCTGTCTCCGCTGCGCCATTTATCGAGGGCAGCCGCGAAAATACGGCTCTTGGCATAGACTTCGACATTGGCCCGCCTCTCCGCGAGCCACCGCTCCGTCTGAGCGGCTTTGAATTTCGCAATTGTGCTGAGGTCTTCCTTCTCATTTTCCGTTATCCTCTCGGAAATGCCATAAAACACCAGCACGCCGATCATTACGACCCCCACGGAGAAGCACGCAAAAATTCCAGTGATCTTGCTGTACAGCCTGCCCGGCTGTGAGGGTTTTTGAGAGTCGTCTGGCTGGTCGGTCATCATGGCCGCAGATTCAGAAAGCTGAACTTGCCTGGATGAGACTACTGTATGTGAATCGACAACCGCCTGATACCGGCGGCACTTCGGCTTCGGCGGAGATGAATACAACCATCGCAACTGTCTGCACTAAAGCGTCTTTATAGAACAGCATAGATTAGTTGTCGGAAATTTCAGGGACGTCTTTATCCGAAGCAGGGACGAGGCGGTGTGAATTGGCCCGATCTGAACTGAGATTATAGACTATAGTATTAAAACTACATTTTGTCAGGCGCCTGTACGCCGAGCATTCTGAGGCCGTGGCGCAGGACAATCTGTACTGCCCGGCACAAGAGAAGGCGCGAAGCAGTCACTCCGGAATCATCGGTAATCACTCGGTATTTGTGGTAGTAGGGGTGAAACATCCCCGCCAGCTCCTGCAGATAGAAGGTGATGCGGTGCGGCTCACGGGCATTCGCCGCACTCCCGAAGACCATCGGATAGAGCAGAAGTTTCTTGATGAGCCGATATTCGTCGTCATTGAATCGTGCAGGATCCAGGCCGCCCTGTGTTGAAAGCAGCATATCAACGGCTATGCCCGATTCCCGGGCCTTTTCAAAGATGCTGTTGATGCGGGCGTGAGCATACTGAACATAGAAGACCGGATTTTCGTTGGACTGCGCCTTAGCAACCTCGATGTCTATCTCAAGCGGGCTGTCGGAGCGGCGCGTCAGGAAGAGAAATTTCGTCGTATCCGGCCCTATCTCATCCATGATTTCCCGCAGGGTGATGAATTCGCCGGCGCGCTTCGACATCTGCACCGGCTGTCCGCCCTTCAGCAGCGAAACGAGCTGAACGAGCAGCACCCGAAAGCTGTCTTTTGGATGGCCGAGAGCCTGAATTGCCGCCGACATGCGCGGGATATATCCGTGGTGATCGGCTCCCCAGATGTCGATGAGTTCATCAAAGCCCTTTTCAAACTTCCTGCGGTGATAGGCGATGTCGGGAGCGAAATAGGTGTATGTTCCATCCTGTTTCACGAGCACGCGATCCTTATCGTCGCCGAAGCCGGTCGAGCGGAACCAGAGAGCACCGTCCTGTTCGAAGATATGGCCTCGCCGACTTAGGTCGTCGATGCCCTGCTCCACAAGGTTATCGTTGTAAAGCTGCCGTTCGCTCTGCCATGAATCGAAGACAACTCCGAAATCCTCCAAATCGGTCTGAATATTAGCGAGCATCTTTGTGTACGCAAACTCAGTAGCCTCGGCGACGCCGGCTTCTAAACCTTCGTCCGCGACGGCATAGGTATCACCGTGGACGTCGCGAAACTCCCGCGCGATGTCTCCGATATAATCGCCTTTATACGCATCTTCGCCGGGACCGGGGTAATCGACTCCGCAGAGGCGCATATAGTGCTCAAAGACTGATTTGCCCAGCAGCTGCATCTGGACTCCGGCGTCGTTGATATAGAATTCCTTCTCCACCGCAAAGCCCGCCTCGGAAAGCAGATTCGCAAGGGCCGCGCCGAGGGCTGCGCCCCGCCCGTGTCCCAAATGAAGGGGTCCCGTCGGATTGGCGCTCACAAACTCAATCTGGACACGCTTCCCCAGACCGATATCTTCGCGCAGCACTGCGTCCTGTTCGGTAAGCAGTCGTGCCAATTCGGATACGAGGAAATCCTTCGCGAATGTAACGTTGATGAAACCGGGGCCTGCTATTTCGACCTTTTCGAAGATGGGATTCCCCGAAATGACCGCGACAATCTGCTCGGCGATGGCGCGCGGCGCCTTTCTGAGCGGCTTTGCGAGCCCCATCGCAAGAGGAGTGGAGAGGTCTCCAAATTCCTCCTTGGGGATCTGGATTTCGACGTGAAATTCCGTCAATACCCCCGGGAAGGAGGAGCACACCTGCTCGAGAATTTTTCTGAAAGTCTTTTCCATAGCTATATAGTTTAACCGATACGCCTCACAAATTCATCAGAGGCACCGGTGCGGATGCCGCAGGTCGGACGATGCGAACGGCAGGAAAATATCGGCGTTCTGTCAGGTGATATATCAGGAAGGCGGCTGAGAGACCGGCTCACCCACAGCCGCAGGCGCAGCTTCGTCCTTAGGCGGCGTCATCACGAAGATGCTGCCGAAATCCTTTTCCTGGTAGACCCGCGCAAGGCCGAGCCTGAGGACTTCAAGCAACGCGATAAAGGTGACGATGACATGCAGGCGCGTGCGATCCGATACGAACAGGTCACTGAATCGTATCGTCTCTTCAGCTTCGAGCTTCTCCAGAAGGAGCGCAATTTTATCCTGCACCGTCAGCGTTTCGCGGCTGATCTTCATGGTCTCCGGCGGAACGCGGCTCAGGACGCTCCTGAGAGCGCCCATGAGGTCAAAGAGGTTCACATCGAACAGATACGGCTCCGGCTCTCCCTTTACTTCCTCGTCGGGGACGGGTGCCTTCGCAAATGCATTCGACCACAACTCTTCCCGCTCCCGGAACTGCGAAGACGTTTCCTTGAACGCCTGGTATTCCAAAAGACGCTGCACAAGCCCCGCGCGGGGGTCTTCCTCGCCGCCCTCTCCTGCCAGATCCTCCGGAGTCGGCAACAGCATACGCGACTTGATATAGATGAGCGTTGCCGCCATAACGAGAAATTCCGACGCTATCTCGAGGTTCAGCTCCTTCATAATCTCGAGAAACTCCAGATACTGCTTCGTTATCTCCGCTATCGGAATGTCATAAATATCGATTTTATTCTGCTTCAGCAGATGCAGCAATAAATCCAGCGGGCCTTCAAAAGCGGCCAGCTTGATGTTATACGGCGACTCTCGCTGCTCATCTGTCTGTGTCATCAATTATCAGCTCCAATCAGACCAGTTACTATTATTTATCAGCTTGTTAATTACTAATACTTAAACTAATTACCCATCATTTCGACAAGGACTACCGTTACGTTGTCATGCCCACCGGCCCGGTTTGCCTCAGCAACGAGCCGATCGCATACGGATAGACAATCGCCGCCGGCTTTGAGAAGATCCTGAATCACTTCATCCTGAAGCATCGTCGTCAAACCGTCGGTACAGAGCAGATATCTATCACCATCTAAAGCGTGAAAATCTGCTGACGTCGCCGTGATTTCGGGCTCCAGCCCGACCGTCTTCGTCAGGACATGCCCGTAGCCGCACACGCGCAACTGTTCTCGCCCGATTAGTCCCCGATCGAAGCGATCCTGCGCCAGCGTATGGTCGATGGTCAGCTGCGTGAGGGCTCCATTGCGAAACCGATATATGCGGCTGTCGCCGACGTGTGCGATAAAGCAGTGCTCCCCCCGCACGAGCAGCGCGGCAGCCGTGGTGCACATGCCTGCAAGGGCAGGCTGCAGAATCGCCTCATGAAAAAGGGTGGTATTTGCAATCCGAACTGCCGCCTGCAGCAAAGCCATCGCGGATTCTTCGGCCCCGGGGTTTTTCACTATATGCTCCGCGATGGCGTCCGTTGCCCGCCTGCTCGCAATATCCCCCGCAGGCGCACCGCCAACCCCATCGGCTACAACATAGAGCCCAAGCGCGTCTGCCGCCAGCCACGCGTCTTCATTGCGGCTGCGTTTTCGTCCTCTATCGCTCAAACCGCAAGAAATGAGTCGCAAGGGCATCGTCTCAGAGATTTGCAAGCAGCATCGACATGTCGTCAACAACGTCGATGCTGAGCTGATACCGATCCTCGCGCCGTTTTGCCAGGAGCCGCTCTAAAATGAGGTCGCAATAGATCGGAAGCTCGGGGACAATGGCCCGTGCTACGGGTGCAGGCGCCAGCAGAATGTTCTCCGTAAGCTCCTGCGCCGTCGCCCCCGCGAACGGTCGTTCTCCCGTGAGCATTTCAAAGAAGATGACCCCAAGCGAAAAGAGGTCGGTTCGTCCGTCCGGATGCGCCTGGGAAAGGATTTCGGGAGCAGTATACGGCAACAGTTCGGACGGTATCGCCTCAGGCGGAAAGTCCGCGAGTTCGGCAAGACCGAATTCCGTAATGCGGATATCGCTCCTCGGGGTGCGGAATATCACCTCCGGCCGGAGCGCGCGATGGAACAGGCCGTTTTTGTGTGCCCTGTCGAGCACTTCCGCAATCTGCCCGATGGTCCAACAGACCTCGACCAAAGGCAAGCGGCTCCTCTTCCTGCAAACGGCCGAAAGCGGTTCGCCAGTTACGGTTTCGAAAGAATAACTCCTGAACGAGCCTTCCTGGTTCGTCGCAACGAATTTGGCGATGCGCGTATTAATCGTACGGCGCAGAAGGTCGACGACCAGCAACGAACGGGCATTGAACCCCTCTTTACTGCTCAACTCGGAAGAAAAGGTATAAACGGTAAGATTGCGGCCATAGTCGTCTCTTTCAGCATGCTCCGTGCCGAACGGAGTCTGATGAGGGCCTTCAGCAAGTAATGCAGGTTCTTGATGCGGTACAATGACCGCCTCGCCATCCGGGAGAGGAACGTCCTGGGCCTTCTCCGGCTCGACCGTATGCGCAGTCTGTTCTGCCCCCTGCACCTCTTCATGAGACGACAGCGAGGCCATGCCATGAGGCTCGGAAGCGCCGAAGGTTTCCGCCGGTAATGCTTCGACAGGTTCCGGAAGCGCAGCAGGCGCACCCTCTTGTTGGATACCCGTTGCATCCACGACCCCGATGGACTGCACCCCAGTCGGCTCGGCAGCATGCTCGGCCCGGGATATCAATTCGGCATGAACGGGTTCTTCCGGCTGGCTGCTGACCGAATCAGCACCGGGTCCCGCGGTGTAAAGTTCGCCTGATGACGCCTGAGCGGCATCCTGCCCGTCGGCATGCAGAGCTTGCCCAGTTTCCTCAGCTTCCTCCGGCTCCTCATACTGCTCGGACATGCCCTCGCTCCGGAACGGCATCGAACACAGGGCGCCTCCTATCAACAGCATCAGCGGCAGCCCTATGTTGACGCCGATACCGTTTTGCGCAAGCAGAATCGCTCCCCCCATCAGAAGACAGAGCCCGATGGCAATCGACAGAAATACCGCTCGCAATGAGATGCGCGGCAGCAGAAATGCCACCGCAACTCCGATGAGGCCTATCACGCCGAGTTCCGCGAGCGGCGCCCAGTCCGGTTGTGATGCGACAGGGGCGCCGATAAGATTACGCAGTGCTGCGTCGATTGGGGCGAAGAAGGTCGTGATATCGGCATACAGATATAAGGCAGCTATTGTGACGGCAATAACGATTACTATAAAGATAGTGCGCTTTTGCATGCGTTCAGTATACCAGAAGACCGCTGTGGGCGACCATTTTTCCAAACTCAGGACTTTTTTCCCGAAATGAGGATATCTCTTGAGAAGAGCGCTCAGACTCTTACTGTTTTTTCGGCTTTTTCTAATATGGTATTGCTGGCACGACCCTTGATATAATAAAAGAAAATCCAAACCCCGAAGGAGGCTTATCAATGAAGAAGGTTCTGGTTACTCTCGTAGCACTGGTCACGGCGTTTGCATTCGTCGCCACCGCACAGGCAGGCGTAGTCGATGACAAGTGCGCAAAGTGCCACAAGGCTGAGAAGACGGTCGACAAAGTGGCCGAAGCAAAGGGAATCAAGGATGCGGATTCACTCGTAAAGGCAGTGCGCGGCGGCAGCAAGGCTGCGATGCACAAGGCGATCAGCGATGAGGATCTGAAGACAGCGGCCGGTGAAGTATTCAAGGGCGGCAAGGCACCTGCAAAGAAGAAGAAAGCCGCAGAAGGCTGCTAAGCATTAACCAACCTCATTAATACTGCTCAACACAGCGGGGCCTGGATTTCCAGGCCCCTTTTTTTCGTCTATTCATAGCCCAATTGACCACCCTGCACACTATTCTATAAAGGTAGTGTTAAACACTACCTTTGAGGGAAACGATGAACGTTATAACGGCAAGTGAAGCGAATCGCCAGTTCTCCAAAGTCTTGCGAGACGTAAGCCGTGGAGAGACAATTACGGTAGTTTCCCGCGGGAAAGCCGTGGCAACAATATCTCTGGCCACGTCGTCCGGTGTCCGGCGCAATGCTGCGAAAAAGCGGCTGCTGGAACGTTTGGGCAAGCAGACGGTCACAGGAGTTCGTGCATGGTCGAGGGGCGAGTTATACGACTGATGAGGATAGCACTTGATACGAACATCCTCGCCTATGCCGAAGGCATCGGAGATGCTCCTCAATGCAGCATTGCCGCTGCGCTCATCGCTGAAATCCCGGTCGATGCTATTATCCTTCCGGCCCAGACTCTCGGGGAACTCTATCGTATACTGGTCGGAAACGCAGGGCGAAATCCTGTTTCTGCCCGTGCCGCAATCCTGTCATGGGCAGACAGCTTCTAGGTGGCGGATTCCACATTGGAAGCATTTCAATCGGCATTTGACCTCACTGTTGACCACTCCATGCAGATTTGGGACGCACTTATTCTTGCCGTTGCGGCAGAAAATCGCTGTCGCCTTCTGCTGAGTGAAGACCTTCATGACGGCTTCATCTGGAGAGGCGTAACAGTTGTCGACCCATTCGACGGCACAGAACATGCGCATTTGCTGAAAATGCTGACCGGCTAGATTCCCGTGCCGCCGCATTGCTCTCATAAAGAGCAAAAATGGCTTCCATTCGTTCCCGCTATAAATCCCCCCCTCCCAAGTAAAGTCCGGTTGCAAAAGCCTCCTTTACCTGCTAAAGTGGCTTCAAAGGATTTATCACATGAGGAGGCGAATCA
>Ga0187786_10000263_pt1 | contig 16797 bp, 13 predicted proteins | sample 0815_BV2_10_20_M_FD_132449 | JGI IMG/M metagenome (GOLD analysis project Ga0187786, IMG submission 132449) | Tropical peat soil microbial communities from peatlands in Department of Meta, Colombia - 0815_BV2_10_20_MG | ecosystem: Environmental > Terrestrial > Soil > Wetlands > Peat | place...
GAGTTCATTGAGTGGTTGCTATCATGCTTCGTGAACTCAGCGAACTTAACTAAATGCTGTAATCGCCTCAGGAGAATACGATGTCACAGGTTTTTTTCCAGTCGCTCAATCCGGTGCTGCCGGAGACGGTTATTCTTTGCACGGCACTACTGGTGCTGGTGCTCGATTTCTTTTTCAAGAAGGAAGCCAAGGCGGTGCTGGGGTGGCTCAGCCTGGCAGGCATTGCCGTTGCCGCCCTCTTCAGCTATCACGCACTCGGGGCGAGCGAGGCCGCGTTCAGCGGCACCTACCTGATTGATCCGTTCTCCACATATTTCAAGTTCGTATTCTATGCAGCCGGCGGACTCGGCATTCTGCTGGCAATCAACTATCTCAACATCGAGAACATCCATCGCGGTGAATACTATGCCCTCATACTGTTCGCCATCTGCGGCATGATGGCCATGGCCTCTGCGGGGGATCTTATCACGCTGTATGTGGGCCTTGAGCTCATGGCGCTCTCCGTCTATGTTCTCGCCGGTTTCATGCGCAGGGACAACCGTTCGAACGAGGCCGCGATCAAATACCTCGTGCTCGGCGCATTTTCGTCCGGCATCATGCTCTACGGCATGTCGCTCCTGTACGGCCTCGCGGGCACGACGAGTCTTTCCCACATCCTCGCATTCCTGCGCACAGCGGACAAGGCCAATCCGGTGATCTTTCTGGCCATGATCATGCTCATCGTGAGCTTCGGATTTAAAGTCGCGGCAGCGCCGTTTCATATGTGGGTGCCCGATGTGTATGAGGGCGCGCCCACGTCGGTCACCGCGTTCATGTCCGCAGGCCCCAAAGTCGCCGGCTTCGCCGTGCTGCTGCGCGTCTTCCTCTATGCCCTGGAACCGCTGCACAGCCATGCGACGGTCATTCTTGCGGGGCTGGCTGTTCTGACAATGGCAGTGGGAAACATCATGGCCCTGTCTCAGACGAACATCAAACGCATGCTCGCCTATTCTTCCATTGCGCACGCGGGATATGCCCTGGTGGGGCTTGCTGCAGGCGGCCCTGAGGGCGCGGCGAGCGTGATGCTGTATGTCTGCATTTATGCAATCATGAATATGGGCGCTTTCGGCATTGTGATCATGCTGAGAAAGGCGGGCGAGCGGGGCGAGGAGATAACCGACTTCGCAGGCCTCGGCAAGACAAACAAGGCAGCGGCGCTCCTCATGCTCATCTTCATGTTCTCGCTCACCGGCATCCCGCCCACTGCGGGGTTTGTCGGCAAGTTCTATATCTTCAAATCAGCCGTGCAGGCGGGCCTCCTCTGGCTCGCAGTCGCCGGAGTCCTGTTTTCCGCCATCAGCGCATACTTCTACCTTCGCGTCATCATGATCATGTACATGAAGGATCCGGCCGGGACCATTGAGCTCTCAACATCTCCGGCGCTCGCGCTGGCGCTCGCCATCTCGGTCGTCGCCGTGGCCGTGATCGGCGTCTATCCTGCGGATCTTCTCAATTTTGCGCGTGCATCGATCGCCGGGATTATGTAGCAGCAGCTGCGGCTGCTTGTCCCGCCGGAAGCACGGCACGGGAAAGGCCTCACCATGCTCCGTGCCGATGCCGCATCAATTGCGCTCGCCTGTCCATCCCCGGGTATGATCCGCATCATGCCCGCATCCATACGTCCGTGATATACTGAATGCATGAAAACGGACTATTTGCAGAAAGAATACGGTTCCTGGAGCGTTCTCGTCGTCGCCTGGGCCATCGGGACGGGGGTGAGCAGGAACTTCCACTGGACGGCGTTGCTGCTCCTTGTTGCACTGGGGCTGCTTGTAAATTCCAAGACAGCGGTCACGAAGTGGCTCCGGTCAACATCGGATGTCAAACCGCTCCTCATATTTTTCCTCCATGTCGTTTTCGCCGGCATTCTGCTCGTCCTCATGATGAAGGACGGCGTGATCATGCTCCTTCCGCTCCTCGTTTTTCCGGCCGCGTATCTTCTGTCGAGCAAACTGGCGGGCGAACACGCGCTGATCACTGAATCGATCGGCTTCATTCTGCTGAGCCTTGCTGCAGTGGTCGCGAAATATCTGTTAACGGGCGTGCTGGATGTCAGGCTCCTGCTCGGCGTAGCCTCGTTCTTTACCGCAGGCGTATTCAAGGTAAAAGCCCTTTTGCATCGCACCATGAAGTACCGGGTCCTCATCATCGTGCACGTGCTCTGCGCGCTGTATATCTATTATCGGATGCATATTCCGTTTATCATTCTTCTTCCCCTCATTGACAATATTATTGTCGCCGTTTCCCCCTACCGCGTACGGCTCAAGACTGCCGGATGGATCGAGGTCGCGAAGAGCCTCGTCGCACTTGCCCTGTTCATCCGCTACTACTAAGGTCCCCTGTTTTTTCATTGCCGCTGCGTCTCAGCTCATTCCTGATTGCTGCAGGTGGTAAAATTAATTGAGAGGAATGCGGCATGATGATCGACTCAGCTACATCCGGACTGACGCAAAACGCCCTCACGGTGCTTGCCCGGCGCTATCTGATGAAGGACGATGACGGGCGCATCGTCGAAACTCCGGCGGACATGTTCCGTAGAGTAGCGGCGAATGTCGCGGCCGCAGACTACCACTACAATGGCCATCGCGATGTGCAGAAAACGGAAGAGGAATTCCGAAGGATTCTGTCAAACCTCGAGTTCCTGCCGAACTCGCCCACGCTGATGAATGCAGGCCGCCCCCTGCAGCAGCTTGCAGCGTGCTTTGTGCTGCCGGTGGAAGATTCGCTCGAATCGATCTTTACCGCTGTCAAGAATACGGCCCTGATCCACCAGAGCGGGGGCGGCACGGGATTTTCCTTCAGCCGGCTGCGGCCGAAGGATGATGCCGTACGCACCACGAGCGGTGTGGCGAGCGGTCCGGTTTCGTTCATGCGCGTTTTCAACGTGGCCACGGAGGTAATCAAGCAGGGCGGCACGCGCCGAGGCGCAAACATGGGGATCCTGCGCGTGGACCATCCGGACATCCTGGAGTTTATCGCTGCCAAAAAGGATAACCAGGAACTTTCAAATTTCAACATCTCCGTGGGGCTGACGGAGGAGTTCATGGCCTCCGTGGAGCGGGACGGCGACCTGGCCCTCGTGAATCCCCATACGCACACGACCGTCCGGACGGTCAAGGCGCGCGAGGTATTCGACCGGATCGTCGAGATGGCGTGGCGCACGGGAGATCCGGGTGTGGTTTTTCTGGACCGTATCAACCGTGACAATCCCACGCCCCAGCTCGGAGAGATGGAAAGCACCAACCCCTGCGGCGAGCAGCCGCTCCTGCCGTACGAACCGTGCAATCTGGGTTCGATCAATCTCGGGCTCATGCTTCTGAAGAAGGGAAACTCGCTCGAAGTAGACTGGACGAAGCTGGAGCAGACGGTTCGGATCGCCGTGCATTTTTTGGACAACGTAATCGATATGAGCCGGTACCCGCTTGCCGAGATCGACAGAATGGCGAAAGGCAACAGAAAAATCGGGCTTGGCGTTATGGGCTTTGCGGACCTGCTGATGCGTCTCGGCATTCCCTATGACTCCGAGGACGCACTCCGGACCGGCGGGGAGATCATGCAGTTCGTTCAGATGAAGGGCTGGGACCGCTCCGCCGAGCTTGCCGCGGAGCGCGGCGTGTTTCCGAACTACGGCGGAAGCATGCTTGAACGCATGAAGGGCCCGCGCCTCAGAAATGCAACCGTGACGACCGTGGCCCCCACGGGCACGCTCTCGATCATTGCCGGCTGTTCGAGCGGCATTGAGCCGCTGTTTGCACTCGCATTTTCGCGGCGTGTACTCGGGGATGTGGAACTGCCGGAAGTGAACGAATATTTTCTCGAGGCAATGGGAGAGCGCAGGCTCGCGAGTGATTCCCTTTTACTGCGTGTCATGTCAGGTGAATCGATCCAGCGGATGCCAGAAATTCCTCCCGGGCTGAAACGCATTTTCGTTACCGCGCACGACATAGCGCCGGAGTGGCATGTCCGCATGCAGGCTGTGTTCCAGCGCTACACGGACAACGCCGTGTCCAAGACCATCAATTTCCCGGCGCAGGCCACGACGGACGATGTGCGCAACGCTTTTTTGCTCGCTTTCCGCGAAGGGGTCAAGGGGATCACCGTGTTCCGGAGCGGGAGCAAAACCGAACAGGTGTTGACGTGCGCCGATCCGCTGTACTGTTGAATCCCGCGACTTGCGATCCCCGGCGCCTGCCGGGTGTTAGCTCCGTAGGCCGCGGGAGGTCGCGTTATGAAAGGGAGCTTCCGGCTCCTGACCGAGGGGGCTCCCCCGGCAGCAGCGGGGGGAGGCGTCATGCAGGTTGTCATTGGTGCCGACCATGGCGGCTATGAGCTGAAAAAAAAGATCGTCGATTATCTGTCTTCACAGGGCCATGGGATCATCGACGTGGGCACGCACACAAGCGAGGCGGTCGATTATCCTGATTATGCGCGCGCCGTGGCGAACGCGATCATCGATCTTAGAGCAGAGCGGGGGATCCTCATCTGCGGCAGCGGCGTGGGTGCCTGCGTGGCCGCCGACAAGTTCCCCGGTATCCGTGCCGCCGTGTGCCACGATGCCTTTTCCGCACACCAGGGCGTGGAAGACGATGATATGAACGTACTCTGCCTGGGTGCACGCGTTGTGGGGCCGGAGCTTGCGAAGGAACTGGTGCGGGTGTTTCTTGTCGCGGTTTTCTCAGCACAGGAGCGGCACGTGCGGCGACTGAATAAAGTGAAGGAAATAGAAAGGGAGCTTGCTGCGGGATGAATCCTGCGACTTGCCATCCCCGGGCTCCTGACGGGGATTCGCGCCGTAGGCCGCAGGAGGTCGAGTTATGAGAGGGAGCCTCCGGCTCCTGCCGGAGGGGGGCTTCACTAAAGCCTTTTGTTCATGCAAGAGAGGCGGATGGACATCGGATGCTTGTGAACCGAGAAAGAGAAACGCGAAGCAGGAAACCGATGCATCTGAAAGGACGGCTATGAAGCTGGGTTATGTGGGTCTGGGGAAGATGGGTTTCAATATGGTCGAGCGGATGCTGGAAAAGGGCCACCAGGTCTTGGCCTTCGACACGAGCAGGGAGGCTATTGATGCGCTCGCCAAAAAAGGCGCCCAAGGCGCAGATTCCCTCCGGGCGCTTGTTCGTGCACTGCCGGTACCCCGTCTTATCTGGATCATGGTGCCGCAGGGGGCTGTGGATACGGTGCTTGGGGAATTGATCCCCTCCCTCGAAAAAGGCGACGCCGTGATTGACGGCGGGAATTCACCCTACAAGGAATCCATGCGCCGCGCCCGGGAACTTCAGGCGCGGGAAATCGATTTTCTCGATGCCGGCGTGAGCGGCGGACCTGCCGGTGCAAGAACGGGCGCCTGTATCATGGTCGGCGGCGAGCAGGACGTGTATAAAAAGTTCGAGCCCCTTTTTCACGACTTGTCCGCTGACAAAGGATACGGGTATGTCGGACGAAGCGGTGCAGGACATTTTGTGAAGATGGTCCACAACGGAATCGAGTACGGCATGATGCAGGCGCTTGCAGAAGGTTTTTCCGTCATGAAAGCGTCTGGGTTCGGACTCGACCTCGCAGCGGTTGCGGGGCTCTACAATCACCGAAGCGTGATTGAGTCACGGCTTGTCGGGTGGCTGAAGGAGGCATTTGACCGCTTTGGGGAGGAGCTGTCCGCAATATCCGGCTCCGTCGCACAGAGCGGAGAAGGGTTGTGGACCGTGGATGCTGCAAAGGAGCTCGGTGTTCCCGTGCCGGTGATCAGCGGGGCGCTTGATTTCCGGATGCAGTCGAAGGAGCTGCCGAGCTATACGGGAAAGATCGTATCTGCGCTGAGAAACCGGTTCGGCGGGCATACGGTGACGAACTCGTAGACAGGTTCGCAGCGGGAAGTGAGGAGGTGCATTTGTATGAAACCGGAAAAACTCAAAACCAGAATTTTTCTTGATGGTGGGGATGCAAACGAAACGAGGGCAATACTCAAGCTGTTAGGGTTTCTCGACGGCCAGACGACCAATCCGACGCTCGTCGCAAAAAATCCCGCGGTACGCAAGCGGCTTGAACAAGGAGAGCTGTTCAGCGCTGCCGAGCTTCTCGATTTTTACCGAGAAATCGTCGAGGAGGTGGCAAGTTTGATTCCGCGCGGCTCCGTATCGGTGGAAGTATACGCCGACTCCGCATCGCAGGCCGAGACAATGTATCGCCAGGGCAAGGAAATGTACTCCTGGATCGCAAACGCACAGATAAAATTTCCGACATCGCGCGAGGGTGTGAGAGCGGCGGCACAGGCGGTGCGAAGCGGCATGCGCGTCAATATGACGCTCTGTTTCTCGCAGGAGCAGGCGGCTGCCGTGCATGCGGCCACCATCGGGGCAGGCACCGGGCAGGTCTTCGTATCGCCGTTTGTGGGGCGCCTTGACGACAGAGGGGAGCGTGGCATGGATCTTGTCGCAAACATCCTGAAGATGTATGGGAATGGCGACGAACACGTTGACGTGCTCACGGCAAGCGTACGCAGCCTTGATCACCTGATGAGCGCCCTTCAATTGGAGTCGGATATTATTACAGCCCCCTTCGATGTTCTCAGGGCATGGGGCGAACAGGGGATGCCTGTGCCCGATCCCGACTATGTCGCCCCTCATTCGTCGCTGAAGCCGGTCCCGTACCGTGTTATACGCCTGGACCGGAGATGGGAGGACTACGACATCCGGCATGACCTGACGGACGCAGGGATGAAGCAGTTCTCGGCAGACTGGAATGCCCTGATCAGTGCGCCGCGGCGGAAAGCGTATGGCTCTCGTGGATGATAAAAAACAGGCGGTTTCCCGCATCTTTCCGGAGGAGGGAAGCGAATTGAAGGAAGTGGAGTTTGAGGGCGCCTGCGCCGTCGAGGCGCCTCCTCCGTCGGGAATCGTCATCTTCGGCGCGTCAGGAGATCTCGCGAACAGGAAACTGCTTCCTTCACTCTTCCGGCTTTTTAAAAGCGGTCTGCTGGCCGGCAGGTTCTTCATTCTCGGCCTCAGCCGTGCCGCGATGACCACCGAGAAGTTCCGTTCCTCCCTTGAAGAGTCACTGAAAGCAACGTTGACAGCTTCCTTTGATCAGCAGGCATGGGATTCGTTTGCGCCCCACCTCTCCTATGCTGCGTTCGATTACGGGGACGTGCCGTCCTACTCCGCGCTGCAGACCCGCTTGACCGATCTGGAGCGCAGCCATGGCGTCGCAGGTAACCGTATGTACTACCTCGCCGTACCGCCGACAGTGTTCGAAACCGTTGTCCGCAATCTGGGGGCTTCGGGACTGGCGTCAGAGGAGGAAGGCAAAAGCCGCATTGTCATTGAAAAGCCCTTCGGCAGCGATCTGGAATCGGCACGAAGATTAAACACCCTGGTCCATATGCAATTCCGCGAGGAGCAGATATTTCGCATTGATCACTATCTGGCCAAGGAATCGGTGCAGAACATTCTCATGTTTCGCTTTGCCAATTCCCTGTTCGAACCGCTCTGGAACAGGCGCTATATCGATCATGTGCAGATCACTTCGTCCGAAACGCTCGGTATCGAACATCGTGCCGGCTATTATGAATCCGCAGGCGTGATCCGCGACATGTTTCAGAACCATATGTCGGAGCTGCTTGCGCTCACGGCCATGGAGCCGCCCGCGGGGTTCGATGCGGGGCTGGTTCAGGACGAAAAGGTGAAGGTCTTCCGTGCAATCAGACCGTTCCCGCTGGATGCCCTGGATCGCGTCATCACCGTGGGGCAGTATGCGGAAGGGGCCATCGGGAACGTTCGCGTTGTGTCATACCGGGACGAACCGGGAGTTGATCAGCAGTCGGCCACGCCGACGTTTGCGGCCATGAAGGTGTTTATAGATAACTGGCGATGGCACGACGTCCCCTTCTATCTCCGGTCGGGCAAACGGCTGGGGAGGCGCAAAACGGATATTTCCATCCATTTCAGAAAAGTACCTCATTCGATGTTTCCCAAGAGCGTGGACCGGCCTATCGAACCCAACCTTCTCGTGCTGAGCGTGCAGCCCGACGAGGGCATGAGCCTGCTTCTGCAGACCAAGCAGCCGGGCTCCAAGGTCTGCCTCAGCCCGGTCGAGATGAGTTTTTCGTATCCCCGCGGCGTGATGCTCGATGCATATGAGTGGGTGCTGCTCGACTGCATGCTGGGAGATCATATGCTGTTCACGCGAGAGGACGGCGTCGAGCAGATGTGGGCGTTGCTCACGCCCCTTCTCGGGAAGCTTTCCGAATCGATCACCGGTGCGAATATTCCTTTTTATGCAGCAGGCTCTGACGGCCCGCTTGTAGCGAATCGGCTGCTTGAAAGCGACGGCAGAGCATGGAGACCGCTGTGAAGCAGGCTGTGCGTGCGCACGTTCGCGTATACGATGATTATGAAACTATGAGCATCGCGGCAAGCCGCTATGTTATTGACCGCGTGGACGCTGCGATCAGCGGCTCAGGGCGGGCAGCGATTGCTTTGTCCGGCGGCTCCACTCCCCGGCGGCTGTATTCACTTCTCGGTGCTTCATCTCTGCTCGATTGGTCGCGCGTGCATTTTTTCTGGGCGGATGAGCGGTGCGTCGCTCCGGATGACGCGAAGAGCAATTTCAGGCTGGCAAACAGCGGATTTCTGTCACGCGTGGCAGCGCCGGACCGGAACATTCACCGAATCAGGGGCGAACTCGGTGTGGAAAGGGCTTCGCAGGAGTATGAAAAAAACTTGCGGTTGTTTTTCGACCCGCTTCCCCTGCCGGTTTTTGATCTCGTCATTCTCGGCGTAGGAATGGAGGGGCATACCGCATCACTTTTCCCCGGATCGAGCGCGCTTGCCGAGCGTGTTCGCTGGGCGATACCGCAGCATTTCGAAATTCCGGAGACGGATCGTGTAACCCTTTCCCTGAACGTATTGAACAGCAGCAGGGAGGTGCTGTTCCTCGTATCGGGACGGGAAAAAGCAGCGATTCTTCATGAGCTGCTGGAGGATGGAAATCCACGTCACTGTCCTGCAGGGCTTGTGGCACCTGAATCAGGAGCGATCACCTGGTTTCTGGACAGGAACGCGGCCAGACTTCTGAGTTTGTAGTGCCATGAGCACGAAAGAGGCAGTACCCCCCACATTCTCTTTTCCCGTCTATTTTTATGCTATTATTTATTGTAGCGTTCAGCGGATTTCAGTGTCTCTCGAGGTAATCATCATGGCTGATTCAGCAATGCAACCGAAAGGATCTCTGCGAGAACACGATGCAATTTTCAGCAATCTTTTTTTAAATAATCCTCTCCCCCTGTGGATCTACGACGTGGAAACGCTCGACTTTCTTGCAGTGAACGATGCCATGGTGGAGCAGTACGGTTTCAGCAGGCAGGAACTTCTCAGCATGACGATCCTGGACATCCGTCCGCCCGAGGATATCCCCGCAATCCGCGAGATGCTCGCGTACCGGAAAATGGATATGAGTCTGGCTGCAAGCTGGCGTCACCGGAAAAAGGACGGCACAGTTTTTTTTGCGGAAGTCACGTCGCACCCCATTCTAGCCGCGGGGCGACCTGCCCGGTTCGTCATGGCCATGGACGTCACGAGCAGGAAAAGAGCTGAGGACGCGCTTCGCAGATCCGAAGAGAAATATCGGGACCTGTTCGAAAATGCAAATGATGCCATTTTTATCCTCGATTCGAACATGCGTTATTGCGACGTAAACAGGAAGGCCGTTGAACTGCTTGGTTTTTCCAAAAGCGAACTGCTGGGCATGGGCATCGGTGATCTGATTCCACCTGATGAGAAAGCCCGCCTGGATGCTGAATATGGAACAGTGCGGAACCGGGGCGCGTACACAACATTCACCGGCAGGGTCAGGACCAAGCAGGGGCGCTGGCTCGATGTTGAGGTGAACTCCTCGGCGATCATCATGGATAACCGCGTAGGCGGCTCCCGGGACATCATGCGCGATATCACGGAGCGCAAGCGAATGGAGGAAGAAATCCTCAGGGCTCAGAAGCTGGAATCGGTCGGACTCCTTGCCGGCGGCATCGCGCATGATTTCAACAACCTGCTATCGGCAATCCTCGGAAACGTGACCCTTGCCAAGATCGACGCGCCGTCCGGCAACGCCGCCCAGGAGCGTTTGCTCGAGGCGGAGCGGGCGGTATACCGCGCTCAGGAGCTGACCCAGCAGCTTCTCACTTTTTCGAAAGGGGGGGCCCCCGTCAAACGTACGATATGGCTGCATGATCTGGTGCGGGAGTCAGCGGCATTGTCGCTTCGGGGCAGGAAAACAGAGGGCGTTTTCGCCCTCTCCCCCGACCTCTGGCCCGTGGACGCTGATGAAGGACAGCTCAGCCAGGTTTTCAACAATCTCGCGATCAATGCTGATCAGGCCATGCCGGAAGGCGGCATGTTGAAGATCATCGGCGCCAACGTGACCGTCGGCGACGACATCCCGCCGCTCGCTCCGGGCAGATATGTCAAACTTTCCTTTATCGACGCGGGCATCGGTATCCCGAGCGAGCACGTTGACAAAATTTTCGAACCCTATTTTACAACGAAGGAAACAGGCAGCGGTCTCGGCCTGGCTTCGAGCTTTTCCGTCGTGAAGCGGCATGACGGCCACATCACTGTTGAAACGGATCCCCGTACTGGCACGGCGTTCCATGTCTATTTGCCCGCATCAGCACATACTCCCCGGACAAGGCCTGGGGACGCCGCAGCTCCCCGTGGTTCCGGCCGCGTGCTCGTCGTGGACGACGAAGCCATGATTCGCGATGTGCTCGAGAAGATTCTGCAGCGGCAGGGATACGACCCGGTCAGCGTTCCGGATGGGAGGGATGCAGTATCGCTCTATAACGAGTCGAAGAAGAACGGGAAGCCATTCAACGTGGTCATTATGGACCTGACCATCCCGGGCGGCATGGGGGGCAAAGAAGCGATGGCAAAACTGCTCGAGATCGATCCAAAGGTTAAGGTCATTGTCTCGAGCGGGTATTCGAACGATCCGATTATGGCTCACTTCCGGGATTACGGATTCCGCGGGGTTGTAACGAAACCATTTACGATGAACAAGCTGAGTGAAATGGTGAAAAGGGTGATCGAGGAATAGCCGGGTCGGGGCATTGCGCGGCAACGTATCTTCCCGAATTATGTTGCACGATGATTGCGTTTTTGGGCACTGGCTTATTGGCCGTTGACAAGCAGAGTGATGTGTGCTATGGTGGTTAGAACTGCGTATCAATTCTTGCTTGATGTTTCCACACTGCTCGCTTTATACACAATACAACAGAAGAGGAGGATTCCATGAACAGGAGAGGCATTATATTCGTTGTGATGGTATGTGTAGTGAGTATGTTCGTGCTCTGGGGTTGTCCGAAGAAATCCGAAGTGACGAGTGCCCCGCAGCAGAAGGAGACTGCCGCGCCGAAGGAGGAACCAAAGGCCGAACAGGCGAAGCCGGCAGAGATGCCAGCACCAAAGGAAGAAGTGAAGGAGCGCGCTGCTTCCGCGAACGAAGGCCTGCAGCCGGTTTATTTCGATTTTGACAAAGCGTTCATCCGCGATGATGCAAAGGCTGTTATGAAGGCGAATGCTGATTGGCTCAAAGCGAATCCCAAGGTCAAGATCAAGATCGAGGGCAACTGCGACGAACGCGGCACCAAGGAATACAACCAGGCCCTGGGCCAGCGCCGCGCCGCCAGCGCGAAGAAATACCTGACGGACATGGGTGTATCCGCTTCGCGCATCTCGCTCATCAGCTACGGCAAGGAGAAGCCTGTCTGCACCGCCCAGACCGAAGAATGCTGGCAGAAGAACCGCCGAGACGACTTCGCAGCCGAGAAGTAGGAACCTGATTTTCGCAAACCGAACGAGGCAGGGAAGAGGACGAGAGTCATCTTTCCTGCCCCTTTTATCAGGACCATCCATATTGGACGGCATGATGCACAACGGTACCCACTATAGATCGACATCGCAGTCATTGGCTCTTGCAGCCGGAGTTTCCGTGCTTCTGATCGCCTGTGCGCCCCAAGCAGAGTTGGTCAAGACACGCGCCGACATGACCGACCTGAGGGAAGATGTCAAGACGACCAAAGCGCGGGTGCAGGAGGTGCAAAAGCGCCTGGATCAGGAGAATACAGGACTGCAAAAGCGGATTGACACCCTTGATGCGAGCACAAAATCCTCCCTGGATGTCCAAAAAGGGCTCGCGGATGCGGGCGCAAAAATGGACCAGATCGGCATGGACATTCAACTGCTTCAGGGAAAGATGGAGGAAAACAATTTCCGTATTTCTGAACTGGCGCAGAAGCTCGATGACCGAGCCGCAAAAATTGCCGAACTGAATGCGCGGGTAGAGGATCTCGAATCAAAGGTGAAAGTACTGAGCGGCTCTACCGGCACCGCCGCATCGGCACAGAGCGGTACTGCTGCGCGGGACAAGCAATCCGTCAAGACCATAGAACCATCCGAGGCATACCGGCAGGCTAAGAGTGACTTCGACAAGGGCAGCTTTGAACTTGCGCTTGCCGGGTTTCAGAACTATCTCGCCCAGTTTCCGAATGCAAGCCAGGCAGATAAAGCTCAATACTGGATCGGGGAGTGTTACTATTCCCTGAAAGACTTCAGCAAAGCGATCGGTGCATTTTCCAAGGTGCTGGAGAATCATCCGAGAAGTGATAAAATTGCTGGAGCGAAACTAAAGATCGGCTTTTCCTATCAGAACGAGAGAAACACTGCCAAGGCAAAGGAATATCTCCGCAAGGTCATCAAGGATCATCCCGGCTCCAACGAAGCGCAGATCGCGAAAAACCGCCTCGCCAAAATGGGGAAATAGTCCTCCAGCTGAAATCGATTTCAAACGAGAAAACGGCGGAACCAGCCCGCCGGAGGTTTGTCATGCCCGTATATGAATATCGCTGCGGATCGTGCGGTGCTCTTTTTGAAAAAATCGTTTTCGGAGCTGCTTCGAAAATTTTGTGCGAGCAGTGCGGGTCCCCTAATACGGAAAAGCTCCTGTCACGGTTCGGGTTGGGGCGGTCGTCAACAGAGGGGCAGGGGTCGGCCGCAAGCTCGAGCTGCAGTGGCTGCTCATCCTCTTCCTGCGCTGGATGCAAATAGCAGTCTGGGAGGAAGCTGCAGTAGAGAGTAAGATATAATATATATACTACTTTTTTATGCAAAAAGACAATTCCTGTGCTATACTCATTTACATATTGACCGAATGCCTCGGAAGTCGTAATATTTTTATGTCTTCATAGTATACGATTATTCGAAGAAAAAGAAATATTTCATGTTATTTATCATAACGCTGACAGCCGGTATTATTCTCATTCCTACTTTTGCCTTTGCTTGGGGTCCCCTTACCCACCTTTACCTTGGCAACGAACTGCTGTCTTTAACTCCGCTTATTCCCGCTGGTATTCTCGGTCTGCTCAAGAAGCATAAACAGGATTATCTGTACGGCAATCTCATGGCTGATATCATTCTGGGCAAAAAGTATCTTCCTGACGATAAAAGCTCCCACTCCTGGGACGTCGGGCTCAAACTACTTGACCAGGCTGCTACGTGGCCCGAACGGGCATTTGCCTACGGCTATCTCGGCCACCTTGCCGCGGACACGGTTGCGCATGAAACACTCACCGATGACCTCGGGAACATGGGACATACGTGGATGGAAATGAAAGCGGACAGCCTGATTGACAAAACCTACTGGCTCCAGACCATCACCTTCAGCAAGGCCGTGCGGCGACGAAGCGACCTGCTTCTTGAAAATTCGCTCGACAGTTTCATTTTTTCTTTTAAAACCAACAAGCGTATTTACAAAAGCATGGTTTTTCTTTCACTCCTGAACAAGAAGAGAAAGCGCGGCGTCGACCCGGATCTTATCAGCGAACTCCACGACGAGTCCCTGGCCCGCATGCTTGATCTTCTTCAGCACGGCACCGATTCCTCCGTGCTGTCAAGAAATCCCCTCTGATTTTCTGCAGCAGTGGACCTCCGTTATGTCTGGACTGGAATTCTGATTGTGAAACGTTGTTTCCCCCGCGACTTCATTCTCCACCATCCTGTTGCCGTTGTGCAGCGTCATAATATCATAAGCCGTGCTGAGCCCCGGTCCTGCGCCTTTGCCCACAGGTGTTGCAGTAACAGGAGGATTTGAATCACGGACCTTCATGCATTTTGCGGAGAAGGCAGTCGTTGATTTGCCCCTGAAATTTTGGTAGGATTCACCATCGGGCATTGCCCGTGTGCGGCCTGAGGCCTTTTTTTCTGCCGGCGGACTGAGCTGTGACTCGATGATACAAGGGGATGCACCGGGCGGATACTCATGATGAATAGGCACTATTTCACCTTAGCAGTTCTCGTATCGCTCTGCCTGGCAGTTTGCCAGAGGCCGCCCGAACAGCCCCCAGCCACCCGAGAAAACAACCGAACGCAGACGCTCACAGCCGTATCGGGCACCCCGATAATCATTTCCATTCTTCCGTCAGAGAGCATCGGCACGATGTACGAGCGGTTCCTGCCTCTGAAGTATCACCTCGAAAAAAACCTCCGGATTCCCGTTATCATAAAGATCGCGAAAGATTACGAAACGGTCATTACCGAACTCGGCGGCGGACAGGTGCACATAGCGGTGCTTGATCCGGCAACCTACTGTGAAGTCAGGGCGCGGTACCGGAGTAACGTGAGTCCGCTTGTGCGGGTGATCGGAGAGCGTGGCGCTGCTTCGCGGAGCGTGCTCGTCACCAAGGAAGGCACCGGCATCCGCAAGGCAGCGGATGTGCGCGGCAAGCGGCTTGCGCTCGGAAATCAGCAGTCTTCTTTCAGCTACCTGATCCCCCTGGCCATGCTCCACGATGTGGGCATCGGAATCCCGGATTTCGAATCCGTTGACTACCTCGAGCAGGAGGACCGCGTCGCCCTCTCTGTGCTCATCGGAAATCATGACGTTGGCGCGATGAGCGAATCCGTCGCGGAAAAATACACCGCGGACGGCATTTCGATCATCAAGACATCAGAGGCTATTCCGCGCTTTGTGCTTTGCGCCTCACGCCTTCTTTCGAAGGACCTGCGCGATCGCATCCTGGCAAGCCTGCTGGCGATCAAGGACGCGGACACCGTGAGTACCTTCCACGGGACCGGCATGGGGGGATTTGTCCGTGCCGATGACCGGGATTTCGACGTTATCCGGGTCATGATCAAGAACCTGACTCATAAGGACTATATCGAATATGGCCCCGCTACGATCAAAGTGGCGATCCTTCCCCTCTATTCCGCGATCACGCTGTACGATCGCTATGAGCCGCTTATGCGGTATTTATCCCGCAAAACGGGTCGGGAATTCAAGCTCGTCGTGCCAAAGGACTTCGATGATTTCATCGACGTCGTGAAGTCGGGCTCGGTGGATTTTTCCTATCAGAATCCCTATGTGTTCTCCCTTATCAGTTCGTCGTCCCAGATTCAACCACTGGTGACAACGATCGGCGACGACAGCGCTGCCGACGGAGGCTCGGATATCGGCGGAAAATTCCGGGGGGTCATCATTGTCCGCGACGACAGTCCGATCACCAGCATCGAGCAGTTACGAAAGAAAAAAATCCTGATTACGTCCTACAAGTCGGCGGGCGGCTATCTGTCCCAGCGGATTTATCTCCTCCGGAAGGGCATTGATCCAGGGAGGGACATGACGATCATCGATGCCAAGCGCCAGGAGAATGTGATCCTTGGCGTGTACCGCGGCGAAGCGGACGCAGGTTTTGTCCGGGAGTCCGCCCTCATCGTGTGGAAGGACGCCGTGGACATGAAACGCATCAAGGTATTGACGCAGACCTCCCCGCTTCCGAACTGGCCTATAGCCTTGTGCGGCGGCCGGACAGACCCCGGGCTGGTCAAAACAGTAACTCGCCTACTTGCCGATCTCAAAGACAAAGAAGTACTGGGGGCCGCCAGAATCCGGGGGTTTAAAAAGGCAGACGAGTCAGAATTCGAAGCGCTGAAACAGTATTGATCCTACATCGTCGCTATGCTGAATAAAGCAAAAAGACTATTTAATAAGCTCAGCCTGGTGCAGAAATTTTCCGCCGCTGTGATCATCAATATCGGCTTAATGATGATCGTCGTGACCTGGCTGATCATCAGCCATCAACGGAGCTCGCTCAAAGAAGAAATGGAAAGCTCACAGCGGGTCGTGGTAAAGAATTTTTCGATTGATGCAGCCGAGCCGCTTATCCTGATGGACCCGCTCCGGCTCGACGATCTCGTCCAGACCACGAAGCAGACGCCGGGGTGCGCCTATGCGGGCATTCTGGACGCGGGTGGGCGGATCGTCGCGCATACGGACAGGAAACTCCTGGGAAGGAAGGTGGCTGCGCATGCGCCGCACGCGGAAACAGGAGTAATGCCGCAGCGGGAGGAGTATGTGCGCGATATCGCGGCGGAGAGGATCAAGGAGATCTACGTCCCGGTGGCGGTCGGCTACGAACTGGTCGGCACCGTCTTCGCGGGGTTTTCACGCGAGGGCAGCGAAGAGGTCATCGAGACCAGCGTCAGCCGGCTCAAGAACTACATTATTTTCATATCTCTGCTCGTCATGACATTCGGCATCTGGGGCGCTTTCCTTCTCGCACGGCTGCTTGCCACGCCCATGAAGAGGCTTAAGGAGAGGATGGAACTCGTGCAGGCCGGAGACCTGAACGTGACCGTACCGAACGAGTACCTGCAGAACTGCTGGGAGATAACAGGCTGCGTCGACAAGGAATGCCCCGCCTACGGCAAACAA
>Ga0187786_10000264_pt1 | contig 16698 bp, 15 predicted proteins | sample 0815_BV2_10_20_M_FD_132449 | JGI IMG/M metagenome (GOLD analysis project Ga0187786, IMG submission 132449) | Tropical peat soil microbial communities from peatlands in Department of Meta, Colombia - 0815_BV2_10_20_MG | ecosystem: Environmental > Terrestrial > Soil > Wetlands > Peat | place...
ACCTCGAAACTGCTTGAACTTTCGACATCTCTCCCGGTCAAGCTGGAGGCGACAGATTCGGCTGAAAAAATCGATGGAATAATGCCTCATGTCCTGGATATTGTCGAAAAAGGGCTCGTAGAATTAACAGACACCTATGTCGTCAAGTGCTGCTCCAGGAAATCTTGAGATTCAGCTTGATCAACGGAGAATGAAATCCGCAGGTGAGAGGGTTCAATAAATTTTTTGTCTTTGAAAGGAATGTAACCGTCTCAGGGCTTGTAAGCCTGTTTATGGACATAAGCTCCGAGATGATTTATCCGCTCGTGCCGCTATTCCTGGCTAATGTCCTAGGAGTGAACAAATCGGTTATCGGTCTTATCGAAGGCATTGCCGAATCCACCGCCAGTCTGCTGAGGGTGTTTTCCGGCTGGTTTTCGGACAGGATCGGCAATCGCAAATGGCTGATGGTGGTCGGCTACGGCATATCGACCTTCAGCAGGCCATTGCTTGCGCTTGCCTCCGGCTGGCACCATGTGATGGGGTTTCGTTTCATCGACAGGTTCGGCAAGGGAATCCGCACGGCCCCGCGGGATGCCATAGTAGCAGAGTCTACAAAAAAAGAATATCTTGGCCGGGCATTCGGCTTTCAGCGTGCAATGGATACCCTGGGCGCGGCCATCGGCCCGGCAATCGCATTCCTTCTGATGGGGATTTTTGCCGAGGGATACCGGGTAGTCTTTTGGCTTTCAATCATTCCCGGAGCGATAGCGGTCCTGCTTATCATATTCTTCATAAGAGAAAAGCAGAGGCCTGCTGTCCGCAGGAGCGTGCTGCCGAAACTGACTTTCGGCTACTTTGACAGTAAGATCAAATTCTTTGTTCTTATTGCTGCGATATTTGCCGCCGGCAATTCGAGCGACGTATTTCTGATCCTCAGGGCGCAGCAGGAAGGGATCGGGGCGGAGACCATTCCCATTGTTTACCTGATGTTCAATATCATATATGCCCTGACCTCGATACCAGCCGGGATTGCCGCCGACAGGTTTGGACGGAGGAGGATAATCCTGCTGGGTTTCGTTATATTTGCCTTTGTCTATTACGGATTTGCGCGTGCAGATGGCCCCAAGGCTATCTGGGGCCTCTTCGCTCTATACGGTATATTCATGGGGCTCTCTGAGGGCGTGCAGAAGGCATATCTTGCATCAATAATCCCGGCTGATTTCAAGGCGACGGCTTTTGGTATTTATAATACGGCAATAGGATTGGCGGCCTTTCCGGCCAGTTTGGTTGGCGGTTTACTCTGGGACAGGATTTCGCCTTCGGCAACCTTCTACTACGGATGTTTTACGGCTGCAATATCAGCTGTTCTCTTTGGCGCGTTCATACTGCACGAAAAGATCAACGGCGTTAAAAAGACTGAAAACTGAAATTTACTTCCTTCATTCACATTCGGGAATCATGCTGAAAGGGGCAATCCATTTGGAAAACTTGCGATAATTTATGATAATGTATTACTTCATTATTTTCTTACATCAGCCGCAGAAGAGGGGTGCCTGAAATGAAAATCACGGGAGCGGAGATCATCATCGAATGCCTCAAGCGGGAAGGGGTAAAATATATTTTCGGTTACCCCGGTGGGGTGGTGCTGAATATCTTTGACCTTCTTTATGACGATAAAGACCTGAAGCTCATTCTTACGCGGCATGAGCAGGGCGCAGTTCACGCTGCTGACGGATATGCTCGTTCATCGGGCAAGCCGGGCGTGGCGCTTGTTACATCTGGGCCGGGCGCTACCAATACAGTTACCGGGCTTGCCACGGCATCCATGGATTCTGTGCCTGTAGTCGTGCTGACCGGTCAGGTGCCCACAGTTCTTATCGGTAACGATGCATTTCAGGAGGCCGATATCGTCGGCATAACCAGGTCCTGCACAAAATACAATTTTCTCGCGAAGGATGTAGATGAATTGTCGACAGTGATCAGAGAGGCATTTCATATCGCGAAAACAGGCAGGCCGGGGCCTGTCCTGATCGACCTGCCGAAAGACGTTACGTCCGGCAAGGCCGATTTTGTATGGCCTGAGAAGATTTTCATCAGGAGCTACAACCCCACTTACGAGGGAAACAAATGGATGATAGAACGGGCCGCCAGTGAAATCGCCAAGGCTAAGAAGCCGGTGATCATAGCAGGTGGTGGCTGCACTATATCGGAGTCGTCCGATGAGTTGCTGGAGCTGGCGGAGGGCAACCAGGTCCCTGTCACTATGACCCTGATGGGGCTTGGCAGTTTTCCGGCCTCGAACTCTTTGTCGCTCGGCATGCTTGGCATGCACGGCACCTATTATTCAAACAAGGCTGTGCAGGATTCGGACCTCCTGGTAGCTATTGGAATGAGGTTCGACGACCGCGTCACGGGCAGGGTCGACGGGTTTGCTCCGAATGCCAAGATCATCCACATCGATATAGACCCGACCTCTATCAGGAAGAACGTGCGGGTAGATATTCCGGTCGTGGGAGATGTGAAACGAGTGCTCTCGCAGCTTAACAAGGCGCTCAAACAGGAAACAAAGGATTCATGGGCGGAAGTCAGAAAGGCCTGGCTCAGGCAGATAAGCGCGTGGAAGAAAGAACATCCTATGAGTTACAGCACCAGCGATGAGACCATTAAGCCCCAGTTCGTTGTGGAGAAGATCGACGAACTTACAAAGGGGGACGCGATTATCTGTACCGAGGTTGGTCAGAACCAGATGTGGGCCGCTCAATTTTACAAATTCAATAAGCCTAGGCGTTTGCTGACTTCAGGCGGATTAGGGACAATGGGTTACGGCTTCCCTGCTGCAATTGGCGCGCAGCTTGCACATCCGGACAAGATCGTGGTCGATATTGCAGGCGACGGCAGCATCCAGATGAATATTCAGGAGCTTGCAACTGCGGTTATATATAAACTGCCGGTCAAGGTGGCGATCCTGAACAACCGATACCTTGGAATGGTTAGGCAGTGGCAGGAGCTTTTCTTCAACGAAAGATATTCGTACAGCAATCTGGACGTGGTTCCCGATTTTGTGGCTCTTGCGCAGGCTTATGGTGCGATCGGCCTCAGGGCCACTCGACCGAGCGAGGTCGAGCCTCTGCTTAAAGAAGCATTCAAGATAAAGAAAACGGTCTTCATGGATTTTGTAATAGATTGGAAGGAGAAGGTCTATCCCATGGTCCCGGCCGGAGCTACGCTCGACACCATGCTCTTTGAAGAAAAAGAAAAGAAGCCCGAAAGAAAGCTGAAGGCTGTCAAGTAAGGGGGGGATGATGAGACATACGATATCGGTATTGGTCGAAAATAAATTCGGTGTCCTGTCGAGGGTTGCAGGCCTTTTCAGCGGGAGGGGATACAATATTGAGAGCATTTCCGTTGGTCCTACGATAGACGCGCAGATTGCGGTCATGACGATAGTTACGTCCGGTGACGACTGGGTCATAGAGCAGATAACCAAGCAGTTGAACAAGCTGATAGATGTTATCAAACTTGTGGACCTCACCGAACTGGACCATGTGGAGCGAGAGATGATACTGCTGAAGGTGGCGCCTCGAAAAGAGAACAGGATAGAGGTGCTTAGGACCGCTGAGATATTCAGGGGCAGGGTAGTGGACTCCAGCCAGGACACGTATACGATCGAAGTAACCGGCAATGAGAAGAAGATTGAGGCATTCATCGAAATGATGAGGCCGATGGGCATAAAGGAATTTGTTAGGACCGGCAAGGTCGCAATGGCCAGGGAAATACCCAAGAAAGTCAAGTAGGCGTGTTATTATGTCTCGCCGGCGTACTTGATATATGAAACTCAAATCTATGAGCACGATCTATCTCGTTGATGTCACGAACCGTGACGGGGTCCAGACATCGAGAATTCTGTTGCCCAAGCTCGCCAAGACAATGCTTAACATCTATCTGGATGAGATGGGGGTTTTTCAAAGCGAGATCGGCTTCCCAACACTGAGGCATGAAGTCAATTATATAAATGCCAATCTCGATCTTGCCAGAATAGGGGTGATTAAAAAACTAAGGCTGGAAGGCTGGTGCAGGGCGATCCCTGAGGATGTCGAGCTTGCATTCCGCAACTGTCCGGACCTTAAACACGTCAACCTGTCCATGTCAACGTCCGACATCATGCTCAAGACGAAGTTTAAAGGGAAAAAGCCGTGGCCTGTCATAATCAGGAGTGTGGTAGCGGCAGTCAGGATGGCTCGTGAACTGGGGGCTCAGACCATAGGAGTCAACGCAGAAGATGCTTCCCGTACGGAGTTGAACAGGCTTATAGAATACGCCCTGGCTGCGAAACAGGCCGGGGCGGACAGATTCAGATATTCCGATACTCTGGGTGCCGACGACCCGCTGACAATCTATGAGAAGATCAGAGAGCTGGCGCTTGCCGTCAGGTTTCCGATAGAGATGCATTGCCACAATGATCTTGGAATGGCTGAAGCGGTTTCCCTCACCGGCGCGCAAGGCGCTGGCGAGGCCGGCATGGACTGCTTTATCGACACAACCATAAATGGTTATGGTGAGAGGGCCGGAAATTGCGACCTCGTATCAGTTGTGCTGGCGCTCAGACATGCCGAGGGCTTCCGTAAGAAGATGAAGCTGGACGGAAATGTTGACTTGAGCAAGGCATGGAAGCTGGCCAGATATGCGTCATATGCTTTCAATATGCCGATACCGATAACCCAGCCGGGTGTGGGGGCAAACGCATTCGCGCACGAATCAGGGATACATGCCGACGGGACACTGAAGGACAAGCGCACATACGAGCTGTACGATCCGGAGGATGTCGGCAGGGGGGAACCCGAAAAGCTTGAAACGGGCCGTATAATAACCACGGGTGAATATGGCGGCATTAAGGGCTTCAGGCATGTGTACGGCAAGATGGGAATCGAATTTCACGATGATAAGGAAGCAAGAAATATCTTCGAGCTTGTGCAGTATGCCAATCTTCATTCCCAAAAACCGTTGACCGATGATGAACTGAAGCTGATCGCCAGGCACCCGGAGATTGTAAGGAAGATCCTGAAGGTGTTTCCCGAAGATGCCAGGTGATCGGGGCGCGCTGATTTTGAGTTTCTTGGCGTCCGGCTCATGGAACCGGCGAGATGATGCTATAATAGCCTTATGATAATGATGATCACGGTCTGCACTGGCCATGTGCAACCCGGACTTGATGTCGAAATACCATGCAATGCTTGAAATAGTCCTTATATCCATCTTTGTGCTGATCAACGGTTTCTTTGCAGCCTCCGAAATCGCGGTTGTTACGTCTCGCAGGACGCGCATCAAGCAGATGGTGGACGAGGAAAGGAAGAACGCCAAGGTGCTGCTGAATCTGCGCGAAGAGCCCGACCGTTTCCTTGCAACAATCCAGATTGGAGTGACTCTTTCAGGCGCCCTTGCTTCTGCCATAGGAGGCGCTGCAGCAGTAAAGGCTGTGAAACCGGTAATAGCCACTGTGCCCGTTGCTTTTATTGCAGCATCAAGCGAGGCGATTGCGATAGGGTTGGTAGTTGTAGTCATCACCTTTTTTTCGCTCGTCTTCGGTGAGCTGATTCCGAAATCAGTCGCACTGTCGAATCCCGAAGGTATTGCGCTGCATATTGCCCCGATTATTCGCAGATTTTCGGCAGTTGCAACGGTATTGGTCAGCATCCTTACTGCAACAAGCAATTTTATCCTTAAGCCTTTCGGCAAAAGGGCTTTCAATAAAAGGGCATATGTTTCGGAAGAGGAAGTCAAGATCCTGATAGAGGAAGGCGGCGAGCAGGGTGTATTTGAGCCCGAAGAAAAAGAGTTAATACACAGCGTATTCGAATTCACCGATACGTTTGTCAGGGAAGTCATGGTCCCTGCACCTCGTATGATTACAGTGCAGATACGCATGTCTGGGGACGATGTTAAAAGTATAATTGCTGAAGAAAAATTTTCGCGGTATCCGGTCATTGGCAAGGACCTCAATGACATCAGGGGCATTCTTTACGCAAAGGATTTTTACCATCTGCTTGCTACGGTGGGCAATGTGGACATAAGAAAGATTGTTAAGCCCCCGATCTTTGTACCTGAGACGATGAAGATCAGCATACTGCTGAGGGAGATGCAGAAGAAGAGGATCCATATGGCTGTGGCGATCGACGAATATGGTGCCGTTTCCGGTCTCGTCACGCTCGAGGACCTCATTGAGGAAATCGTCGGTGAGATAAGGGACGAATATGACATAGAGAGCCCTGTAATCAAACTGGCAGATGGCTCGATGATCATTGATGCCTCGATAAGCCTGCGCGATTTGAACGAAGAATATACTCTGGATATTCCCGAAGCCCCCGAATATGAAACCCTCGGCGGATTTATAGTCACATCGCTTCAGAGAATTCCGCAAACGGGGGACCTAGTTGATATTGACAACAAACGCCTTAGAGTAGTGCAGATGGTGGGACAGCGTATCGCAAAGGTCAAACTTGAGATTATCGAAAAACCGGCAGATGAAGACTTGATACAATAGATGCGTTGTTTCAGCTGCAGAGATGCCTCGCAGTATAATACAGTATAAAGGGCTTGACTTGAAATAAGTCGTCATCGTTGCTATATTTTAAGACACAATAAATCGAGGAGGGTTAGATGGATAAGTGGAAGTGTTCAATTTGCGGTTATGTTTATGATCCCGAATATGGAGACCCTGACAATGGCGTGGCAGCGGGTACTCCCTTTGATAAAGTTCCTGCGGATTGGGTCTGTCCTGTATGCGGGGCCGGGAAGGATTCATTCGAAAAGGCTTAGGAGAAAACGGTATGACGTCTGTCGAAATGACGATCAAAATGGAGAAGGATGCAGTCGCTTTTTATAAGCAGTGCGCTGAAAAGACGAACAGCCCTGTCGGCAAGAAGATGTTTCTGAGCATTGCGGAGGATGAGCAACATCACATAGCGTGCGCTATCAACGTTATGAAGGGACTTGGATTTCAACCGTCCAAGACAACGCCTAAGCAGGACATGAAGAGTATTTACGAGCAGAATAAGGAAATAATGATGCAGAAGGTGGATGCAACTACTGATGATGTTGACGCCCTCAGTATTGCAATGAATATGGAGAAGGAAGGGGCTGATTTTTACAAAAAAGCGGCCTCCGATGCAGCTACACCTGCAGAGAAGGCACTGTTCGAATGTCTTGCTAAAGATGAAGAGGAGCATTTTCAGATTTTTCAGAACACCTGTTCTTTGCTGACTGATTCCAGCAACTGGTACATGTGGCAGGAACACGTCATCTACGAGGGTTAAGTATTAATGTGCTGCGACAAACTCCTGCACCCAAGGGGGCTGAGGCCCCCTTGTAGGACCCACCTACAGCAGCCGGATGTTCTTCCTACAAAAGAATCAGAAAATGTCTGATTGCTACATGGCAGCTAAGAGCGTATCATACTGCCTATGAGATCCGTAGATATCACAGGTCCAAAATCGTCAAGGACATTATTTACCATCCTGGCAGCGGTAATTGTCTTTGCCCTTGTTGTGGGCTTTCATGATTACCTTCCTGTGCATCCTCCCTCGTATCTTCTTCTCGCAGAAGACAAGATCAAACCGCAGTATGAAGTGGCCCGCATGCATAAAACCGGACATATCGGCACCCTCAGCATATCCGGATATCCGGAGGGTCCACCGGTCCTTATAGCCAGATTTTTTCCACAGGTTGAATTCACAGGCAGCAATATTAAATCGAACACTAATCTTCAGTTGTGGTCTGATCTCCCGCCTCCAATTTATCCTGATTAAAGCGCAGATATTTTGACTGTTTGATCGGGCTGAAACAAGCCTGCATATTCGATTAAAACGTTTGTCCTTCGCTTTTGATAAAAGGAGACATTTCATGGAACGCAGAAGTAGCGTTGAGATATTACTTATCGAGGACGATATGGCAGATGCCGAGTTAATACAGGAAATCATATCGGAAGAAGCTGATACGACAATAGGATTAAAGCACGTCAGCAGGATGTCTGCGGCAATTGAACTCTTAGGTAAACAGGAGTTTGATGCCATTGTTACTGATCTGTCTTTGCCCGACAGCCGGGGTATCGAGACCTTTTTTCGTATCCGCAATTATGCTCCCAAAGTGCCCATAATAATTCTTACGGGGCTAAACGACAAGGAAGCAGGGATAGAGGCGGTAGGGAAGGGTGCGCAGGATTACATCTTCAAAGAACAGATGGGTACCAAGCTCCTTTTAAATCGGTCAATTCTTCACGCTATCGAGCGTAATAAGCTGCTTATGGAGCTTGAAAGCAAAATGAAGGAGATCAGGACCCTGAAAGGGTTGATCCCCATGTGCGCATGGTGCAGGAAGATTCGCGACGATGATGGTTACTGGAAAAGGGTGGAAGAGTATATCTCCGAACACACCGATGCGGAATTTACTCATGGAATGTGCGAGGAGTGCGGGGAAAAGGCCATGGCAAGTCTCGAAAAGGCGCCCGCGCTTAAAGCGCAGGCGCTGAAGGTCTAAGCTATTTGAGGCCGAGCACATCCTGCATATCGTAGAGCCCGGCTTTTTTCCCGGCAAGCCAACCGGCAGCCCTTAGCGCGCCGCGTGCAAATGTGTCTCTGCTGGATGCCCTATGCGTAATTTCGATGCGCTCGCCAAGCCCGCCGAACAGGACTGTGTGGTCGCCTACGATGTCGCCGGCCCTTACAGTCTGAATGCCGATCTCCTTTCTGGTTCGCTCACCTATTAATCCCCTGCGAGAGTAAACGGCTGTCTCGTCGAGGTTGCGATCGACTGCCTCAGCTATCACCCGAGCCATTTTGAGCGCCGTTCCGCTGGGAGCGTCTTTCTTCAATCTGTGATGGGCTTCTACGATCTCGATGTCGAAGTCATCGCCGAGGACTTTGGCCACATCTTTAAGGACTTTTAGAAGAAGATTTACGCCGACACTCATGTTCGGTGCCATGACTATCGCTATTTTTTTTGCGAATTGCCTGACTGTATCTGTTTGTTGTGGAGTCATCCCCGTGGTACCGATGACCATCGCTTTTTTCATGGAAGCCGCCAGCTGCAGATTGCCAAGCGTAGCTTCGGGCATCGTAAAGTCGATTATTACGTCACCGCTGTCTATTATGGTGTCAAGGCTATCCGACAGTTTGACGCCGTTCTCGCCGCAGCCTGCCAGAAGGCCGGCATCTCTCCCCGTTGATGAATGCCCCTTTCTTTCAAATGCACCTGCCAGACGAAGGCCTGGATATTCCGCAGAAAGCGCTATGATCCTGCTTCCCATGCGCCCGGTTGCGCCAGCTACAATTATTCCAGTCATTGTTCCCTCCTGTTGTCATCGATGTTGTCACAATAATCTTCTTCGTCGACCGTATCCTCTGGTATTTTGTAATCTTCCATTGCCCATTTGCCGAGATCGATCATTTTGCATCTCTCAGAGCAAAAAGGACGCCACGGATTTTCCTCCCATGTGCATTTTTGTTTGCAATAAGGGCAAGTTATTATCATCGAGGTCCAGCCTTGCCGACAAGCGTTATCCGGCCTTTCAGCCCGTCGGACATTGTCATGCCGCCGCTGCAGTCTATAAATAGGATATCGAATCCAAGCTGTTTTGCTATGGCAACACCCCTGGCAGGCCCGAGTACAAACAGCTTGGTAAAGCCGTCTGCCGTAGTGTTGTCGTCGGCGACAACTGTGGCGCTGCCGCATTGCCTGGATGGATATCCTGTCTTTGGGTCGAGGAGATGATGATACCTGACCCCATTACTTTCAAAGAATCTGATATAGTCGCCTGATGTTGAGAGCGCTCTGTCCGACAAGTCGACGGTAGCAATCACCTCGTCATCGCGGCCCTTCTGCCTGGGGTTTTGCACACCCACCACCCATGAGGCGCCGTCAGGCTTTCTGCCGAAGGTCCTCACTTCCCCGCCGACCGATACAACCGCTGAGCGTATGCCGCTGTGGCGGAGCAGCGCGACCACCTTATCTACTGCGTATCCCTTGATTATCCCGCCAAGGTCTATCTGCGCGCCTTTAGGTTTAATGAATACCGTCGATGCATGTCTGTCGATGAATATGTTCCTGTAACCTACTATCTTCATTTTTTCGTCGATAGCTTTTTGGTCGGGGATGACCTTGTTCTTAAGATCCCAGAGCCTTACGAGAGGCCCCACCGTTATATCGAAAGCCCCGTCAGTCTTTTCTGAAATGTAGACCGACTTTTCTATAATGTCCATCGTCTCCTGCGATACCTTCACCGGTTTCAGGCCGGCCATTCTGTTGATTTCGGAGACTTCGCTCTCTTCGGAGTAGAAGTTCAGCAGCCTTGCAAGCCTGTCGAGCTCATTGAATGAAGCATTGATTACCGCCTGCGCATCGGCTTCATTTGCCGCCACAACGGTTATGCTGACTATTGTGTACATAGAAGGACGCGTCTCTTTGTAAATCCTACCGGTAGAAGAAGAGCACGAAATGAGAAGAGCGATCGCGATAAAGAAAAGTACCACGAAAGTTACAATGCGGCGTCCGGCGACTTTAGAAGAAACAATCATCGGCAATCCCCTGATATTTTGTTGCGAAGGAATCTGCCAGTAAAAGAGTTCTCTGTTTTGGATATATCTTCGGGGGTCCCCGTTGCAATTACATCGCCACCGCCGTCGCCGCCCTCAGGTCCCAGATCGATAATATAGTCTGCAGATTTGATTATATCAAGATCATGCTCGATTACTATAACGGTATTCCCCATCTCTACCAGCCTGTTTATCACGCCCAGAAGTTTGCTTATATCCACAAAATGCAGGCCTGTCGTCGGCTCGTCCAAAATGTACAGGGTCTTTCCTGTAGGGCGCTTCCCAAGCTCCCGCGAAATCTTGAGTCTTTGTGCTTCGCCTCCAGAGAGCGTGGTGGCGGACTGGCCAAGCTTCAGGTATCCCAAGCCGACCTCATCAAGAACGGCCAGGCGTTGTCTGAGTGGCGGTATGGCAGAAAAAAAATCCAGGGCGTCGGAGATGGTCATGTCCAGTATTTCAGCTATATTCCTGTCTCTGTAGCGGATGTCGAGGGTTTCTTTATTATATCGAGCGCCTTTACAGACATCGCAGGTTACATATATATTCGGCAGAAAGTGCATCTCGATCTTCTTCTGGCCGTCGCCCTGGCAATTTTCGCACCTTCCGCCTGAAACATTGAAGCTGAAGCGGGAAGGCGAATACCCCCGTACCCGTGATTCGGAAATCTGTGCGAAGAGGTTTCTGATATAAGTGAAGATGCCGGTGTAAGTGGCAGGGTTCGATCTCGGCGTCCTACCGAGGGGCGACTGGTCTATGGAGATCGCTCTGTCCAGTTTCTCGATACCCTCTATCTTCTTGCACTTGCCTGGAAGAAAATTGCTTTTGTACAGGCGGTTCATCAAATATTTATATAGTATTTCGAAAATCAAGGTACTCTTGCCCGATCCCGAAACTCCTGTAACGCAGACAAAGACTCCAAGCGGGATTGCCACGTCTATGTTCTTCAGGTTGAATTCGGAGGCACCGATTATCCTGATCCAGTCGCCGGTGCCGCGACGCGCTTTCGGAATGGGGATACTTAGATCGCAGCTCAGGTATTTGCCCGTGATGGATGCGTCCATCCTGGTTATCTGCCTGGGGCTGCCGGTTGCGATTACCCATCCGCCGTTGCTGCCGGCGCCGGGCCCCATATCAATTACATGGTCAGCCCATCGTATGGTATCTTCGTCATGCTCAACTATAACCACCGTGTTGCCGGCATCCCTTATTTCCGATAGACTGTCGAGCAGTCTTGAGCAATCGCGCGGGTGCAGGCCTATGCTGGGCTCGTCGAGAACGTACAATACTCCGGTAAGCGACGATCCGAGCTGCGTGGCGAGCCTTATGCGCTGTGCCTCTCCACCGGAAAGGGTTAGCGAAGCCCTGTCGAGCGTAACATATCCGAGGCCGACCCTTTCCAAAAAGGTCAGACGCTCGCTTACCTCTTTTATTATCCTGCGCGAGATCGTAAGCTCCTTGTCTGAAAGCCTGGAAGTAATCCCAGCGATATATTCAGATGCTTCTTTAACGGACATGCCCGAAAATTCGCCTATGTTTATGTTGTGAATCCTGACATGCAGGGCTTCTTTTCTCAGCCTCTTTCCGCCGCAGGACTTGCAGGATATCATGTGGGTAAGCTCCATGTTTTCAAGTCCGTTCAGGTATAGATCCTGTTCACCAGATCCGGACAATTCAACGGGTACGATGCCTTCATATCCCAGACCGCTGCAACTCGGACAGGCACCGTACTTGCTGTTGAAGGAGAAAAGCCTCGGTTCTATTTCAGGATAGCTGATGCCGCACTTTGCGCACGCCAGTGTCCGGCTGAAAGGTATGTCCTTCTCCTCGTCAATAATGTTGATGATCACCGTATCGGCATATTTTAGGGACACGTCTATAGCATGCTTGAGCTGTTTCTCAATAGAATGCTTGATTATGAAACGGTCGATGACGATCTCGATCGTATGCCTCAGGGTCTTTCTGAGGGAAATGTCACGCGTCAGATCAACCATCTTGCCGTCTATCCTCGCTCTGATGAATCCTTCCATTCTCATCTGCCTGAGCTCTTTCTTGTACTCACCCTTTCTCTCCCTTACAATAGGGGCGAGTATCTGTATCTTTGTGCCAAGAGGGAGTGCAAGTATCGATTTGAGGATGTTATGTATGTCTTGGGTTGTAATGAGAGAACCGCAGCTATAGCAATACGGGGTCCCGATTCTTGTGAAGAGAACCCTCATGTAATCATATATTTCAGTAATAGTTCCGACGGTGGAGCGGGGACTTCTGCTGACGGTTTTCTGGTTTATGGCTATGGACGGCGACAGACCTTCTATTGAGTCCACTTCCGGCTTCTGCATCTGTTCCAGAAACTGTCTTGCATAGGCAGAGAGGCTTTCTACATATCTTCTCTGGCCTTCGGCATAGATCGTATCGATGGCTAGCGACGATTTGCCCGAGCCGGACGGTCCCGTAATGACCGTTATCTTATCGCGGGGAATGGCAACATCAATATTCTTGAGATTGTGCTCTCTTGCGCCCTTTATTATAATGAAATCCTGCATTTGCTCCGCCGTAGTCAAACTATATCCCTATACTATAACTCAAACAAACGGGGTTAGTCATTTATGGGGGATGGGTCTCAAAATCCGATAGACAATCCGACTGTTTTGTGGTAATTATTAGTTAGAGAGACAGGGCATTAGGACAAAAATAAGACTGACGAACTTGGCCGCTGAATTATTAACATCCGATGAGTCCGGCGATGCTCTTACCGGACCTGAAGGGAGGCAGACATGGCCGGGACGGTTGAGTCACAGTTCGAAGCTTTGCGCAGCAAGTTGCCGAGGGTAGGTCAGACGGTCAGGAACAAGAAATATCGGACCCTATGGCGGATTATGGGCAAGAGCGAGGCGTGGCAGCATGTAGGAGACGAGACTGCAAACCCTCAGATGGTGCCGGCGATCTATCTTTCCTTCTGGCAGGTCAAGAAAGGGGTCTTGCCGGGCGTAGGTAAGATGATGGGATATCTCTATACGCTTCTCGACAATACTTTCGAAGCAAACTGGGAAGTCGTTGAGTAGAAACGGGACTGATCAAAAAGAAAGCCCCCGATCCGCCGGGGGCTTTCTTTATTGAGTCTTATTCGGAAATTAGAACAGCCCGGAAACCTTGCCGGTAGCAGTATCTACATCGATCCTTCTAAATGCAGGGTTGGAACTTGTGCCGGGCATAAGGCTGATTGCTCCAGCGCATGGACACAGGAACTTGGCGCCGGAATAGATAAGAACATCTCTGATGGGAAGGGTCCAGTTCTTCGGCACACCCTTGATGACTGGATCGTGGCTCAAGCTGAGATGGGTCTTGACCATCATGGTCGCGAAGTCGGCATATTTCGGGTCTTCTTCGAGCATCTTGGCCTTTGCCTCGGCCTCGGGCAGCCAGGAGACTCCGTCCGCGCCATAGACTTCCTTGGCGATAATGGCTACTCGATCACGAAGTTTCATCTCAAGAGGATACAGGAAGTTAAATTTATTTTCTTCCTTGCAGGCGTCCATTACAGCATCAGCAAGCTCCAACGCTCCTTCGCCGCCCTTGAGCCAATGTTGGGATTCGGCACACCTTGCGCCTGCCGCCTGAGCGACCTTTTTGACCAAGGCAACCTCGGCATCCGTGTCGGTATAGAAACGGTTGACGCAGACGACCGGATTGATACCCGACTTGCGGATAACTCCGATCATATGGACCATGTTTGCGCAGCCCTTTTCGACCAGGCCCAGATTTTCCTTGGTGTACTCTTCAGGAAGTGCCTTTCCTGCTACAACCTTAGGGCCTCCGCCATGCATCTTGAGGGCGCGGATTGTCGTGGTCAGAACAGAAACATGCGGCTTGAGTCCGCTGAAACGGCATTTTACATTCCAGAATTTTTCAAATCCTATGTCGGCAGCAAACCCGGACTCGGTGACGTGATAATCGAAGAGCTTTAGGCCGACACGGTCGGCGATGATGGACGATTGACCCACCGCGATATTTGCGAACGGGCCGGCATGAACGAAACACGGATTGTATTCGGCAGTGGTCATAAGGGTCGGATTTATAGTATTGCGCATAAATGCGGTCATGGCGTTGCCTACTTCTAGGTCTCCGGTGGTGACCGGCTTGCCGCTCTTGTCAAAGGCAACGGTAATATTATTGAGTCTTTGCTTCAGGTCAGCTAGATCTTTTGCAACAGCCAGGATGGCCATGCACTCGGACCCGACCGCGATGCCGAATCTCGACTGCATCATGAAACCGTCCGTGCGGCCGCCGATTCCCATGATGATGTTGCGGAGGCCCTGAGCGCAGAAGTCCATGACCCAGCCCATCTCGATGCGGGTGGGGTCTATATCAAGCCTTCTCATCTTAGTGAGACGGGCCAACTGCTCATCGTTATAGTTGCGCTCGTGCTGCATGCGGGCGTTCAGGGCGACCATGGCCAGGTTGTGGGCATTCATGATATCGTTGATATCGCCGGTAAGTCCCAGTGAAAATTCGGTCATCGGGATCAGCAGCGCATTTCCGCCGCCGGCTGCTGTTCCCTTAACATTCATGGTGGGTCCGCCCGAAGGCTGGCGAAGCGCGCCGCCGACATTCACTCCCCTCTTGCCGAGGCCTTCCATAAGACCGACCGATGTCGTGCTCTTGCCTTCACCAAGCGGGGTTGGGGTGATGGCCGTAACCTCGATATACTTGCCGTCCGGTTTGTCCTTAAGGCGGCTGATGATCTTGAGAAAGTCTACTTTTGAAAGCCTGCCCATGGGCAACATCTCATCTTTTTGCAGGCCGAGTTTTTCGCGCAATTGATCGGGCGTAGGCATGTTCTTTTCAGCTTCCTCGGAAATCTGCCAGTCAGCTAACTTAGTCGCATCATACGGCATAAAAGACCTCCTGATGAGCTATTTCGTGCGGATAAAAATATAGCCCCTTGACCAAAGATCGAGGAGCTTAATTAATAAATCTACTGAAAAATGAGCGGCCCGACATTTATATCGGACCGTTGAATCATTTTTCAGAGACGCTCGGCGTGCAGGCTGCTGGTTGTCTGTTTAAGCTCTCAATGTGTACGGCGCAAACCTTGAGTTCCGGTATCTTAACTATCGGGTCGAGTGCGTCGATAGTGAGAAGATTAGCTGCAGCTTCTCTATAATGCATCGGTATGAAGACGAGGCCGATGCCGACCCTCTGCGATACCCTGGCTTTTATGTCTATGCTGCCGCGACGAGAAGATACCCTTATCATTTCTGCGTCTTTAATGCATAGTTTTTCGGAATCGACCATATTTATTTCGACGTACGGTTCGCCCGCATGTTCTTCAATAGGCCGCACTTTCCTGGTCATTGAACCTGTGTGATACTGGTACAGGTTCCGCCCTGTGGTTAGTACGTACGGGAAATCGGCGTCCGCAACTTCGGCAGGCGGCCTGAATTTAAGTGCTGTAAACGGTGCCCTGCCTTTCGGAAACCCTGTCTTATAAAGATAAGGCGTGCCTGGATGATCGAGAGAGGGGCAGGGCCATTGTATGCCTTCGTTTTCGAGACGGCTGTAAGTAATTCCGGCGAGACTGGGCCATAGCAAGGCGAATTCTCTCAGGACATCTTCCGGAGATTCATACCTCATTTCATAGCCCATTCGCCCTGAAAGGTCCATTATTATCGAGAGATCGTCTCGCGCCTCACCAGGGGCTTTGACAGCCTTGCGGACGCGCTGAACCTTTCTTTCCGTATTGGAAAATGTACCGTTTTTCTCTGCGAAACACGCAGATGGCAGGACCACATCCGCAAGTTGAGCAGTCTCGGTCATGAATATGTCCTGCACCACCAGGAACTCAAGATTCTTAAGTGACTTCAGTGTGTGGTTGGTGTTGGGATCGCTGATCACCGGATTCTCGCCCATGATGTACATGGCCTTGAGCCTGCCCTCGTGCGCCGCAGGGACCATCTCGGTAGCAGTCAGCCCCTTTACGGCGGGAATCGCAACGCCCCAGGCCTGCTCGAATTTAGCCCTGACTTCGGGCAGGTCGATCTTTTGATATCCAGGCAAAACGTTCGGCAGACATGCGGCGTCTGATGCGCCCTGGACATTGTTCTGACCACGCAGCGGATTGATGCCGGTCGATTCC
>Ga0187786_10000265_pt1 | contig 16626 bp, 17 predicted proteins | sample 0815_BV2_10_20_M_FD_132449 | JGI IMG/M metagenome (GOLD analysis project Ga0187786, IMG submission 132449) | Tropical peat soil microbial communities from peatlands in Department of Meta, Colombia - 0815_BV2_10_20_MG | ecosystem: Environmental > Terrestrial > Soil > Wetlands > Peat | place...
CGGAAGATCCGCAGCGACGCCGGCCCGGACGCAATTGCCGGGCTGTCTTCAGCGCGGTGCACGAACGAGGAAAATTATCTTTTTCAGAAATTGATGCGTGCGGCCGTCGGTACGAATAATGTCGACCATTGCGCCCGGTACTGACACAGCGCCACGGTGGCCGGTCTGGCCACGGTATTCGGTTCGGGCGCCATGACGAACTCCCTGGCGGAGATCGAAAACAACGATGTCCTGTTCGTCATCGGATCGAACACAAAGGAAAATCATCCTATTGTTGCGCTGCGAATGATCAAGGCGGTCCGCAAAGGTGCGAAATTGATCGTTGCCGACCCGCGGCGGGTGCCCCTTGTTCGCTTCGCCCATCTCTGGCTGCGGCAGCGGCCGGGCACGGATGTGGCGCTTCTGAACGGCATGCTGCATGTGATCCTGGCCGAGGGACTGATTGACATGCCGTTCATCAAATCGCACACCGAAGGGTTCGACGAATCATTCCGGAGGACGATCGCGGAGTATACGCCGGCAGCGGCCGAAGCGGTCTCGGGCGTTCCAAAAGAAAAGATCATCGAGGCAGCGAGGATATACGGAGCGGGAAAGCGGGCCGGCATCTATTACACCATGGGCATCACGCAGCATTCCCACGGCACGGACAACGTGTTCGCGATCGCCAACCTGGCGCTCGTGACCGGTAATCTGGGCAAGGAGTCGTCGGGCGTCAATCCGCTGCGCGGCCAGAACAATGTGCAGGGCTCGACGGACATGGGGTGCTCGCCGAACATGTATCCCGGATATCAGCGCGTTTCCGTGCCGACAGTGCGCGAGCGGTTCGAAGCGCTCTGGGGCGTCAAATTGCCCGATCACGACGGCCTCATGGCGAATGAAATGCTCGACGGAGCACTCGCAGGGAAAGTGCGGGCGCTCTATGTTATGGGTGAGAATCCGGTCATTTCCGACCCCGACACGAGGCATACCGCGAAAGCGCTCAACGCCCTGGAACTGCTCATTGTGCAGGACATCTTCCTGACCGAAACCGCGGAGCTTGCGCATGTTGTCCTGCCCGGGACTTCATTTGCCGAGAAGGTGGGGACCTTCACGAACACGGAGCGCCGAGTGCAGCGCGTCAGACGCATCGTGAGTCCTCCTGGACAGGCTATGAAGGACTCCGTCATTCTCGTTGAAATTTCAAAACGTCTGGGCTATGAAATGATATATCATCATACTGAAGAGATCTTTCAGGAAATCGGCAAGGCCTGGCCTGCCGTGGCGGGGATGTCATACTCCCGGCTCGAGGAGGAAGGGGGCCTCCAGTGGCCGTGCCCGACGCCGAATCACCCCGGCACTCCCTATCTTTTCAAGGGCGGTTTTCCACGCGGAAAAGCCCGTCTTACGAACGTCCGGTACCGTCCACCTGTGGAGGAGCCGGATACGGCGTTTCCCTTTATTCTGACCACAGGAAGAATGCTTTTTCAATACCATACGGGAACCATGACAAGACGGAATGAGGCAATCGAAGCTGTTGCAGGAAGGCCTTACGTGGAAATTAATACTGAAGACGCACAGGCACTTGGTCTCGAAAACGGGGTCCGCGTCTCCGTAACGTCGCGCAGGGGGTCCATCAAGCTGATGGCCCAGGTTACGAACCGGCCGGAACGCGGTGTAGTTTTCATACCGTTCCACTACCGGGAGGCAGCTGCCAACATACTCACGAGCAGCACGGCCCTGGACCCGATTTGCAAGATACCGGAGCTTAAGGTGGCAACGGTGCGGATCGAAAAGGCATAATTGCAAGCCCTGATAAATTTTCGATGTACACTGACGCAAAATTTTGATACACTAGCGGAGTTTGGAGCTATGCCATGAGCAACAAGAGTGAACTTAGGCTGCAAACACTCTTCAGCGAGCTGAACGATGCCGAACTGGATGTGATCGCGGGCAAAATTGTTTCCCGGGATTATGCCAAAGGGGCGACTATTTTCAGGGAGGGCGATCCTACCAAAGGACTCTACCTTATCCGGAAGGGCAAAGTAGAGATATCCAAAATGACGTCCGACGGGTGGAGACAGACGCTTGCGGTCCTGCCGCAAAATCATTTTTTCGGCGAGCTGTCGGTCGTCGAGGGCCGCCAGATACACAGCGCCGACGCAACCGCCATCGACGATACCTTCTGCTTCGAGTACTCGAAAGACGACCTGCTGAAGCTGGAAACCAGTGATCCGGCGCTGATGTACAAGATCATGCGCGCCATCGCCCGCACCGCGAGCAGAAACGTCCACAAAATGAATGAGAAACTGTTGAAGGCATTGATAAGCTATTAGGAGCGCCGGATGCAATTGCAGGCGTAGTGCCACACCATTAACTTGTGTACGGGGAACGCATATATATACTTCAAGAAAGGGAGGTAGTGCTATGTCGTACGATGCAACAAAGTTAGCGGACTGGCAGATTTCAGAGGAATCGGAAAAGAACATGCCCACACCGGAACAGTGGCGCGACAAACTGGGTTTGCAGAAGGACGAAATGCTACCCATGGGGCGGCTTTCCAAGATCGACTTCCTGAAGGTCATCAATCGGCTGAAAGGCAAGTCTGATGGAAAGTATATCGAGGTGACGGCCATTACGCCGACACCCCTGGGTGAAGGCAAGAGCACGACTTCCTGCGGCCTGATGGAAGGCCTGGGCAAGCGCGGCGTGAACGTTGGCGGTGCCCTGCGTCAGCCTTCCGGCGGACCGACCATGAACGTGAAAGGGACTGCGGCCGGCGGCGGTAATTCACTCCTCATCCCCATGACTGAATTTTCTCTCGGCCTCACGGGCGACATCAATGACATCATGAACGCCCACAACCTTGCCATGGTGGCGATGACCTCCCGCATGCAGCACGAGCGTAACTACAACGACGAACAGCTGGCCCGGCTCACCAAAATGCGGCGCCTCGACATCGACCCCACCCGCATCGAGATGGGATGGATCATGGATTTCTGCGCTCAAAGCCTCCGGAACATCATCATCGGCATCGGCGGCAGGACGGACGGCTTCATGATGCAGTCGAAGTTCGGCATTGCCGTCGGCTCTGAGTGCATGGCCATTTTGTCCATTGCCAAGGACCTCGCGGACCTGAAGGACCGGCTGAACAAGATCACCGTCGCCTTTGACAAGTCCGGCAAGCCCGTTACTACGGGCGATCTGGAAGTCGGCAACGCCATGGCCGCCTTCATGCGCAATACCATCAATCCCACGCTCATGTGCACGGCCGAGTACAATCCCTGCTTCGTGCATGCCGGCCCGTTCGCGAACATCGCGGTGGGCCAGTCGTCCATCATCGCCGACCGCGTCGGCCTGAAACTGTTTGATTATCATGTGACCGAGTCCGGATTCGCCGCTGACATCGGGTTCGAGAAATTCTGGAACGTGAAATGCCGTTTCAGCGGTCTGAAGCCCCACGTATCCGTGCTCACGAGCACGGTTCGCGCCCTCAAGATGCACGGTGGCGGCCCCAAGGTCGTGGCCGGTAAAGCCCTGCCGGATGAGTACACGAAGGAGAACGTAGGCCTGGTAGAAAAGGGCTGCGCCAACATGGTCCATATGATCAACGTCATCCGCAAGTCCGGCATCAACCCCGTGGTCTGCGTCAACCGGTTCTATACCGACACGAATGCGGAGGTGGCAGCTGTCAAGAAGGCAGCCGAAGCAGCCGGCGCGCGCTGTGCCGAGTCGCAGCACTGGCTCAAGGGCGGCGACGGCGCACTGGAGCTCGCCGATGCCGTCATCGACGCGTGCAAGGAAAAGAACGATTTCAAGTTCCTCTATCCTCTCGAAATGAAGCTGCGCGAGCGTGTCGCAAAGATCGCGAAGGAAGTGTACGGCGCGGACGGTGTGTCCTGGTCAGCTGAAGCGGAAGCCAAGGCCAAGATGCTCGAAGAAGACCCGAAGTATGCCGATTTCGCAACCATGATGGTCAAGACCCATTTGAGCCTGTCGCACGATCCGACCCTCAAGGGTGTGCCAAAGGGCTGGACCCTGCCCATCAGGGACATCTTGATCTACTCGGGCGCCAAGTTCCTGTGCCCCTGCGCAGGCACGATCAGCCTCATGCCCGGAACGAGCTCGAACCCTGCATACCGTCGCGTGGATGTGGATGTGAATACGGGCAAGGTCTCGGGTCTGTTCTAAAGAATATCACTGCAACAAGGTTCGTGGTGTGATCTGCGAAAGCCCCTGCCGGATTTTCCGGCAGGGGCTTTTTCATTGCATCTAAAGCTTTTGTCCGTGCACGATGCAACGCTATGCTATACTATTTTCATGAAAATTGAAAAGAAGTCCCTTCGTAAAAATGAAGTGCTGGTAAAAATAGACCAAGCAGTGAGAAAGCTGCATCCTTGGCATTTTGTATGGATAACCGTTGTTCTCTCTCAACTTACAACTGCAGGTATGAACGCACTGCAGAGCAAAATCATGTGGGGCAGGGTTTCACTCGACCTGATTAAAATCGGTGCAATCGATGCATTGTTCGTACCGCTGCTTGTAGCTCCCATCGTCATTTACTTCATCAGGCATACAGCAGAACTCGAGATGATGAATGAACGCCTGCGCGAGAGTGAAGAGCGGTATCGCCGGCTGTTCGAAACGGAGTCGGATGCCATTTTTATGCTGGAAGCTGACGGCAGCCGCATTCTGGAGGCCAACCTCGCCGCTGAAAAAATGTACGGTTATCAACGGGACGAATTCCTTTCAATGAAGGTCGTGGATCTTTCCTTCGAGCCCGACAAAACAAGACAGTCTGTTCTTTCACGGGATCCGCATATTCCTCTGAGAATGCACCGGCGGAAAGACGGCAACGTCTTCCCTGTTGAAATCAAAACGAGTTATTTTGATTTCCATGGCCGCGAGGTTATGGTGGCCACGATGCGCGATATTTCGGAACTCAAGCGGTCCGAGGAGGAAAAAAAGAAACTCGAACTCCAGCTGCTGCAGGCGCAGAAGATCGAAGCAGTCGGTCAACTGGCCGGCGGTGTGGCCCATGACTTTAACAACATTCTGACTGCAATTATCGGTTATGGCAATCTGCTCCAGCTGAGCACCAAACCAGAGGACCCGAGCCGCACCCAGGTAGACCGCATCCTCGAGTCAGCTGAACGGGCTGCCCAGCTTACTCAGAGTCTCCTCGCGTTCAGCAGAAAACAGGTGCTGAATATGAAACCCGTTCAACTGAACACAATCGTTGCAGGACACCTGCATTTCCTGCGCCGGATGATCAGGGAAAATATCGAAATGGAGACGATCATCAAGGGTAAAGCCGTGATACTGGCTGACGCGGGCCAGATCGAACAGGTGCTGATGAATCTGGTAACGAACGCCCGTGACGCCATGCCGAACGGTGGCCGATTGACGATCGCAACTGATGAACAGGAAATGACGGAGGAATTCATACACAACAACGGATACGGTGTGCCGGGGAACTACGCTGTTGTTCATGTTTCAGATACCGGGGAGGGCATGGATTCCAACACGAAAGAAAAAATTTTCGAACCGTTTTTTACTACGAAAGAGGTGGGAAAAGGTACGGGCCTGGGAATGGCTATCGTTTATGGAATTGTTAAACAACACGGCGGTTATATCAATGTGAGCAGCGACGTCGGCAACGGGACAACGTTCACGATTTATTTTCCCGTCCATAGCGGCCGGGTCGAAGAAAATGTCCAAGCAGAGACCAGGAGCCCGATGAAGGGAGGAACCGAAACCATTCTGCTCGCAGAAGACGATCATGCGCTACGGACATTTTTTTCTGAACTCCTGACGCAACAAGGGTATGCGGTCATTGTGGCCCGCGACGGTGAAGACGCTATTACCAAATTTACGGCGCACCGTGACGAGATTCAGCTTGTTATCCTTGACATGATCATGCCGAAAAAAGGCGGCAAAGAAGTCTACAACGATATACAGGCAAAAAAGCCGGGAACACGAGTAATCTTTGCGAGCGGCTACACGGAGGATAATATACAGGGAGAACATCTTCCTCCTGGAAGTGCATTCATCGCAAAGCCCGTGGTTCCTCAGCGGTTTCTCGATGTGATTCGCGATATGCTTGACAGCACGCTCGTATCAGGAAAACACTAATCATGAGCAGTGAGGAGGTCTGTTTTTTCTTGACTCATAAAAAGCTCCGGTTTGCAGTAATGCAATGTAATTTCTAACGCCCCTGCCGGAAGAATACGACAGGGGTTTATTCATGTGAAATACATCGTTGCCAATAATATGAATGCGGCATACAGTTTTTTACGCAATCCCTGTAAGAGAACGGTATGACAAGTCAGACATTATACGGACGCAAACGTATGCGCTTGTCAATTCTCGCGAGTCTCCTGTGCATCGCCTCGACAGCATCTGCAGGGGAAGGACACGTTGTTACCATTCATACGCGGCCGAATGTGTCGGTTTCATATTATTTTCTTCAAAGCCCCGACGCAACGGCAACGGTTGTCCTGCTTCCCGGCGGAGAGGGCGACATCGCCCTGGACAACGGAGCGCCCACGTCAAAGAATTTCCTTGTCAGAAGTCGCGATTATTTTGCAGCGCACGCGTTGAACGTGGCTGTTCTCGACCGGCCGTCGGACAGGACGGAAATGGGGTACGTATACAGAGTCAGTAACGAGCATATTGAAGACATGCGGAAAATTGTAGTGCATCTCAAGAAGGTAACCAGGCTTCCCGTTTGGCTAGTGGGAACGAGCAGGGGGACAATATCAGCAGCTGCAGCTGCCATTGCCTTCGGCAGCGATGAGCTGGCCGGTATCGTGCTCACGTCAAGCGTAACGGACCGAAAAAAAACAGGCGCTGTGCCGTCGCAGTCGCTCAGAAAAATCCGTATCCCCGTGCTCGTACTGCATCATACCTACGACGCATGCAAAATCTGCTCTCCCGGCGATGCATCCGACATCATTCATGGTCTCACGAACGCGCCGGTAAAAAAGCTCATCCTTGTGCAGGGCGGCGGCAATCCTACGGACGATCCCTGTGGACCGTTGCATTGGCACGGTTATGTTGGCATGGAAAAGGAAGCGGTGAATATCATCGCCGGCTGGATCGCCCACCCGGTTCCGTAATGCGCGCGACGGTCATGGGTATTTTTTAAAACTCACTATTCAGAAGCCGCTTTAAATCATGCAAGGGAAACGAGAGGGCAGGTGCTGTTAAAAGTGAAAAACCCGCACAGAAGGCTGTGCGGGTGCTTAAAATTCGTTGTCAAGCAGCAGTGGTGCCTGCGAGCATTGCAGGCTAATGGAATTTTCTGACATATTGCTGTTTGATGTCTTCTGCCTGACGGGCAAGGACGTGCATTTGCTGCAGGACGACATTCTTTGCACGTTCGTACAAGGGCTTGTCCTCGATGATATGGATCTTTCTGTTGTGCAGAGTGGCATTGTTAAAGCAGTGCACAGCACGATAGGCGTCCACGTCGAGCGACATCTCCACATACCCGAAGCACTTCTTTGCGCTGAAGCTGAGCAGCTCCGGCTGGATCCTGACTGATTCAACCGATCCGACTTGGGAAAAAACATTCTCGAGAACATCTTCGGTAATATCACACGGAAGGTTCTCTACACGGATTTTCGTCGCCATGGGCATTCCCTTTCCCCCGCTTTTTCCATCGCTTGATTGTCACGACATATTGAATGAAAATCTGGAGTGAACTGCAAGTATATCCATTATATCAAAAAAACGGCCTTCTTTGTCAAGAGCAAGAACAAAAAAACCAAGTTCAATATCGCAGAAATGAATAGGAGCGCAGCTTTTACTTGTATTCAGTCAGTCAATCCGATACAATAATTGGACCGTATGAAAAAATGCCATGCCTGCAACAAGGATTTAAGCATCGGAAGGGAAGTCAACAGGAAGGATGTGTGCCCATCTTGCGGTGCTGATGTGCGGTGCTGTCTTAATTGCTCCTTCTACGACACCAAGGTTTCAAAACAGTGCCAGGAACCTGGCAGCGAACTCGTGAAAGATAAAGCGCGGTCGAACTTTTGCGACTACTTCTCCTTTTCCGAAATAAACGCGACAGGCGGACCGCAGCATGATCCGGCTGCTGCACGCCGGGCACTTGACGACCTGTTCAAAAAATAGCATTCCGCTGTCGGCGTCCTATGCTCAAAATCGACAAAAAAATCCTCGGCGCAGCCGTCCTGATACTCGCAACAATCTGGGCGATGTGGTACCTGCTGTTTCCTCTCGGCCTGATGAGATACTTCAGGGACAGCGAGATGCTGTTTCAGCTGATCCAGGAGCATCACAAATCAGCGGTCCTGATCTTTATCAGTCTGCAGGCCCTGCAAGTTGTGGCAGCGCCCGTTCCGGGTGAGGTAACCGGATTTGCCGGCGGGGTGCTGTTCGGCACTGTCGGCGGTATCATCTATTCGACGATCGGATTGACCATCGGATCGTGGATCGCATTTCTGCTTGCGCGAGCAGCGGGCAGGCCGCTGGTTGAAAAAGTGGTAAACCCGGAAACGATCAAGCGATACGATTATGTTATGAAACACAAGGGGCTTTTTCTCGCCTTTCTTATGTTTCTGATCCCGGGCTTTCCCAAGGACTACCTCTGCTTCCTGCTCGGGCTTGGTCATATGCGGCAGAGCGATTTTCTGCTTGTATCCACGGTGGGCAGGCTCCTGGGGACAACACTGCTCACTATTGAAGGGTCGCTTTTTCGGGACAAACGGTATATCGCATTTTTCACGGTGATGGGTATCAGCATCGCGGCGATACTCGTCATCATGGTCTACCGCTCGGGCATCGAACGCCAGATGCGCCGGCTGCGCGCCTACCAGCGGCTGCGCGCATGGTCAGAACGCAGCAAGTACCCGAGAAAAAAAGATTAAACGCCTTTTCTTGTTTTATCCCTTCTATCCTGGTGAATGCCGGTTACGCGGTCTTTGTACCGTTTATTGATGATCGCGCGAACTTCCTCGGGTTCATCTACAACATGCATGAGTTCGACGTCTTCAGGGCTGATATTGCCCGTTTTGAGCATGGTGGTGCTCATCCAGTCCAGCAGCCCGGACCAGTATTTCCTGCCCACGAGCACGACCGGGAAGCTCCGGATCTTTCTGGTTTGAATGAGCGTGAGGGCCTCGAATAACTCATCCATCGTACCATATCCCCCCGGGAAAATGATGTAGCCTACTGCGTATTTAACAAACATCAGTTTGCGCACAAAGAAGTAGCGGAACTCAACGCTTACATCCTGGAACTGGTTTTTCACCTGCTCCATGGGAAGTTCAATGTTCAGCCCCACGGACATGCCGCTGCCCTTTTGGGCGCCTTGATTTGCCGCCTCCATGATGCCCGGCCCGCCGCCTGAAATGACGGCAAAGCCGTCCTTTGCGAGGCTTTCCGATACGGTCACGCATTTATCGTAATATTCCGTGCCCGGCTGGAGTCGGGCACTTCCGAAAATCGTGACCGCGGGGCCGATGCCGTTCAATGCCTCAAAACCCTCTACGAGTTCCGCCATGATGCGAAAAACACGCCAGGTATCGGATCTTGCCAAGTCTTCCATGCGTTCAATCTCCTTCTTGACGGGTAGTATCTGATGTGCAGTTACTGCTCGGCAAATTCCTCGTGATAAATCTGAATGAACAATGTCACGAGTGTTGCGACAAGGGGGCCGAACAAAAGTCCGAGAAAGCCGAATGCCTGCACGCCTCCCAGCAGGGCGACAAAAAGAATAAATGTGGAAATGTTCGCACGTCTGCCGATCAGAAGCGGCTTGAGAAAATTATCCGGCAAACTGACGAAAAGGGCCCCCCAGAGGGCGAGCATGACTGCCGAGGAAGGCGAGCCAGTCAGGTACAGGTACACAGCGCCGGGCAGCCAGACCAGCGCGGCGCCGCCCACGGGAAAAAGCGCGAGCACTGTTGCAAGAAAACCCCAGAAGATGGCGAAGGGGACGTGAAACAGGAGAAAGCCGATACCGGTCATCACGCCCTGAAACAGTGCAATGAGAAACACCCCGTAGATCACGGCGCTGAAGGTCGACGTTATTTTATTCGAGATTGCCTCCTTGTGGCGCTGCGAAAAGGGAAGCAGACCGATGAGCGTGTTGTAGTACCGTTCACCGTCGCGGTAAAAAAAGAACAGCGCCACGAGCATGATGGCAAGATCGATGACAAATACAAGGCTGTTCTTTACCAAGCCGCCGATCTGGCCGGCAAGCTCCGAGGAGAGATTTCCCACCGCCTTCATGATCATCCCTTTTATATCGATTCCCTTCAGTGCGGGATGGGTGAGAACTTTGTTGATATACGCTGCGTTGATGCGGTTCCAAAACTCGGTAATACGACCCGACTGCACAAGATCGCCCGACCATTGGTAAAGATCAATGGCCTGGGCGGTCAACATGACCAGAACGGTCACGGCGGGGCCAATGACGAGAAAAAAAGTAAGCACGGTCATTGCCGCAGCAGCAAGCCCCCGTCGCTCCTTCATGCGGCGCAGCAGCCGCACATGAAGGGGCCTCAATGCAAGTGCAAGAATGGCTGCCCAGAGCAGCGGCGACATCAGGGGCGATGCGATGCGCGCAGCCAGATAGAGGAGATAGATGAAAAGGCCGAAAAAAACGGCACCGAACAGCGTGTCTCGGGAAAACAGCTGAGAATGACCCGTCATGACTGCGCCCTCCGGCTGCGCTGCAGGCTGAGGTCAACGGCAACCTTAATCGCTTCGCGCAGGCTCGCGGGATCCGCGCACCCCCGGCCGGCGATGTCATAGGCGGTGCCATGATCCACCGAAGTTCTGGTAATCGGCAGGCCGACCGTGATATTGACCGATCTGCCGAAGGCGAGCATTTTGAGCGGCGCCAGACCCTGGTCGTGATACATGGCAGCCACGATATCGTAGTGCTTGTGCAGAGCCTTGTAGAAGAGCGTGTCTGCGGGCAGGGGATCGCTCACCTGGATGCCCTGTGATCGGGCTTCCAGGATCGCGGGCAGCATGATTTCGTTCTCTTCCCGGCCAAAGAGGCCGCCTTCGCCTGCGTGGGGGTTCAATGCGGCAACTCCGATGCGCGGCCGCTCAATGCCAAAGTCAACCAGCGCCCGCTGAGCGAGCCTGAACGTTTTCATGAGTGATGCATGCGTAATTCGCTGAGGCACATCCTTCAGCGCCGCGTGAATCGTGGCGAGAATGACCCGCAGTCCGCCGCCGACAAAAAGCATGCCGTACTCGGTTGCGCCGGTCAGTTCCGCAAGGAGCTCCGTGTGGCCCGCGTAATGATGGCCTGCGGCGTTCATGACTTCCTTGTTCAGGGGTGCGGTAACGATTGCCTCGACCTCCCTGTTCAAAGCCAGGGTGACGGCTTTGCGTATATATTCAACAACGGCTTTTCCTGACGCTGCGTCGGGCTGTCCCCAGCGGTGGCGGGAGGTATCGATCATATTCATATCGAAGAGGTTTATCAATCCAGCGGCGAAAGTCGCCTCCTCAAGCCGGTCAACGACATGAACCGAAAGATCAGAGCCGGAATCCGCGATCTGTTTTCGCATAACGCCCGCATCTCCGATGACGAGGAGTTCGCACAGCGATGCAATTTCAGCATCGGCCGCGGTCTTGGCAATGATTTCAGGGCCGATTCCCGCAGGATCTCCCATGGTGACGGCTAGAAGGGGTTTTTCAGATGTCATACGCGTATGGATTCGGATAGCCTTCTGTCTGAAATGATCCGTACAGGCGAAGGCGGCAGCTTCTTCCCTGCGCCGGACGCACCTGTTTCGAGCACTTCTGCTTCGATAACGCGGGAGTAATATTTCAGAGTAATTACGTCCCCGGGCTTGACTTCCCGTGCGGGTTTCGCTTCGTGTCCGTTCAGCAGCACGCGGCTCGCTGCGCACATCTCGTGTGCGACGGTCCGCCTCTTTACGAGCCGGCTCAGTTTCAGAAACAGATCGAGACGCATTTTTTCAATTTTAACGAAAACGGTACGGTTTGACAACAGGAATAACTCATCCTCGGACTGCACGCCGGTATGTCCCCCCGGCGGACTCCTTCAGGCACCGGCGATGCCGGCCAGCGACTTCTCAACTTCGGCGATGATTGCCGGGTGATGTGCGATGATGTGCCTTTCTGCCTGCCCGATGACGGTTCGTAAAACAAGGTCGAGATCAGGAGGGAAGTCCTCTTTGTCGAGCACCGTCAGCTTGCCGCTATCGTCAATCAGAATGTCCTCAATCAGATCGCGCCAAACGAACAACTGCGGCGAGAGCGACACGCTGTCCGCGATATTGAAATAGTACAGCTTCCTGCCGGTTCTGTGAAGGTGCCAGGTATAAAGCGTATAAGTCCGGTCAGTCCAGTACAATGCATGCGTGACCTCACCGGGCTCGATCGTAATATCTGCGACGACGTACGGGCGATCCACGACATATTTGAGCATGCCGAAGCGTCCGGAATAGTGAAGCAGTTCGCACCGGTACTCATGAAAACCGCCGGCGAGAAGGAGCTTTTTCTCGATGCAGACGGACATGGCCGGACTGCTAATGCACTCCTTTGGAGTTTAAAAAATGGCTGTAGCGCTTGTCTTCATCGAGAATATGGACGTTCAGCCAATCGCTTAAAAAAAGCATGACGTCGATAGTGATCATTTTATTGCCCCGATCGAAACTTTCCTGCAGCTTCTTTGTTTTCTCGGTCAATTCGTTATGTTTGCGCTTGTGCGCTTCAGACTCCGGGTATCCGTGTTCGCGAAACAGCCGCTCCTCGGTGCTAAAGTGGTACTGCGTATAATCCAGAAGCTTCTTCAGCACAGAACCAAGGACATCCCTCCCCTTGCCCACACTCATGGCATCATACATTTCGTTCAGAAGGCCGATCAGCCTTTTATGCTGTTCGTCCACTTCCGAGATGTTGACAGAGTAATTATCATTCCATGTGATGAATCCCATGCATCCTCCCCCCGGCAGCTTCACCGGCGATTATGCAATCTGCCCCAGTGCAGCCTGAATGCGCGCGATTGTCTTTTCTTTTCCCATGACCTCGATCACGTCATAGATGCCGGGACTCACTGTGCCGCCGGTCAGCGCAACCCGAACAGGCTGGGCGAGTTTTCCCAGCTTGATTCCTTTCTCCGCAATGAGCAAGTTGAACGCCGCCTCTATATTGGCATGATGAAAGGGATCGGCAGCGCTCAAGCGTGACACGAGCTCCTTCAGAAGCGGCGCAGCTTCCGCGGTCAGATGCTTGGCCTTGGCTTTTTCGTCCAGCGCTATTTCCGAAGCGAGAAACGGTATCGCCCCTGCTTTCATCTCTACGAGAGTATGGCTTCGCTCTGTCAGTAATTTTACCAGTTTTTCGAGCCACGTTTTGTCCGGAAGCTTTACATCGGCGACAATGCCTTCTTTTTTCAGAAGGTCAAGAAGCAAGCCGGACAGCCTGTCCGGTGCTGCCTGCTGGATATAGTGATGATTGAGCCACTGGAGCTTTTCCGGGTTGAACACGGACGGCGCCTTGCCCACGTTCTCAAAGGAGAAATTGTCGATCAGCTCCTGCAACGTAAATATCTCCTGATCTCCATGCGACCAGCCGAGCCGGGCGAGATAGTTGACAAGTGCTTCCGGTAGATAGCCGAGATCAATGTATTCCGTCACCGCCGTCGCCCCGTGGCGCTTTGAAAGCTTTGTCTTGTCAGAACCGAGGATCATGGGCAGATGCGCGAATAGGGGAGGTTCATATCCGAGCGCTTGATAGAGCTGTATCTGGCGCGGTGTGTTGTTGAGGTGGTCGTCGCCGCGGATGACATGCGAAATGTTCATGGTAACATCATCAACGACGACAGCAAAATTATATGTCGGCAGGCCGTCCGAACGCTGTATGATCAGATCATCGAGCTGCTGATTTTCGAATGTTACGGCTCCTCGTATGATATCGTGTACTATGGTCTGCCCCTGGTCGGAGGACAAAAAGCGCACTGCAGGCGTTCTCCCCGGGACAGGACCTGTCAGAGATCTGCATTTCCGGTCGTATTTCGGAGGTTTTCCTGCTGCCAGCGCGGCTTTTCTACGCCCCTCCAGCTCTTCCGGTGTGCAGTAGCAATGATATGCTTTGCCTTCTTTGAGCAGTTTGTCAACATGGTCGCGATAGATATCCATTCTCGCGGTCTGGCGATAGGGGCCTTCGTCCCAATCGAGGCCCAGCCACTTCATACCTTCAAGAATGATTTGTATAGACTCGTCCGTTGAACGGGTCTGATCCGTATCTTCGATCCTGAGGATAAAAGTTCCTTTATGATGGCGGGCGAACAGCCAGTTGAACAGTGCGGTCCGAACACCACCGATATGCAACGCGCCGGTCGGGCTCGGTGCAAACCTGACACGGACAGAATTGTGTGGGGTCATGATGGAGTACACTCCTCTTTAGTATAATTACGTGGAAATGTATATAGGCAATTCACCATTATAACAAATAGATTGTTAAATTCCAAGGAAATCAGAGAGATAAGTAGCAATTCAAGAGTTGACAAAAATTTCACTCTCGTCTATTCTTAAGTAGATGTAAAATTGTAGTTTCGCTTGCCCCATCTCGATATAACCTTACAGTTTGCATACAATACTCTTGGAGGTGCATCATGGATATCAAGGTCCTGACACAAGTCCCGGTAATAGAAATTGACGGGGTAAAATATCATCATCACGCGAACGGTGGAGGTATTGTAGCGGAAAGCGCAGAGGTCGACGACACGGTATATATCGGACCGTTCGCAAAAGTTTGCGGCCGATGCAAATTGTCGGGAGAGGCGTTCATTTTTGGAAATGCTTGGATATTCGATTCAGCACAAATCTCCGGGAGGGCTCAGATCTTTGGAAATGCAAAAGTTTTCGGGAATGCTAAGGTTTCCGGAGACGCCAAAGTGTACGGTCTGGCGAGCGTGTACGCAGACGCTACGGTCGGCGGCGTAGCGGAGGTGTACGATAAAGCAGAAGTCGGGGGGAATGCACGCGTACTCGGCAATGCCAGGATAGGCGGTGAGTCTCGTATTCTCGGCGACGCCACCCCCGGGAGCAAAAAGGTGGCCTGAGTTCGAATAGGCCAGGGTACCATAAAGATAAAAAAAGGACGGTCCAAATGGAACCGTCCTTTTTTGTTTTACCAGGCTTGTTTCAAGTGCCCCTACACGCCGAAAGGCTTTGCATAGAGCAGAATGAGCACCACGACCAGCGTGTAAATGGCCAGCGACTCGATCAGCGCCAGACCGACGATCATGGTGGTCATGATCTTGCCCGACGCTTCGGGGTTACGAGCGATACCTTCGACCGCCCTGCCGATGCCGAGGCCCATGCCGATGCCCGTGCCAAGAGCCGCAATGCCGATGCCGATTGCCGACGCCGCTGCGACGGTGCCGAAGAACCCGAACTTCGCCGGATCAGTGCCTGCCGCAGCTTCAGCTGCAAACGCGGCCGATGCGAGCAGGATCAATCCGAGTACCAGGATCATGATTGCTGAAAATTTCTTCATTGCGTGGCCTCCTTTCTTAGAAAGATAGAAACCAGTCCGGAATCGTGCCGGGGCGCTACCTCCCGGGGACACCCCGCTCAAAGAGGGGGAGGTCAGTCCTCGGGGTCATTGGTTATTAATGATGATGATCTCCACCGCCGATATGTGCTGCTTCGATGGAGCCGGAGAGATAGAGCATCGTCAACAATGTAAACACAAGAGCCTGAACGAATGCCACGAGCAGCCCGAGGCCCAGGATCGGGACCGGAGCGATGTACGGTGCCAGAAGCGCAAGGACGAGCAGCAGCTTGTGCTTCGCCACCATATTGCCGAAGAGACGGAATGTGAGCGACATGACCCGCGCGAAATGGCTGATAACTTCAATAGGGAGCATCAGGGGCGCGAGCGCCCACATCGGACCCATGAAGTGCTTGATGTATCCGATGCCGTGCCGCTTGATACCGATGTAATGCGTTGCGGTAAAGGACACCAGTGCAAGGGCAAGTGTCGTGTTGATGTTGGCAGTCGGTGAATCGAATCCGGGCACGAGACCCTGGAGATTGCAGACGAGGATAAAAAGGAAGAGCGAGCCGATGAGGGAAAGATAATGTGTTCCTTCGGGCCCCATGATATCGACGACGAAATTCTCAAGGCCGCCAACAACGGCCTCAAGAAAATTCTGTACGCCTGTGGGGGCCGTCTTCTTCATCGAAGCGCGTGCTGCCAGGGAAAGGCCGATCAAGATCGCCATGGCGAGCCACGAATAGGTAACCTGTTCGGGAATATTGTGTATTTCCGGCAGTACCAGAGGTCCTTCCTTCATTGTTTCATACACTCCTTTCCCTACTTTTAGAATACTGAAAAAATCTACAGGAACCCCCTTTTTTTGTCAAGAAAAAAGCCGGAAAACGAGCATAAAATTTACTAATACTGGCATTTAGGATTGCTAATGCCTTGCAGTGATTTCCAACGAAAAAAGCCCTCCTGCAAACTGCACGAGGGCTCGGTTGTCCGTGCTTGGCACTGACCCTGCCGTTACACTGTCATGATTTCCTTTTCCTTGTGTGTCAGTAGTTCGTCGATTTTTTTAATGAATGCATCCGTTGACTTCTGGATTTCATCCTGCAGTTTCTTCGTGGCGTCCTCCGA
>Ga0187786_10000266_pt1 | contig 16618 bp, 20 predicted proteins | sample 0815_BV2_10_20_M_FD_132449 | JGI IMG/M metagenome (GOLD analysis project Ga0187786, IMG submission 132449) | Tropical peat soil microbial communities from peatlands in Department of Meta, Colombia - 0815_BV2_10_20_MG | ecosystem: Environmental > Terrestrial > Soil > Wetlands > Peat | place...
ATCCACTTCTTCATCAACAAGGACGCCTGGGCCAAGCTGCCGAAGGAATATCAGGAGGCCTTCCAGGCCGCCGCGTACGAAGCCAATGTGACGATGATGGCCGAGTACGACCACAAGAATCCGATCGCGCTGCGCAGTCTGGTTCAGCAAGGCGTCAAGCTGAAGAGCTTTTCCCCCGAGATCATGGATGCCGCCTACAAGTCCGCCCTCGATCTCTACGCGGACGAATCGGCCAAGAACCCGCATTTCAAGAAGATCTACACCGAGTACCTCAAGTACCAGAAGACGCAGAACCAGTGGTTCAGCGTCGCGGAACTGAGGATGGATCAGTTCCTGCAGCAGCACATCAAGTAGGCAGTACAGCGCTCGAAAACAAAAGCCCCGCGGAATTCCGCGGGGCTTTTTGCTTTCCGGCCGAACGGAAGCTACTGCCCCTTGCCGGCTTCGCGAATCGCCTTGGTGATGGCGTCGTCGTCCTGCTGTTGCTGCGTGTTCCCAGGTGGCGGCGTGACCGGTGTGTTGGCCTTGTCGGCATCCTGCTGCAGCATCTGCTGGATGTCGATCTCGGCGCCACTGGCATTGGCATCGGGCGCATCGCGGCCCACCAACTGCGGGAAGGCGATCACCAAGCTGACCATGATCAGCTGGATGAGCACGAACGGTATCGCACCCCAGTAGATCTGGCCGGTCGTTACCGGCTGGGTTACCGCGCCGGTATGGATATCCTTGTAGGCCGAAGTCGGCGCCACCGAGCGCAGGTAGAACAGTGCGAAGCCGAAGGGAGGATGCATGAACGAGGTCTGCATGTTGATGCCCAGCAGCACGCCGAACCAGATGAGATCGATGCCAAGTTTTTCAGCCACCGGGCCGAGCAGCGGCACGACAATGAAAGAAAGCTCGAAGAAGTCTAGAAAGAAGGCGAGCACGAATACCAGCAGGTTCACCACGATCAGAAAGCCGACCTGGCCGCCTGGCAGATCGGTGAGCAGATGCTCGACCCACTTGTGGCCATCGACGCCGTAGAAGGTCAGGCTGAACACACGGGCACCGACCAGTATGAAGACGACGAAGGTGGTGAGCTTGGCGGTGCTGTCCATTGCCTGCTTGAGCAGGGACCACGAGAGGCGCCGGCGTACCAAGGCCATCAGGATGGCGCCGGTGGCGCCCATGGCGCCGCCTTCCGTGGGCGTGGCAATGCCAAGGAAGATGGTGCCGAGGACGAGGAAGATCAGGGCCAGCGGCGGGATCAACACGAAAGTAACCTTCTCCGCCATGCCCGAGAGCAGGCCGAGCCGGGTGATGCGGTTGACCACGGACAGGACGAAGGCGACGCCGATGCCGACCAGCATGCAGACGACGATGGTTTCGTCGAGCGGGTTGTCGGCCGGCAGGCGGAACCTGGCATAGGCGAAGGCGGCGACGACCGATACTACAGTCAGGATCAGCAGCGAGACCACGCCGGTCCTGCCACTGGGCTCGCGGAACTTGCGTGCTTCCGGCGGCAGCGCCGGCGCCCATTGCGGCTTGACAATGGTGCAGCCGAGCACGTAAAGCATATAGAAACCGGAGAGCATGAAGCCCGGTACGAATGCACCCTTGTACATGTCGCCGACCGACTTGCCGAGCTGGTCGGCCATGATGATCAGCACCAGCGAGGGCGGAATGATCTGGGCCAGCGTGCCCGAGGCTGCGATGACGCCCGAGGCCAGTCGCCGGTCGTAGCCGTAGCGCAGCATGATCGGCAGCGAGATCAGGCCCATCGAGATCACCGAGGCTGCGACAACGCCAGTGGTGGCCGCCAGCATGGCGCCGACCAGGACGACCGCATAGGCGAGGCCGCCGCGAACCGGGCCGAACAACTGGCCGATCGAGTCGAGCAGGTCCTCGGCCATGCCCGATCGCTCCAGGATCAGCCCCATGAAGGTGAAGAAGGGAATGGCCATCAGCGTGTCGTTGTTCATGATGCCGCCGAAGATCCGCTCCGGCAGTGCCTGGAAGAAGGTCGGCTGGAACAGGCCCAGTTCAATACCAAGCCAGCCGAAGATGATGCCGTTGGCAGCCAGCGAGAATGCCACCGGGAAGCCGAGCAGCAGGAAGATCACCAGCGAGGCGAAAATGATCGGCGCCATGTTGGCAACGAGAAAGGCGCTCATTGCTGGCCCCCTTTCTTGCCATCGACCATGCCCTTGTTCATGCCGACGATGTCGGCGACTTCGGGCGCCACCTGATGCTTCTTGATCTCCGCGGCTAGCTCTTCCTCCGCGCTCGGGGCCTTGATCTTTTCCAGGGGATTGGGACCCTTGCCGGTCAGGAAAGCGATGCGCTTGATCAGTTCGGAAATCCCTTGCAGCGTCAGCAGGAAGAAGCCGACCGGCATCAGCAGCCGCACCGGCCAGCGGATCAGGCCGCCCGGATTCGGCGACATCTCGCTGGAATGCCACGCCAGCGTGAAAACCGGCCAGGAAAGGTACATGGTCAACAGAACCATGGGCATCATGAACACCACGATGCCGAACACGTCGATCCAGTTTTGGGTTCGTGCTGATGTATGGCCGGCAATGATGTCAATGCGGATGTGCTCGTTCTTGAGCAGGACATAGCCGGCGCTGAGCAGAAATATCGCGGAGAACAGGTACCACTGGATTTCCAGCAGACCGTTGGAACTCCAGTCGATGCTGAAGCGCATGACGGCGTTGCCGGCGCTGATGATGACGACCAGCAGTACCAGCCAGGTGACGAGCTTGCCGATACGCAGATTGACGCCGTCGATGACGCCGGACAGCTTGAGTAGTCCTTGCATGGAGCGATCTCCTCCTCTGTCGGGAGCGCGGGTAGAATCCCGCTTCCCTTTTTTGACGCTTCCCAGCTTAATCGCTATCGCCCCCGCCTGGCTAGGCGAATGTGGAAATCCACAACCCCAGGCACATCCCTACACCCATCATGATCGTCACCCGCATTTGCATCGTCCGCCACGGCGAAACAGACTGGAACGTCGAACGGCGCATCCAGGGCCACATCGATGTGCCGCTCAATGCCGCCGGTCGGGCGCAAGCCGGCGCAGCCGCTGCCGGGCTGGTCGGGGAGGATTTCCACGCAGCCTATAGTAGCGACCTCGACCGCGCCTGGCAGACGGCGCAAGCCCTGGCCGCCGCGCGCGGGCTTGAGGTTCGAACTGCCACCGGCCTGCGCGAGCGTCACTACGGCGTATTGCAGGGGCTGACTGCGGCGGAAATCGCCGAGCGCTACCCCGATAGCCATGTCCGTTACCTGGCGCGTGATCCGGAATACAAGTTCACGACCGGCGAGAGTCTGGCTGCGTTCGCCGGGCGCATTGTCGCGGCCGTCAATGACCTCGCGGCGGCTCATCCCGGCCAGACGCTGCTGTTGGTTTCCCACGGCGGTGTACTCGACATATGCTACCGGCAGGCGACCGGACGCGATTTGTCGTCGCCGCGCGATTTCGCCATCCCCAATGCTGCCCTGAACTGGTTCGAGGTTGGAGCGGACGGCTGGCGCCTGCTGGCCTGGGCGGATCGGCGCCATCTGGAGCGGGCGCTGGAAGAATCCCCCGAATGATAAAATCGGCGTTTTCCTCCTTGCCACGAAAGCTCCGCCATGTTCTCCAAACAAAATACCCTCGCCAAGGTTGATGCCGATCTCTGGGCCGCCATCCAGGCCGAGAACCGCCGTCAGGAAGATCACATCGAGCTGATTGCCTCGGAAAACTATGTTTCCTGGGCGGTGATGGAGGCCCAGGGGTCGCAGCTGACCAACAAGTACGCCGAGGGCTATCCGGGCAAGCGCTATTACGGCGGCTGCGAGCATGTCGACGTGGTCGAGCAGCTCGCCATCGACCGCGCCAAGAAGCTCTTCGGCGCGGATTGCGCCAATGTGCAGCCGAATTCCGGTTCCCAGGCCAACCAGGCTGTGTTCATGGCCTTCCTGAAGCCGGGCGACACCATCATCGGCATGAATCTCGCGGCCGGCGGCCACCTGACGCACGGCATGGCGCTCAACATGTCGGGCAAGTGGTTCAATGTCGTGCCCTATGGCCTCGACGCCCATGAAGACATCGACTATGTTTCCCTGGAAAAGCTGGCCCATGAGCACAAGCCCAAGCTGATCATCGCCGGCGCCTCGGCCTTCGCCCTGAAGATCGACTTCGAGCGCTTCGCCAAGGTAGCCAAGGCCGTCGGCGCCGTCTTCATGGTGGACATGGCCCACTACGCCGGCCTGGTCGCTGCCGGCTTCTATCCGAATCCGGTGCCTCACGCCGACGTCGTCACTTCAACCACCCACAAGACGCTGCGTGGCCCGCGCGGCGGTTTGATCCTGATGAAAGCCGAGCACGAAAAGGCCATCAACTCGGCCATCTTCCCCGGCCTGCAGGGTGGTCCGCTCGAGCACGTGATCGCCGCCAAGGCGGTCGCCTTCAAGGAGGCGATGACCAAGGAGTTCAAGGGCTATCAGGAGCAGGTGATGGAAAACGCCATCGTCATGGCCAAGGTGCTCAAGGATCGCGGCCTGCGCATCGTCTCCGGCCGCACCGAGAGCCATGTCTTCCTGGTCGACCTGCAAGCCAAGAACATCACCGGCAAGGATGCCGAGGCCGCACTCGGCCGCGCCCACATCACTGTCAACAAGAACGCCATCCCCAACGATCCGCAGAAGCCCTTCGTCACCTCGGGCATCCGTATCGGCACGCCGGCCATGACCACGCGCGGCTTCACGGAAATCGAGGCGGAAGCAGTGGCCGACCTGATTGCCGACGTGCTCGATGCGCCGACCGATGAGGCGGTGCTGGAGCGGGTGCGCGGCGAAGTGACGGCACTCTGCCGGAAGTTCCCCGTGTACGGTGCCTGAGCGAGTTCGCCGGCGAGCGGTGCCATGAAGTGCCCCTACTGCACTGATCCGAACACCCAGGTTGTCGATACCCGGGAGAACGAGGAGGGCGACACCGTTCGCCGTCGGCGTCGCTGCCTCGCCTGCGACAAGCGTTTCACCACCTACGAGCGGGTAGAGTTGCAACTGCCGCTGGTGGTGAAGAAGAACGGCAGCCGCGTCGATTATGATCGTGACAAGATCAAGGGCAGCATGACGCTGGCCCTGAGAAAGCGGCCGGTAACGACGGAGAGCGTCGATGCCGCCATCGACCGCATCGAGGAGCGGCTGGTGACCCTGGGCGAGCGCGAGGTGGCCTCCGACCGTGTCGGCGAACTGGTAATGCGCGAGCTGAAGAAGCTCGACAAGATCGCCTACATCCGCTTCGCCTCGGTCTATCGCAACTTCGAGGATCTCGACGAGTTTTCGGATGCTATCCGCGAAGTGAAGAAGCCCCGCGTCCGTCGGCCAAAGGCAACATGATCTTCTCCGCAGCCGATCACGAGTTCATGGCACGCGCCCTGCAACTCGCGGCGCGCGGCCTGAATACCACGACACCCAATCCGCGCGTCGGCTGCGTGCTGGTGAAAGAGGGTGCGATTGTCGGGGAGGGCTGGCACGAGCGTGCCGGCGAGCCACACGCCGAAGCCCATGCCCTGAGGCAGGCTGGCGCAGCTGCCCATGGTGCCACCGCCTATGTCACGCTCGAACCTTGCTCCCATCACGGCCGTACGCCGCCCTGTGCCGACGCGCTGATCGATGCCGGCATCGTGCGCGTCGTAGCGGCCATGCGCGACCCGAATCCGCTAGTGGCGGGCGAAGGAATCGCGCGGCTGTCCCTGGCAGGCGTCGATGTCGCCAGCGGCCTGCTGGAAAATGAAGCGCGGGAACTCAACATCGGTTTCGTCTCGCGCATGGCGCGCGGCCGCCCCTGGATGCGTCTCAAGGTGGCTGCCAGCCTTGATGGCAAGACAGCGCTCAACAACGGCAAGTCGCAATGGATCACCGGGCCGGACGCACGGCGCGATGCCCATGCCTGGCGCGCGCGCTCCTGCGCCATCCTGACTGGCATCGGCACCGTCCGTGACGACGACCCCAGCCTGACGGTACGTGATGTGGCTTGCACTCGCCAACCGCTGCGGGTCGTGGTCGACAGCCGGCTGGCAACGCCAGCGACGGCGAAAATTCTGGTCGGCGATGGCGCCCTGATCTTTGCCGCCGTGGCAGGCACCGCTCCTGGCGCCGAGGTCGTTGTCATGCCCAACAGCGCCGGCAAGGTCGACCTCGCAGCCATGTTGCAGGAACTCGGCCGGCGCGGCATCAATGAACTGCTGGTCGAGGGCGGCATGCGTCTGAATGGTTCGCTGCTGCGCGAGGGGCTGGTCGACGAACTGCTGATCTACCAGGCGCCGATCCTGCTGGGCGATGTCGCGAGAGGGATGTTCGACTTGCCTGAACTGACCGACTTGGGTGCTGTGCAACGCTTGCGTATCGTCGATCGGCGTATCGTCGGGACTGACTTTTTCCTGCGGGCGAGACCCGACTGATCGATCAGACGTCGGGTTTCAGGCAGTAGGCGGCCTTGGCGGCCAGGTAGGTCTGCTTGATGAGGTTCTCGTCAGCGACGGGTGCGGAGAGTTGCTTCCAGTATTGGGCGCATTCGGGCCGCTCGGCGATCAATTCGGCCGTGAATTTCGCCTTGTCCGCCACCGACAACGAATGGTCTTCCGAACAGGCGGTCAATGCAGCGGCGGCCAGGCACATGAAGAAGACCGAGAGGCGCATCGCAAACTCCTCGAAAATTCAAACCCGCACACTAGCAGAATTGCCGTAATCGTTTCCGCCCACTACATGGCCCGCTGCAAGATCATCCAGTCAGACGCGAACCTCTTCCATTGGGTTGGCATGCGCTGCGTGGCGTCAGCGTGGCACCACGTGGATGCTGCCCGTGGCGAGCGCAATTTCGCGCAGGAAACAGAGCAGTCCGGCGACGAGCGCCAGCATGGCGGCGATGAACAGCGTCGCAATGACGCCGGGCATTTCGACGCCGGTGATCGAGCCGACGAACAGCGTGGCGATCACAATACAAACCAGCAGTGCGCTGCCGGTGCAGAAGCCGATGGCCCAGTGGATCATGCGCGCGCGGCGCGACAGGATGGCCATTTCCGACTGTACCGACGCGCGCGTGCCTTCGTGCGCTTCGGAGAGAATTAATTCCAGCGCGCGAAAGCGATCCACCACCCGGCCCAGGCGGTTGACCAGCACGGACAAAATCGCGCCGACACCAGTGAGCAGGAACACCGGCGCCACCGCGAGCTGGATGACATGGGCGACGCTGCTGATTCCGGAAAGCGCCTGCATAGTGGTTCCTTTCCTCTCCGCCTGGCGAAAGTCAGCCGTGGTGGTACGCCGAGCAGACGGCACAGGCCGGATCGCGCGGCACGCGGATCTGCCGCCATTCCATCGCCAGGCCGTCGAGCAGCAGCAGGCGACCGGCCAGCGATTCGCCGCAGCCGACGATCAGCTTGAGCGCCTCGGCGGCCTGCGTCGTGCCGATGATGCCGGTCAATGGCGCAAAGACGCCCATCACCGCGCAGCGTACTTCCTCGGCGTCCTCGGCTTCCGGAAACAGGCAGTGGTAGCAGGGCGCCTCCCTGCCTCTGCTGTCGAACACCGCCACCTGACCGTCGAAGCGGACGGCGGCACCGGAAACGAGCGGTTTGCCGAATTTCACGCAGGCACGGTTGATGGCGTGACGCGTCGCGAAATTGTCGGAGCAGTCGAGCACGACATCGGCGCCGGCGACCTCCTCATCCAGGCGCGAGCCAGCAAGGCGTTCCTGGAGCGGAATAACGCGACATTCGGGGTTGATGCCGGCCAGGGTTTCCCGACCCGATTCGGCCTTGGACCGGCCGACCGATTCGACGCGATGCAGGATCTGTCGCTGCAGATTGGTGAGATCGACCGTGTCGCCATCGGCGAGCACGACGGTGCCGACACCCGCCGAGGCGAGGTAGTAGGCGGCCGGGGAACCGAGACCGCCGGCCCCGACCACCAGCACGCGCGCGGCGACAAGCCGCTCCTGACCTTCGACGCCGACTTGCGGCAGCAGGATATGGCGGCTGTAGCGGAGGAGTTGCGAGTCGTCCACGCCGGGCACCCGACCTCAGCGGTCGAGGCGTAGTTCGGGCGGCGTGTCGTCGTGGTCGCCGTGCGGGTGGTGTTCCCAGGCCTTGCAGTAGACCTCGTGCGACTTCTTGATCAGCCGCTGCGGGCCGTGCATGTTGCGCAGCTGGGTGTCCTCGGAGTAATAGACCAGGGCCCGGATCAGTTTTGCGTAGAGGCCGCTTTCCAGATGGAAGCCCTCATGGCGGAGCGCCGTCTCCAGGCCCTCCATGGTGTAGTCCTCGACCTCGTACCACACCGAAAGGCTGTGCGGCAGCAGGCCCGGCGCCAGGTCCAGCCTGGCCAGGCGGGCGAGCAACATGTAGGCGCGTTCGATCTGGCCCGGCGGCAGCTTGGCGAAACGGATTTCGCGATGTTTGCGCGTGCCGGTCTGCGGCAGGAGGGGGTGGGGGCGGTGCAGCCCCCGTTCCCTGTCCCTGATCAGTCGTGCGCGTTCCGGAGTCAGTCTCATTTGGCCTGGATGATCTGCCAGGCCTTGAGCAGATTCATGGCCTGGGAAAGCTGGTAGTCGTTCTTGGAGGCGATCTCGAAGGGCGGCGTCTTGATGGCGTCTTCGTCGTCTTCCTTGGGCGCACCCTTGCCTTTGCCGTTCTTGGTCTGCGGCTTGACCGGAGCCTTGTCGACTTCCTTGGGCGGCAGCTTCTCCTTGTCGTTGTCCAGGTGGCGCTCGAGGTCAGCTTCGCGCAGGCGCTCGTGCTTGTCGCCGTTGGCGGTCTCTTCGACGATGACGTCGGGAACGATGCCCTTGGCCTGGATGGAACGCCCGTTCGGCGTGTAGTAGCGCGCCGTGGTCAGCTTGACGGCCGTGTTGTTGGACAGCGGCAACACGGTTTGCACGGAGCCCTTGCCGAACGTCTGGGTACCCATGACGACGGCACGCTTGTGATCCTGCAGCGCACCGGCAACGATCTCGGAGGCCGAAGCCGAGCCGCCGTTGACCAGCACGACAAGAGGAATCGTCTTGGCTGCGGCTGGCACATCCTTCAGGAAGTCATCCTTGCGGCCGCGCAGATAGTCTTCGGTGCTGGCGATGTACTTGCGCTTGGCATCTTCGGTGCGGCCGTCGGTAGAGGTGATCAGCGTCTTCGGCGGCAGGAAAGCGGCGGCGACACCGATGGCGCCGTGGAGCAGGCCGCCCGGGTCGTTGCGCAAGTCGAGCACCAGGCCCTTGACCGGTTCCGGCTTGCCATCCTTGTCCTTCTCCTTGAACAACTTGTCCAGGTGGCGGGCCACGTCGGCGGCGGTCTCCTCCTGGAACTGGGTGACCCGCAGATAGGCGTAGCCGGGCTCGACAGTCTTCGACTTGACGCTCTGCACCTTGATCTTGTCGCGCACAATGACAAACTCAAGCGGCTTGCCTTCGCCCTTCCTGGCCACGGTCAGCTTGATGGAGGTCTTCGGCTTGCCGCGCATCTTCTTGACGGCATCGGCCAGCGTCATGCCCTTCACCGGCGTGTCGTCGAGCTTGATGATCAGGTCGCCGGCCTTGATGCCGGCGCGGTCGGCGGGCGTGTCCTCGATGGGCGAGACGACCTTGACGAAGCCGTCTTCCATGCCGACTTCGATGCCGAGGCCGCCGAATTCGCCCTGCGTGCTGACCTGCAGGTCCTTGAAGGAGTCGGCGTCGAGATAGGCCGAATGCGGGTCGAGATTCGACAGCATGCCGCTGATCGCATAGGTGATAAGCTTCTTGTCCTCGATGGGCTCGACATAGCCCTGCTTGATGGCGCCGAAAACATCGGCGAAAGTGCGCAGTTCCTCTATCGGCAAGGGCGCCGCGGCGTCCTTCTGGGCGACAGCCGAGTAATTGACGCTGATCAGAACGCCGGCGACGAGGCCGACGAAAACGAGACCGGCTTGTTGCAACTTGCTGCGCATGGATGCTCCATCGATGATGGCTGTCAGCGCAGGCTTACCCAGCGGAGCGGGTCGAACGCCTGTCCCTGATGCCTGAGTTCAAAGTATAAACCCGATTCCGGGTTGCCGCCGCTGTTGCCGACAGTGGCGACGACCTCGCCGGGCCTGACAGTCTGCCCTGTTTCCTTGATCACCGACTGGTTGTTGCCATAGACCGACAGGAAGCCGTCGCCATGGTCGATGACCAGCAGGTTGCCGAAGCCGCGCAGCCAGTCGGCATAGACCACCTGGCCGGCGGCGATGGCCTTTACTTCGACGCCTTCGGCTGCACGGATGAACAGCCCCTTCCAGGTCGTGCCGCCTTCCGGCCGCGGCTTGCCGAAGCGGCTGGCGATGTCGCCTCGCACGGGCAGGTGCAACCGGCCTCGTAACGCGGCGAAGGCGCCGACCGCCTGCGCGGGATCCGGCGTTCGCTCGTTCTGCAACGCCGGCGTCCGCGGTTTGCCAGGGTGTGTCTTCACCGGCCGTTTGACGATCCTGCTCAGCCCCTCGATCAATCGGGCCAGCCGCTTCTCGTCCTTCTGCAGGGTGCCGATTTCCCGTCGTTGCGCCTTGATCTTGTCGGCCGTGCGGGCCAGTAGCACATGGCGCTGCTTCTGCTGATCGATCAGCGCGGTGCGGGCCTGCTGCTGCCTCAGTTCGATCGCTACCAGGTCGGCGTTCTTTTCGCGCGCGGCGGCGGTCAGCCGCTTCTTCTCGCCGGCCTTGGCGCGTAGATCGGCGATCAGTTCGGCCTTGGCCTGCGAGAGACGTTTGAGGAAGTGATAGTCGAGAGCCGCCTGGTTGGGATCGCGGCCGGCCAGCAGCAGGTGCAGGGCATCGGTTTCGCCACGCGTGTGGTGGCGGTAGAGGAGGCGCGCGAGTTGGCCCTGCTGCGCTTCGGTTTGCTCGGCGAGTCGCCGCGCCTGACTTTCGAGTTCCCTGATCTCGCCCTGCACGGTAGTGCGCTGATCGGCGAGTTGGCGCAACTTTCGATTGACATCGGAAATGGCCGATTCGGTTTCGCGCAACTGATCGGCAGCGTAAGCGCGGGATTCCTCGCTTTTCGCCAGGTCGCGGCGCAGGGCCTCGATGCGGCCCCGCAGTTCGCCCTGCTGTTCCTTGAGTTCGGCTTTTTGTGCCGCTGCCGGCGCAGCGATGGCGGCCCAGGGCAACAGGGCTGCCAGGCAGGCACCGATGATGGCGCCGTTACTTGGCCTTGCCCTGGTTGGCAACCGCTTCCATCGCCTTCTTGATCGCCTCCTCGTCGCCCAGGTAGTAGCTCTTGATGGGCTTGAGGTTGGCATCCAGCTCGTAGACGAGCGGCTGGCCGGTGGGGACGTTGAGGCCGACGATGTCCTGATCGGAGACGTTGTCCAGATATTTGATCAGTGCCCGCAAGCTGTTGCCGTGGGCGGCAACGATGACGCTCTTGCCGGATTTGACGGCGGGGGCGATGGTTTCGTGCCAGTAGGGCAGGAAGCGATTGACGGTGTCCTTGAGACACTCGGTCTTGGGGAACTCGCCGCGCGCCAGGCCGGCATAGCGGGGATTGTCGGCTTCCAGGCGCGGATCATTGTTGGTCAGCGCCGGCGGCGGCGTGTCATAGGAGCGGCGCCAGATCTTGACCTGGTCTTCGCCGAACTTGACGGCAGTCTCGGCCTTGTTGAGGCCCTGGAGCGCGCCGTAATGGCGTTCATTGAGACGCCAGGAGTGGTGAACCGGAATCCACATCCGGTCCATTTCCTCCAGTGTCAGCCAGAGGGTCTTGATGGCGCGTTTCAGCACCGACGTATAGGCGACATCGAAGGCAAAACCGTTTTCCTTCAGCAGCCTTCCGGCCATCCCGGCTTCGGCGAGGCCTTTTTCGGTCAGGCCGACATCGGTCCAGCCGGTGAAGCGGTTTTCCTTATTCCAGACGGATTCTCCGTGGCGGAGGAGGACGAGCTTGTACATGATGGGATATTGGCAGGACCGGTGGGGCGAAGGCTGCGAATAATAAGACCAATCGCCGCAGCGCAAAAACAGTATTCTATAATATTTAGATTGTCCGGAATGCCAAAGGGGGGACGGAGGATGGACAGCACTGCCATTCGTGACTTGATTGAAAAGAAGGAACAGATCGAGACGGCTGCCCGTTCGCTGAAGGCGATCTCCCATCCGCTGCGTCTCAAGATTCTCTGCGTGGTCGGAGACCAGGAAGTCTGCGTGCAGGACATCGTCGATGCCGTCGGCACTTCGCAGAGCAACATCTCGCAACACCTCGGCATCCTGCGCGACAAGGGCGTCCTGCAGACCCGCAAGGATGCCAATCGCGTGTATTACCGGGTCGCCGACCCACGCACGCTGCAGTTGATCGTGCTGATGCGCGAGGTATTCTGCGGCGTTCCCGGATTCAAGAACTGAGAGGCATCGATGGACTTCGTGCAGCAAAACATCATGTGGGTCATGGCGGCCGTGGTCAGCGGCGCCATGTTGATCGCTTCGTTCGTGCGCGGTGGTGGCAAGGGCATCTCGGTAACCGAGGCGACCCTGCTGATCAACCGTGAGGATGCGCTGGTGCTCGACGTGCGCGAAACCCACGAATGGACCTCCGGGCACATTCCCAATGCCCGCCATGTCGCGCTCGGGCAGTTGGCGAAGCACATGAGCGAACTGGAAAAGTTCAAGGGCAAGCCGGTGATTGTCTGCTGCGCCAGCGGCAATCGCTCCTCGTCGGCCTGCGGGACGCTGAACCGTGCCGGTTTCGAGCGGGTGTTCAACCTTTCCGGCGGCATTGGCGCCTGGACGGGCGCCGGGCTGCCGGTAACCACCAAAGGCTGAGACCGGTATGCTACGCATCGTCATGTACTGCACCGCTGTCTGCCCCTACTGCGTGCGCGCCGAACAGTTGCTGAAGCGCAAGGGCGTGGCCGAAATCGAGAAGATCCGTGTCGATCTCGATCCGGAGCGCGGTGAGGAAATGACTGCCCGCACCGGCCGTCGTACCGTGCCACAGATTTTCATCGGCGACACCCACGTCGGTGGCTGCGACGACCTGCACGACCTCGACCGGCAGGGCAAGCTTGATCCGTTGCTGGCTGCCTGAACCGCTGGCCCGGCGAGCCTGGGGTAGAATCGGCGCTCTTCGACACTCCACTATTTGATCCGTCATGAGCGACCAGCAACCGGTTTTCAGCATCGAGAAGATCTACGTCAAGGACCTTTCGCTCGAGCTACCCAATGCGCCACAGTGCTTCCTCGAACGCGACTCGGCACAGATCGCCGTTCAAATGGGCTCGTCAGGCACGGCGGTCGGCGAGGGCACCTTCGAGGTCGTGCTGACGGTCACCGTCACCGCCAAGATTGGCGACAAGACCCAGTTCCTGATCGAAGTGGCCCAAGCCGGCATCTTCGTCATCCAGAATGTTCCCCAGGAAGAGATCGAACCCATCGTCGCCGTGGCATGCCCGAACATTCTCTTTCCCTATGCACGCGAGTCGGTTTCCGACGCGGTCGTGCGCGCCGGTTTCCCGCCCGTGCTGCTGGCCCCGGTCAATTTCGAGTCGATCTACCGGCAAAGGTTGGAATCGGAGCAGCGTCCCCATGAGGTATCCGTTCAGTAAGGCCATGCGGCGCCTGGCGACATTGGCGGCCGGCATGCTGGTGGCGGGTACCGCCGCCGCGCTCGACTACCGTTCCGTCGTCGAACCGGCGCTGCTTTACGATGCACCGTCCCAGCAGGCCAAGCCGCTGTTCGCCATTGCTCGCGGCACGCCAGTCGAGGCCGTCGTCACGCTCGACGCCTGGGTCAAGGTGCGCGATGCCAAAGGAGAGCTGGCCTGGATCGAAAAACGGCTGCTGTCCGAGAAGCACAATGTGATGGTCAAGGTCGATCGTGCCCAGGTGCGTGCACAGGCCGACGACAATGCACACACGGTGTTCGAAGCCGAAAGGGACGTACTGCTGGAGTTGGTCGGGCCGGGGCCCGCCGGCTGGGTCAGGGTGAAGCATCGCGACGGCGCGCAGGGCTTCGTCAAGGCCACCCAGGTCTGGGGCCTGTGATTCCATGAAGGTTGCGGTGCTTGGTGCCGGCGCCTGGGGCACGGCCCTGGCCTTGGCATTTTCCGGCCGCCATGCGGCTCGGCTGTGGACCTGGCAGGTCGAGCATGCCGAGGCCATGAATGCGGCTCGGGAAAACGTTGAGTTTCTGCCCGGTCATGCCTTTCCCGATGGTCTATTGGTCAGCAGCGACGCCGAGGCAATTCTCGACGGCAGCGACCTCGCCATCATCGCCACGCCCATGGCCGGGCTGCGCGGAACCGTCGGCCTGCTCCGGCAGTCGGGCCTTCCCTTCCTCTGGGTCTGCAAGGGACTGGAAGCGGGTACCGGTCTGCTGCCGCACCAGGTGGTCGGCCAGACGGCGCCGACGGCAACCTGCGGCGCACTCACCGGCCCCAGCTTTGCGGAGGAAGTCGCCAAGGGTCTGCCGACTGCCATCACGCTGGCTTCAAGAGATATCGATTTTGCCACCCACATGGCCGAGGCTTTGCATACACCCCGCCTGCGCCTGTACGCGAACGACGATATCATCGGTGCCGAGGTCGGCGGTGCGGTGAAGAACGTGCTGGCGATTGCCACCGGCATTTGCGACGGACTTGGCCTGGGCCTCAACGCCCGTGCCGCCCTGATGACCCGCGGTCTGGCCGAGATCACCCGCTTTGGCGTTGCACTCGGCGCGAAACGGGAAACCTTCATGGGGCTGGCCGGTCTCGGCGACCTGATTCTCACCTGCACGGGCGATCTCTCGCGCAACCGGCGCGTCGGCTTGGCGCTCGCTTCCGGCCAGTCGCTCGATGCCTTTCAGCGGGAACTGGGTCACGTCGCCGAGGGCGTTATGACGACCCACGAGGTTACGCGCCGGGCGGCGAGCCTTGGCGTCGAGATGCCCATCACGGAAGCAATCTGCGCCGTACTCGACGGCCGCATCAAGGCTGCCGACGTGGTCGCCCTCCTCATGGGTCGCGACACCAAGGCAGAATAGCCGTTCGCTATTGCCCGCCAGCGAAACCCTGTTGCCGCCAGGCTTCGAACACCACCACGGCGACCGAATTCGACAGGTTGAGGCTTCGATTCCCTGGCACCATCGGCAGGCGCAGCCGCCGTTCGGGTGGAAACTCGGCCAGCATGTCTGCCGGCAGGCCGCGCGATTCCGGCCCGAAGACGAAGCCATCCCCCGGCTGGAATCGCGGCCCGTCGTGACGGATTTCGCCTCTGGTGCTGACGGCGAACAGACGATTGGCCGCCAGCGACGCCCGGCATTCATGCCAGCTGTCATGCACTTTCATGGTGGCGAATTCTGCGTAATCGAGGCCGGCGCGGCGCAGCGACTTGTCGTCGATGTCGAACCCAAGCGGCCTGATCAGGTGCAGCGTGGCGCCGGAATTGGCGGCCAGCCGGATGACGTTGCCGGTGTTGGGCGGGATCTCGGGCTCGAACAGGATGATGTGGAACATTGGCTGCAGTTTCTCGTTTAGGATGCCGGCCAGTCTATTGGCAAAGTGACGGTCATGGCGCGTAGCGATCCGGCAGAACTGGCAATGTTGCGCCTGGAGGCGCGGCGGTTTGTTTCGCGCTGTGAAGTGCAGGCAGCCCTGATCCAGCGAGCGGATACGCTGCGCGAACTGTCGAGACTGGCCATGGTCGCTTTGCCATATCGCGTCGCCGAAGACTATGCCTGTCGAGACGCACAGCGCCGCGTCGCCCTGACTGCCGAGGACCGCGCCAAGCAGCTCATCCAGGAGCAGATTCAGCACTATCTGCGGGCGGAAGCGGAGCAGCACGACAAGCTGAAGGGCCAACTGGCGGAAGACTGGGGGAATCTGACCGGTTCTCTCAGCCATCTGCGTACCTGGGCGCAGGGAAAACTGCTGGTGGCCGAACAGGCGCGCTGAGGCGCCGGCAGCCTTTTCTGCCCGTTCGGCTAAATTGATGCTGTTTTCTGCCGATAAATCACGGTATTGCAACAAATGTCCCGTGTTTTCCTTCGCGTTGGGACTTTTCGGATATCGGAGATGAGTCGGCCGCCGCAACGCATCCGTCTTGGTGATTTGTTGATTCAGCAGGGGCTGCTCAGCGACGAGCAGCTCGCGCTGGCGCTCGCCGAGCAGAAGCGTAGCGGCCGCAAGCTCGGTCGCATCTTCGTCGACAGCAACTATGTCACCGAGGATGGCATTGCCAAGGCACTCGCCCGCCAGTTGCGGGCGGAGTTCGTCGATCTGCGCAACTTCCAGTTGCGACCGGAACTGATCAAGCTCCTGCCCGAGGCGCCGGCGCGCCGCTTCCGCGCCATCGTGCTCGACGAGCAGGCTGGCCTGCTGCGGGTCGGTTTTGCCGACCCGACCGATATCACGGCCTACGACGAGGTGTCGCGCCTCGTCAAGCGGGACATCGAGCTGGTCGTCGTCATCGAAAGCCAGCTCGTTCCACTGCTCGACCGCGTCTATCGTCGCACCGAGGAAATTACCGGGCTCGCCAAGGAACTGACTCAGGAAATGGGCGATCTGCCGGTCGAGTTCGGCTCGGTGCTCGGCCTGACGCCGGGCGCCGAGGACGCACCGGTGGTCAAGCTGCTCAATACGGTGTTCGAGGAAGCCCTGAAGATGCGGGCCTCGGA
>Ga0187786_10000267_pt1 | contig 16585 bp, 15 predicted proteins | sample 0815_BV2_10_20_M_FD_132449 | JGI IMG/M metagenome (GOLD analysis project Ga0187786, IMG submission 132449) | Tropical peat soil microbial communities from peatlands in Department of Meta, Colombia - 0815_BV2_10_20_MG | ecosystem: Environmental > Terrestrial > Soil > Wetlands > Peat | place...
AAGACAGATGATCACCTTTGACATGAGAGACTTTGCGAGGATTCGGACACTGTGCTTGGTGAGATGAAGCGTTAAGCAGCAGCAACTGTCTGAGCCGCGAAGTGGCGAGTTTTGCTGCTGTAGGGGAATGAACCTAGCACAGTCGACCGCAGCGCAGGAGCGAAGGGCAAAGGAGATCATCACTAACTTTCGTTAACTTGTAGCAATTTAAGATTGAGGTCACGCCATGAAGATCAAGATCTGCGGAATAACAAATCTGGAAGACGCCCTCGCAGCTGTCGATTATGGGGCGGACGCACTGGGCTTCGTCTTCTATCAGAAAAGCCCTCGGTATGTTTCTTCTGAAAAGGCACGGGAGATTGCCTCCCAGCTACCCCCGTTCGTTTCTACCGTCGGCCTCTTTGTCAATGAGGACCCGGCCAAGATAAAAGATATAATGGAATCGGCGCGCCTTCATGTGCTTCAGCTGCACGGAGATGAAGGACCTTCAGCATGCTCGATTTGGATGCCAGTCATCAAAGCCTTCAGGGTCAAGGATTTTGTTGATCTCAAACCTCTCGAACAGTACAGGGGCGTGTCTGCCTTCCTGATCGACACCTACGCTCCGTCTGCATATGGCGGAACGGGTCAGATATTCAACTGGGATATAGCCGTCGAAGCAAAGAGATTCGGCCACATAATCCTCGCCGGAGGACTGACACCCGACAATATCGAAAAAGCGATAAAGTGGGTCAGGCCTTATGCCGTAGATGTCAGCAGCGGCGTCGAGGCTGACAAGGGCAAGAAGGACCTGAAGAAAATGAGAGAATTTATCGAGAAGGCAAAGATCGCTTCGAAGCAACCCTGATAACGGTCTTCACGTTGCCCCTGGGATTGAAATCCCCGATCACCTCGAGGAACCTCGGCTTAAGGGTCTTCTGAAGTTCACCGAATATCAGGTTCGTAACCGCTTCATGCGAGATATGCTTGTCGCGGAATGAATTGAGCCAAAGCTTAAGGGCCTTCAACTCCACAATCTTTTTTGCCGGAACGTATGTTATCTTTATCGTCGCGAAATCCGGATAACCGGACCTCGGACAGAGGCATGTAAATTCGGGGAACGATATGTTTATTTCGTAGTCCAGCTCCGGATTCGGATTCGGCCATATTTCGAGCTTTGCTTCAGCTACAGCTTTTTCTCCGTATTTCATGTGCCGATCTCCTGTTTCGATTCATTGCTCATAAACTGCATGTTATAAAGCTCCTGGTAAAGTCCCCCCTGAGCGATCAGCTCTTCGTGAGTTCCTTCCTGGATGATTCCGCCGCCGCTCATGACAACTATGCGCGAAGCATTTTGAACAGTCGAAAGTCTGTGAGCAATAACTATGGTTGTCCTGTTCTGCATGAGCCTCTCAAGCGCTTTTTGTACCTGGTGTTCCGATTCGGTATCAAGAGAAGAGGTAGCTTCATCGAGAATCAATATGGATGGGTTCCTGATGATCGCCCTTGCTATGGTTATACGCTGTTTCTGGCCTCCGGAGATCCTAACACCCCGCTCTCCGATCATCGTATCGTAGCCCTTGGGCATATCCATAATAAATTCGTGGGCGAACGCCGCCCTTGCAGCTTCCATAACTTCTTCGTCGGTTGCCCCTGGACGGCCGAAGCGTATGTTTTCCTTGACCGTATCGTCAAAGAGCATTATGTCCTGAGTAACAGTACCGATGTGGCTTCTAAGCGAACGAAGGGACAGATTCCTGATATCCCTGCCGTCTATGAAAACCTGTCCCTCTGAAGGGTACCAGAACCCCGCGATAATATCCACAAGGGTGCTCTTTCCGGCGCCGCTATAGCCGACAAGTGCAACTATGTTTCCATGATGCACTGCAAGATTCACATTCTGGATCGCATTTCCTGACGCTGTAGGATATCTGAAAGAGACATTGTCAAATACTATGTCACCCTTTACGTCCAGTTCTTCTCCGATAATCTTTTCAGCATCCGACGTCATGATAATTCTGAGGCGATCGATCACATTGCGTCCGGACTGAAAGTTGTTATGTACCCGGCTCAATCGCTTCAGCGGATTATACATCAGTCCAACTGCGACGATGAAAGACGTAAAATCGCCCGGTGACATCATGCTGGAGACAACCAAACTGAATCCATAAAAAATTATTAGCGCAATGCCCACACCTGCAAGGATCTCTCCTATCAGGGCAGATCCCTCGTTGATCCTAACCTCCCTCATCGAATTCCGATAATATTCGGCCTGAGCCCGTTCGTTGCGAGCTGTCATTGCCCGCTCCATTGTGAAGGCCTTGATTATCTTCACTCCCTGCACTGTTTCATTAAATACGGTCGTTATCCTCGCAATCAGTTCTCTTGTCCGCATACCCGTCTTTTTCATACGTTTGCCCAACCTGGCTATGCTGAATACCATCATCGGCACAACTACAAATGACAAGATAGCGAGATCCCATCTGCGATACACAGCAACGCCCGCAAGTACAATAACAGTGCCGGTTTCAACAATGAAATCCTTGATGGTAAACCCCACAGTATTTTGGAGAATACCGACATCGTTTAGCATCTTGGAAACCACGTCACCGCTTGAGGTTTGAGAGTGAAAGGAAATTGGCAGTGAAAGGACCTTTTCATAGACCTCCTGCCTAATTACCCTTACTATTTTGGCGCCTATTGACGCCATTAAATAGTTATTGCAGAAAGCGAAGATCCCCTTAAGCATGAAAAGCGCCACGGTGCCGATAGCGAGAGAAATAAGATATACGGCATTTTTTGAGATTAAAACATCGTCAACTGCAAACTTAGTCCCCCAGGCCAATGCACCGCTTATGCCCGAAATAACCAGACTGCATATCATTGCGGCCAATAATCTGGGTATATATGGCTCGGACAGATACCAGAAGATCGCAAGATCGTCTCTGCTTGTTCCGCCCGTCTTTTTATTAAAAATCTCTTCTACACGCATGTATTAATCCCGGTACCTAATATATTTTCGAGAGACATATTACTGTTTATAATCCTTTCGTCATGCAAAAGCAGCTTTATTATATAACAGATAATCCGATCGCAACAGAAATCAAAGAAGGATTACCAGTCATAAACAGGACCGGCATTCCCTTGACGCAAGCCTCAAGACAAATAATATCTGGCATATATATACCAGGTCGCAATCGAGAGGAATACCGCCAACAGAACAAGATGAATCTTGATCAGAGTACCGACACCGCATTTTATTTTCGATGTGGTCCACAATCTCATTTTTTCAGGGATTACAAGGTATATGCCCACAAGGAAAGGAAATAGAATTCTCACAAAGTACCTGCCCTGCATGCCCAATATCTTGCCATCAGGCTTTTGACGTTCCATTAGATACATGCTGATATGATAAGCAGTCCATATCAGAAATATGAACCCGACGATCGCCAGACCGGTTTTCCTGAACTTAGCGCTTTTGTCACTTATCCCCATATCAGGCACAAGGAGCGGCCATAGCAGGAGGACGGTAAACACCGCAAGAAAAATAAACGGTAATCTGACATCGGTCCAGCCGAGCCAAAACGTCGATTTAGCCAGATAAACCGAAAACATGGTCTCGAAGTAGACTCTGTAAAGAATATGAAAAGGATTTAAATCCCTATCCGGCGCTACACCCATTACCTGATTAATCGTCGGCGCCGCTATTAAATGAACCTGAAACATCTTCCATGCCACCGCAAAGATCAGACCGAATATTATCATTCCAAATCCTCCGATCCAATACAGGGCGCCGGATCTGAATTTTTCCCTTGGAATCATAATAAAGTACAATAACGCTAAAACTATATATGGTCCCTTTGTAAGTGCTATCAGTGCGCATAATAAATATAGCGCAGCCATATCCTTGACGCCGACCGCCTTTTCTTCTTCTCTGAAAGCTATGTTTACTGCGTGACAGACCAGCATAAGCAGCAAAATAATGGTAACGCAGTCCGCGCTTATAATTATGCCTTGCTGTATGCTTATAGGCATAAGGGCGATCGTGAGCAGCGGAAGTTGCAAAATGAGTACATGTTTAATCAGTAAGTACATCGAGACAATAAAGAAAATCAGGCTTCCGAAACGTCCAGCATAATACACGTAGAGAATCGGCAACTCCAATATTCTTGCAATCGTGACGGCGACCACTTGAGGAGCGTATGCGACCGGCGGATAATTCGCGATGTCATCATAAAACAGCTCTGATCTGGGTTTCAGTTCTATCTTTGAAGATGCGGCCAGGGCAGTAAAATCCTGTTTTATGGCTGTTCGCCCTACTATCTTGCGGGATTGTAGCGCATCTTCAAGCTGCTTAATACTGGCAGGCAGATAACATCCGACACGTCCGGTAACCGGCTCAGAATCTAAGTGAAGTTTACCCTCGGACAACATGTATGCCCGGCGGAAATGGCCAAACTCATCGGGCCCCTGAAAAGGAGGGAGCAGGAAAAGCCAGATGATTCCAAAAATTAGGCCCAGCACCAGGAAAATCCTGTGGTAAGGAAATTCCTGCTTAATGCGTTCCTTCATTCTCCGGTAATTTCACCTTTCACGATATGAGTTGCTTAAAAAAGATATTTTTGACAAAACGTCGCGGACGCTGATATTCGAAATGTTTCCAGCAGCTCCGATAAGAGGAATATGTTCAAATCCTTTGTTGGGAGAAGGAACCCTCTGCTTCAACACGCCCTGACCGGCATCGCTCCACAATGATATGACTCTTAGCTGGAAATACGTATCGATATAGTAAGCCAGAGACAGAATACCGCCGTCAGGTGCAATCAGGGTGTGGCATCTGTTCTTGATAATTGAGAGCAGTTCCAGCAACCTCGTCTCTCCCCTCAAATCCGTGACTGACGGCATATTGAAATCGCCGGTCTTGCTGTTCCCGAACAAGACTATCCTGACATCTCCGCTCCTGCAGATATTTTCGAAGAGTTGCCTCCAGTTTTCGGGCGGCCAGTCCTTCTGGTATTTATAGAATTGTCCCGTTTCTGAATTCAGATGAACACCTATGCAATTCTTTCCTTCGGGCAGCGGAAACCGTTCGCAATATTTGTCGTATTCTCCATTCCACCTGAGCCTGGGGACAAGTTTGCCTATCTGCCATGAAAGCCATCTCGTGGGATCAACCTTCTCCATGATCACGTCAAAGTCCGACTCTTTAACATTCAACCTTACCAATGCATCCCTGAGATCAAATGGGACACCTCTTTTCATCCAGTCGGCAGTGATTATCTCGACTCCGCCGAGCAATCTGAAACCATCTTCAAGGTTTTTTCTGGTAATAAACGTGATATGAGCCGCAGGGATCAGATTCTTAATCCTGTACACCAATGCAAAAAGTCCCAATGCAATGTCTCCGAGACCACGGTTCCATACAATAAGAAATCTTTCTTTCCTCCCGTTTGCCGCTTTCTTCAGAAGTCGGTCCAATTCATTCCCTCTAAGCAACTTCAAAAAACTAAACATCTTTTCTCCTCGCACAGGCGACCATATACCTGCTAGTAAGGAAGCCGTCAAGTCTGTTGAAAACAAATGAATTCAACATTCTCATGATTTTGCCAGCCTCCTTTTTCCTTTCGATTCTGCTGATTTCATAGCCGGATACGGCCAAGAGATTTTCTATTGTTGCCAGTGAGAAAAATCTGAGGTGTTCCCATGCCAGGGCCCCTTCAGCCCTATAGAGCCATCTGTCCAGAACTATATCTTTTATCACCTTGTGATATTGAATATTCGGAAAGCTCGCGACCAGAGTCCCATGGTCAACCAGTCTCTCACGACAGCTTCGCAGAAAAGCCCATGGATTCCTTAAGTCTGCCAGCACATCATCACAAATAATACAATCAAAAAGTTCCCGGTTATCGATCAAAGAACATGCGTTTTCGAGATCACCGATGAAAATCTTGTCCAGCCTTCGACCAGACTCTTTAACCAGGTCCGCGTTCTCCTCAATGCCCCAAACAGCACGTCCATGAACCTCATCCTTTAATTTCTCACTCATCATACCGCTCTTGCACCCTATATGCAGTATGAATTTTGCCTCAGGCGGCACCAAGCCCGCCATCTCCTGTCTGCCGTCACGATAATATCCGTATGGTCTCATACCGGAGAAATCATTGGGAAGCCTGAACCGATTCAGTATGGAACCCCATCTGCTCATAAATAATTTCCTGTTCCGCCGTGTCGTTCTTTTTTTGTAACGGCTCCCCTGATCTTTTAAAGATATCTGTTCATAATGTGTAACTACGCTGTCCGGACAATACATTACAGTTAATCCGAGCTTTCTCACCTTCAGGCAGAGGTCGATATCTTCAGATCCGTGCAGGTATCCTTCATCAAATCCACCAACGGCTCTGAATATCTCTCTTCTCATAAGCAAACATGCTCCGGTAACCGCCTCGCGTTCGCCGGGGATCAGGACCTCCCTGAAATCTGCCGGGTATCTCTTGAACGGATGCACACAATTGCCCTTATGGTCAAAAGCGACACCCACATGCTGGATGGTATTGTCAGGATAGAGCAACTTACTGCCTACAATCCCGCATTTCGGATAGGCTTCAATCATATTGACCATTGCGTCCAGCCACTTGTCATGTACTACCGTGTCGTTATTCAGAAACAGGATCAGATCACCTTCTGCAGCTTCAGCTGCCCTGTTATTGCCCTTCGCAAATCCCAAATTCTGTGGGCTCCTGATGACTTGATGACCGATCGCCGAGAGAAATGCGTCCGTATCGGGTTCAGTGGACCCATTGTCGAACAATATGATTTCGTAAGCAGGATAAGATGTATGTTGCTCTATCGAAGCAATACAATTTTGCGTATAGTATAATTTATTCCAGTTAAGTATTATTATGCTTACCTTTTGATATTCCATTAATCGTTTCCCTGCCTGTCCAGCCCTTATCCGCAACTGCTGACTTTGCAGACAGCGGCCAGCAGTGTTTCAGCACGATGAATATACGTGTGTTCCCTTAAGATTCTACTATATGCGTTCTCGGCGACTCTCCGTCTCTCATCAAGCCTCGCCACATAGTATAAAATTTTCTCCAGACAATCATTGATGTCCCGGAACATTACGATCTCGTCATCTTCGATGAAATCGTCTTTTGCATGTATTCTCTCATCCGTGAGCAAAAAGCCGCCGCATGCCGGGACGCCATAAGCTCTTTCTGGAAGGCCCCAGCTCTTGTTGTTGTCCTTATCGGCGGCGCAGCCGACATTAATATTGATCCTGCTCCTTTGGATCAGATCGATTTGAGCAGAAAAGTCCATGAACCTGCTATCCTCAAATTTGAAAGTCAAACCCTCTTTTTGGAGCAGCCCGGCAAGTTCATTGAGGAAGCGAGTTCTCTGCAGATGCTCTCGGTGCTTTGCAGAATCGATATTGCCGACGAATGATACATCAACGTCATACTTTCCGGAATCCCTGAAATCCTCAAGGGACACGCCACCCAGATTATATCTGCTGGTCCAGGCAGCATTTGGAAGATATATCAGCCTGCTTTTCAGGCCATGCATTGTATCAAACCCCTGCATTGAATGTGTTGCAAAGATATCCAGTAGACCTAACTTCAGGATAGCTACCAGCTTCCATGGACTGGCCCCGATATTCGGCATATCGAGACACCACGTCAGGCTCGGAATGCAGGCCTTTTTCAGATCATAAGAGAGCTTTGCAAATCTCCATTCTTCTTTTAGGATCTGCTTGAATTCAAAATAGACGGCAGCCGGGCCGCGACTCTTTATTCCATCAATATCCCATATATTGTACTCAACAGAATGGCCGAGATTATTCAGCGCCTCCTCAAGCCTCTCATGCCTATGACGGCAGTTCATGACAAAGTTCATCCTGCATCCTCGCCCAGTATACTCTTTGCAGCATCAATGACACCACAGGCTGTGATCTGTTCCAGGCAGACCGGGTTCTCGCAATTCTTGCCTATACACAGCGAACAAGTCTTTTCAGCTTTTATTACTGTTGCACTCTCAGCGTTGCAGGGCCCGCAAAGTCTGGGGTCCGTCGGTCCGAAAATGGCAATTACAGGTGTTTTTAATGCAGAGGCCATATGCATGGGGCCTGTATCGTTAGTTATGAACAAAGACATCTTTTTGATGAGGGCAGCTGTGCCTCTCAGAGAAAGCTGGCCGGCAGCTGATACAGCCCCCCTGATTCCTGATATCACCCGATCGGCTAATTCCTTTTCAGCCGCATTTCCGGTTATGACAATCCGGTATCGATCTTGTAACCCTTTGCTCACCTCGGCATATCTGGCAGCAGGCCAGCATTTGAACGGCTTTTGAGCTCCAGGGTGAATACCTATCAGCAACTCGCTTGATGCTATCCCATTTTTTTTCAGAAACGCGTCTGCTTCATGTCTGTCTTCTTCTGCCAGGTATAAAGACATAGTCTCATCGTGCCTATCTACCCCGGCATCCGCAAGCATCCTGAAGCGGTTATCAACTCCATGAAGAGGCGCCTGGACGCTTATAATCTTTGTGAGAATATAATCCAGGCCTTTACTTTGACCTTCGAATCCGGTTATTTCAGAAGCGCATGAAAGGGCAATTATGGGCCAAATAATGCGATCTGACGCATGGAAAATAAAGACTGATCCTAACCTTCTATTCCGGAGCGCACGAATCAGAAAAGGAAGTTTGATTATGCCCGATATCCCTCTCTTGAAAACAAAGACTTCATTTATTGCCGGATTGCCTTTCAGGATATCGGCGCCTAGAGGATTTGTAAGGATCCCTATGTAACTATCGGGATATGTTCTACGCAGGGCATCAATTGCAGGCGTCCCCCACAAAGTGTCGCCGACTCCGGTGGTGCTTACCACCAGAAAGCATTTGCTATTTCCTTCTGACCGCCTGCATATATACCCATTTGCGGTTACTACTGCGCGTATTAAGCTGTTCTTCAAAGACATTAATCGATATTTCCTTTTTTCGCAGCTCTGGCATCAAAACCCATACATTGACAGACATCAACGGTTATCAATCGACGCCATTGCTGAAATCACTCTTTCGACAGTTATAGACTTAACATTGCCATCAACAGCCTTAAGCGAAATATGCCCCTCGCCGTATGGTCGCCAGACCACAGGGTCTGCATCCGCAAAAAGACTGATGACTTGACAACCCGCAGCCGCGCCGACATGCCCGGCCCCGCCCTCACCGGTCACAAGTACGTTGCCCAGCGAGGAAATACCAGCAAAGCTCATTATGCTTTTTGTCTGAAAGTAAAACGCGTTTGCTCCGATATGACGACAAATTTTCAAGGCCATGTCTTTGTCGGATGCGATCCCGGTTACTATGCATCTGCACCGAAAAGCCTCTATCAGGGTTTTCCCAAGCCTTATAAAGTTATCGCAGTTCCACTTAGCATTTTCCCTTGTGCTGCTTATATTAAATACTGCAAGCCTTTCCCCGGGCATCAATCCTTTAGAGGACAAAAAAGCAACTGCCTCGTCGGTGAACCTGTCGGGAATATGCATGCTGATGTCCTTTGTTCCTTCCTCTATCCCTATTGCTCGCAACAGATGCATACATGCCTCGACCTGATGATACGTCCAGAAATCTATCGGCTTGACGGGAAGATTGTAGAGCAGATTCATAGGGCGCCATTTCTTTGAAACATATCCGAGTCTGCATCTGGCGCCGCTCATTAAGGATGTGAGAGCCAGAAAGCTCGAGAATCCGCCCTTGACTCCAATAGCAATGTCATAGTCAGTGCCCTGCAGGATGCTTCTTATGTTTAACAACTTATTACCGCGTTTACCGTTATTCCTGCTGTATACAAGAACCCGATCTATATACGGTTCATGCTGAATTACTTCCGCATTTGCAGCTTCAGCTAGTACTGATAGTTTTGCCGCCGGGAATTCCCTCTTGAGCGTCTTCAGGAGAGGAATAGTGCAGATCATATCCCCTATCCTGTTCATCCTTATCACCAGGATATTTCTGATATCACCCCCAAGCAACTGCCTGCTGTACGTCATGGTGCAACCCTGGACTCAAGCCCTAATTTGGCTGCAATCATACCGATGACCTCTTCAGGTTTGATCGCATCAAGACATCTCCTTACCTTGACCCCTTCTCTCGCACATTGCTCGCATGCCCTACATCCGAGCTTCTTGATAAGGATGCAATGCCCCTCGCCCCATGGTCTCCACTGCTGTTCGCCGCTAGGCCCGAACAGTGCTATCACCGGAGTGTTTACGGCAGCTGCGATATGCATCGGGGCAGAATCGACTCCAAAGAATAGATTGGATTTTGCAGCAACAGCTGCAAGTTGTTTGAGCGTCGTAGCGCCGCAAAGATCAACTACTTCCATCCGTCTATTTACACGAGAGAGAATATGACGCGCTCTTTCCATTTCATTCTCTGCGGGGGAAGAAGTCATTATCACTCTGATATTTTTTTCAAGGAGCCAATCTATAACCTGAGCCATATACTCATCCCTCCAGCATTTGAACAACCATCTGGATGTTGGATGTATATGAATTGAGACATCAGATTCTGTTATTGAATTCTCCCTGAAAATTTCATAAGCGTATTTCTTTGCATCTTCAGTGATAAAAAAATCTACACTCAGGTCTTCAGTGGAGATTCCGAATTGCTTGACGACATCAAGATTCTGCTGGACCATGTGCAGGCTACCGTCCTTCACGGCACGATGAGTATACAAATACTTTTTCCCCGCAAATCCACCTTCAGGGTGATATGCAATTCTGTATCTTGCTCCCGAGATAAGACTCAGAATAGCAGCTCTGTCCCCGCTTGTCAGGTCAACCGTCATGTCAAACCGCATTGCGCGGACTCCACTAAGGAATGCAAACTCCCTCCTTAATTTATTAAGAGTCGCGTCGGACTTGACCTTCCTGTCGAAAACGATAATTTCATCGATGAGGGGGTTGCCGGCAAGTACCTCTTCAGTCCCGGAATTGACCATGGCCGAGATTTGCGCATCGGGGAACGTTTCGCGCAATGCCCTGAAGACAGGAATGGTCAGGAGCACATCGCCGATATGCCGTAGCTTTATTACGAGGATTTTTCTTACGCTTCTAAATTCAGTCATTATTAAACCGTTTTTGATAGAGGGCCTCTATCTTGTCGAGCATCTGCTCAACGGAATGTTTTTCTACAACAAGCCTTCTTCCGTTTTCTCCGAAAACTTCTCCTAAATCAGGGCGAAGGAAAAGCTCATTCACCTTTTCTGCAATCCGGCCCGGGTTTTCGGGTTCTATCAGGAAACCGGTCACGTTGTCCTGGATAATCTCTTTGATCGCTCCGGCATCGGACGCCACAACCGGCGTTTTCATCGCAAGCGCCTGGAGCAACGACTGGGGGATTCCCTCCCCGGCATACGACGGATGAACAATAACATCGAGAGATGCCATTATCTCGGGAACGTCTTCTCTATGCCCGAGCAAGGAGACCCTGTCCTGCAACGACATATCCATTATAATCCTCTCGATATTCCCGCGCTGCGGCCCTTCGCCGACAATGTAGAAATGCGCCTGTGGAATCTGCTTTACAATGCCCGGGATAGCCTTCAATAAAAAACCATGCCCCTTCCAGCTGCGCAGAACACCGACCATGCCGACAGAAAAATTATCCGGCTTAAACGCCGGCTTCACTTTGTCCGGATCGAATCTGCCCAGGTCGATTCCCGTAGGGATTGAAAATATAGCCGAGGCCTGGAACCCGTTTACCAGAATCATTCTCTGCCGGATCTCTTCCCCGGTGGTCATGACGGCATCGGGCAGCATATCGTAAATTACGCGACTCAAGAAAGAACTGCTGACAGGGGTGGAAAGATGCCTTGTCCTTATGATCTTGGGCTTGGTCTTCGAGAGTTTTGCAGCTATCGAAGCAACCCAGCTGTCCGAGGAGCTGTGCGTATTTATTATATCAGGCCTGATCCGGTCTATCAGGGACATCGCTCCAAAAACAGTCAGCGGGTTCTTCTTGCTGAATTCAGTTGCCGAAACTTCCAGCCCCTCTTCTTTAGCCCTTTTGAAGATTTTGCTCTCGTCCGGAGCAGCGATGATTACACGGCAACCCCGCGCAGACATTCCGGCAGACTCCTGGATGATTCTTATTTCCTGGCCTCCCCATCCCATTGATGATTCGGTATGCAAAATGGTCAACACTTAATATTTTAACTTATTAAACCTGCTATTTTGCCAGAAAGCGGTAAGGAGATGATTTGAACGATATAAGGCAAATCTATATTCTTTGAGCTCCCATGAGAGCTGCAAATCTCTGAGCTGCGTCGTCTATCGAAAATTCTTCCGCTTTTGCCCTTGCACGCATCCCCATGTTCACAGCATCGTTCAGTGAAAGGATGATCTTGCCCGCCAGCTCTGAGGAGTCTGTAATGGAAGATATGACGAAGCCTTCCCTTCCGTCTTCTACAATCTCGGCAGCCCCGTTGTTCCGGGTGGTGACTACCGGAAGTCCCGAGGCCATCGCTTCCAGACAGGCATTGCTGAAAGGGTCGTAGATGGTAGGCAAAACAAACAGGTCCGATGCTGCATAAAACTTTTCGATGCCGGAGCGCGGACCAAGGAACATTACGTCCTTGCCAACGCCAAGACGCCCGGCCAGTTGAGCATAGGAAGCACTTTCGCCCTTGCCTACAACTAGGGCCTTGATTCCTTCGTTCCGCATGGCTTTTTTTACGTCGGGCAACGATCTTATAATCATTTCAAGCCCCTTGCGCCTGAATCCGCTGCCCACAAACAAAATGACCTTGTCATGTTCACTCAAGTCCAGGGATCGCCTCACCCCAGATCGCCATCTATCCCGGTTGTCGGGAGAAAATTTCACCAGATCGACGCCGTTGCAGGCAACCGCAATCTTTTCAAGCGATGTTCCATAATACCTATGTATCTGCTCTCGAACCATCTTAGAATTGGCAACAATGAGCGGCGTATTTTCAAATATCCTTTCTTCGAGAGAAAGCATATAGCGGTGCAGCGGATTAAGCTTGAACGACAGTTTCTTATGCGCCGGCTCAATTTCGCCCCTCAGCTCGAGCCATGCCCTGTGGCAACCTTCGCCGGCTCTGTAAATATCCTGGTATTCAGTGCGCTCAAAACTGACTATGCAGTCAAACTTTTCACTCCTCAGCGTCTTCGCCGAATTTTTGCTGAACGACCTGACAGACATATAGGAGCCGGCTTGAATTATATCGACCTTATGAAATTCAATGCCCGGCTCATCAGCCCAGCTGTTTGCGAAGACATGAAGATCATGCCCTTCCTTACTCAGCGCGCCAAGAAGGGTTTTAAGATAGAGTTCTGCTCCGCCATGAAAGGAAAAGCGCTTTTTAACAAATGCAAGCCGCATCAGGCATCTTTCCCGGTTTTATCTGCAGCGCTCAACTCCCACAACTTCGCGTACTTTAGAAACGTTTGGAAACTATAAAGCACCGCCAACATGAAACCACGCACGCCATCAAGAAATCCGCGCCGGAGCATATACATCTTGATAAAAGTGCTGACCGGATTGACTATGATCGATTTGACCGTCGGCTTTCTGTTTTCCTTCAGATATTCTTTTGCGGAAAGTGTTGCATAGGATTCCATCTTCCTCATGTATTCCGACAGAGAGCGATAACTGTAATGTTCCAGGGGCGCGGAAAGAGAACTCACGGATCCTTTCACCACAACCTTCTCGTGGACTTCTCGCAGATCGAAGGCGCCTGAGTTTTTTCTGAATAGCCGCAAAACTGCATCTGGCCACCAGCCGCCATGCCGGATCCACTTGCCAAGAAAGAAATTCCTCCTCGGGATGAAAAAACCATCACAGCCCGGCGCTAAGATAGCAGCCTGAATTTCTTTCCTGAGGGCCGGTGGCACCCGCTCATCGGCATCAAGGACCAGCACCCACTCGTTTCGTGCGTGGTCAACGGCGGTCTGCTTCTGTCTTGCAAAGCCCTGCCATTCATGCTGATAAATCCTCTCCGTGTATTTGCGGGCAATAGCGACCGTTTTGTCTGTGCTGAAAGAATCGACGACTACGATGTCGTCAAATTCGCTTACACTGGCAAGCGCATCGCCTATATTCAATTCTTCGTTGTGAGTTATTATCGCTACAGAGATGGGAATGCTGTCATTCATAAACTTAGAAAGGGCAGCTCTTTGTTGCCAAGGTCATCATTGAAAGTGATTATACCATAGTAGGGGCAAACGGCCGTTCGCCCCTACATAAAGATACGAAATACCCCCCCGGTGACAGCGCTGGGGCGCTTCCCAAAAGCATATCTATTTTGTTAATCAGGCTGCCGCTTCTTTCTCCTTTTTTGCCTTCTGTTTTGCTATCCTGATCTGTTCAGCGTTAAATGTGCCATCAATGGCCTGCACGGGACACTTAATAGCGCATATGCCGCAGCCAATGCATTTCTCCTGGTTGACCGAATGTTTCTTCTTGTTCTCGCCCGTAATCGCGTCAACAGGGCAGGCCTTCAGGCATATCTGACAGCCTATGCAGTTATCAAGCACGGTTGCCTTTGGCCTGTCGGTGATAAAGTCCTCGATGGCATTAGTAGGGCATTTTGTAACGCAAAGCCCGCATACCCTGCATTTATCCATGTCGATTTTCGCGAGATTCTTGTCGACCTTCGGCGCATCGAACGGACAGACCTTCACGCACATGCCGCAGGCTATGCAGCCAACCTTGCAGAATTTACGCACATCAGCGCCTTTGTCGCGTGAATGGCAGGCAACGAGTACTGCCTTGGATGCAGGCAAAACCTCTATCACCTTCTTCGGACACGCCGCCTCACACTTTCTGCAAGCAGTGCATTTGTCCTTGTCGATGATTGGCAGACTGTCACTTCCCATCTTGATGGCGTCAAAAGGGCATACGCTCTCGCAAGTACCGTAACCAAGGCATCCATATATGCAAGATTTGTCTCCTCCGCCGGCCAGCACCGCGGCGCGGCAATCCAGGACGCCTTCGTAAGCATACTTCTTCTGAGATTTATCTGAGCCTCCCTGACACATCACCCTGGCCAGTTCCTTCTCCTTGATCTCGGCCTTCTTGCCAGTGATCTCGGCAACCTTCAGGGCAGCCTTCTCTCCCGCCGGGATGCAAAGGCTTGGTGATACATTCGGGTCTTTTACGACCGCTTCTGCATATTGTTCGCAGCCCGCATAACCACAGGCGCCGCAATGGGCATGCGCCAGGACATCGTTGACCTGCTCGACTCTCGGATCGATCTTCACCGCGAATTTCTTTGCCGCAAAGGCCAGCACGAAACCAAAGACCGTGCTCATACCGGCAAGGAAGATCAGCGTATATTTGATAAGGGGCGCCATTGTTATAGCTTCTTTTGCCTCGATCTCTGCGCCGACTCCTACTTTAGGCAGAAGAAACTGCGATATATCTGCAAACTGGAACAGCCCCAGGATGTCCGTTACTAGCTTATGTACCTCGTACATCGAACTACCTCCATAAATTTGCGCCCTTTTCAGGCTTAAAATATTTTAACATTTCATCCCGATCAGTGTTTTATCAGGCCCGCAAAACCGGTGAATGCAAGGGCTATCATGCCGGTGACAATGAATGCCATTGGCAGTCCTTTAAAATGCTTCGGCACGTCCGCCAGCTCCAGTTTTTCCCTGATGCTTGCCATGATGATCAGGGCCAGAGAAAAGCCTGCGCCCGACCCGAAGGCAAAGGCCAGGCTCTCGATAAAGGTGTATTTGTTGCCCACATTCATAAGCGGCACGGCTAGGATGATGCAGTTCGTCGATATCAGCGCAAGGTATATTCCCAATTTATAATACAATGCCGGGGCGACCTTTCTCATTATCGTATCGGAGCCTTGAACTAATCCGGCAACGATGCCGATGAATACAATAATCATCAAAAACTCTATATTCAGCGGCACCATGATGAACTTGTATACGACCCAGCTTATCGCGGCACTGATCATCATGACAGCGGTGAAGGTAACGCTCATGCCTAAAGCGGTTTCCATCTTCTTGGAAACCCCGAAGAATATGCAAAGGCCGAGGAACCAGGTAAAAACAAAATTATTTACAAGCGATGCAGATATTATCAGTTCGAAAAGTTTCACGAATTCGTTCATAGTTCAATCTCCTTCTAGTGAGAATGGCCCTTTGTGAAATATTTCGCGTACATCCAGTTGAACGCCGCCATAAGAATTCCGACCGCAAAGAAACCGCCGGCAGGCAGGATCAGGATTAGCAACGGCTTTGCATCGATTATCGGCACCCCCCACAGCATGCCCTTTCCGATCAGCTCGCGGAAGAAGCTGATTGTAATTAGCGCGACCATAAAGCCCAATCCCATGCCGATGCCGTCGAACATCGACGGCATAATAGTGTTCTTGCTTGCAAACATCTCGGCGCGGGCCAGAATCGATGCGAATGCAACTATAAGCTGTATATACAGCCCGACCGATCTGTATACATCCGGGACCAGGGCGTCCATGCCGAGATTGACGACCGTAACCCAGCCTGAAATGACAAGCATGAAAATAGGCAGACGGATTCTGGGATGGATGAACTTGCGCATC
>Ga0187786_10000268_pt1 | contig 16577 bp, 12 predicted proteins | sample 0815_BV2_10_20_M_FD_132449 | JGI IMG/M metagenome (GOLD analysis project Ga0187786, IMG submission 132449) | Tropical peat soil microbial communities from peatlands in Department of Meta, Colombia - 0815_BV2_10_20_MG | ecosystem: Environmental > Terrestrial > Soil > Wetlands > Peat | place...
CATCCGGCTTATGGTCGCGTGCTCGATGTTGCTGTCGATGTGCCAGTTGATGATGATGACACCCCGGCCGTTCTCCACGTTCATGAGATGGGGGACGCCCACCATATCGAATAAGAAGGTCCTCAGTGTCGACCGCAGGGGAAGATCATCCGCATTGGCCTTGAGCCAGCCGAGGGGAAGGTTGACGTATAATGCCGTGCCGGCCGTCCGGTCCGCACGCACGATTGCTGGCGCCGGCGCGTGCCGGCCTGTGTCGCCGTAGGCAAATATATTGCGACGGCGAAGAGCCGGAAGCGGTTCTGTTTCTGCGAGCGGATAGGTAAGGCGGCCATACTGGTATCCGCTCAGGAAGAGCCGGTCATCCGTCTTCCCGGGTGGAATCTGGAAATAATCGCGGTTCGATTCGGAAGAAAACCGGATCGCACCGTGGCCGTACGCCCGGGACCCGGCGCGGCTATACGTGATCGTATTGAGGCCGAACAGGTCCGCCAGCGTTGACCGTTCCAGATACAACCCTTTTTGATCCTTTGTTCCCACATCATATACGACGAGCACATTCCCGCCGTGCATCAGGTACTGGTCGACCCACCGGTCGAAATTATCCGGGAGGTGCTGCAGGACACCGTCGGGCAGGATCATCACCGGCGAACGCCGTGCCAGATCCTCTATCCTTGTCATCGCCAGATCATGGACATCAACATGTTCTGCCGGGACGCCTTCTTCCTGCAGCACGCTGTCGTAGGCCTCGAGGAGGTACGGCGCCTGGACAAGATACGCTGGTTCATACACCACCAGCACACTCAGCGCCTGCTCATGCAGGCGATTCTGCATCGTCAAAACGATTCCGGGGATGACGATGAGGAGGACGGCAATAACGGGGAGTGCGTAGCGCTTCATGCGATCAGTCCTTTGCCTTCGGTCATGACAAGACCGTACACGCGGGCGCCCTGCTCCAGGACGACGCCTTTTTTCCCAATCACCGACTTGATGCGGTCTTTCGTGCCGATCTGGGCCGATGCTCGGATAACGACGCGCTGCTGTGAAAAGATCGTGCCGAATATCATACTGTCGGCGCCGATCTCGATGGACCCTTCGGCGAACAGGTTTCCTGTGACGGTCACGTGCGTTCCCAGAACCAGGTCACGGTGCGCCTTGATATGGCCGCGGATGACCGAATAATCACCGACCGTGAGGGATTCCGCGGAGATAATGCTTGCCGATTTCAGACTGAGCGGTGGAATGCTTGCGGGGTTGCGTTCTATGCTATCCGACGGGACCTGGACCTCGACGGCACCAGCACGGTCCCGGGCTTCGTCATCGCCGGCAGGCAGCTCTCCTGCCTGCACCGGCAGGCCGAACAGTCTCATGAAGCTGCAGAACCTCCCGATAGCGAAAGCTCCTCCGCAGGCCGCGTCGATGCCGAGTCGACAGGCTTCATCCGCATGCACGGAGCCCTCTGCGTCGAGCCAGCGCAAGAAGCGGGTGCCCCGGCCGATGCTGATGTCTCCGTCCGCAGCAAGCGCCTGAAGCCGGTTTCTCGGTCCGATGCGGGCCGAGCCCCGCACATAGACTTCCTTCCTGAGCGCAACGGAGTCTCCCGATGCGAGATCGCGCGACACATAAAGAATGTGTTCTACAGATGTTCCTGGCGGAAAATCCGCCTGATCGATGATCTGCACCTGTTCCCGCTTGGACAACTGCAGCTCGCGGTGTCCCTCCGCTGCATGCGGGTCGTTCAATGAGTCAATGAGCTTCTTTCTGAACGACGATGCGAAATACCGGGGGTATTTGTGATAATCCATGCTCACGAAAAGCGGTGCGGCATCCTGCCGTTTTCTGAACTCCCAAATCCCGGGTACGAAAGGGAGAACGAACAGCACAATCAGCAGGAGGAGTATGACGGCGAGCATCATGCGATACGCTCCGGCGAACCTGCTTTTCGAAAGCGCTCCGTCTTCTGCCATTTCGCCTTTCTCCAGGTGACGACGTCGATCAGCGCATCAAAAAACCCGCGTGTGATGTACCAGAGATTGAAGAAAAAGTTAAAAATAAGGAACGGCAGCAGCAGGATCCGCTGCGTCGCGCCATCCAGAAGACAGGCGGTGCCGACCTGATAGAACGGGGCGAAGTTCCCGAAGTTGTTGTACGCGCCCAGGAATATGAGAAAAAGAAGCCCGGAGAAAAGTTCCATCTGGCCGAGGAAAAAAAGCGTCAAGGAATCGAGCAGGCCTGCAAAGAGGATGACGGGCACGACATACACAAACAGGAGGAATGTCCCGTCCACTTTCTCGCGAAGAGAGAGAAACGGCGATCCGAGCAGCTGCAGCAGATAGCGGAACATGACACCGTTGTGCCCCCGGGACCACCGCCTGATCTGGCGGGCGCGGACCTCCCAGGTTTCAGGGACCTCTTCATAGCACTCGGCGCGGTTTGCGTACACGACCTTCCATCCGTTGATGGAGAGGCGGTAGGTGAGCTCGGTATCCTCGGCAAGAATTTTCGTGTCAAAACCGCCGAGCGCTACGATCTCCCGCTTCCTGAAGCCGCCGACGGTTCCTCCGTACTGCGGCATGAGCTGGAGATTGTAGCGTGCCTGCTGATCGACCTGGTACCCGCCGGTCCGTTCGAGGTCGAGCAGGCGCGTGAGAAGGTTGCGGCGCGTGTTCACGGGGACGACCCGGCCCATGACCGCCCCGACTTCGGGATCATTGAAACAGACCGAGATGCTTTTAAGGATGCCTTTCGGCGGCAGATAGTCGGCGTCGAACACGAGGATAATTTCCCCCTGCGCCAGCTCGATCGCGGCATTCAGCGCGGCGGGCTTGCCCCGTTCGCCTTCGGTGCGGTGCAGCGGTTTGATGAACGGATACCGCGCCGCGTATTTTTCGATGACCTCGCGCGTTTTATCGGAGGAAAAATCGTTGATGGGGATGATCTCTATCCGGTCGGCAGGATAATCAGCCTGGACGAGGAGGTCCAGGATGTGGGTCGCCACTTTTTCCTCGTTGTGCATGGGAATCAGCACCGACAGGGTTTTCAGCTCCGAGTCGACGATGTCCTGGTAGTACATCCGCTGCTCTCCGAAAAGTCGATTCAGCGTGAAAAGATAATGCCTCACGGAATACAGTACCATGACCGCGACGGTGAACAGCAGGTAAATCTTGAGAATCAATACAACCATTTCCACGTCGTAAAATCGCCTTTCAGTTTTTTGGCGAGCCGCGTCACATAAACGCTGTAGATCCCGACGATATAGATGAAATCGACCAGCGGTCCGAATACAAAAAAGAGAATCGCCATGCACAGCAGCGTTGCTTTGGTCAGAATGAAGAGGAACGCGATGTATCTGATGGTTCCGAATACGAGAGAATAGCAGAAGGCGGCGCCCAGCGTTGCCAGCTTGGACAGCGCCGAGGCGGGCAGCGGCAGGATGGCGAGGCCCATGATCAGGGGGGCGAAAAACCATATGCCGACCTGCTGTTTGATGTAGAGTTCCGAATAATCGCTGGCCTGATAGGGAAAGCGCTCAGGGAAGAAGGTAAAGAAGAGCGACGACACTATATTGATGAAGAAAACGACAACCAGAAAAATGAACACATGCTTCGCATGCCTGAGCCGGGGAAGCATAAACAGAATGATCAGGCTCACTACGGCGTTGACGGCCGCGAACAGCTTTGAAGGGTGGACGCTCGGGAGCGCGAGAAAAAATGCCGTTCTGTTCAGAAAGGGATTCTGCACAACCGTGAGGGTGTCCGGCGGGAAATAAGGCGCTAGTACCGCTTGTGCCATGCGGCTCAAGGCATGTGTCATCACCGGAAACAAAATAGCGACCATAAGGGACAAGGGAAATGCAAACATGAAAAACTGCATCACGAAAAAGCCCGGCGTGGCGGACATTTTCCGGTAAGAACGGTGATAAAAAATGATCGATTTCGCTTCTTTGCTCATACTGTTTCAGAAAAGCCCGCCCGTAAATGCAAATCAGGCGAGCGCACAGCTGAAGATCTGTATTCTCTACCCTGTTTGAATGTAAGTGCTTTTTTTTTCGGAAAAAAAAGCCACCATTGAATAGTCCCTTGGTTGCATAAAACCTTATGCCTATGCAACAGAATCATAATATATGGGTGGCTTCGCAGGGTCAAGGTAATTGTTGTCCGCCGGCTCACTGCTGATGCCGTCAGAACAGCCGGGAGTATGTAATTTTTGGTTGCCGTGACGCCCCCCATGCACTATCATTACAAGTACGTATGAGCGCCAACCAGTCTCTTCAGCAGCAGATGTTTGTCGATGCTCATGTTCATATCAAGAATGCGGAGGCTCTGTCCGCTGTTCTTCAAGCAGGCGTTGGCATTGTCCGCGATGCGGGCAGCCGAGAACGCGCTGCGGACGGGGTTGTAATCCGCCCAGGTTCGGGTGAAACAGGCCCGCTCATTGTCAGCGCCGGCTGGGCCATTTTCAAGCCGGGCGGATACGGATCAGTGTTCGGCATAGCTGTTGACGGACCCGACAGGATCAGGACTGAAATTATCAGGCTTGCTACAGCGGGTGCTGCTATAATAAAAGTCATGGCTTCGGGCATGGTGAGCCTGCGCAATCCCGGTACGGTCACTCCGGGTGGCTTCTCCGAAGAGGAACTGGCCTTCATTGTGCGGGAATCGTTCACGGCCGGGCTTGGCGTCATGGCCCACGCGAACGGAGAGCGGGCGATCATTGCCGCAGCACGCGCCGGAGTCCGCTCGATCGAGCACGGGTTCTTCATGACGCGGGCGGCTCTTGAGATCATGGCTGCGAAGGGTGTGTACTGGACGCCCACGGTCGGCGCCCTGGTGCGGGCCGCTGACGAAGCCGGCATATCGGCGGAAGCGAAAAAATTCGCCGACCGACTGGTAACGCTGCATCTCCGGATGATCGGGAATGCGTACGAACTCGGCGTTCCGCTCGCGATTGGCACAGATTGCGTCCTGCCGCGCAACGATTATAATGCCGTGTACCGCAACGAACTCGCGTATTTTGAGCAGGCAGGAATACCCGGGTCCGAGGTGCTGCGAATCGCGGCCGAAGGCGGGGCGAAGCTGGTGCTCCCGGATGGACGGCACGGCAGAAAACATCAGCGGTGAAGCGTTTTTGAGTATATTTTGCGGTCCGTCAACCGATAAGTACATAAAGAAACCAATTATATAAACTCGTCAGCAGGGAGGGCAACATGCGGATCGGAGTCTTGTCCGGCGGCGGCGACGCGCCGGGGCTTAACGCGGTCATCCGTGCGGTAACAAAAACGGCGATCTTCAAGTACGGTTGGGAAGTGACGGGCATTATCGACGGGTTCGAAGGGCTCTTGACGCCCACGAAAACACGCCAGCTCACATCGTGGAACACGAGGGGCATCCTGTTCGTGGGCGGCACGATTCTGGGGACGACGAACCGCGGCAACCCGTTCGCGCACAAGACGGTCGTGGCTGGCAGGGAGATCACGGAGGATATGTCGTCCGTGGTATTGAGCAACATCAGCGAACTGGGGCTCGACGTGCTCGTCGTGATCGGCGGAGACGGTTCGCTCAAGATCGGAGACGGCCTGTACAAACTGGGCGTTCCCGTGATCGGCGTGCCGAAGACGATCGACAACGACCTCATGGCGACGCACGTAACCTTCGGGTTCCAGACTGCCGTGGACACGGCAACAGAGGCGCTTGACAAGCTCCATACGACCGCGGAGAGCCACCAGCGCGTGATTGTGCTTGAGGTCATGGGACGCTACGCCGGCTGGATCGCGCTTGAGGCCGGGATATCCGGGAGCGCGGATGTCATCCTGATCCCCGAAATTCCCTTTAGCATGGAGAAAGTGGCGGAACGGCTCCTGGAACGGAAGAAGGGAGGGAGCAAGTCGAGCATTGTCGTCGTCGCAGAGGGTGCGAAACCAGCGGGCGGTGAAATGGCGGTGCGGGAAAAGGCCGCGGACGGCTACGTGCTGCGGCTCGGCGGCATGGGTGAGATCGTGGGCGCCGAGATCAGCAAGCGCACGGGATACGAAACGCGCGTGACCGTGCTCGGTCATCTGCAGCGCGGGGGCAGCCCTTGTCCCTTCGACCGGCTCCTGGCCACGCGATACGGCGCAGCAGCCGCGGAGCTCATTGCCCAAAAGAAGTTCGGGGAAATGGTCTCCTTTCAGCCGCCGGTCATCACCTCGGTGCCGCTCGAAAAAGCGATCAGCAGCCTGAAGCTCGTGGAGCCGGACAGCGAACTCGTCACGATCGCCGAGGGCATGGGAGTGAGCTTCGGCAGATGAGCGCGTTCTTTCTCTTTATCTTTTTCGTGTACGGCGGCGTGCACGTGTACGTTTTTTTGCGCAGCCGGAGCATTTTCGGCTTCGGCTGGGCGGCGGGCATCGTCCTCGCCCTGTTCATGCTGGCCATGATCTTCGGAGTAGGGCTGATCCGCACGCTCGAACTCTACGAGTACGAACGGACGGCCCGGTTCCTCGCCTGCGTCGTCTATCTGTGGATGGCGGTGCTGTTCATCTTCTTCTGCGTTTCCCTGGTCCTCGATATCGTCAACCTCGTCCTGCTGGTCTCTGGCTGGATTTTGCGCACCGACCTCACGCAGGTCATGGTCGCCCCCCGGGCATCCTTCTTTGTGAGCCTCGGCATTGCGCTCACCGTCTGTATCTATGGCTACTTCGAGGCCCAGACCATCCGCACGGAGCGGGTTAGAATCGAGACCTCGAAGCTTCCCCCGGGAATCGACCGGCTCACGATCGCGCAAATTTCCGACGTCCACCTCGGCCTGATCATCCGGTGCGACCGGCTCGCGCGCATGCTCGCGGTCGTGAACGAGGCCAAACCAGATATGCTCGTTTCCTCAGGCGACCTCGTCGACGCCCAGATCAACCACCTGACCGGCCTTGCCGACCTTCTGCGCGCGGTCACTCCGAGGTACGGCAAATACGCGATAACGGGAAACCATGAGTACTTCGCCGGGATAGAGAAGGCTGTGGAGTTCACCGAGACCTGCGGTTTCCGGATGCTCAGGAATGAGGCGGTCACAGACGGGCCGATCAATATCGTAGGTGTGAACGATCCCACGGGCGTGCGATTGGGGCTAGAGAGACCGGCAAATGAGCGCGCTCTCCTGGGAGTCCTTCCCCGAAGCAAGTTCACGCTTTTTCTGAAACACCAGCCGCGCATAGAGCGCGCGAGCCTCGGTCTGTTCGACCTCATGATCTCCGGCCATACGCACAAAGGCCAGATCTTTCCCTTCACGCTTATCACGCGCATTCCTTTTCCTCTGAACGCGGGCGACTACGATCTGGGGCAGGGCTCGCGCCTGCATGTGAGCCGCGGAACGGGCACGTGGGGCCCGCCCATCCGATTCCTGGCCCCGCCTGAAGTGACGGTATACGAGCTTGTCCGCAAAGTGCAGAGCTGAAGATTCATTCCGCCTGCTTCCTCTCCCGACCGGGACAGCTGTTTTCACCACGGGCGGCTTTGCCGTGCACGGAGAGAGCACAGGCTGGCGTTCGTGCCGCATCACGATCAAGAGCCATCACTTCGGGACAAGCACTTCCCGACACGCCCAGGACCTCATTCCGATTATTTACTTGAAATCCCGTGCAGAAATGATAATATTAACACCCGTTAAAAGAATCCATTCCGGGTGGTGAAATCAATGATCAGCGGCGTGTTGAAAAAAGTATTCGGCACAGCGAACGAACGCGAGCTGAAGCGCATACAAAAGCAGGTTGACCAGATCAATGAGTTCGAGGCGTCCGTATCGCGGCTGTCCGATGCGGATCTTCGAGGCAAGACCGATGAGTTCAAGAAACGGCTCGAGAACGGCGACCAGCTGGACGACATCCTGACCGAGGCATTTGCGGTCGTGCGGGAGACCTCGAAGCGCGTGCTCGGCATGCGCCACTTCGATGCGCAGCTCGTCGGCGGTATCGTGCTCCATTCGGGCAAAATCTCCGAAATGAAAACGGGTGAAGGGAAAACGCTCGTTGCAACGCTGCCGGTGTACCTGAACGCCCTTACGGGCGACGGCGTGCATGTCGTCACGGTGAACGATTACCTTGCACGCCGCGACGCGCAGTGGATGGGGCCGGTCTACAATTTCCTGGGCCTCACCGTCGGCGTCATCGTGCACGGGCTCACCGACGAGGAGCGGCAGGCGTCCTATGGCTCCGACGTGACCTACGGTACGAACAACGAGTTCGGGTTCGACTACCTGCGCGACAACATGAAATTCGACCTCAAGGAGTACGTGCAGCGCGAATTGAACTATGCCATCGTGGACGAAGTCGATTCCATCCTGATTGACGAGGCGCGTACCCCCCTCATCATCTCGGGTCCGGCTGAAGAGTCTACCGATAAATACTACAAGATCAACCGCATCATTCCAAACCTCAAGAAGGACGCGGATTATACCATCGAGGAAAAGACCAAGACCGCGGCCTTGACCGAAGAGGGCAACATCAAGATCGAGCGGCTTCTGAATGCGGGCAACCTGTATGATCCCGCCAACGTGGATCTCGTGCACCATGTACACCAGGCGCTGAAAGCACACGCCCTGTTCCACCGCGATGTGGACTATGTGGTCAAGGACGATCAGGTCATGATCGTGGACGAATTCACGGGCCGCCTCATGCCCGGCCGGAGGTGGAGCGACGGCCTGCACCAGGCAATCGAGGCAAAGGAAAACGTCAAGATCGAAAACGAGAACCAGACGCTCGCATCCATCACCTTTCAGAACTACTTCCGCCTCTACAAAAAGCTCGCGGGCATGACCGGCACGGCCGAGACCGAAGCCGCGGAGTTTGCGAAGATCTACAACCTCGATGTCGTCGTGGTCCCCACGCACAAGCCCATGATCCGCACGGACAACGCCGACTTCATCTACAAGAACGAACAAGCGAAGTTCAACGCAGCCATTGCCGAAATCGAGGGGCTCCATGCCAAGGGCCAGCCCGTGCTCGTGGGCACGATCTCGATCGCCAAGTCCGAAATCCTCTCCGCCATGCTCAAGAAGAAGGGGATCAAACACACGGTGCTGAATGCCAAGTACCACGAGATGGAGGCTGAGATCGTGGCCCAGGCAGGCCGCTATGGCTCGGTCACAATTGCCACGAACATGGCGGGCCGCGGCACGGACATCGTTCTCGGCGGCAACTCCGAAGGCCTCACGCGCCAGGCGCTCAAGGGCAGGGAGTACACGAAGGAAGAGTGGGAAACAACGCTTGAGCAGTTCAGGAAGACCTGCACGGAGGAAAAAGAGAAGGTCATCGCAGCAGGCGGGCTGCACATTCTCGGCACGGAACGGCACGAGTCGCGCCGCATCGACAACCAGCTCCGCGGACGATCGGGCAGGCAGGGAGACCCCGGTTCGTCGCGCTTCTATCTCTCGCTCGGAGACGACCTCCTGCGCATCTTCGGGTCCGACCGGATCTCGGGTCTCATGGGCAGGCTCGGCATGGAGGAGGATGTTCACATCGAGCACCGCATGGTCTCCCGGGCCATCGAGAACGCGCAGAAGAAGGTGGAGGCCCACAACTTCGAAATCCGCAAGCACATCCTCGAATATGACGACGTGATGAACCAGCAGAGAAAGGTGATCTACGAGCAGCGCCGCGAGATCCTCTCCGGCGGCAACCTGAAGGAGGAAGTGCTCGGCCTCGCCGAAGAGATACTCGATGGGATGCTCGGGTTCTATTGCCCCGAGGACGCCTATTCCGAGACCTGGGACGTGACCGGGCTCACCGACGCTCTTGCATCCAAGTTCTCCTTCCGCCTGACCGATATCGATCCCCGCGCCCTGGAGCGGCAGGAACTCCGGGACAAGCTGTGGCAGGCTATCGAAACGAGCTACAGCGACAAGGAACAGGAGATCGGCCCCGAGCTGCTGCGCCATCTCGAGAAGGTCTTCATGCTCCAGGCCGTGGACCATCAGTGGAAAGACCACCTGTTGGCCATGGACCACCTGAAGGAAGGCATCGGACTCCGGGGCTACGGCCAGAAGGACCCGCTTGTCGAATACAAAAAAGAAGGCTTCGAGATGTTCGAGGAAATGAAGCTGCGCATTGTGGAGTCAACGGTCGAGAACCTCTTCCGTATCAAGGTCGCAGCCAAGGAACAGGGGCAGGAGATCGAGCGCAGGCAGCGCAGGCAGATGGCGAACCTGAACTTCGTCGGATCAGGTGCGGCCGCGGCCGCGAAGCCGGCTCCGGTCCACGCCTCGCAAAAAGTCGGCAGAAACGACCCGTGCCCGTGCGGGAGCGGATTGAAGTACAAGAAGTGCCACGGGAAATAAATGAAAATATAAGTTTGCGCATGGAGTGAACGTAGGTGCGCATCCGATGCGTGTAACAGGGTAGGGCGGTTCCAGAATCATCGGGCCGCCTTCTTTCGTGCGGTCTCTCGAACCATGTATGAAAAGAAAGTTCAGGAGGGGACATGGACAGCGTAATTTCAATAACCATGAAAATGAAGTTTCCACCGGTCGCCCTTCTCTGGGCGGACGACAAGCCTCAGGAGGCGATGCAGTTCGGGGAAGGCAAATGGGGATGCGTGATGTGGCTTATCGCGTCAGCGGCAAAAGGGCGGACCGCGGTTTGCGACCGGAAGACGTTTGGTTGCCCGGGCGGAGGCGTCGGCGTCGGCTTCGGGAACGAATATAAGAATTTTGCAGGCGGGGAAGAGGGGTTTTGCCATTTTCTCTCGTCGGGGAATGATTCGTGGGAGACGGGCAGGCAGACCGCTGAACAGGTGAAGCCGTTCCTGCGGAAGGAGGCCTATGACAACTTTGTCCATGGCGAACGTTATCTCAAAACCCCCGACCTGGTCAGGAAATTCGTGGAGAACCTGCCGATCATCGACATTGCTGCGAAGTTCGTTGTCTTCAAGCCGCTTTCTGAAGTCAACCGGGAAAAGGAAAAACCTGAAACAGTCATTTTTTTTGCCGATCCCGATCAACTGTCAGCGCTGGTCGTATTGGCCAATTACGGCCGCGAAGACAATGAGAGCGTAATTATCCCCTTTGCAGCCGGGTGCCAGACGATCGGGATTTATCCGTACCGGGAGGCAAAGAGCGCCAAACCGCGCGCAGTTGCCGGACTCACGGACCTTTCGGCACGCGTGCATATAAACAGACAACTCGCTCCAAACCTGATGACATTTGCTGTTCCGCTTGCCCTGTTCGACGAAATGGAGGGGAATGTCGAGGGGTCGTTTCTTGGACGTCATACCTGGCAGACCCTCGTCGAGGCGAAAGAGTAATGTTGTCGGCACTACTGTGCCTGTAAGAGGTGTGTATACAGCAGACGCAAATATCGGACAACCAGACTCGGGATCGTGCTCTTCTTTTCCTGCTGCAGAGTCGTAGAGTGAAATGTAGTCTTGCCGGGCTGGCGAGAAAAGCATGGTCGCGGCTGCCGCCTACAGCCGGTGCTGAGGCAAGAGGCAAGTTGCCTTCTCGTGAAACTCATTGATATAACCGGCGTTTCCACTTCCCCCAACAACCCGCCCGAGCTCACTATTAACCCTTTTCTCTTCAGCCGCGCTTTGCTATACTCTAACCGTCACCCATGCCCGTGTATATCAAGAGAGGTCATTATGTCCATTAAAAATCTCGATGTTTTTTTCAATCCCCGCAGGATTGCGGTTCTCGGCGCGAGCGAAGACAAGAATGCATTGGGGTACCAGGTTTTCAGAAACCTTATCGGCAAGGGATTCAAAGGCGTGGTATTCCCGGTGAATGCCGGCAGCGAAGCGATCCAGGGCGTCGAAGCACATCCGACCATCAACGCAATTCCGCATCCCATCGATCTGGCGATCATCACCCTGCCGCCTGACGATATCTATACGGCCCTTGACGAATGCGGACAGAAGGAAGTCAAGGGCGTGGTGATCGCGACGCCCGACCTGGCGCAGATGGTCGATAATTCAAGCGAACTCGAGGAACAGATCAGGAAGATATCGCAGATCTACGGATTCCGGGTGCTGGGGCCGGATTCCCTCGGATTCCTCCGGCCGGGGAAAAACCTGAACGCGAGCCTCTTCCCGTCGATGCCGCCCAAAGGGAACATTGCCTTCATTTCGCAAAGCGGCATTTTCTCGGCGGCCTTTCTGGAACGGGCGCTGAGCAAGAAAATGGGGCTCAGTTTCTTCATCTCCCTCGGGAAAAAACTGGATATCGACCTGTCCGACATTGTCGACTTCCTGGGCATCGACCCCGAGACGCGGGCGATCATCATCTACATGAGAGAAATCATGAACGGCCGGAAGTTTGTGACCGCGGTGAGGAGCTTTGCGAGCAGCAAACCCATCGTGGTGGTGCGTTCCGGGAGGTACGATCTCAAGACCAGGGAGGTGCTCACCCAGTCGGGGCTCCTCGCGGGCGAGGACAAGGTCTATGAAGCCGTGTTCAAGCGGGCGGGCGCGGTGCGTGTGCATGAGATGCTGGATCTCTTCTATATTACGGAGACCCTCGCGAAGCAGCAACGCCCAAGAGGCAAACGGCTCGCCATCGTATCCAATGCAGCGGGCGCGGCTTCCATGTCGATCGACGCCCTCATCAGCATGGAGGGGAAGTTGGGGAACCTCAGCGATGAAACCATCGAGGGCATGAAGAAAAAGCTTGCTATCAAGGGGCGCATCGCGAATCCCGTGATCCTCTTTCCCGGAGCTTCACCCGAGGATTTTCAAGCAGCCGCGGGCAGCTGTCTGAAAGACAGCGGCATCGACGGTGTGCTGGTGGTCTATGTACCGCATCCCTGCCGTGAATCCAGGGACATCGCCGTGGCGCTCGACGCCGCCGGACGCGCCGTTCCCAACGTTCCGATGTTCGTTGTCCTGCTCGGGGACGAACTGGTCCAGGGGGCGAGGCAGTACCTGAGCAACACGGACATCCCGACGTTTGTCACGCCGGAGCAGGCGGTGCGAAGCTTCATGTTCATGTACCGCTACGACTACAACCTGAAGCTGCTCCAGGAGACGCCCGAGGCGATCCTCCGTGATTTTACTCCCGATACGGAAAAGGTAAGGGGCATCCTGGAATTGGCGATCAGTGAAGGCAGACGCGTGCTCCATCTGACCGAGGTCAGGAATATCCTCGATGCCTACGGCATTCCCGTTGTGGAGACGATCAAGACCACGTGCGAAGACGACTGCGTCCGCATTGCCGAGAAAATCGGCTACCCCGTGGTGCTCAAGATCGATTCGGAAGTCATTTTTCATAAGATGGAAGAGAACGGCGTGCAGCTGAACCTGAGAAACCAGGAATCGGTGAAGGAAGCATGTGTGTTCCTCCATGAGCTCGCCCAGAAGCACCGGGACGGCATGGCATCCGTCGTTGTTCAGCCCATGGTGATCAAGCACGGCTACCAGCTCGCCATCGGTGCAAAGCGGGACCCCAGCTTCGGCTCCGCGATCCTCTTCGGCATCGGCGGCGATCTGCTTGAGGGAATGAATGACTACGCCGTGGGGCTCCCCCCCCTCAATCAGACGCTCGCACGGCGCATGATGGAGGACACGAAGATCTACCAGCATCTGCACGGCCAGGCTGACTACCAGCAGGCACTGGGCCGGATCGAGGAAATCCTCGTGCGCTTCTCCCAGCTCATCGTCGACTTCCATCAAATCAAGGAAATCGACATCAATCCGCTTCTTGTCTCGAAAACGGATGTCATCGCCCTGGATGCGGAAATGCTGCTCGAACCCGGGGCCGTGGTCGGAAGCGGTTCCATGAAAGACGATCTCTGCCCCCCGCATCTGTGCATCTGTCCGTATCCGTACAAGTACGTCATCGACAGGACGCTGGAAGACGGAACCCTGTGCTGCATACGGCCGATTCAGGCGGAGGACGAGCCGCTCATTTATGCCTTGTTCAAGTCCCTTTCGGACGAAACGATCACCTACCGTTTCGGCTACAGCCTCACCCATCTTCCCCACGAAAAACTGGTGCGGTACTGCCAGATCGATTACGACCGCGAGCTGGCCTTCGTCGCGGTGACCCCCGACAAGCAGAAGATCACGGGCGACGTCCGGATCAGCAAGATGCCTGACATGGAGAGCGCGGAGCTGTCAATCCTTATCCGGGACGAAATGCAGGGCAAGGGGCTTGGCAAGATCCTGATGGAGTTCAGCACCGGCATTGCCAAGGAAATCGGCCTGAAGTCGCTCTGGATGGAAATCCTGAAGACCAACAGCAGGATGCTCGGGCTCGGCAGGAAATTCGGCTTTAAGCAGGCCTATGACGATGAAGACATGGTGCGCGTGGTGCTTCAGCTGTGAGCGGCGCCACCAAACCTACCAAGGCGGACCTGCTTGCTGCATATGGAAAAACAGTGCCGGATGTCATTGCACCTCGCCTGAAGGTCCTGTTCGTGGGCATCAATCCCGGCCTGTATTCGGGCGCAGTGGGCCACCATTTCGCGCGGCCGGGAAACCGCTTCTGGCCTGCCCTGCACAAGGCAAAGTTCACAGAGGAGCAGCTCTCGCCCGGCGAGGAGCAGAAGCTGCTGAAGTCCGGGTACGGCATCACGAATATCGTGAACAGGTCGACGGCCGCCGCTGCAGAGCTTGACCACCGGGAACTGAAAGCCGGGAGCAGGAACCTTGTGCGGAAGATCAAGCGCTATCAGCCGCGCGTAGTCGCGATTCTCGGGCTCCAAGCCTTCCGCGCAGCTTTTGACCGGCCACAAGCCGGCTTCGGTCGCCAGGAAGAGCGCATCGGCACGTCGCACATCTGGGTATTGCCCAATCCCTCCGGTCTGAATGCAAGCTACCAGCTTCCTGCACTTGCAAGGATGTTCCGGAAGGTGCGCATTGCAGCGGAAGAGGTTTGAGGTTACCCTCTCCCCTTTGCAATTGTCTTGTGCTTTGCACGATGTCACCTTTCTTGCTTGCCCAAGAAAGGTGACCAAAGAAGGGCACCCGGCGGAAATTCTTAACGGCAGACTCGGTCGTCCTCGGTACATTTCGGAAACTCGGCCTGCGGCCTCAGACATCCGAAATGCTTAACCCTCGTCCTCGGTCGTCTACCTAAATTTCCGCATGGGCTTATTAATGGTCTCATAATTACCCGGACAATTTTCAAGTTGTCCTCCCCGAATGATTCTATCGGGGATATGGTTCCCCGACTAACAACATTCGAGGACAAGTTTAACACCGGCTTCCCGATAAAAACTCGAGAATGAGAGTTATATATATCGTTTCTATTTTAAGGCCATATATAAAAGGTCTTTGAGATTTAAGCCGCCTTTATCGGCTTTTATCAGATTTGATCTGTGTCAAAACCGTTTCTCCGGGACATCCCCCTCAATCCCCCTTTGCACAGGGGAAATGAACCCTGCCACTCCCAATGCCGGTTTGACATTCTCCGCACACCCTGTTAATCTGTTATCGTCGCACTGCGATCGCATGCTGCGTGTACGGACCCGCGAGGCGTTCAAGGAGGCAACACGGAATGAATCTCAAGTCAGACGTTCAAATCTATTATGAAGACACGGACTGCGGCGGTGTGGTGTACTATGCAAAGTATCTGCGCTATATGGAAATTGCGCGCACCGAATATCTGGCGTCGCGCGGATATTCAGTAAAAAAAATGATGGATGAGGGAACGATCTTCATGGTGCTTCACGTGGAGATCGATTATAAATCTCCGGCCCGCTACGGCGACACGATCGAGATCGAGACGTGGATCAGGGACGTGAGCCGCGTTACCATGGTTTTCGAGCACGTGATGCGTGAAAAAGCTTCCGGCCGCGTATTCACGCAGTGCAGCGCCAAGGTGATTTCCGTGGATCCGCACGCCAAGCCCAAGCGCCTGCCTGATGAGTTCGTGGAAAAAATGCAATAAGCCGCACGACGCGCGACAGCATTTCGATCCGCGGCGCCGGTATCGTGGAGATCGAGCAGCCTGCAAAAGGCGTGCGGTTCACGCTGGACAGCCTCCTGATCGCGGACTTCTGCAGACTCCGGCCGCGCGACAAGGTGCTCGAACCCGGAGCAGGCACGGGCGTCATCTCGCTCCTCCTGGCCCGGAAACATCCGTCAGCCAGATTTCTCGCCATCGAAGAGGAGCCGCATGCATTCGATCTCCTCTGCAGAAACATCGAGGCAAACGATCTCGTGCACCATATAACGGCAGCCAACCAAGACATCAGGCGCCTGCCTCACAGTGAAATTTTTGACGCCATTGTCGCGAATCCGCCGTACACAAAAGCAGGAACCGGAAAAAACAGCCCCTCCGTCCCCCGCAGACAGGCACGGCATGACCAGTCAGCCCCGCTCAAAGCATGGATCGATCTGGGATCGCTTCTGAAGAACAAAGGAAGGTTCTTTCTCGTTTTCACAGCTACTCGCACGGCAGAAGTCATCACTCTCATGCGGGAGCGCCACCTCGAACCAAAGCGCCTTCGCTTTGTCCATCCCTCACACACCAAACCTGCGTCGCTCGTATTGATCGAAGCAGTCGCCGCTGCGGCTCCGAATCTCGAAGTTCTTCCCCCCCTTGTTGTCCACGGGCCCGGCAACACGTATTCCGAGGAGATGAAGAAGATATACAATCTCTAACATGTTCTCTCCTGC
>Ga0187786_10000269_pt1 | contig 16573 bp, 12 predicted proteins | sample 0815_BV2_10_20_M_FD_132449 | JGI IMG/M metagenome (GOLD analysis project Ga0187786, IMG submission 132449) | Tropical peat soil microbial communities from peatlands in Department of Meta, Colombia - 0815_BV2_10_20_MG | ecosystem: Environmental > Terrestrial > Soil > Wetlands > Peat | place...
AATCGGGGTCGACTCGGCCGGCTTCAACACCACGCAGTTGCCCGCGCCCAGCGCCGGCGCCAGCTTCCAGGCGGCCATCAGGATCGGGAAGTTCCAGGGGATGATCTGGCCGACCACGCCGAGTGGCTCGTGGATGTGGTAGGCCATGGTGTTCTCGTCGATCTCGGAGATGCCGCCTTCCTGGGCGCGCAGCGCGCCGGCGAAGTAGCGGAAGTGGTCGACGGCCAGCGGGACGTCGGCGGCCAGCGTCTCGCGGATCGGCTTGCCGTTGTCGACGGTCTCGGCATAGGCCAGCAGTTCGAGGTTGGCTTCGATGCGGTCGGCGATCTTGAGCAGGATGTTGGAGCGCGTCGTGGCGTCGGTCTTGCCCCACTTCGGGAAGGCGGCGTGGGCGGCATCGAGCGCCAGCTCGACGTCTTCGGCGGTCGAGCGCGCGGCCTGCGTGTAGGGCTTGCCGGAAATCGGCGTGATCACATCGAAGTACTGGCCCTTGACCGGCGGCGTCCATTTGCCGTTGATGAAGTTGTCGTACTTGGCCTTGAATTGAAGCTTGGCGCCGGCGGCGCCAGGTGCGGCGTAGATCAATGGGGTCTCCTCGTATCTTGAAAATTGGAACGCTGTAGTCAGTTTTTGCTACCACGGCTATTGAGCACATGGTGTGCCAGCGCCGATCAAAATCGCTGAAACGACAGAACCCCCTTTCGTGATGAAGGTCGACAGCATTTGATATGCAGAAAGATGTTCTCTGTTCGAGATACATCGCCTCTCGGGGCTGCCCCACAATGCCACACGGCTGTCACGGATTGGCACACGTATGGCAGAGATTGCATATTTCTACTTGCGGCCCCATGCCCAAGCCGTATACTGATATTTACAAGCCTCCCGCAAGAGGAAGGCTGGACAGTGGGTACTTGGAGGAGACAGAAATGAACCCAGCACAGAGGGATAGGAGGGCGGCGTTGCGGTATGCGCGTCGCCAGTTGGTCGAGAGTGGTGAACTACCAAACGACTTCGCCAATGAATCCATTGCCCGGTCATGGCGACGTTGCTTCACGGCAGGGCTTGAACCGATAGGCCGTTTGGTGGATGTGGCGCACCTGTCGGCATGTCAATTGGCGCGCGCTGCAGAGCAGAAGCAGGAATTCATTGCTCATGCGAGGCCGGTGATGGAATACCTCCATGAGCAGATATGCGATTCAGGCAGCATCGTGATTCTCGCCGATGAATGCGGTGTGCTTCTCCAGGCGTTGGGCGATACTGATTTTCTCGGCCGGGCGGAACGCGTCGCCCTTATGCCCGGCGCCTCCTGGGCAGAGTATTACCGGGGAACGAATGCGATTGGCACGGCTCTGGCGGAGAAGGCGGCCGTAACCATCCATGGCGACGAGCACTATCTGGAAAAAAACGGCTTCCTGACCTGCGCCGCCGCTCCCATTGCGTCGCCTGATGGGCGACTCCTGGGTGTTCTGGATATCTCGGGTGACTACCGCGGTCGACATCCGCATACCTTCGGCCTTGTCCAGACGGCTGCGCAGATGATCGAGAACCGCCTGATCGAGACGCGCCACGGCGCAGGCATGCGCCTGCGCTTCCATCGCTTTGCGGAGGGTATAGGCACAGTTGCCGAGGGAATCCTCGCGGTTTCCGAAGACGGCTGGGTGACAGGGGCGAACGGACCAGCATTGCAGCTGTTGGGCATCTCTGCGTCCGACATCGGTGCCATCTCCATTGACCGTTTGTTTGACGCTGACCTGCCCCTGTTGCTGGACTGGGGCCGTCGTTCCTATGGCCAGCCGGCGCTGTTGGAAGGGCGTCGGGGTAAGCGATTCTATGTCCGCGTCGACGTCGGCCGCGGCCGTATCGCCATACCGCTGGCAAAGGCGCAGCACGATGATGCATTGGCAGTGATCGACACTGGCGACGCTTGCCTTGCTGCGGCGATCGAGCGCGCGCGAAAGGTGGTGGGCAAGCCGATCCAGGTCCTCCTGCAGGGCGAATCGGGCGCGGGCAAGGAGGTGTTTGCCCGGGCAATCCACGATTCCGGTCCGCGCGCGGGTGGTCCGTTCGTCGCGGTGAATTGCGCTGCACTTCCCGAGAACCTGATCGAATCGGAGTTGTTCGGGTATATTGCCGGGGCCTTTACCGGGGCACGCAAGGATGGCTGCTTGGGACGCATTCGCGAGGCGCATGGCGGGACGCTTTTCCTAGACGAAATCGGTGACATGCCCCTGGCGTTGCAAGGACGCCTGCTGCGCGTACTGCAGGATAGGCAGGTCACTCCTCTCGGAGGCGGCAAGGCGATTCCCGTGGACTTCGCTCTGATCTGCGCGACTCACAGGAACCTCAAGACCGAAATCGACGATGGCCGGTTTCGTAGCGACCTCTACTATCGCATCAATGGCATGGCGCTGGTTCTACCTCCTCTGCGGGAAAGGAGCGACTTCTCGATGCTGGTTGGGCAGTTGCTGAGCGAAATTTCCGGGCGCCGCGATATCGAGCTTGCTTCCAACGTGGCTGAGTCTTTCGCGGCATACGCCTGGCCGGGCAACCTGCGCCAACTTGCCAACGCGCTGCGTACTGCCTGCGCGTTGCTCGATGAGGGTGAATCGGTGATCGACTGGCAACACCTTCCGGACGACCTGCTGGACGATATCCGTACTGTCGGTGCGAAAACAGTAGCATCTCAGGATCAGCCAGACAACCTGCGTGCGGTATCCGACGCTACGATTCAGCGAGCTGTTGCCGATGCATCCGGCAATATGTCGGAGGCAGCCAGGCGCCTCGGCATCAGCCGCAACACGCTATATCGCCATTTGCGCCGATCCTCGGACGTTTAGCCCCGCGGCCTGCGCGCTCCAGGCTGCTACTTGAGCGTCAGTATCCAGTTGACCAGTTTTCTGGCATCGGCCTCGGATATGGCAACGCCATTGGGGGGCATGGCGACCCCCGATGACTCTGCCTTCCAGTGCCGGCTATAGGGCGAAGTGCCGCCCATGACTGCAGCGGTTAGGGTCTTGGCGGCTGATTTGTCGGCGCGGTACCGTGCCGCCACTGCCTTCCAGGGAGGGCCGACGGGCTTCAAGCCGTCCGGTCCCTTGGCGTCGAGTTCGATGCCATGGCAGATGAAGCAGCCCGACTTGGCGGCGAGCTTGCGCATTGCCTCGTCGTTGCTTTCGGTTGCGGCGGCATTGGTCGCTGGCAGGGCGAACAGCACCAAGAATCCAAGTGCAGAGATTTTCATGATGACTCCCGTTCAGTTGTAGTTTTGTTCGGTCAAGGCTGTCGATGCTGTACGCCATATTTCTGCATGATGCGCTTGACGCTGCCGTCTGCGACAAGCTCGTTCATCGCTGTCTGCAGCGCATCGGCAAGGTCGTCGGATTGCGCCTTGACGGCGAGACCGATTGCCCATTGACGTTTCATAAGGATCGGATCCGGCGGCAAATCTATGGCGAACCGCTGATCATTGCCGATGCCGTTTTCCAGCTCTCCTTGCAGGGCGATTGCGAGCGCGACTGATCCAGCGCGAAGGGCGGCAACAGCCTCGGAGCCGGTCTTGTATGCCTTCATCGTTTCCCGGAAACGCCCCCCGTCCCGGGACAGCATGATGCTTGCGGCCAGGGTGTCGCCCTCAACCGCGTAAGCCAGCGCACCCAACTGGTCGAACGACTCGCAAACGGGCACCTTATCGAGCAGTCGACCAACTGCGTAGCGCTCGCGATGGTAGGGGGCGATGAACCGGACCTTGTCGATCTTGGTCATGTATTCGCGATCGATCGGTGCATGCATCAGCACATCGGCGGGCCCGTAGCCGAGGTAGTGGCCCTTCCATACCATGTTGCGGAGATCGTCCTCCATGTTCTCGTCGGCATCGAACCAGAGCGGGGCCATCTTGACGCCAAGCTTGGTCGCCAGCGCTTCCGCAATGTCCACATCGATTCCCTGGCCATTGTGCGAGAACGGGGGAAAGTTGTTGTACAAAGCCACTCTCAGCACGCCGGCGTTCCGAATCTTTTCCAACGGGGTCGGATCGTCGGCCCAGGCCCCATGGGTGGGCGCAAGCAAGAAGAGCAGCAAAACAATGAATGAGCGAGCTATTGTCATCTGGAAAACCGAAATACCTCTAATTGGCACCGCCAAGGATCCACCGGATCAGACTTTTCAAGTCTTCCTCTGGCACCGCATCCATCGGCGGCATGGGCACCTTGCCCCAGACTCCTGAGCCGCCTTTTCGCACCTTGGCCAGAAGTCGCGCCTCCGCGTTCTTGTCCTTCTGGTATTTTCTTGCGACCTCGCGATATGCCGGCCCAACGCCGCGGGCATCGATCGCATGGCAGGCCAGGCAGGACGATTTCTTGGCAAGGCTTTCCATGGGATTCGACGGCGGGGCCTGTTCGGCTCGATAAGCTTCTGCGCGGACGTCTATGTAGGAGCGAATCGCCCAGATGGCTTCCTGAGGCAGAATACCCTGGAATGGCGGCATATATACTGCCCCATTCCTGACCTTGCCGCGCAGCACCGACTGTGCGAAGTACTGGTCGGTCTCCTTGTCGCTGTCCAGATTACGCAAGTCGGGCGCGATACCACCGCTGATGGCCTCAAGACCGTGGCAGCGAGCGCAGTTCTGGTTGAACGCGGAGGTGCCAACTTTGATTGCCTCCTTGTCGCCCCGGTAGGGGTTCTCGTCGCGCAGCTGCTCCCCGAGAGGTGGCAGCGAACTCACGTCCACGGCCTGAGGAGTGACGTTGCCATGTGCATAAGCTGGCGCACTGGGGACAAGCGATGTGACCAGGGTGGATATTAAGATTACGTACTTGCGCAAAGGGGACTCCTCGTGATCGTTGGGTTCTTGGCGGAAACCTGCCTCCAATGTAGAGCTAATGCATGCAGAGAATGTGCCAGCGATGTGCCTCGCTGGGGAGCCTCAATTGGCGTGCCACGCAGCGGAATTGCCGCTGTCGACCGCAGTCGTTGGTGTTCCATGTTGAGCCAGGATATGTCCCGTTCCGATACACGCGATGTGGCGTAATGATGCACGCACTCCGGTATCACTGGCGATCAAGAATTTCATGAATTCAATACCTTCGGGCCATCAGGCAAGGTGGTTCATCTACACTGATTTGAAATGGATTTGGAGGTTGCAATAATGCGCGTGGACAGAGCGGGGCGCCTACGGACTTGGAAGACCATTCAGGCTGTTGTGTGGCTCGCGTTGCCAAACGCGGTTTACTGTTCCGAAGCGGTCACTCCTGAGGTTGTGGTGGTCGGGATAACACCCTTGCCTGGCCTTGAACTTGCGCCAGATGAGATACCCTCGCACGTCCAGTCGATAGGCGAAACCGAACTCCGGGATCGCCGAAGTGCGACGTTGCCGGATCTGCTGGAATCGCTGGCGGGGGTCTCGGTAAATCACACGACTGGTAACGCGCTTCAGTCCGACCTGAGCTACCGCGGCTTTACTGCAAGCCCGCTGCTGGGAACTCCGCAAGGCATCTCGGTCTATCAGGATGGTGTGCGGATCAATGAAGCATTCGGTGATGTCCTCAACTGGGATTCCATTCCCCGTGCCGCAATCGCCTCGGTCGATCTCGTGCCAGGATCCAATCCGCTGTTCGGCCTGAATACCTTGGGGGGCGCCGTTTCCTTGACGACCAAGAGCGGCTATTCCCATTCCGGGCTGGATGTCGACGCCGACATGGGCAGCTCCGGTCATGGACGCACTTCGATCGAATTCGGTCGCGACGCAGGAGAGTTCGCACTCTACATGGCGGCTTCGCGACTCCAGGAAGACGGATGGCGCGACGACTCACCCGCGCGTGTAAACCAGTTGTTTGCCAAGCTTAGCCACCGACGCGGCGGGCTTGAGTTGGATCTGGGCGTTACGGGCACCGACAGCGACATTACCGGGAACGGCCTGGTACCGGAAACGATGCTTGCCGATCGAAGAGCGACTGTCTTCACCAAGCCCGACACCGCCCGCACGCGGGTGGGCATGGTGACGTTGTCGTCCCGCTACTGGCTCGATGACAAGGCCCGTTTGTCGGCGACGACCTACTACCGCGAGCGCCGAGCCAGAACACTGAACGGCGATATCAACAACAAGTTCGAGGGCAATCCGGCAGTGGATGGAGCGGCTGGTGCCAGCGGTGGCGTCGGTGTCAATGCCGACACGGCGGTTAACAATCGTACGACTGCTGATCAGGCCAGCATGGGCGTGTCGGTGCAGTGGTCGCGGACGGATGACGACAATCACGTGGCATTCGGTTCGACCTTCGACCGCAGTCATACCGGATTCGAGCAGTCCTCCGAACTCGGCACGTTCGACAGCCAGCGCAGCGTGACTGCCGGCGGTGGTGGCGAGGTAGTCGACAATCGATTGACGGGTACGACACAGGCCTGGAGCCTGTACGCCACCGACACGTATCGGCCCAATCAGGAAATGGCGATCATGACCTCCCTCCGGTTCAACCACGCCCGGGTCGCGACACGGGACGATCTGACGACCGTTGTACCCAATCTGGATGGAAACTTTACCTACCAGAAGCTGAATCCAGCCATCGGGGTGTCGTGGAAGCCGCTTGCCACGCTTTCCTTGTTCGTCAACGCCGCGCAGGGCAATCGGGTGCCCAGCCCGATCGAACTTGGTTGCGCGGACCCCGCCAATCCATGTTCGCTGCCCAACGCGATGCAGAGCGATCCCTACCTGAAACAGGTCGTCACCCGTACCCTGGAATCGGGATTGCGCGGCAGGGCCGGTGGTTGGCAGTGGGATGCAACGCTCTTTCGCAGCATCAATTACGACGACATCCTGTTCGTCGGTACGTCGACGAGCGCCGGCTATTTCACGAACTTCGGCAGGACGCGCCGCCAGGGACTGGAACTGGGAATTGCCAGAAACCTCGGCACTCTTGCCTTGCGCGCGAACTATGCCTACGTCGATGCGACCTATCAGTCGTCTGCATGCCTGTTGGCGCCGGAAAACAGCTCGCGTGGGCAGAGTGCCGAGTGCACCGCATCAGGCCAGAACGACGAGATTCTCGTGAAGCCTGGCAACCGGATTCCTGGCATTCCGCGCCATGGGTTCAAGACGTCGGTCGCCTGGAACCTGGCGGGCGGCTGGAAACTGACCGGCGACCTGCTGGCCTTCTCAAGCCAGTACCTGCGCGGCAACGAGAACAATGAGCATGCGTCAGGCACATACAGTGATGTGCTTGGCGGTGGCCCGAGGACATTTCTTGGCAGCGGTCGCGCTCCGGGGTACGCGCTCGTCAATGTGGCGGCAAATGTGCCGCTGGGTCGGCGTAGCTATCTCTCCTTCGGCATCAACAACCTTACGAACAGGAAATATGCGAGTGCCGGGGCGCTGGCGGCTAATCCATTCGAGCGCAATGGGGTTTTTCAGACGAATTCCGGAACATGGTCACATGAGAGCTTCTTTGCTCCCGGTGCACCGCGGAACTATGTCGCCGGACTGGCATTCACCTTGGACTAGACGAATTGGGGGGCATGATGAAACTCGGACTGGGGATCTTCGGGCTGCTGCTGGCGACGAACGGCTGGGCAGCCTCGTCCTCCTATGTCATCGATAGCCGGCACACATTTCCTGTGTTCGAGGTGAGCCACTACGGGTTCTCGCTGCAGCGTGGCCGGTTCGGCAAAGTGACCGGAACACTGGTGCTGGATCATGAAACCAATCGCGGTTCGATTGAAGTGGTAATCGATACCGCGTCAATCGATATGGGCTTCGACGAGTGGAGCAAGCAGATGCGTGGCGAACGCTTCTTTCAGGTCGAGAAGTTTCCGAGTGCCACATTCGTTGCGCGCGATTTCGCACTGGTCGCCGATCGACCGTCCATGGTGGCTGGCGAACTGAGCCTGCTGGGGACGACGCGGCCGGTGCTTGTCGAGGTCACGAGGTGGCGCTGCGCGCGACACCCGATGCTTCCGCGTGAACTGTGCGGCGCCGATATCCAGGCGACCATCAGGCGGTCGGAGTTCGGAATGGGGTACGGAACCCCGGGCATCGCCGACGAGGTACGCCTTGCCATCCCGATCGAAGCGATACGGGAACAATAGGCGACACTGCGGACGGAGCTGGGAAATGAGGAATTTCAACTCTCGCATTGGAGGGACCATGCGCAAGACTGCGGTAGTCCTGGCGGCTTGTGCCGTCACGTCGGCCTGGGCGGGGCAGGGAGTGGCCTATGTAAGCAATCAGAAGGGCAACATCCTGACCATCGACCTATCAACGTTCGAGCCGACCGGCGAAATCGAAATTGGCGGAGGTAGTCCGCGCGGTCTCGGCATCACAGGGGACGGCAAGCTGCTCGCCGTGGCTGTCCGCGAAAAAGGAGACCTCGCTATCGTCGACGTCGAGCGTCGGCAGGTAACCAGCCGAGTTCCGATCGGGAAGAATCCGGAGTTCGTGCGCGTGCGCGGTGATCGTGCCTTCGTGACCTTCGAACCGGCGTCAGAGGGAGGGCCGCCACCGAAACCCGGATCGATCGAAGAACGTGATCTGGCGGCAAAGCGGAAGGCCGACGGGCAGGAGCGCGCCCGGATCGCAGTCGTTGATCTCAAGCGCGGCCGGGTGGAAAGGCAGATCGAAGGCGGCATGGAAACCGAAGGAATCGAGTTCTCTCGGGATGGCAAGCGGATCATGGTCACCAACGAGGCGGATGACAATATCACCATCCACGACCTCGGAACCGGCAAGCTCCTGAACACGATTGACACACGGCCCTACGGGCACAGGCCACGCGGCATCAAACTTTCCCCGAGTGGCCAGACGCTGGTGGTAACCATCGAGCACGGCAACAAGCTCCTGGTGTTCGACAGCGATTTCAACATCGTTCGGGCGGTACCGACGGGTGACTTCCCCTACGGTGTGTCATTCGATCGTGCTGGCCAGCGGATTCTTGTCGCGACAGCCAAAGGCAAGACACTGCAAGTATTCGATGCGCAGAACCTGGCGGTGCTTGCCGAGCATCCGATCGGCGACCGTTGCTGGCATTTCACCTTCGCTCCGGATGATCGCCACGTGCTGCTGGCTTGCGGTCGGTCGAATGAAGTTCTCGTGTTGCAGGATGATGGGCGCCTGCTCAAGCGGATTCCGGACGCATTGATGCCGTGGGGCATCGTTGTGTACCCGAAGGCATTCGGCAGCCTGGACGCCCCCTAACGGGGATTACTCTCGTATCGATCATGGTCCTGGGGCACCAGCCCCAGGACCGAACCGAACTACTTGCCGTTCTTGTGCAGCTTGAAGACCCACATCGAACCGCCCTGTTCGAGGAAGTTCACCTTCTTGGCGACATCGCCGCCCCAGAGCGGAACTGCACCACCCCAGCCGGATGCGACTGCGATGTACTGCTCACCATCCTGTTCCCAGGTGACCGGGGGGGCGACGACGCCGGAGCCGGTCTGGAAGGACCAGACTTCCTTGCCCGTCTTGGCATCAGCTGCCTTCAAGTAGCCCTCGGGTGTTCCCCAGAAGACCAGGCCGCCTTTGGTCGTCAGGACACCGCCCCACAAAGGCGCGTTGTTAGTGACTTGCCAGACGATTTTGCCGGTGGCCGGATCGACTGCGCGCAGCGCACCGATGTAGTCGCCGCCGATTTCCTTCGGATCGAGCGTCTTGATGGTGAAGCCGGCACCGAGATAGGCCGCGCCTTTCTTGTAGGTGATCGGCTCATTCCAGATGTCCATGCCCCATTCGTTCGCCGGAACATAGAAATAGCCGGTATCCGGGCTGTAGGCCATCGGCATCTGGTTCTTGCCGCCGAGGAATGATGGCGCGGAAAACACGACGTCGCCCTTCTTGCCGTCCGTGCCCTTCGATGGATCGCCAGGCCGGTTGGCCGCAATGAACTTCGGGCGGCCGTTTTCATCGAGGCCCGAGGCCCAGGTCTGCTTCTTGACGAACGGGAAGCCCTTGACGAACTTGCCGGTCTTGGCGTCCAGCACGTAGAAGAAACCGTTCCGGTCCGCCTTGCCGCCCAAGTGCCGACCGTCCTTGGCCTTGAAGGTGACGAACTCGTTGACCCCGTCGAAGTCCCAGCCATCGTTGGGTGTCCCCTGGAAGTGCCAGACGATCTGGCCGGTATCGACGTCGATGGCGACGGTCGAGCAGGAAAAGAGATTGTCGCCGGGTCGCAGATGGCTGTTCCATGGTGCCGGATTGCCGGTGCCGAAGTAGGCCAGGTTGGTTTCCGGATCGTAGGTTCCGCCGAGCCAGGTGGCCGCGCCACCGGTCTTCCACAGGTCGCCCGGCCAGGTGGCGTTGGTCGTTCCGGAGATGCCATTCTCCTTGCCGTCCTTCATGCCCATGTGGCCTTCGACCGTCGGGCGCACCCAGACGAGCTTGCCGGTCTTGGCATCCCTCGCCTCGACACGGCCGATGACGCCGAACTCGCCGCCCGACACGCCGGTAAGGACCAGGCCTTTGGCGATGATCGGGGCTGCGGTGTACGAGTAGCCGGCGGCGTAGTCGTCGATCTTTTCCTTCCAGACGACCTTGCCGGTGTCCTGATCCAGCGCCACCAGTTGTGCGTCCAGGGTGCCGAAGATCACCAGATTGTCGTAGAGGGCGGCTCCACGGTTGATGACGTCGCAGCACGGCATGATGCCGTCCGGCAGACGATGCTCGTATTTCCACAGCTTCTTGCCGGTGCGGGCATCGAGGGCGAAGAGCCTCGAATATGAAGCCGTGACGAACATCTTGCCGTTATGGATGACGGGCTGTGCCTCCTGCCCGCGCTGTTTCTCGCCGCCGAACGAGAAACTCCATACTGGTACCAGATCCTTGACGTTGCCCGTGTTGACCTTTGCCAGCGGGCTGTAGCGCTGACCTTGGGTGCCCAATCCCCACGACAGAATGTCACCGGTGGTCTTGGCATCGTCCACGATGTCCTTGTCGGTCACGCGTGCCACAGCCGGCGACATCACGGTTCCCAGCATCCCAGCTGCAGCCAGTGCAGCCGCCAATTTTTGCCTAGTCATTGTCCTACCTCCAAAGTTGTTATGTGCAGCCGACGGAGGGATCAAACAATCTGCCTCGTCCAATCGAACGAGTTCCCTTCCCCCGATCGACTGATAGGCAATATTGATGCCACTGGGCACCAGTCGGCGGAATCGAGGCTGGATTTGAGATTGCGGTCAGCGAACAGTTCTGGCCGCAATATTGATGTGTGTCAGGAATGGACGAGTGTCACGAAACGGTACAGGTCGCCTTTTAGTTAGAAGATGTAGCGTGCCCCGACGCCGGCGAACCAGTTCCGACCGGCGCCCGGCTCGAAGGCTGCGCCCGTCGTAGCCTGGGACGTATTGATTCGCACGGAACTGATGTAGGTCTTGTCGCCAAGGTTTTCTAGCCGCAGGTATTGCCAGGTCTGCCAGTGGGCAAAGCGCTGCCGGAATCCCGCCCGCAGATTGGCCAGGGTGTACCCGTCGGCCCGCTGGGCGTTGCTGTCATTCGTATAGGTGTCGCTGAAGCGGACTCCTTCGATGGCGGCCGAAAATCCCGAGGCAGGGTGATGCCAGGCCAGCTCGGCGTAGCCTGTGTACGCGTATGTTCCCGGAATCCGGTTGCCGGCGCTGACGGTTGCGCAAGGGGGCGATCCAGTGCAGAACGTATCGCGGAACGTGGCGGTCATCCGGGCAACGGCGACATACAGGTTCAGGTTGAATGGAAGAGCGGAATCGAGGGCCAATTCGACGCCATCCCTTCGGGTCCTGCCCACGTTCTTGAACGAAGCCGTTGCACCGTTGCCCTGGTCAGTGACGATCTCGTCCCGGGTATCGATCCGGAATGTGGCCAGATTCAGGCGGGTATTGCTGGTGAGCATCACCTTCGTGCCGGCCTCGTAGTTGCGGCTGCGGCTCGGTTGCAGGGCCAGATTCGGCCCGGCGCCGTCGTTAATCGTGGGATCGCCGACGTAGGTCTGCTCGATGAACGTCGGCGTCTCGAAGCCGCGGCCAAAGTTCGCATACAAATTGAACGCAGGGGTGACGTGGTAAGTCGCACCGATGACCGGCGAAGTGTTGGAGAAGGCGAGATGGCCGCTGCCGTCGGTTGGTGATGGGATGTGGTCGTGGATGTCGAATCGCACGTCGGTGTGGCGAATGCCTGCGATCAGCAGCCAGTCGGGCGATGGAGCGATCATCACCTGTGCGAATTCGTCGAGGTTGTGGGCGCGCTGCGTCTCGAAGCGTGTCGCGATGCCTGACTTTTCGCCGTTGACGGCGTTGAACTGGGTTCGGTCGTCGACCATCCGGTCGTAGTTCAGGCCGGCGACCACGGTCACCGGCCGGCCCAGGATTTCACCGATGTGTGTCCATTTTGCCTCGGAACCGAGAAACTCTCGGTCAATGGCAGAAAGTCGCCCGGTCGCGCCGAGTGTCTGGTACTGCTCGTTCACCCGGGTGCCGTAGTAGCCCATCAGGGCGAGGCGATCGCTGCCCGACAGCGCATGTTCGAACGTCGCCCCGCCCTGCTTGTGGTTGCGATTGACGCGGGCATTGCGGGAAATCGCGTTGGTTCCGGCCTGCTGTGGATTGTCCTGATACTGCGCCGCCGTCAGGGCACCGGGATCTTCGGCTGTCTGGTCGAGAGCCGTCGCCACCATGGTCAGCCGACTGTCGCCGAGCACGTAACCCAGCTTGGCGTGCTGCGAGTCCCGATGCGAGGCGCTGTGGTCCCGGTAGCCGTCTGAGTCGTACTGATTGGCATTGGCGACGTAGTTGAGCGCGCCGCGCTGACCGTCGAAGCCGATGCTCGTGCGCCGCGTGTCGTAGCTGCCGCCTGACACCGTGCCCTCGAAGGACGGCTCGGGTCCGCCGTCGCGCGTGAAAATCTGGATGACGCCTCCGGATGAATTGCCGTAGAGGGCGGAAAACGGGCCGCGCATGAATTCGATGGACCGCGCGGAATCCAGATTGAAGGTGCCGGTCTGTCCCTGTCCGTCCGGCATCGTGACCGGAATGCCATCGGCATAGATGCGAACCCCGCGAACACCGAACGAGGAGCGCGAGCCGAAGCCTCTGCTCGAGACGGCCAGGTCCTGGGCAGCGTTATAGCGGTTGCTGACGACGACGCCCGGAACCCGCACGGCAGTTTCGGTCAGATTGACCAATGGACGACTGTCGCGAATCTCGTCACCGGCAATGACGTCGATCGACACGGGCAGGTCGAAACTGGCCTGCTCGACGCGGGTGGCCGAAACTACCACGGGACTTGTATTGAGGCGAAGGTCGTCTCCGACTGCACTGGCCGAAACACCGGTAACTGCCAGGCCAGCGAGAAGTCGCGCAGAAATGGAAGAGGTATGCATACGCAGCGCTAAGGAAGGATCGTTCCGAACATGATTGTCCCGGCCCGGCCCTTGGTGCGCCTGCGCGAATCGACACGACGCGGCCTCATGAGAATCATGAGTCGCGCCGCCTCAGGGCGCGATCAGTCCGTTGCGTATCGCGATCAGCGTCAGTTCCGCCGCGTTGGCGGCGCCCAGCTTCTGCTTGATGTTGTACAAGTGTGTCCCGACGGTGCGAGGGCTGAGGAACAGGAGCTCGGCGACCTCATTGACGGACTTGCCGCGCGCCAGCATGATAAAAACCTCGAATTCGCGGGCGCTGAGCCGTTCCACCGGACTGCCGCGGTTGCCAACCTGCTCGATGGCGATTTCGCCGGCCAGATCCGGCTCGAGGTAGATCTTGCCGGCCGCGACCTGCCGGATGGCCTCGATCAAGGCTTCGGCGGCACTGCGCTTGGTCAAGTAGCCCCGCGCGCCTGCGGCAAGGGCGCGGCGCGGATGCGAGGTGTCCTCATGGGCTGACAACACCAGCACCCGGGCCGTCGGCCACTTGGCGACGAGTCTCGACAGGGTTTCCAACCCTCCCATACCCTCCATCGCCAAGTCAAGCACGACGACATCAACTTCAGCATTCGCATAGCGCTGCAATGCCTCTTCGCCGCGTGCGCATTCGGCCACGACTCGTATGTCCCCCGTCGTTTCCAGCAGCAGGCGGAAGCCCATGCGGACTACCGCATGGTCATCGACGAGCATGACGCGTGTCGGTGCGTTCAACTTGTCAACCTCCGGTCACAGGAACCCGAATTGCAACACGAAACCCGCCTTCCTGTCGTCGGCCGGCTTCAAAATAGCCGCCGAACGCCGTGATTCGCTCGCGCATGCCCATCAGCCCGTGGCCCATCCCCGGAGGTTCATCCGGGGCCAGGGGACCGTCGTCGGACACGGTCACTTCCAGAACTTCGTCTTGCCGAAGGACGCTCAGATCGATTTGGCTGGCAGCCGAGTGTTTGAGCGCGTTGGTCAGCGCCTCCTGAACGCAGCGAAAGACCGCCAGGGCCAGCGGCTCGGACAGGTCCGACAGGTCGCCCGTGATGTCTGTGGTCAGCATAATTTTCGGGTGATGGTCCTGCCAGCCACGGGCCAGGTCGTGGAGGGCAGCGGCGAGGTCGCGTTGCTCGAGCGCGGTCGGACGCAACTCCCTGACGATGCGATGGACGTTGTCGTAGAGGCTTGCGGCGATGGCGTCGATCTTGGCAGCAGCGTCTTCTGCCGACGTTTTCCCGCCGGCACGCTCCAGTGTGGCCGCAATCAGGCGGATGGCGGTAATCGACTGGCCGAGTTCGTCATGGAGTTCTCGCGCTAGGCGCTTGCGTTCGTCTTCGATCCCGGCCTGGATCATTCTCGTCACGACGCGGTTTTCCGCGAGTTCCCGGGTGGTCGTGACCAGTCGGCGGGCGTCGGCCTCCGTCGGTCTCAGCAGGTGCCGCAACAGGAACAGCAGAGCGATATGGAGAACCGCAATGAAGCACAGGCCGAGCATTTCGACGACGACAATGGTGTCCCAGGCGTCAAGCATTGCCTTGGAAGCGTCGGGGATGACCTCGATGCGTGCGCCGGGAAGATTAATGATCGTGGCATCGAGCGCCGGCCGCACGATGTTCTGGAACCAGAGCGGCGCCTGCCTGCCGGACTTGTACGTTCCGGCTGGCGAGGTGTAGCGGAGCTGGTTGTCGGCGGAGTAGAAACGTATTTCGCTGCCCGGCACGTGGCCGAGGTGTTGCAGGAAGCTGGCCATCACCACGGGCGTCGGTCCGAGCACCGGGCTGACCCGCCCGGTGGTGCCTAGCATCTGCACAGTGATGTGGTGGGCCGCCTCGATCTCGTCCCGGATGGATGCACGATGGCTTTCGACCAGCAGCCACGTCAAGGTGACCAGGAAGCCTGTATTGAGGCATGCGACGAGCAGCGTCAGGCGCAAGCGCAGGCTCAACACGATCTTCCTTCGAGCTTGATCAGGCGGACGGCAGGTGCCTCAGGAAGTGAGGCGAAAGACGATGGGTACGTCGATGGTGAACGCCGTACCCGCCAACGACGCAGGCGGGGCCGGTAGAGGCAGTGCCGCGCGCACCATGTCGACGGCTTGTTGATCGAGAACCTCATGTCCGCTTGAGCTTACCACGCGCACGGAGCGCGCGTTGCCGGCTTCGCCGAGCTGGACCTGGATCACGGCAGTGCCTTGCCATTGCCGCAGGCGCGCCACCTTGGGGTAGCGCTGTTGCCGAGCGACGATTTCCGCGACGGTGTGCCCGTAGCCATCCAGTATCGCATTGTTGACGGCCGCCGGCGTTGGCGCAGGCTCGATCGGTGCCGCTGCAACGACAGCAGTCGCCGGTTGCGTCGACGGTTCCTGTGTGGGAGTGGGTGCGACTGTCAGCACTTGCAACTCGTCTTGGTCAGCTGCCCAGCTGCGTTCGATATTTCGTGCAATTTGCGGACGGCTTGCCGGGTGCGGAAACGGTGCCGCCCGGGTGGAAGGACGGACCGTTGCTCGCATGGTTTCCTCCGGCACGGGTTCGCGACCGGGCAGAATGACCTCGAGGACCCGGTCAACACGCAGGCCGCTATCTGGAAGTCCGGGCAGCAGGGCAAGTCCCGCGACGTGGATGGTGACCGAGGCAAGCAGCGCCATCGTGATCGTGTCTCGCCTGGGCTCGGCGAATCGCGGGCTGAATGTCATTTCATAGCGTAGAGCGGCAGCGATCATATTGTTACGGTAGACGACATTCCGGGCGGGTTAGTGCGCAAGGTTCGGTTTCATGAAAATCATGAGGTACGGATGGGCAGCATCTCTCGTTACCATTGCGCTCATGGTTGCGGGAATTACAGTGTTCTATGTTCGTCAGCTGCTTGCGGTTGTCGGGCTGCTGCTCGGACTGGCGACGGTCGCCGGTGCCGGCGAACTCGATCGATCCGATATCCAGCACCGGTTCAAGTCGCCATGGGTGGTCGGCGAACGCCTGCGCGACGTACCGGCCTGGCCCCTGACAAGCGAACTGTCGCCGGATGCCGGTCCGGTCGGCTACGTCTTCGAATCCATCGACCTGGCACCCATACCGGGCTTCGAGGGCACGCCGCTGAACCTGCTCATCGCGATTGACGCCACCGGCAAGTTCATCGACGTCGAGGTGCTGCGCCAGCACGAGCCGGTATTCCTCGGCGGGCTGGGTCCCGGACCATTGGCAGAGTTCGTGCAGCAGTACAAG
>Ga0187786_10000270_pt1 | contig 16557 bp, 18 predicted proteins | sample 0815_BV2_10_20_M_FD_132449 | JGI IMG/M metagenome (GOLD analysis project Ga0187786, IMG submission 132449) | Tropical peat soil microbial communities from peatlands in Department of Meta, Colombia - 0815_BV2_10_20_MG | ecosystem: Environmental > Terrestrial > Soil > Wetlands > Peat | place...
CAGCCCCCAACAGGGACGGGGCGCTTATCGATCGGACGAAGTGAGTACCTGGGAATATGTCGCTATCGTAATACGGGGGATGCCCTAGTGGCAGGGCAGGGATGGAACTAAAGTCCCCAGGGCGTCCGATATGGTGTCTCTCCGGATGGCCTCTAACTAATAGCAATACAAAAATACCTGGTGGCTTGCAGTAAGCAATTACTTTTTTTTCAACACGATTGACCTCCTTTATGCCATCCCTGCCCCTATAGCGGGGACAGGGGCGGACGAAAGACCCCGGGAACGTCTGTTCTGTGGTGTCCCGAACCTCCTGGGTCCAACTTGCGACGATTCCCGCTGTTGTGCAGATGATCCGGAAAAATTATTACCTGCCTGACCGGAGACTGTATCAGATGGTTGATCCAATCGTTCCTGCCGGTATCTTCACCTTTGTCATCGTTCCCCTGATGATCTTTTCAGCCCGGGTCTGTGACATGACCCTCGATACCATCCGCGTTATTTTCCTCTCGAAAGGCGTGAAGTATCTTCCGCCGGTGATTGGTTTCTTCGAGGTGATCATCTGGCTCGTTGCCATCGGCCAGGTCATGAACAATATGACAAACGTGATCTGTTATATCGCCTACGGGGCGGGCTTTGCCACCGGAACGTTCATTGGCATGGCTATCGAAGAGAAGATCTCCCTCGGGCTGACAAGCGTCCGAATCATCACCAAGGAGGACCCGGCAGACCTGATGCAGTTCCTCCGCTCGCATAATTACGGGGTGACCAGCATTGACGGGGAGGGGGGCACCGGCCCGGTGAAGATGGTGTTCACGATCATCAAGCGGCAGGATCTGCAGCACGTTGTCAGTATTATCAAGCAGTTCCACCCGAATGCGTTCTATTCAGTGGAAGAGGTGAAGTCAGTGGCAGAGGGGGTCTTTCCCGAGCGGCAACCGAGGGGCATGTTTGCCTGGATAGACCCGTTCTGGTCGACCCGCAAGGGAAAATAATCATTTTCGTTACTCTTTCCCGGCCGTCAAACCGAAGCCATCAAATACATATTTATCCCTGCATAGCCAAGGCTTTGTCGGGAGACTTTTTATGTCAGCGAAAAATACGGTAACGAAAGGCCTTACCCTGATATTTTCCCTCGGAATCTGTCTGCTGGTCGGTTCTCTCGTTTCCTACCAGAGCCTTCCCGGAGCGGTTGCCTGGTACACAAATCCGCAGCTTCTGAAGGCTGCTTTTTCCCTTCCCCTGGATGTTATCACCTGGATCTGGCTGGCATCTTTCGTCCTGATGGGCCTGACCCTCTATGTCATTATCCGCACTGGGATCCGCAAGAATGATGTTGCTCCCGGTTTTCTCTTTTTTGCGTTCCAGATCCTGCTCCTAGCGGGGTGGTCGTATTCCCTCTTCTATATGCAGTCAGTTTTCCTTGCGTTCATAGCAATCATCGCCGCCTGGACCGCGATCCTGTGCGCGATCATCCAGATATTCAGGTTCTCTGTCATCGGCGGAATGCCGCTCATACCGTGTTTCCTCTGGGTGTGCTATCTCGTGTACTTTACCTACGGGATCATGGTACTCAACAACCTGCTTTTCAAGATATGATTCCTGCCCGGGTGTAGTCCCCGGATCCACCAATACCTTCTTTTCGTTGGAAGGTAAGGATGTTTCAGGAAGGATCCTGGCATGAAGATCAGAAAGATCCATGTGGAAAATTTCAGGAGTTTTTCGGCGATCGATGTGGAGCTGTCGCGATTCAATGTTGTCATCGGATCCAATGCCGCGGGAAAATCCAACTTTATCAGCATATTCCGCTTTCTCCGGGACATCGCGCGTCATGGTGTTGTAAACGCCATCGCTCTCCAGGGGGGGATGGAGAACCTGTGGAACGCCCGGCTGCGGAGTACGCGGGACCTGGTGATCCGGGTGGTCTATGAGACAGATCCCCTGCCGGAAGAGAGCGGGAGTACAGGGAGGTCCCCGCCGGGTTTTACGGTAAGATCCTGCACATCGACCTATGAGTTTGCCCTCCGTTTCAATGAATCCACCGGCGGGTTCACCATCCCGTTCGATCGCCTTACCATTGAATGCGAAGTGGCGGAATGCGGCTGCACGGTTCAGGGCAGCGGGGCTCCTCTCCCCGGCAAGGGGATCATCCAGGTCTCCAATGATACCGGCGGGATCCAGTACCATGTCGAGCTGCCGGAAGGATGCTGCCTGAACGAGGAGGATCTCGTCCCCCTCTTCTTCCGGGGCAGGCGCATACGGGACCAGACGCTTCTTCTTGAGACCATCTTCGGGTACTCGTTCCCGCATACGGAGAAGTTTTTCGACAGGGCCGCGGTGTACGATTTTGATCCCCGCCTCTCCAAGAAAGGTGTCATCATGACGGGGAAACGCGACCTTGAAGAGGATGCAGGAAACCTGGCCCTCGTGATCAAGACGATCATCGAGGATCCTGAGAAGAAACGCAAATTCTCAAACCTGCTCCGCGATGTGCTGCCTTTTGTCGAGGACTTCTCGGTAAGAAAGTTTATGGACGTCTCCCTGATCCTGACCCTCCGTGAACGGTATGCCAAGGACCGTGATCTGCCAGCAACCTCCCTTTCCGACGGGACAATCATTATCATCGCACTGATAGTTGCCCTCTACTTTGACGATAAACCGTTCATCGTGATTGAAGAACCCGTGAGCCACATCCACCCGTTCCTGATCGCCCGTATCATGGCCATGATGAAGGAGGCCTCGGCTCACAAACAGGTGATGGTCACCACCCACAGCACGGAAGTGGTCAAACATGCCTCCCTTGACGATCTCCTGCTCATCTCCCGTGACAGCGAGGGGTTCTCGATCATTTCCCGCCCCGCGGACAAGGAAGAAGTAAAGACCTTCCTCGAAAATGAGATCGGTATTGAAGATCTCTTCGTGCAGAACCTGCTCGGACTCTGAACCGCCATGAAAAAAAGGCTTTTTATCTTCGTGGAAGGAGAGGACGATATCAGGTTCTTCGGCAGGATTATCAAGCCCCTCTTTATGTCCCGGTATGACGCTGTCGAGATCATCCCGTATGCCGGACTCAAACGCCAGAAAGTGAACAACCTCTTAATCAGCATCACCAAGATGAAAAGTGATTATATCCTCGCCGCGGATATCGACCAGGAACGATCGGTCAGGGATAAAAAACAGGTGCTCTATGGATGGTTCAGCAATATCAGCGGCGGAAACATCGTTGTGGTAATCCGGGAGATCGAGAGCTGGTACTATGCCGGGCTGACCGGTGGCGACGCGGCGTTACTGGGAGTCCCGGTGCTTGCATCGACGGATGAGCTCACCAAGGAGGATTTTAATGCCCTCATCCCGGAGCGGTTCGATTCGCGGATCGACCTGATGTTCGAGATCCTCAAGTCCTACTCTCTGGAAACTGCAGTCAGGCAGAACCAGTCGTTCAGGTTCTTCATCGAACGGTACCACCTCCAGCCATCTGCCTGACGGTATACACTCTCACTCCGTACTGCAGGGACAGGGAGTGCAGTATCGAAATGATTATCGCCCGCCCTCACCCAGTTCTGTGCAGCTGGATTTTACCAGAAGAATTGTTATCAGCGAGGTTTATGTGATGGACTGTTTCATATGCAGCATTTGCGGGCACCGCTACAACCCGTCAACCGGCGAACCGATTCAGGCAATTGGTCCCGGTATTGAATTCGCCCTGCTCCCGCCCGACTGGTTATGTCCTGTCTGCGGGGCAGCGAAAAACGATTTTTCCAGGGAGTAAGGACTGATTACGATGGTATCTCGAGAATTGATCCCGGGAGTTTTCTGGGTCGGAGCGCTTGATTTTGACCGCAGGATCTTCGATGAGCTGATTCCCTTGCCCGAAGGGACAAGCTATAATGCCTATCTTGTGAAGGGAAGCGAGAAGACCGCCCTGATCGATACCGTCGATCCGACCAAGGAATACGACCTGATCTCGAACCTGGTCAGGATGGGAATTGAACGGATTGACTATGTCATCGCCAATCATGCCGAACAGGATCATTCGGGCTCGCTTCCGATTATCCTGGAATTTTACCCCGATGCCGTTGTGGTGACCAACGAGAAATGCAGGGACTTCCTCATCGATCTGCTTCACGTACCCGCAGAGAAGTTCAGGATCATCAGGGACAGGGACACACTCTCCCTCGGCGACCGCACACTTGAATTTATCCTGACCCCCTGGACCCACTGGCCCGAGACCCAGGTCACCTTCCTCCGCGAGGACGGAATCCTCTTTTCCTGTGACCTGTTCGGGTTTCATGCGGCCTCGAGCGATCTCTTCCTCGCAGACAAATCTGAGGTCCACCGCTCGGCAAAACGGTACTACGCCGAGATCATGATGCCATTCCGCGGCAGCATCAAAGGTCATCTCGAGAAGATCCGGACTCTTCCCCTCTCCATGATCGCACCAAGCCATGGGCCGGTCTGCCGCAACCCCGACTGGATCCTTGATGCATATACCGACTGGGTCTCGGACAGCGTGAAAAATGAGGTCGTGATCCCGTTTGTTTCCATGCACGGGAGTACCCAGAAGATGGTGGATCACCTGACCAGTGCACTCATCGCCCGGGGGGTCACGGTAAAGCCCTTCAACCTCACCCGCACGGACATCGGGGATCTCGCGCTCGCGATGGTCGATGCGGGAACCGTTGTCGTTGCATCGCCTACCGTCCTCTTCGGTCCGCACCCGCAGATCGTATCGGCGACCTACCTTCTGAATGTACTGCGGCCCAAGGTGCGGTTTGCCTGCGTGATCGGCTCGTTTGGCTGGGGTGGCAAGACCGCCGATACGATTGTGAAGATGCTGGATCACGTCAGGGTTGAAGTCCTTGATCCAATCATTGTCAGGGGATTGCCCGATGAAGCGGCAATGCAGGGGCTCGACCGACTTGCAGAAACGATCGCGAAGAAGCATGCCGAGATCAACGCGGCGTGATACGAGAACAGCTCGTCCGATCAGACCGGATTCCTGCCGTGAACGCGGCGCAGGTCAAAAAACAGGATAAATCAGCAAATTCAACCCCTTCTTTTCAGGAGAAGCGTTTACGCCAGTAATCCGGCAATTGTTGTATCGCCCCGCAATATCTGCAGTGGTGAATGTTCTGAGCCTGCCAGCCGGTAATTTCTTACTCTGAATGGGATCTCCGCATGTATCAGGGTGGCCAAGAAAGCCGCCTGCATTCCCGCTGGTATGCTTCGCAATACCAATTCCTCGTTTAGGAAACACTAATAGAGCCTCAGGGGTAACCCAATAGTGATGCACCGCCTCCGGCATCTCTCCACGATCATCGCCGACATCGGGGATATTTTTGTCCTTGTCGCCCCCCTCACCTGCACCCCGCTGCTCGTGGCAGTGCTCTTTGCCGAATGGTCCATGCTCATTCCGCTTGCATCAGTCCCGGTCATCTTCTTCCTCGGCGGGTTTCTTCTGAGGAGCATCCCCCGCAGCCAGCGGGGAGTAAGACTCTCGACGACGTTGTGTTCTGTTGCGCTCTTCTGGCTGGCCAGTGCCGCAATCAGCGGCCTCCCGTTCCTCCTCGGCCTGCATATGGGTTTTATCGATGCACTCTTTGAAGGGATGGCAGGATGGACGGGCACAGCGTTCTCGCTGATGCCGTCCCTGGAAACGGTTCCCCGTTCGCTCCTGTTCTGGCGATCGTACATGCAATGGATCAGCGGAATGGGGATCATCGCTGTTGCCATAGCCATGGCCAGCAGTGCAGGTCTCTTCCGGTCGAAACTGTTGCGGAGCGAGAACCGCGACGAGCCCCTGCTGCCCAGTCTTATCGCCTCTACACGGGCATTGTGGCGGATCTATGCCGTCCTTACCTTCCTCGCTATCGGGCTGATCCTGTTCACCGGCCTCTCCCTCTGGGAATCGGTCAATCTTGCCCTGTCCACAGTTTCGACCGGGGGGTTTACGATCCATCCCGGCGGCATTCTCTATTACCACAGCCTTGCTCTTGAGCTCATCCTGATCCCGATCATGATAGCGGGAGCATTGCCATTCAGGCTCTATTACCTGATTCTCGAAAACCGGCGCCTGAGCCTGTTCGGTGACGAACAGGTCAAGCTCTTCTTCGTTATCATGGCAATCGGTGTCGCCGCCCTGACATATGACCTGATGTTCTTTTCGAACCTCGATTTTGTCCCGGCTCTTGAAACAGGGCTTTTTATGACCATTGCTGCCCTCACCACGACGGGGTTCCAGATCGCGAACCTGCATACCTGGGCGAGCGTTACACTGCTCTTCCTTGCCATGATCGTCTTTATTGGAGGGTGCGCAGGAAGTACCGCCGGCGGGATCAAACTGAACCGTATCGCGCTGGCTATCCGGGCCCTCCTGTGGTGGTTCAACCGTCAATTCGTCAGCGGCAAGGTCCTGATACCATTCAAGATAGAGGGCAGGGTCATTCCCCGGGCGACTGCCGAACTCGAAGCAGCAAAGAATATGCTGGTCATCATCCTCTCGGTGGTCACCATTTTCCTCGCATCGCTCGCGATCGTGCAGTTCCACCTGACCACGTTCTCCCTGACCGAGATCGTTTTTGAGGTCGTATCCGCATTTTCCACCTGTGGGATCAGCTCGGGATATGTCTCACCGGCAATGCCGGTCATCTCAAAATGGATCTTTATCATCATCATGTGGATCGGGAGACTCGAAGTGATCCCTGTCTTTATGCTCTTTATTGCGCTTGTCAGGGAACCGGAATGACTGGTCAGCAACCCGGGAGCAGGCTCTTAAACGCAACTTTACTTTTGTTAACATCAGGAGATCTTAATATAAATTGCCACCCCATGGTATGATGATGAAGCAGATCGCCCTGTATGGGAAAGGAGGGATCGGGAAATCCACGACCTCCGCGAACCTCTCAGCGGCATTATCCGGAATGGGGCTCGATATCATGCAGATCGGCTGCGATCCCAAACGCGACAGCACCCGGATGCTGATGCACGGGACATTTATCCCGACGGTTATGGACCTGGTCCGCGTCAGAGGCGAGGGGACAATCTCGCTTGCCGATATCGTCTTTACCGGGTTTAACGGGGTCAGGTGCGTCGAGGCAGGAGGGCCCGAACCCGGCGTCGGCTGTGCGGGCCGGGGGATTATTGCAACCTTCCAGTTGCTGGAAAAATTCGGGGCCCTCAAGGGAGATATCGTTGTCTATGACGTCCTCGGGGATGTTGTCTGCGGGGGTTTTGCCATGCCCATGAGGGAAGGATACGCCCAGGACATCTACCTCGTTACTTCCGGTGAGCTCATGTCGTTGTATGCAGCGAACAATATCTGCAAGGCGATAAAACGGCTGGCATCCCGGGTCAGGAGCAAATGCCGTCTTGCCGGCGTTATCTGCAATGCCAAGGGCGATCCCCGCGAAGAAGAACTGGTCAGCGAATTTGCCCGGCGGGTAAACAGTTCCCTGATCGAGTATATCCCCCGCGACCGTGTCGTGCAGCTGGCGGAACTCAACCGGAAGCCGGTCATCGAGTACGACCCGTCATCCGCTCAGGCCGACCGCTATCGTTCGCTTGCGCGAAGGGTTGTGGAGAATACCCGTCTGACGATCCCGACTCCCCTTGAGATCGATGACCTTGAATCCCTTGCCTACGAATTCATCTAGGAGCGGCGGTTGTACGCTCACCGGGGCGCTCTCGGTGACTTCGCATGTCCGGGGTACGGTCAGTATTATTCATGGGCCGAAAGGATGCAGCCACCATAATTTTTCTCTCCTCCATGCAACTGCCTTCGAAAACGACCGGGTCGCCGCACCTTCCCTCATCTCGACCGGGTTGGGAGAAACCGACATCGTCTACGGAGGGGAGGAGGCGCTTGCACGGACCATTTCGTCGGCAGCGGAAAAGGGTCCCCGGGGAATCTTCGTCCTCTCGACCTGCGTGATTGATACCATCGGGGACGATGTCGCAGAAGTCTGCAGCAGGGACTACGGGGTGCCGGTCATATCCATCCCTTCAGCGGGGTTCCTGGGGGGGACCTTTCATGATGGGGTCAATAATGCCCTGATCGCCATCGCGGCTTCAGCAGAGCCTGTCCCAAAGCAGGGAGGTGTTAACATCATCGGCGAGATGAACCTCGAATATGAGGTGGAGGAGAATTTCAGGGAGATCTCCCGCCTCCTCTCGGCAGCAGGGATGACCATTGCCTGCAGGTTTGTGCATGACATGCCTTTTGAGGATATCAGATCGCTGGGGGCGGCCCGGCTTAATATCCTGAGGCACCCGGCTCTCGTACCGGTGGGTCTTTTCCTCAAAGAGCGCTTTGGAACGCCGTTCGTCAGTGCATTTCCCCAAGGGTTCTCGGACACGCTCTCATTTATCGGGAAGGTCGCCCGTGAGTGTGACATAGAGGGGAGAAGCGCTGTCGAACAGGAACGGCACCTGCAGGAACAGATCATCGACGACTTCAGCGACCTGGCAGGTTCCGCTGCAACCTTCGGCCCGATAATGGCCGATGATGATACTCTCAGGGCGGTAAGGGAAGTGGCAGATGCCCTGAAGATGATGGTCGGAGAGGCAGGGACCGCAAAGACGGTCCCGGTAAACCTTGGAACGGGTACTTCCGGCGTGAGAAGGATGTTCCACCGCTGGAGGCGCTCGCTCCATGCCTGAGTGTGATAATCCCCTCTGGCCCTGTGCTATGACAGGGGCGGCAGCATGTCTCGCGGGGTTTGAAGGGATCTCAGTCGTAATCCATGGTTCGAGCGGCTGCTACTATTACCCGACTACGCTCCTGCATGCCCAGCTCCATGGCACATTCATCGTGGAAAACGAGGTTATCTTCGGATCTGAAGCCCGGCTCCGTGAAGTCGTTGAAAGCCTGGCCGGTCGCGGGAACCGGGTGGCGGTGATTACCACCTGCGTTCCGGCACTACTCGGCGAGGATATCCGTTCCATGCTTGCAGAGGAAGATGTCCTTTTGGTAGACAGTCCCGGTTTTTCCGGGGATATTGAAACAGGTTATGCACAAGCGCTCTCGCTCCTTGCCCCCCGTATCGATCCTTCAACGGACGCGGTGAACATTGACGGGGTATGCCTTTTCGATCCATTCTACCGGGGGAATATCCAGGAGATTACACGGCTTCTGACTCTTGCATCTGTCCCGGTAGGGACCATCTTCTGCTGTGATACCCTGGCAAAAACACAGAATGCTGCCCCCTTCACTATGGGGACGAATACTGATTTTCAGAGCGGGATCGGGATGTCCGTCGGGGGGACTCTCGGGATTGACGAAGTCCGCAGAAGCTTCGAGACGCTGGGTAACTGCTGTACCCGGTCCGATATCTCCCCGGTAGAACGGGAACTCCGGGAGCAGGAAGAGGAGATCATCCGGGTATGTGATAAATACCTCCGCCGTTTCGATCCCCCGGGTGTCATGATCTTTGCCGGAGCCTCGTATGCAGGGTTTGCAGGGACGACCCTGAGCAGATATCTGGACGCAGATATCCTCTATCTTGGTTCACGGAACCAGCCGCTCTCATCCAAATTCCGGAGCGGCAGGGTAACCGGTCTTGCAGAGGCCGGCGCACTCATAGAAGAGTACAAACCGGACCTGGTGATTGGATCCTCATTCGAAAAGTCACTGTTGAAAGATCAGGCTTTCACCGGTATCACGCCACCTCTCCGGGGATATGTGAGACTAGCCCCGCACCCTCTTGCAGGCGTGAACGGGACGCTCTGTTTTATCGAACAGGTACTAAACGCCTGCATGAGTCGCCCGAAGTGACCGCAGTCACCACCTGCTGAGCTTTTAGAGCCCTGGGGAATAAGCGGGTCTCACCAGCCCTCTGAACCGGGAAAAAATAGTTCCCACGGGAAAAATTCCCGAATCTTCATCCATGAGCTTTCCCCTGAAAAGGTTTTTCAAAAAAAAAGAGGATGAATCGGCCTCCGGGAACCCCCGGTTGATAATATCCTGCAGTTCCCTCATGTCGGGTCTCAACCTGTGGCAGCAAGAAACCCGGTTTGGTGATCCTGACACTTTCACCCCCCGCACGCTCGGGGAGTTATATATCCATCCTGTCAACGCCATTGTATCAAAAGGGATCACCATCTATGATGCAGAAAGCAGGATACCTCCAGCGAACAGGATACCGGGCGTTTGACAGCGAGGGGAACCTTCACGAGATCGCTGAGCTGCACCTGCTCGGTACCAGGTATGCCTTCCGGATCGCGGATCTGGCCCGTGCTCTATCAGGGCATGGTTACCTGCAGGTGGAAGAGCTAAGCCATAACTGGAATTACTATCTCGGTACCACCCGCGGACTCTCCCAGGTGTCCATGTCGGGCAAGGCCTTGAACATCGAGCTGTTTGAAGGTGGAAATTTCACGGTTTCCCTGCATTCGCTCCGGGCTGTCCTCTATGGAAAAGAGCGGATAGCGACCATCGTCCGAATCCCTGCACTTGCGGCAGCCGGGATACGAAGGGTAGGGGAGGGACAGCAGAAAATCAGTGCAGCTGGGTAAAAACACCACGGAAAGTCAAAGGATTCTCCTCTCCATGGACGACATCATTCCCCGTATTCCTCTTCCATTTTTAAAAAATCGTGCAACATTAATAGTCCGGAAACAGATGAGTACGTGTGGAGATCAGCCAGTCTCTTTTACCAGGCACTACTGACGTTGCAATTCACCGTGGAGGGTCATGAACAGCGAAACCACGGATCCGATATACCGGGATCTTGTTGAATGTCAGCAGGACATGATTGTCAGGTTCAGCCCCGAGGGCCGACTGCTTTTTGTGAATACTGCTTACTGTTCTATCCTTGGGAAGACAAAAGAAGAGCTCGCTGGCAGCGTATTCATGCCGGTTACGAGTGAGCGTTATTCCGATGTCATTGCCACCCAGATGACCAAACTCTTCCGCCCGCCGTACGCCTGCCTGGTGGAACAATGGATCCAGACGCCGAAAGGCATGCGGTGTATCAGCTGGTCGGCAAAATCGATCCTGAAGAGTGATAACAGCGTCGAATCAATAGTGGCTACCGGCCGTGATATCACCCGTTTCCGGCAGGATCAGAAGGCCCTTAAGAAACGAGATGAGGAACTGATGCTTGTCATCGAGAGTGGCCGGCAGATGTATTACACGCACACCACCGATCATACGATGCTTTACGTGAGCCCGAGAATCCGCACCCTTCTCGGATGTAAACCTCATGCCGGGAAGAGGGTATGGACCGACTATCTCACCGATCACCCCCTGAATGCACAGGGACTTGAACGCACCCTGAGGGCTATCACTACAGGCAGGAGAGAACCGCCGTACCGCCTCGAAATGAAAGGCAGGAATGGGTATACGGTCTGGGTTGAAGTGAACGAGATCCCGGTAGTCAGGCACGGAAAGACGGTTGCCATCGCTGGTTCGATCGAAGACATAACGGAAAAAGTACATGTGGATGTCGGGCTGGCCGAAGCCGAAGATCTTCTCAAGATCTCTGCAGCCCGGAGAAAAGAAGCCCGGGCTTCCGGTAAAAAAACCCCATTCGGATTCCTCAGGACGTTGTTCTCCCATGATACCGATGATGATCATGATCATTACGACATCCCGAAAAACCTGAAATAGCGATCTTGATGAAAACAAGGATTTCACGGCGGGGCGAAGCCTAGGGAGTATTACGGATCGCTAATCCGAAAATCGGAACACTTCTTTTTAATCGGATTTCGGAGCGCTGTTCTGCCAACATGGGATCTGCCGTTATTTCAGAGATCACGATTCTTCCGGTGAGTCCGCTCTCCACACCGGGGGCAGTGTGACAGATTCGCATGGGCAAGGGGAGCCGCGCAGTGGGGGCAGAATGCCGGCACGTCCATCTCCTCGAGAGTGTCGCCGGTATCTTCCGCGTCGTGTCGTGCACTGTTTTTTTCTGCTCTGCCGAGAGAGTTTCCGCAGGTGGGGCAGAATGCGGAGTCTGCGTGCGTGAGGGGACTGACACAGTGGGGACAGATTCTCGCCATATCCTTTTCGCCAATACTGTATTCCAGGTCATGGTACTCGCGATGGACGAGAAAGGCGTTATCATCCATGGGAAGGACTATGGCGAAGCCGAAGAATATCAGTGACAGGAGAATGGATATTGCCCATGCTATGGTAATGATGGTGTGACTGTCACCCTCGCCAAAACCCATGATGATGGAAATGGTGATTCCAATCCAGATAAGGAAGAAGATCGCTGAAATTACCAGATCCCGGTCATGATTCTTCACGCTGTGTGATCATTAGTGTTTTTTGATATATCTTTTGATACGTATAATTCGGGACCCGGTCTCTTTCCACCGGAAAAGAACGGGCCCTGATCCGCGCCTCCCAAACTCGGAAACGTTATGATTAACCCAAAAAGAAGCGAATCGACCCGTGCGCGGTCGTATCCTGCATGAGCGCCGGTGCTTTTGCCGGGGAAGCGCATTTCAGGGAGATGAAACCTGCCCGGCATGCAGTCTGCGGCCGTTTTGCCAGGTGAAAAAAAACCTGCGGATAGGACTGGCCAGACAATCCGGTTAATAATCGTCATCCGGAGGTGCGACGAGTTCTTCTACCCCTGGCTGGAGAAGTGCAAGTGCTTCTTCTGCTTTCCTGCGTATCGCCGGATTCCTGGCATCCCGCATGGAATCCAGTGACGCAATCAAGCCATCGCTGATCAGGGCTTCCACCTGACCGGATGCGGCGATTGCGATGATAACCTCGAGACTGGAGATCACGCTATGGGGGTTTTTCTCCGTGAGCAGGTCGCGCAGGATCTCAATACCACCCTGCCGGATCAATTCGTCGGCCCTCCATGTCTCATCCTCAGTCATGACAGCGAGCGCTTCAATTGCCGTCTCCCGCCCTTTCGTGCTTTTCATCCTGAGCCGTGCAAGCAGGTCTGCCACCAGCTCCCGTTGAATCTGCAGTTCATCTGCCATTGTTCCCTCTCTCGTCATAAAGTGCCGGTATTCTCGGAAATAGCCGGATCCGCTGTGATCCTTTACTTCCCTTATTAAATATGCATTGACGGTACCAAGCTATGTCACCCAGCATCAACAACCAACATGAAGAAAAATAAAACCCCTCCTTCCTTTACTTTCATCCTTCCGGCAGCAGACCGGGAAATGGGTTGGGTATCAGCCGACCTGACTCATTTTTTATCCTCTTGAAGGGTCGGAAATCACGGCACCTGTGAGCGGGCGTGATTATCCCGCGGAGGAGACAGGTTGTGCCCGGGGTGTTTTTACGAAAGAGCGGCCCCGGATTTCCTGACCGGGGACCACAAAAAAAGGTATCAGACTCCTTTTCGTACACAGTCGGCTATGTATGAGCCCGCCTTCGTGGTCCGGGCAGAGCCTCCAAGGTCTTTTGTTACTATGCCGTCCCTGATGCTTTGCTCTATGGCAGTGACAATGGCTGCCGCTGCTTCGTGCTCGCCAAGATGATCGAGCAGGAGGGAGCCGGCCCAGATGGTGGCGATGGGATTTGCCACGCAGAGGTCCTTATATTTCGGTGCCGAACCGTGGATAGGCTCGAACATGGAGGTGCCCTCCGGGTTGATATTCCCCCCGGGCGCCAGGCCGAGACCCCCCTGGATCATGGCACCGAGATCAGTGATTATATCGCCAAACATGTTGGGTGTGACGACGACATCAAACCACTCCGGGTTCTTGACAAACCACATCGTGACAGCGTCCACGAAGTTAAACTCGGTCTTTACGTCGGGGTATGATGCTGCGGTCTCGGTGAAAACATCCCGCCAGAGCCCGTATACGTCAGAAAGGACGTTTGCCTTATCGACGGAAGTGAGTTTTTTCTTCCTCTGCCTTGCAAGGTCGAAGGCATAGGTCTGGACCCTCCGTGCACCTTCCCGGGTAATGACACCGATCTGGTACGCGATCTCCTCCGCATCGCTCTCGACATCAAGACCAAATTTCACGCTGTAGATGTCCCGGACAACGTCCAGCTCTTTCCGCTCATGTTTTTTAAACCGGGAACCGATGCCCACGTAAAAGTCTTCGGTATTTTCCCGGACCACGACAAAATCGATATCATGGGGAGTTTTGCCGGCGAGGGGCGTTTCGACACCGTGAAGGAGCCGGATCGGGCGGAGGTTGACGTACATGTCGAAATGGAACCGGAGGTTGAGAAGGATCCCTTTTTCAAGAATCCCTGGCTTTACCCGTTCATCACCGATCGCACCGAAATACACAGCCTTGAACCGCGAAAGCTCCTCCAGCTCCTCTTCAGTAATAAGTTTTCCCGAATGGATGTAGCGGTCCGCACCGATGTCGAAGTCCGTCCACTGGATATCGAAATGATATTTTTCGCCTGCCGCTTCCAGGACTTTTTTTCCTTCTGCAACGATCTCCGGGCCGATCCCGTCCCCGCCAATAGCCGCTATCTTGTACATACCGGTGCCTCTTTCAAATTCTTTGCATACTCAACCAGCCCGCCCGCATCGATGATGCCCTGCATGAAGGCCGGGACAGGTTCTGTCGCATGGCGTTTCCCACCGGCTTCCAGGTATCCTTCGCCGAGATGAAGGGTTATCCTGGCACCGTCTGCGATTTGATCCGCTTCCGGACAGATGACCGGCAGGACCCCGACATTGATCGAATTCCGGAAGAAGATGCGGGCAAAAGAGCGAGCCACCACCACTTTTACCCCGGCCCCGATCAACGCAAGCGGGGCATGTTCACGGGACGATCCGCAACCGAAGTTCCGCCCGCCTACGATCACATCGCCCTCCTGCACGTTCTTGGCAAACTCGTCACGGGTGCCCTCGAAGGCATGCTTCGCCAGCTCATCCGGGTTGTTGATAGTCAGGAACCGGCCCGGTATGATTGCGTCGGTATCGATATCGTCCCCGAATTTCCATGCCCGCATATTCTCGGTTGCACGCCGGGGTTTCACCCTGATGCTCTTTACCGGTATGTTTTTCTGGGTTGCCATGGTCAGACCTCCCGCGGGTCGGTAATCTCACCCGTAATTGCGCTTGCCGCTGCAGTTGCCGGGGAACAGAGGTAGACTTTACCTTCGGTGCTCCCCTGCCGCCCTTTGAAATTCCGGTTCGATGTGGAAAGCGATACCTCACCAGGTGCAATCAGGCCGAATGCCCCTCCCATGCACGGACCGCAGCAGGGAGCCTCCACGAGGGCTCCCGCCTTCACGAACTTCTCGACGAGACCCGCCCTGAGGGTCTTAAGGTACTCATCCCGGGATGCCGGAATGATGATGACCCTGACCCCGGGGCTGAATTTCTTCTTCCCGAGCACCTCTGCAGCTTCCGCCATATCTTCATAGCGCCCGTTCGTGCAGGAACCGATAAAGACCTGGTCGACATGCGTTCCTGCCACTTTACCCACCGGGACACCGGTGTCGACATTGTGGGGAATGGCAACCTGGGGATCAAGGTCACTCACCGTATAGGAACGCTTCTCCGCAAACCTTGCGTCCTCGTCACTGTCAAGGTCAAAGGGTTTCATCTTCCGTCTCCCCTTCATGTATTCCCAGGTGACTTTGTCCGGAGCAACAATCCCTGCCTTACCCCCCATCTCGATGGCCATGTTGCAGAGTGTCATTCTCCCCGCCATGTCGAGTTTCCGCACCGTCTTACCGGTGAACTCGATGGCCTTGTACGTCGCCCCGTCGGCTCCGATATCCGCGGCGATCGCAAGGATCAGGTCTTTTGCCCCGACTCTGTCCTGGAACTTTCCCGAGACCTCGGCACGGATGGTTTCCGGTACCTTGAAATACAGGGCGCCGAACTTGAGCACAAAACCCATGTCCGTGGAGCCAATCCCGGTGGCAAATGCCCCGGTAGCCCCGTACATGCAGGTATGGGAATCCGCACCAACCACGATCTCGCCGGGTGCCGCACGGCCTTTCTCGATCGTCACCTGGTGACAGACCCCTTCGTTGATATCGTAATTGTAAATATCCTGCTCTGCAGCAAACTTCCGCATATAGACGTGGTTATTCGCAGCTTCGATCGAATCGGCCGGTATCTGGTGGTCAAAGAGCATTATGACGCGTTTCGGGTCAAAGACCTTCGTTCCGCCCATCTCGTAAAACTTCTGGATGGCAAGGGGACCGGTGATGTCATGGATCATGGCACCGTCAACCGGGGCCATGACCACGTCGCCCGCCCGAATCTCATTGCCGCATTTCCGGGAGAATATCTTCTCCACGATAGTCGCTGTCATGCTCTAATCGTCTCCAGTATTTGCATTCCAGCATAATCTAGTTTGGCTGTGGTGCACCACCGGGGGTCGCGGAATGGTTACCAAAACACCTTTTGGTCGGGCCACGGAGTGAAATTCCTGCGGATCTCCGGTATCACGGGATACAGTATCGGAAAAGGCAGCCCTTCAGGTAAGGGAGATCCCGATTACGGAAAAAAAACACCTGACAATCGGGAAACCCATAATTGCGAAGAATTTTGAAGTCAAAGCAACCTTTAATCTTGATTCCAAAGAAGATCTGGGTAATCATGACCAGAAAGACCGTAATTCTTTCGCTGGGCCTTCTCATCGCGATGGCCCTCATCG
>Ga0187786_10000271_pt1 | contig 16546 bp, 15 predicted proteins | sample 0815_BV2_10_20_M_FD_132449 | JGI IMG/M metagenome (GOLD analysis project Ga0187786, IMG submission 132449) | Tropical peat soil microbial communities from peatlands in Department of Meta, Colombia - 0815_BV2_10_20_MG | ecosystem: Environmental > Terrestrial > Soil > Wetlands > Peat | place...
CGAATACAGCGGTGGGTGGCGTCCTACACATCTATAATGGAGGTTTGCTCCAGTCGTTCAAGGTAAATACGGTACAAAATGTGGATATAAGTTTCCACGTGGATTCCGCCGCGACCACGACCTCCAGCTGCCCGCAGGTTTTTATCTATAAGGATTCCTCTTTGTTAATGAAGAGTCTTCTCTATTCGCTCGTTACGGATACGACAGGGACCTTCGGGAAATTCGGTTTCACGACCAGCGGCAGCAATGCGGTGACTTTCACGCAGATTCAGAGCGACATCCTCCTCAGCACTTTGACCAGCAGTGTAACGATCACTTCGATGCCGTTTACGTCAGGCACGAGCACCGGACCATTTATCATGATAAAGGGCACTGCTACCCTCAATTATTATTTAACGCTTCAATAAGCATGAAGCGCTTTCATCACCGTGCAGGGCGTGGACATATTTCATTACTATGATTCGCAAAGCAACGCTGACTGATGTAAAAACAATTCAATCGCTGGTGAACCAGTACGCTGACAGCGGCCAGATGCTGCCGCGCACATTGAACGAGCTCTACGAAAACATGCGTGATTTCTCAGTGTGCGTAGAGCAGGGGAACATCATCGGTGTGTGCGCGCTTCATATCAGCTGGGACGGGCTGGCCGAGATTCGGTCGCTTGCCGTCCTTCGTAAACGACTGAAGCAGGGCGTCGGTTCCGCTCTGGTCAAGCAGTGCCTTGCGGAAGCGGAGCAGCTCGGTGTCCGGAGAGTGTTCGTCCTCACCTACCAGGAGGATTTTTTCAGAAAGCTCGGATTCAAGGATGTGGATAAGAAGGAACTTCCCCACAAGATATGGACTGACTGTCTCAATTGTGTGAAATTTCCGGATTGTGATGAATCCGCGCTGATCATCGATGTTCCTTCGACTCCATGATCATGACCGTCCTCACGGCATTGTACTTGCATCCTAAAATACGCTCGTTCGGTTTCTCGTCCTGCATTTCGCGCGGAAAAACAACTTATTAACATGATGTCATTGTACGTACATGTTCCGTTTTGTGTTAAAAAATGCCCGTATTGTGGCTTTTATTCCACAGAGTACGAGATATCTCATGCTGATCGGTATATCACTGCACTGCGAAAAGAGACGGAATCACTCCAAGAGTATTTCAACCATTGTATCTTTTCGACTGTCTACATCGGCGGGGGGACGCCGTCGGTTCTGTCGGAACAGCAGTTTTCCGCCCTGTACAGCGTAATCACGAAAGCCTTTCATTTTCATAACCGCGCCGAAGTCACGATTGAGGCCAATCCCAATTCGGTAACCGACGGGAAGCTTGAGCTCTGGCTGAATCGAGGCGTGAACCGACTCAGCCTGGGTGTACAGTCTTTTTCGGATGCAGTTCTCAACTCCCTCGGACGGCTTCACGACTCCTCTCAGGCGCGGAAGGCCTATCTCGCTGCACGAAAGGCGGGATTCAGAAATATAGGCATGGACCTCATCTATGCAGTCCCGGGGCAAACCCATGCCCAGTGGGCGGAGACCCTCGGGGAGGCGCTTGAAAGCAGGCCGGAGCACCTTGCATGCTACAGTCTCTCCTTCGACGAAGGATCGCGCTTCCGAAGGGATGCGGATGCCGGGGTAATCTGCGCGGTTGAAGACGAGGCAGCCGCAGACATGTATGCATACGCTGTTTCAGCGTTGACGCGCAGTGAGTATACAAGATATGAAATTTCGAATTTCGCTCGGCCGGGATATGCCTGCCGTCATAATATGCAGTACTGGAAACGCGGAGCATATCTCGGCCTCGGCCCGGGAGCATGGTCATTTATCAAGGGGGTGCGCTCGCGCACCGTCGCCGATTGCGAAGCGTATTGCAGGATGCTTGACGCGGGGAAGTCCGCGGTCGAAGGAGCGGAAATCCCGGATTGCGATCAATCGGAACGGGAATCAATCATGCTCCTGCTCAGGACCGCGCAGGGTTTGGATTTAGCGGCGTTCGCAGAACGGCACGGGAAAAGGGCTTGGGAACGCCTCGAGCGTAATCTGGCACCCCTTGCGGCAGAAGGTTTGCTCCGCCGGGAGAATAGCAGACTTATTCTCACGGAACGCGGAATTCTGCTGTCGAATGAAGCACTCGCGCGCCTGACTGTCTAGATTTTTGTTTACACGTTCTGCACGCCATGATATAGTAGCCACTTCAAAACAGGAATGTTGGAGGACGTTCGAATCGTGCATAGGCAACATGTCGCGGCCATTGTGGCGTTGGTCTTCACTGTTTTCTGTGTGGTTACGCCCCCTGTTGCTGCTGCTGATGTAAAGGTCACCCTGATCGAAGTACAAGGGAACAAGCGGATCGAGACAGCTACCATTCTCGCAAAAATCAAAACGCGGGAAGGCGGCATTTTCTCTCCTTCTCAGATTAAGGAAGACATTAAAATTCTGTACCAGCTTGGTCACTTTGAAGACGTCCAGGTCAAGACGGAAGGCTTCGAGCAGGGTTTGAAGGTCATCTTTCTGGTGAAGGAAAAGCCGCTGCTCCGGGAAATTGAGTTTGCAGGCAACAGCGAATTAAGCACGGAAAAATTGAAAGAGGGCATGACGCTCTCTCCGCGTGCGGCATTCAATCTTCAGTTGATTAATGAGCAGGCCGAGAAAATCCGGCTGAAATATCAGGATGCCGGTTTTTACAGCGCCGTCGTCATCCCCGTGATCACGGAACAGCGAAGCGATCGAAACGTCCTCTTCTACATTGAAGAAGGATCGAAGGTCCGTCTGATCGACATTGTCTTCGCAGGGAACAAGGTGCTCACGGACGAACAGCTGAGAAAGCCGCTGAAATCTCAGGAGGAATGGCTCTTTACCGTCTTCGACCGGAGCGGCACGCTGCGGACCGAAGAGCTTCGGGAAGATCTGGAAACGATCAGGAACCTTTATTTCAACAGGGGTTACATCCAAGTTCAAGTGGATGAACCCGTCATTACCCCCAAACAACATACATTCCGTGAATGTTATTTCTGGGGTCCGCCGATGACCTTCACGCGCAAGAACGAACTCGTCATCCACATCAATATCAAGGAAGGCGAGCAGTTTCGCGTGGGCTCCATCGCCATCAAGGGCAACAAAATCATCGAGACTGCGGAACTGGAGAAGCTGGTAAAGCTGAAGAAAGGCGACATCTTCAACAGGGACCAGCTGCGCCAGGATGTCAACAGTATCATCGACCGGTACGACAGCATTGCTCGACCCTTCGCGAACGTATCGCCGCTGTTCGACATCGACCAGGAGAAGCGGACCGTGGCCCTCACCGTAGATATCCAGGAAGGCGGTGAGGTGCGCATCGGCCGCATCAACATCATCGGCAACAACAAGACGCGGGACAAGGTGATCCGGCGCGAGATGCGACTCGACGAGGGTGATCTCTACAGCAAGCAGGCCCTGAAAAGAAGCTATGAGCGCATCAACAACCTGAACTTTTTCGAAAACGTTGAAATTATTCCCGAACGCAGACGGACCGAACCGATCATGGATCTGAATGTGAAGGTCAAGGAAAAGATGACCGGAACGCTCAGCGTGGGCGGCGGATACAGTTCAGTGGACAAACTGGTCGGGATTGCGGAAATCACGCAGGGCAATCTCGGCGGACGGGGACAGTTGCTCAAATTCAAGACCCAGGTAGGCGGAACGGGGCGTCAGTTCGTGCTCAGCTTCATGGAGCCCTACCTGTTCGACGAACCGGTCTGGGGAAGGATCGATCTCTACAATCAGACCCAGCGGTACGACGGCTACGATCTCAAGACAACGGGCATGGCTCTGTCAACAGGGAAAAGTTTCGGCGAGTATGTTTCCACATCGCTGCGGTACAGCCTCGACCAATCGGAGCTTTATAACATCGCTTTCACGGCGCCTGACGCGGTTACAAACCAGGTGGACATCTACGGTAAAACCATTTTATCAAGCGCCCTTGCCTGGAACCTCGGAAGGGATTCACGGGACTTTTATCTCGACCCGAAACGCGGCTCGCGCAACAATATCTTTGTGCAGTACACTGGAGGGCCGCTGAAGGGTGATACGAATTTCTTTAAAACGATCGAGGATTCGGCGTGGTATATGCCGCTTGTCCTCGATACGGTATTCATGGTGCGCGGCAGATTCGGCTATGTCGAGTCGTTGAATGATAAACCGGTGCCGCTTTCGGATCGCTTTTACGTCGGCGGTCAGGGAACGGTACGCGGATTCCGCTACGGGACCGTCGGCCCGACGCGTCCGTCCTCGACAACGCAGTATAATATCGCGGGCCCGGTCAATCCCGTGAACCCCGCGACAGGCGACCTGCAACCGGTCTCCCAGGCGATCACCGGGCAAAACGCCATCGGCGCAACCAAGGAAGTCGTTTTCAATGCGGAATTCAGTTTTCCGATCATTCCTGCAGCGAGGTTAAAGGGAGTCCTCTTCTATGACCTGGGAAAAGGATTCGATCAGTATGAAACGGTTAAATTCAGCGCTCTTCGACAGTCCTGGGGGTGGGGATTCTGGTGGATGTCGCCGCTCGGTCCGCTGAAGTTCGAATGGGGCTATATCATCCACAGAAAACCTGAAGATTCGGCAAGCGAATTTGATTTTTCGATTGGCGCACTGTTTTAACGTGTCTCGTGATACTGCACAACTGCAGAAACACCGGGCGAGCAGGGGGGCGATGTCATAGATGTCTCAACCGGAATACGCAGGCGCCTTGACAACGAACTGAAGGAATTTTGTTAACTCATAGCGAGGAGGAATTATAATGAAAAAGATCATATTTGCGTTTATTATGTCGGTTTTTGTCGCTTCATCCGCTTTTGGCGCCGGCGGAAAGGTCGCCATGGTCGACTCCCAGGCCGTGTTTGACAAAACGAAACTCGGGAAAAAATCTCAGGGGATCGTGCGCGAATATTACGAGAGCAGGAAGAAGATTCTCGACATGGATGCCGATGAAATCAGGAAGCTCGAAGACGAATACGGAAAACAGAAGCAGGGCAAGCTGCTGAATGAGAAAGCGCAGAAGGAAAAAGAGGATGCTCTGAACGCGAAGATAAACGCATTCCAGAAAAAGCGGGATGAGTTCAGCAACGAGATCAGCAAAAAGAATGAGGAGCTCTCAAATGATTTTAATCAGCAGATGGTGGTCGTGCTCAAGGACATTGCAAAACGGGAGAAAGTCTCCCTGGTCCTGAACAAGACCATCAATATCCTGTCGAAAGCCGAAGTCCCGTCAGTGCTTTATGCGGACGATGACATCGATTTGACCGAAAAGGTTATCGCTGAAATGGACAAAAAGGAAGAAACAAAGAAGTAAGACGTGCAGGGAGGATGCGCGTGAAACTGCGAAAACTGGCGGAAATGCTCGGAGGCGAACTCGCGGGAGATGCTGATGTTGAAATCAGCGGAGTCGCAGGCATCCTTGATGCGGGCGAGGGGCACATCACGTTCCTGGCGGATGCGAAGCACGCGAAGGACCTGGAACGAACCACGGCTTCCGCCGTCATCGTACCTCAGGACGCTCCACGGCCGGGGCTGCCGCAGGTACGCCTGAAGAATCCGCGTCTCGCTTTTGCCCGGGCACTCGACATTTTTTACGGGAAACCCTATCAGGCAACGGGCATCAGCGAACAGGCCTCCATCGGCAAAAACGCGATCATCGGGGCTGAACCGTCGATCCATCCTTTTGTGGCCATCGACGACGGTGCGAAAATCGGGGACCGGGTGACGTTGTATCCAGGCGTCTCTGTCGGCAAGGGTTCTTCCATTGGAAACGATTCCATCGTGTATCCAAATGTCTCCCTCGGCCATTCCGTCACGGTCGGCAACCGGGTTACTATCCATGCGGGCACGGTTATCGGCAGCGACGGTTTCGGATTCGTAACCGACGGCGGTGTACACCACAAAATTCCCCAGGTGGGAGGCGTGATCATCGAGGACGACGTGGAGATAGGCGGCAACTGCACAATCGACCGCGCCACCCTGGGAAATACGATCATTAAAAAAGGGACAAAGCTGGACAACCAGGTGCACGTGGCACACAACGTTCAAATCGGCGAACATTGCCTGCTTGCAGGGCAGTCAGGAATAGCCGGCAGCAGCAGCCTCGGCAACTATGTCGTCCTGGGAGGGCAGGCTGGCGTATCGGACCATACATCGGTCGGAGACCGGGTTATGGCCGGCGGCAAGGCAGTCATTATCCGGGACGTACCCGCGGGATCCGTCATAGCAGGGTTCAATGCCATGCCGATACGGGATTGGCTCAAGGTCCAGGCCGTCCTGCCGAAGCTGCCGGAGCTTAAGAAAACGATCGCCGATTTGGAAAAACGAGTGGCCGTTCTTCAGAATCAGCTCGCAGACAGTTCAAAGGGGGAACACGAATGATTGGGATTCAGGAAATCATGGATACCATTCCTCACCGCTATCCGTTTCTGCTCGTCGATCGGATACTGGAAATGGAAATGGGAAAGCGCGTTGTCGGGATCAAGAATGTCACGATGAACGAACCGTTTTTTCAGGGGCACTTCCCCGGCCAGCCTATCATGCCGGGGGTGCTTATCCTTGAAGCCATGGCTCAGGTTGCCGGCGTCATGGCGCTGAAAGCCGTGCCGCCTGATCAGGTCAAGAACAAGGTCATCTATTTCATGACTATCGACAAGGTCAAGTTCCGCAAACCCGTGGTTCCGGGAGACCAGATACGCTTCGAGGTAGAAGTCCTGCGCATGCGGTCCACCGTGGTTAATTTCAAGGGCACGGCGATCGTAGACGGCGTCGTGACGACCGAGGCCGAAATGATGGCCATGATCGTAGACCGGGAAAAGCCGGCGGTATGAGGGGTGCACCGTGAGCATTCATCCGACAGCCGTAGTTCATCCCCAGGCGCGAATCTCCGAAGGAGTGGAGATCGGGCCGTACACCGTGGTCGGCGAGCACGTTGCCATCGGCAAGGACTCCATCATCGGCCCGCACGTTCTTCTTGAAGGCTGGACTACGATAGGAGAGCGGAACAGGATATTCTCGTTTTCGAGCATCGGGACGGCACCCCAGGACATCGGATACAGGAACGAAGAAACCTATCTCATTATCGGCGACGACAATGTGATACGGGAATGCGCGACCGTGCACCGGGCAACGACCAAAGAGGACCGGAAAACGGTCATCGGGAACAAAAATTTTCTCATGGCCTATTCTCATGTAGCCCATGACTGCAAACTCGGGAACCATATCATCATGGCCAACTCCGTCGCTCTGGGCGGCCACATCGCTATCGGCGATCATGCCATCCTCGGAGGCATCGTGGCGGTGCATCAGTTCGTGCGCATCGGGGCATACGCGATCATCGGCGGGCAGTCAGCCGTGTCCCTCGATATTCCTCCGTATGTCAGCGCGGCCGGCAACCGCGCCCAGTTGTACGGCCTGAATCTCATCGGCCTCAAACGAAAAGGCTTCTCGGACCAGTCCATCGCTCATCTCAAAAAAGCCTATAAAATCATTTTCCGTTCAGGCATGACGCAGGAAGAAGCCCTGCAGAAAGTAGCTGAGGAGCTGTCTTCATCGCCGGAAGCGCTCCAACTCGCCGACTTCATAAAAAACTCGAAACGGGGAGTGACCCGGTAGGCCGCCGAAACAGTGGCGTGCGGATTCCGTTTCGCTCCCGAGAAAAGTCTTTCGCGATCAGCGTGCTTCGCACTATGAATAAGATAGGTTTAATAGCCGGCAACGGCGCATTCCCCCTCGCCTTCGCACGTGCAGCACGGGAAAAAGGCATGCTAGTCGTTGCTGTGGCGCATGAAGGCGAGACCCTGCCAGAGCTTGCAGACCTCGTGAACGGAATATTCTGGGTCAAGGTCGGACAGCTCGGGAAAATCATTGCTGTCTTCAAGGAGCAGGGGATTCATGACGTTCTGATGGCAGGGGGCATCAAAAAAACCCGCCTGTTCAAGGGAGGCATGCCCGACCTGCGCGGCGCCGCGCTTCTTGCGAAGATGCTCTATAAAAAGGATGATTCCATTCTCCGCGCCGTGGCAGCGGAACTGGAATCAGAGGGCATCACGGTCAGGGAGTCGACGCTCCTGCTGGACAACCTCCTTGCAGCACCAGGCGTACTGACGAGGCGGAAACCTTCCCGGGACGAGCGTCTCGACATCCAGTACGGGTGGCAGCTCGCGAAGGAGATCGGCAGGCTCGATATCGGGCAGACTGTGGTAGTGAAGGATCAGGCCGTGCTTGCGGTGGAGGCTATCGAGGGCACGGATGAAGCAATCCGGCGCGGGGGAGCGCTGTGCGGACAGGGGGCCGTCGTGGTCAAGACCTGCAAACCGCAGCAGGACCTGCGGTTCGATCTGCCGGCGATCGGCAGCCTCACGATCAGCACCATGGAGCAGGTCAAGGCTTCGTGCCTCGCTATCGAGGCAGGGAAAACGATCATCATCGAGCGCGAACAGGTCGTTCAGGAGGCGGACCGGGCGGGAATCACCATCGTCGCGCTTGACGATCCGAAGGATCTGTCATGAATGCAATCAGGGCCGGCGTCATCGGCGTGGGGTATCTCGGCAAGTTCCATGCGGAAAAGTATGCTGCACTGCCGGGCATCGAACTCGTCGGCGTGGTTGATGCGGACAGCGGACGCGCGAAGCTTCTGGCGGAGCAGTTGAAAACCGAAAGCTTCACCGACCCCCGACGGCTGATCGGCAGGGTAGATGCAGTCAGTATCGTTGTGCCCACGGTCCATCATCATTCGTTGGCAAAGCTGTTTCTCGAAGCGGGCGTTCACGTGCTGCTCGAAAAGCCGATGACCGTGACCGTGGACCAGGCGGATGAACTGATCGGGCTCAGCCGGGCAAGGGGGCGTGTGCTCCAGATCGGACATATCGAACGCTATAATCCGGCCCTCACGGGAATCCGTCCGCTGATCAGGAAACCGAAGCATCTCTTCGCCGAGCGTGCCGCGCCTTTCACCGTACGCTGCACCGATGTCAGCGTGGTTCTCGACCTGATGATCCATGATATCGATATCATCGCCGACCTGGCTGGTTCGCAACCCTGCGCCGTGAGTTCTGCCGGGGCTGCAATCATCACGGACAAAATCGACCTTGCGGCCGCGCGCATCCTTTTTCAGAACGGCTGCGTGGCCGATATCGTTGCGAGCAGGGTCTCTGATGAAAAGAAACGCATTCTGCGCGTGCTTGAACAGGAGCAGGTCATCATCGCCGACTATCAGACCCAGCAATCGACGATTTTGCGCAGGATCACGGAGCCGGTTCCGGGCATGCATGCGCAGCCCGTAGCCGCGGAAAGACGCGATACCCTGGCAGACGAGATACAGGCCTTCATTGCCTGCGTTCAGAAGGGCGAGCAGCCGCTTGTTTCAGGAACCGAGGGAAGGCGGGCGCTGGCCCTGGCCGCAGTGGTCGAGGAAAGTATTCTTGCAGGACGTACCGAATTCGTTTCCGTTTCAGCATAACGCGAGAGGAGTTGCCGAGAGCATGTCATCAATTATTCCCATGGTTGATCTGAAAATCCAGTACCACGCCATCGGCAGGGAAATCACAGAGGCGGTTCAGGGCGTTCTGGAAAGCACGCATTTTATCCTCGGGCAGCAGGTGAAGGCGCTCGAAGATGAAGTCGCAGCGTATCATGGGGTCAAGTACGCGGCAGCGCTTGCTTCAGGAACGGACGCGCTGCATCTGGCCCTGGTCGCCGCCGGAATCAAGCAGGGGGACGAAGTCATCACGACGCCGTTCACCTTCATTGCAACGGCGGAGGCAATCTCCTATGTCGGTGCAGTTCCTGTGTTTGTCGACATCGATCCCGAGACATTCAACATTGACGCCGGGAAGATCGAAGCCGCGGTCACCGACAGGACGCGCGGAATTATCCCCGTGCATCTCTACGGCCAGCCTGCAGACATGAACCGGATCATGGCGGTCGCGCAAAAGCACAACCTCCATGTCATCGAGGACTGCGCGCAGTCTTTCGGAGCCGAGTATCAGGGCAGGAAGACCGGCGTTTTCGGTGATCTTGGCTGCTTCAGCTTTTTCCCGAGCAAGAACCTCGGCTGCTACGGCGACGGCGGCATGGTCATCACCGATGACCAGTCGCTGGCAGAGCGGGTCATGCGGCTCCGGAACCACGGCAGCACCGTGAGATACTACCATGAAGAAATCGGATTCAACAGCCGTCTTGACGAAATCCAGGCGGCAATCCTCCGGGTCAAGATGAAACACATCGACGAATACAACGAAAAGCGGCGGAAGAACGCGCTGCTGTATAACAAATATTTTCAGGGCGCCGGCATCGCCACTCCTTCGGAAATCCAGGGGACGAAACACGTATTTCACCAGTATACGATCAGGGTGAAAAACAGGGATGCGATAAAAAAGAAGCTCGACGAAGGGAAGATCACCTCAACCATGATCTACTATCCGGTTCCCCTTCACCTTCAGCAGGCATACAAGTCACTGGGCATCAAAAAGGGGAGCATGCCTGTCACGGAATCGGTATGCAGTGAAGTGCTGTCGCTGCCCATGTATCCGGAATTGAGCGAGGAGCAGATCATCGCGGTCGCCGATGCAGTGAAAAAAGCCCGGTAGGCGGCGGGCCTGCTTTCCTGCCGGGGGAAAAGCTCATCCCCTTCCCGGCAGCGAATTTCTGCAATGTTCCATGTTAATCCCGCGAAGTGCGATCCCCCGGCTCCTGCCCGGGGTTCGCTCCGTAGGCCGCGGGAGGTCGCGTTAATAAAGGGAGCCTCTGGCTCTGTCGGAGGGGGCTCCACTCGATCATGAAAAAAATCCTCATCATTGCCGGGGAGGCGTCGGGCGACATGCACGGCGCCAATCTGGTGCGGGAGATCAGGAAAAAAGACAACGCTCTTGAATTCTTCGGCGTGGGCAGCAAACGAATGCAGGAAGCCGGCGTGCATCTGCTTGCGGACGCCTCGGAGATTTCGGTCGTCGGCGCTACAGAAGTGCTGACTCACCTGGGTCCGATTTACCGTGTGTTCAGCCGCCTCAAGCGATTTCTGCGCGAAGAGCGGCCGGCCTTGCTGATCCTCATCGATTTCCCCGATTTCAACATTCTCCTCGGCAAGGCGGCCAAGAAGCTGGATGTCCCCGTTGTGTATTACATCAGCCCGCAGGTCTGGGCATGGCGCAAGGGCAGGATCAAGACCATTGCCTCGCTCGTCAGGGCCATGATTGTGATATTTCCCTTTGAGGCGGAGCTGTACCGGGAGGAAGGCGTGGATGCGCGCTTTGTCGGTCATCCGTTGACGGACGTGGTGCAGTCCCGGTATAATCAATCGGAGGCGCGATCGGCATTCGGCCTGGACCCGGAGAAACGGACGGTAGCGCTCCTGCCGGGAAGCAGGATCAGGGAAATCGAGAGCCTGCTGCCGGAGATGCTGGATGCTGCAAAGCTGCTGAAGGGGCGCTTTCCGGATCTTCAGTTCATCCTTCCCGTTGCGCCGACGCTGAACGCAGAGCAGGTGCGGTCGTTCGTCTCGCGAAGCGGTGTTCCCGTGACCATGGTCGACGGACGAGTGTACGACGCGCTTCGTGCGTCAGATGCTGCCCTGGTAGCCTCGGGAACAGCGACGCTCGAAACGGGACTCATGGCGGTCCCGATGGTGATCGTTTATCGTGTATCCGCGCTGTCGTATTTCATCGGAAGCCGGTTCGTCAGGGTGGACCATGTCGGGCTTGTAAACATCGTTGCCGGCAGGCGTATTGTTCCTGAATTGATTCAGAAGGATGCCACAGCATCGAAGATGGCCGATGCGCTCGCGGCACTGCTGGCTGATCGCGAACACCACGAAAAAGTCAAGGCGGAGCTGACGGGTATCCGCGCCCTGCTCGGAGAATCAGGGGCGAGTGCGCGTGCAGCTGCCACGGTTCTCGAGATACTGGGAGAGCTTCGTTGACATCATTCGATATCTATAAAAGGCTCCTGACCTACCTGACGCCGTACAAGAAACGGCTGTTTCTGTCGCTGTTTTTCATGGGCATTACCAGCGGGCTTATCTCCCTCCAGGCATACCTTGTGCAGCCCGTGCTCGACAAGGTGTTCCTCCAGAAGGATATGCGGCTTCTGCTTCTGCTGCCGCCGGCGCTCATGCTCGTCGTGATTCTGAAAGGGGCGTCGGCGTATGCCCGGGATTATCTGATGGGCTGGATCGGGCAGAGGATCGTCAATAATATCAGAGATGAGATCTATTTCCATTTGACGAGCCTGTCGTTTTCCTTTTATACCCGGACGCCCACCGGAGTGCTCATTTCCCGGATCATCAATGATGTGAACCTGGTGCAAGGCGCCCTGACGCGGGCCCCCTCCAGTCTGGTGCAGGGCGTCCTTACCATGGCTGCCCTCACTGTATACGTGCTGTACAAGGACTGGCGCCTCGCTCTGTTCTCCGTCGTGGTCATGCCGTTTTTGGGGGTGGCGCTCTCGAGGTTCAGCCGGAGATACCGCCGCGCGAGCACGCAGATGCAGGAGCAATATGGTGACCTGACGATCCACCTGCACGAGACGATCGCGGGCATCAGGATCGTCAAAGCCTTCGGCATGGAGGCATATGAAAACCGCAGATTCGCCGAGCGCAACCGCGGGCTGTTCAACTCGCTCATGCGTCAGATCAAGGTAAGTGCCATTTCGCATCCGATCATGGAGACCATCAGCACGCTGGGAATCGCCATCGTCATTCTGATCGGCGGGTACTGGATCATTGGCGGCCGGCTGTCGGTGGGTGAATTTTTCTCCTTTATGGCGGCGCTGTACTTCCTCTACCGGCCGATCAAGGAGCTCAATGGCGTGAACAATCTGATCCAGGACGGCATCGCCGCAGCACAGCGCATCTTCGGCGTGCTCGATACGCCGCCCGAGATACGGGATCGGGACAACGCGCCGGCGATCAGGCCCGATTTCAAGGAGATTGAGCTCAGGGATGTCTCATTCCGGTACGACGAGACCCCCGTGCTGAAGGGCATCTCGCTCAGGATCAGAAGCGGCGAGACCGTCGCGATCGTTGGGAAAAGCGGCGGCGGAAAAACAACGCTTGCGAATCTGCTCCCCCGCTTTTTCGACGTAACCGGCGGGGCCATCCTCATTGGAGGCCAGGACATCCGCGAAGTGAGCCAGGAATCGCTCCGGTCCCTGATCGCCATCGTCACGCAGCAGACGATCCTGTTCAATGACACCGTGCGGAGTAATATTGCGTATGGGAGCGCGGGACGCTCATTCGAAGAAGTCGTTGCAGCTGCTACAGCAGCATATGCCGACGATTTTATCCGGACGCTTCCGCAGGGCTACGATACGGTGATCGGCGAGGCCGGGGTCAAGCTGTCGGGCGGTCAGCGGCAGCGCGTCGCAATAGCGCGGGCTCTCCTCAAGAATGCGCCCATACTGATTCTCGATGAAGCCACCTCGTCGCTCGATACGCAGTCGGAGCGGGAAGTGCAGCGGGCCCTCGACCGGCTTATGGTCGGCAGGACGAGTTTCGTCATCGCCCATCGTCTGTCCACGATCATGAATGCGGACCGTATCATCGTTTTGAAGGAGGGCGTCATCGTTGAGCAGGGCCGTCATGAAGAGCTTCTGTCGCTCAACGGGGAGTACCGGCTTCTGTACGAGCAGCAATTCCGCGAAGAGACTGCAGCGAGGACTGGAGAGTGAGCAGGGCGGGGATCTTTTCGTATATCGGCTGGGTGATCATGACGCTGTGGAGCAGGACCATCCGGATACGCTATGTCAACCGGGAGGTCCCGGACCGCCTTCATGCTGAAGGGAAGAATTTCATCTATGCATTCTGGCACGGACGCCAGTTCCTGCTCTTTCATTCGCACCGCAACACCGGGGTCGTCATCGCATCAAGCGAAAGCCGCGACGGGGAAATCCAGGCGGGCATCCTGAAACGCTTCGGGTTCAATGTTGTGCGCGGGTCGAGCAAACGCAAGGGGGACCGGGCGCTTCTCGGCATGGTGGACGGCCTCAGAAAAGGGAAGGACATAGCCATTGCGGTGGATGGACCGCGCGGACCCATCTATGAAGTTAAGCAGGGGATCGCCTACCTTGCCGGCAAGCTGCAGAAGCCCATCGTGCCGGTGATCACAGGTTCAAAACGCAGGTGGATCCTGAAGAAGATATGGGACCAGTACCTGCTCCCGTGGCCGTTTACCACGGGCGTCGTAGTCTACGGTGAGCCTCTTGTCGTGCACGGTACGGGGGAGCAGGAACTCGAAGCAAAACGCAAGGAGCTTGAAACTGCATTGAACGCAATCATGGCGCAGGCCGACGCCTATTTCAAGAACCCGCGGTGAGGTTGATTCATGTATTTCATCTATAACCTTGTATTGATTGCAGCTACGATAGCGCTGTTTCCCGTGATCCTGTTCAAACTGCTGACGGTGCCGAAATACCGGGGGGGGCTGACGCAGAAGCTCGGCCGGCTGCGCAAAAGCGTCATGCGCGTGATCAAAGGAACCCGGCCCATCTGGGTGCACGCCGTGTCCGTTGGCGAGGTTATGGCTGCACACCCGATGATCAAGGAGCTGAAGAAGAAGTATCCTGACCGCAAACTCATTCTTTCGACGGTCACGGTGACCGGAAATTACACCGCGCAGCGCAGGGTGCCCGAGGCGGACGCCGTCTTCTACTTCCCCTTTGATTATCCCTGGATTGTACGCCGCGTGATCCAGGGGCTCAATCCCGTCATTGTGCTCGTTGCCGAGACCGAATTGTGGCCGAATTTTTTCCGCGAACTCAAGCGGGCGGGTATCCCCTCCGCTGTGATCAACGGCAGGATATCGCCGAAGTCGCACAGAAACTATGTCAAGTTCCGCGGCTTTTTCAGACAAGTGTTCGAACAGGTGACCTTGTTCTGCATGCAGTCGGAAGAGGATGCGGCAAGGATTCAGGACATCGGGGCTCCCTCCGACCGTGTCATCATTACCGGCAACCTCAAGTTCGATCAAAAGATTCCGACCTCCCAGATTGTTCCTGTCACGGTCGCGCAGGGCAGCAAGGTAATCACTGCAGGCAGCACGCACCGCGGCGAGGAGTCCGCACTCCTTGAAATATTCGCACGGCTGCGGGAGAAATACCCCAAACTTGTCCTCATCATTGCACCGCGCCATCCCGAACGGTTTGACGAGGTGGAGGGGCTCATCAACAACGCAGGGTATGAATGCCAGCGCAGGACGAGGGTCCGGGGCACGGTAAAGGATGTGCTGCTGCTCGACACGATCGGCGAACTGCGGGCATTTTACGGCATCTGCGATATTGCCTTCATCGGCGGCAGCCTCGTGAAGGTTGGCGGCCATAACCTGCTGGAACCCGCGGCCATGAAAAAACCGGTTGTTTTCAGCCGCTTCATGTTCAATTTCAAGGAAATCTCGGAAGCCCTGCTGTCTGCCGGCGGGGGCATTATGGTGCGCGACAAGAACGACTTGTATGACAAGCTGGACAACCTTCTGTCCGATCCGGAACGTGCGCGGCGCATGGGGGAGCGCGCATACGGCGTCATTATCGCCAATTCGGGCTCGGCGAGGAAAACGCTCGACGCCATAGGCAGGTTGATCGTTGACCATTAGATCAGCGGTTGAAGACCAGATATACGGGAGGACGCATTCGTCGCTCCTCGGCGGGGCGCTTGGCATTCTCGCCCGTGTATACCGCTTTGGCGTCTTCCTGCGGATGAAACTGTTTCAGTACCGGATTCTCCGCAGCAAAAAGCTGCCGTGCAAGGTTTTTTCCGTTGGCAACATCACGCTCGGCGGGACCGGCAAGACGCCCGCAGTTGTCATGCTTGCACAGACGCTGGCTGCCCGCGGACTGCATCCGGTTGTTGTGAGCCGGGGCTATGGACGGAAGGATGAAGCCCGGACGGTCGTGGTATCGGACGGATCGACCGTGCTCGTCGATGCGGCCGCGGGAGGGGACGAGCCGGTGCTGATCGCATCGCGGCTGCGCGGCATTCCCGTGGTGGCGGGAGCGGACCGGTTTAAAACGGCCGAGCATGCACTCGGCTGCTTTGCCAGCGACGTCGTGGTTCTTGACGACGGGTTCCAGCACCTCAAGCTTCGCCGCGACGTCGATATCGTGCTGATTGACGCGACGGACCCGTTCGGCACGGGAAAGCTTTTTCCGGCAGGAATTCTGCGGGAATCAGTGGCGTCGCTCGGGCGCGCTCAGGCCGTGATAGTCACCAAGACGGACCAGGCAAAATCGGTCGATGCACTCAAGGAAACCATCCGCCAGTCGACGAAAGCGAACATTTTCACCTCCATTCAACGGCCCGTCGAGTTTATCAACATCATGACCGGCGAACATCGCCCGCTCGCCATGGTCCGAAGCACAAAGACGCTTGCTTTTTGCGGCATCGCGCGACCTGCGGCGTTTTCATCACTGCTCAGGACCGTCGGGGCCAATATTGTCGCGGAATTCGTCTATCCCGACCATTATTGGTTCCAGCGTGACGATCTGGCTTCGATCTATCAGAAAGCTGCAGATACGCGTGCAGCCGTGATCGTGACTACAGAAAAAGACGCAG